>Ga0164241_10000448_pt1 | contig 77313 bp, 62 predicted proteins | sample OricomyardsoilBY_FD_108780 | JGI IMG/M metagenome (GOLD analysis project Ga0164241, IMG submission 108780) | Backyard soil microbial communities from Emeryville, California, USA - Original compost - Back yard soil (BY) | ecosystem: Environmental > Terrestrial > Soil > Unclassified | place: USA... | reverse complement strand
TAGTCGGCCAGGTGCCTTCGCCAACACCAATTGTCGCCACGCTGGGCGACTCGACCAGAGTAATTTTGATATGGGCGCTATTCTTGCCCCGGTGTTCCGCCGCAATAACACCGGCGGTCAGCCAGCCAGCGGAACCACCCCCGAGTATGACGATCTGTTTAATCGGATTTTTAGGCATAAAGATTACGGGATAAGGTTTTCTTAGTGTGACCAATCCTAAAGCTCGCCGTGACGCCCGCCGCTAAATGCAAGGAGACCCGGTACTCTGACTCTCAGATAGCCGTGCGTTTTTCAGGTTGATCAATGAGTAAAAATGCCCTGTGGATGCGAGCATCATATGCAATGGACTCAGGTATTTTGCCTTTTGTAAACTCACGAGTCTGTCCGCATCCAAGCTCTCCAGCTTGGTCTCATCTATGGTGTAAAAACCACGGACACTGCGCGCCTCGCCATTGGCAAAAGTAATATCCAGTGGCATGGCTACGAGCAGGTCGTACTCCAGCAAGGTGTGAATAAACCGCTTGGTTTCCTGCTCAGCCTTAAGCAGTTGTGCCAACATTTTTTTGACATCTCGCAGAAATTCGGTTTCTCCACCCTTATCGTCAAAGATAGCAACGCCATGGTCGCACGAAATACTTCTGGCATGCTCGTCGATGCAAATAACATTCTGGCCCTGATCATGGCCGACATAAAAAGGCTGGCGTAACACTTGTAGCGGCGTATAAATGCCTTGCCAGCGGTGTTGCTGCCAAAACAGATTTTCATTCGGCTCAAACCCCAATACCGCAACGCAGACAAATTCGCCGCTGTCCTCCGATTTTGTAAAAACGATGGGATATTGCACCACCAGCTTGGAAAACTCCGTGATCACCACAGGAACCAACCGCTCATGGGCTCCCTGAGCCTCGATTTTATCGGTATTAATTTTGAGATTCTTGTGCAGGGTTGGAGACAGTGCTGTGAGCTTAGCCATTGTTTGCGTTCTTAAGCGTTAATTTTCATAAGCCAAATAAAAAAGGTCGCTGCAAGCAGCGACCAAGACAATGCCCAGATGGACAAATCTATAAAACGATTGCAAAAAAATTGCGCTAGAAACTGGCTCTCACACCCAATGCCCAGCGAGTGCCGCTGTCTTCCATTTGCAACAGGTGGTTGTCATAACGGCCGCGCTTATGCAGATATTCGCCAGTCAGGTTGATCCCTTCAATAAATACGGATACTGCATCGGTAATATCGTAATGAGCGCTCAAATCCAGCTGACTGTAATCTTCAACAATAGTCGGCCCGTTACCCTGCACTTGCGTCAACTTCTGCACAAACTGATCGCGGTAGTTGTAGGCGAGTCGCACCTGAACTTTGTCTTTTTCATAGAAACCGACCAAATTCATTGAATCGCTTAAACCCGTCAAAGCAAATACCTGGTTGATATTCGATGGATCAAGCTCCGCATTACTGTCCACCATGGTGGCGTTGAAAATTACACCGAAGCCCGTGTCGCCAAAGGAGTGCTGAACACTAAACTCCACACCCTCGACGCTGGCCGTTTCTCCGTTGATCGGTATAGTATTCACGAAAACGGCTTCACCATCCGCCGCATCCGCCTCATCTGGATCGGTCCCGGTTGTGGGGTCCGTCAGCGGGCTTCCATCGGGCAGCGTAAAGGTTACTTCTTCTTGAACATTCACGATGAAATTGGAGACTTCTTTAGTGAAATAACCGACAGAAACATAGCTGACATCGTCGTAATACCATTCCCACGACAGGTCAAAGTTTTCGGAAGAAAATGGTTTCAACATCGCATTACCACTGGTCGATCTAAAGTCGCCCCCCTGCCGCGTAGTGGTAATCACGGTAACCGGTGCGAGATATTCCAGCGTTGGTCGGGTAAGGGTTTTTGATCCAGCAATTCGCACCAATATGTTATCGGTAATTTCCATACTGATATTCATATTCGGCAGAATTACACCATAACTGTGTTTCTCGCTAATGGCGTTGGCGGCGCCGTACAAGGTCTGCATTTCAGTTTGATCAAGGATCGTCAGGCCGGTAATAGGGGCTTCGGTGCCATCTACTTCCGTGCGAGTATTTTCGAGACGCACACCCGCGGTTGCGGTAATTGGTCGGCTGGCCAGTTGGCCGGCGAAATCCACTTCCGTGTAAAACGCCAGTGTATCTTCGCTTACTTCAAACGAATTACCGCGCTTGATGGCATCGTAACTGACCGTCTCGCCGGTGGAATCGAAATGGTATTGCTCAAGAAAACGGATCAATTGCTCCGCATCGTGGGTCAGCCACTGGGTGGGCATGCGACCGGAGCCGCTGGCATCGCCCAAAAAGTCGCTGCCCGCATCAAATACCCATTGCATGCTATCTGGAATGTCCGGCAAATCCGGGTAACCGCAATACGTACAATGCACGCCGGTTTCATTACTCCAATCCTCCAAAGCCTTGGTTTGCTCGGAATACTGCATACCGAATTTTGCCGCCACCAATCCAGACGATGCACCCTCTTCCCAACGACCGTCCAAGCGGAATTGATTGACCTCGTCTTCAACCGCCCAGCCGCGACGCAATTGCACGTGGGCGCGCGTGTTGGCTTTATCGAGAAAATCGCTGACGCCATCTGGCGGCTCATAATTGGGGTCGGACGGATCCAGGTACGCGGTCTTGTCGAGCTCCTGCTGACCGGAATAGATATTCGGATTGGCCTCGGTGAAATTCACAAAATAAGGTAGGTCCGCACCGTCTGATATAAAGCGCACCCGGTTTGCATATCCGACAATGGAAAGAAAGTCTTCACCACCATTATTGGGTTCGCGCTCGGCGGCCGAGTGGCTGAAGTCGAATGACAGGTTGAGCTGGTCCGTCAAGTCCCAATCGGCGTTTAATCCGATAAGCGATGTTTCCGTCAAACGGTCAAACTTTTTGATTTGCAGATCGGTGGCTAAGCCGACTTCCTGGCTCACATCAATCACCGTGCCGTTTGCATCGGTAACAACATCGGTGACATTGGACCCGGTAAACCAATTGCCGTAAGCCGGTGCCACGGTTTCAACGTCAAAATCGGAATAGACAAAATCGCCGGACAAGGTGAGCTTATCGGTCGGCGCGAATTGCAAAACCAGCGACCCATTGGTGCGCTTACGTTCTTCAAAGGAGACAATAAAATTGTAATTACGCGGAATGAACACGGTTGTGCCTTCCGGCACTCCGGCGCCGTTGTTCAACTCCTCTGCTGGAATGCCGACATTTTCCAACCAACCGTCGATTTCCGCACGATCCAGGCGTGCATCCCGACTTTGGTAGGACAGCGAAAGCAGTGCGCCGAATTTACCATCGTTGAATGTGTTGCTGACCAGCACGGATCCTTGCGGGCCGGTTTTCTCGCTGTTTTCATCGTATACGCCTTTAATGCTACCAGCGACTTTAAAGCCGTAGTTGTCAAATGGACGTGCCGTTTTCACATTGACCGTGGAGCCAATCCCGCCGGATTGAGTCGTTGCACTGGAGGTTTTGTGTACTTCCAGACCGCTGACCAATTCCGACGCCACTGTATCGAAACTGAATGCGCGCGAGAGGTTTTCGGTTGCCAACTGGCGTCCGTTTAAAAGCACCGCATTAAATTCCGGCCCGAACCCGCGCACGGTAATCAATTGCCCCTCGCCGCCGCTGCGGTCGATAGACACACCGGAAATTCGCTGCAGAGATTCCGCGAGATTTGTGTCCGGAAATTTGCCGATATCCTCGGCTGAAATCGCATCGACTACGCCGATACTGTCCCGCTTGACATCCATGGATCGCTGCAAACTTCCTCTGATCCCCGTTACCAGCACCTCCTCAATCGGCTCCTGGCTTAAGGCCTGTGATGCGGCCACGCTGGATAACACACCCAAGATCGCACTGCTTAACTTATTTTTTTTATCCACGGAGTCAATATCCCCTGTCTGTTCACCACTGCTAATGGACAGCTGACCCTCATCATCAACCCGAACCAACAACGACGTATCGGCCAACAAAACCTGCAGGGCTTGCTGGGCCGTATAGTCTCCAACCAATTCATTGGCCATCACTTCCCTGGCTACATCGAATGGGAAGATCAGCGTGATATTGGCTTGTTCAGCGAATTCGGTGAGTGAAACATCAGCTCGCTGCTGAGGAATATTGAAAGAGATCGAACCCCCTGGTTGTCCGGCATCTGCCCAAACCGCCACACTTAAACCCAGTATGGCCGCGCAACCAACTGATTGAAAAATCGCCTCTTTCGTTACTCCACCCGCAAACACTGGGCTTGCTGATGAAGAAGACGAATGGGATTTATTTTTCCTCCATAACAGATCGGGCATTATTTGAAAAATAGCTATCGGATGGGGTTAGGGCACCGATTCTATCGTGATGAGAGGCTCGATAAACAACCGAATCTTTAAGGTGCCGTTTAAAAGAATAGAGTTTTTGGCAGATTTTCTGATGTTAGCTGCAGATAACCGGCGTGCACTCCAGAAAGCCGGCTACTTGGAGGCCAAATTCTCCCTCAGAATGATTTTTTTATCGTTGACACGTTCTGACCCGATCCGGAAGTTCTTATCCAACGCAGACAAAAGGCCAGGTAGATCGCCAATCTTGAAGAGGCCCGCAATTTTCGTGCTGCGGATGCCGCCATCGGCGAATTCAAACTCTACATCCATATAGCGTGTAACCTCCATCAAGGCCTGCTCCAAGGTTTCACCCCGAAAAATCAGGTTGCCGTGGTGCCAGCCCAAATCCGCCGCCATATCGGCCTCCTCCATTTTTACCGCAACGCCATTGGTGCTGCCCAGAGTGATTTTTTCGCCGCGAACGATTGTAGTGGCGGTTTCAGGAAGCCGTCCAATCGGACGATCCACATCCGTATTCGCGACATCTTTTAACCTCACCTTCCCCTCGGTGACGATAACCTCCACCCATTGCTTGTCGCGCAGATAAACATTAAAGGCAGTGCCAATCGCCTGCACCACTCTACCGCCGGCAATAACACTCAGTGGACGGGAAGGGTCGTGGGCGACATCTATGCTCAGCTCGCCCTGATCAAGTATTAACAATCTTTCCCGATTTGAAAAATGAACGCGTAGCCGACCATTGGTATTGAGGGCAACGCGGGATCCATCACTCAAATCGAACGAATTTGTTTCACCCTTGGCGGTAATGAATGTCTTGTTAAATGAATTTTCCGATGTTTCAGCACCACCCAGAAATGTGATGGAAATGATGGCGACCATCAGTGCAGCCGCCGTTACTGACAAGGTCAGCGTGGCAATCCCCTTGCGGGCCGATTTTGTTATTGCCACTGGCGACTTTGGTGACCTGCCTGGCAATCCGGGTGACAGCGACGTTACCCCAGCAGGGATTTGTCGGGCTTCGCCGCCCGCCACTTTGCGGGCGCCAATCTCTGGCTCGGGGACTGGGAAAATGTCCGCCAAATTTTGGAGATTATCCATTTTGTCCCAAATTTCCGCCATTTTGAACAGCACCTCGCGGCATCGCTGGTCACCCAGCCATGCTCGCAATTGCTCCGCCTCTTCGCGAGTCAGGCCACGGCTCATTTTGGCAATCCATGCACTGGATTGATCAAAGATTTCCTCGTCGCGATCCGCTCTGCGTCTGGAAAATTCCAAGATATCGCCCATGAATCAATCCTCCAATGCCAGCATGTATTGCGTACAATGTTTTATGCCGTGCGCAACATGCTTTTCGACAGTGCTTTCACTTAAATTTAAGTGCTCCGCAATTTCCTTCTGGGTATAGCCGTACACTTTTTTCAACACGAATACCTTTCTGCATTGCGCAGGCAGGCGCCTCAGCGCCTCACAAAAGTGACTGAACTCCTGATCCGCCAACACCTTGGTATAGATTTCATCGGTATCGGTCACCTCAAGATCTTGCAGTGCTTGCAGTTCCGTATTATCCAGACTGATGGCTAAACGCGTTTCTGCTCTTTTTATATAGTCAAAAGCAAGATTCCGCGCAATCGCCAACATGAAAGATCGCTGGCAGCGTATCTGAGATGGGTGCTCCACTTCGCACACGCGGACATAAGTCTCCTGAACAATGTCCTCGATCTCCTTATGAGGCACGATGCCGGCAACAAGTCGCACAAGAGACACGCGCAGTGACGAAAATATCTGGAAAATAGATTCTTTATTATTGTCTAGGGTTGTCATACGTCGGTTAGCTTCTGAGCACTAAAGCGATAGGGCTGCGTCATTTTGGAGGAACAAATCACCGAACGGATCGAACCAGCGCCATCAGTTCCCTGTCGTGATTGTTAGCAATCTTAAGCTCTTTATCAAACATCATGACTGCGCCATTTTCGCTAGAGTACGGTTTCCATGCCGGCAGTGCGCCATGGTTAGGATTGCCGGTCCTCGCAAAATTGATCCATGCCGAACTCATCGTATCCGCCAAGGCATAGGCTTCGTCACTGGTACCTGTCCAGTGCTTGCCCAATTCAATATTCTTGAACACCAACGGTATATCAAGACCGTGAAAAGAACCTTTACTGCCGTTTTCCACCGGACTTTTCCAGGTCAACAGGTAGGAATAAACCGGCGCATCCGTATTTGCGGCACGGGCATCGGAAACGGTGATCGTATTGGGGCGAAAAAGCGTGTCGATGGATAATAAGTCCTGTGGCGAATAATCTGGATAGGCTTTCGCAAAGAGTTGGATATAGGTGTCGGTTTTATCGCCGTAGATTTTTTCCAAACGTACTCTGGCTTGATCCAGGGTCAGATTGGTTTCAGCATAAGCCGTTCTCACCAACTCGTTAAAAGTGGTGCCGATCAGCAAAGGCACTTGGTTGGATATGCTGGCAAAAGCCGGGGTAAAGGGTTGTTGTAATAAATGGGTTCCATCGGGGACAGGGCCAAATCCAAACATGGTTGTGGTGCCGGGGGTTCTCAGCCCAACGGTTTTTTCCAACGCTTTATTGCCCGCCTCCACCAATTGTTTGTAAGGCAGACTGTGAAGCTGGTGCATGTTTTCTTTTGTCAGGCCCAAAGTGTCCACCAACGCCTTGCCGACAGCTTTGGATTTTTCCTTGGTCATTACATTCACCAGCGTGCCGCTTTGAATAATGGCCTTGTGGAATAAACCTTTGGCCGCTGGCATGGACATTAATGTACCGACTTTTCCACCGCCACCGGATTCTCCGAAAATAGTGACATTCCCCGGATCGCCACCAAAATGGCCTATGTTTTTATTCACCCACTCAAGGGCTGCTACCACATCCAGCATGCCGACATTGGCGGAATCCGCATACCGCTCACCGAAGGCGGACAGATCGAGAAAGCCTAAAATATTAAGCCGATGATTGACGGAAACCAAAACCACATCGCCTTTTTGTGCCAGCGCTTTGCCATCGGTGATTGGATCATCACTCGCACCCACGCTAAATCCTCCACCGTGCAACCAGAACATGACCGGCCGCTTTTTCCCATCCTTCAGCCCCTGAGTCCAAACATTGACCGTAAACAACTTCTGCTCGTCCATAGCGGACTCCGGCGACCAGCTATTGATCTGCATGGCAATAGGGCCGAACTTTGTCTGCTCACGTACACCCTCCCACGCATCCGGTGCCTGTGGGGGCATAAATCTGTCGGCTTTCGCATAGGGAATCCCCTTGAAACCGAAAACGCCATCTTCGAAAGTACCGGAAATCGAACCATGGGTCGTTTTTACAATCGGCTTCTGATGTTGCTTGGAGGTGAGGCTGCAAGCCGTAAGACATAAGCCGGTAACCAACCCAGCAATCAATAGAAATCTGCTCGCGCTATACGTTTTTTTCATAAATTGGCTTTAGTGAAGAGTTAAGAATTGCCTCCAGCATCAGTAAATGCCTGTAACAGTACAACCGGCATTCACTGCATTTATTGCTTCTCCATTCTTTTCCCTTGATTAGCGGAAAATCCTCAGTACCTTGCTGAAAAACGAGTTTTCGTATGCGACGGTGCTGTCATGCTCTTCCCCGTCCCTCGCCTGCCAAGGACCAGTGGGTTCGCACATCTGGTCGTATAGCTGCTGATCGGAGGGAGGCGCCTGGTTGGGGGAGGCAGGCGTGTTATGCGATACGCCAATCGGTTGTTTTGTCTTTCGGACCAGCTTCCGGCAATAGTTGCTGTCGGCATCATACGCGGCGCCTACCGTGTTTTTGGGGCCACTCGCGCAGGAGGAGACCAAGGCCGCGACCAGCAGGACTGGAAGAAAATATACATTTATTTTTCGTGATTCATTGTGCATTTTTTAAGATCCCTCACCTGATCTGAATTGGAAATAAAGCTGCGGCTTATCAGTGGTGCACCATGGAAACTTTCTCTGATTTCCAAGCGATATTTTTACTGAATTTCAAAAGCGCATACCCGGATCCCGACCCATTGCCAGTTCCTCTTACAGAGTGCGCCCAGTATCCCGCCAAAATCCCTGTTTCCGTGTCGATCCTGTCTATGTGGAATACAAAATCCGCCATCATCTGTCCCATTACCATCCAACTGCAATGGTAGGGTGAGAAATCAATGGTTAGAATATTGCCCGGTGAAATGGCAAGCGCGACCTCGGCCTGCTTGCATTTGACTGGTGTCCATATAAACGACAAGGGCATGTCTACGACGAATTGCAATTGATTGGAATCTTCCAGCGGTGCAACCTGCTTGACCACGAAATTCCTGGCGCAGCCATTGCCCGGCATTATTCCGCCGATCACCAGATAGCAAACATCCTTTTTTCTGCATTCGCCTGCTGCTTCATCAGCGCGGCAGATATGGGCGGGAGAAGAAGTATTAAGAGCGAGCAGTTCGTGCATTGAACTTAGAATACGCCTCGACGAATCGACATCATTGATGGGCTCGCACGAGCCCTGGCGGCATATTTTGGTACTGGATATTTTTTCTGCAGGGGATGGAGTGCTGGCGCAACTGGCGATTATAAATATGCAGATAGTTAGCATGAGTAAGCGACCGGGATATTTCATACTGCTCCTTATGGGGTGGATGTAAAGCGGTTTTGCGGGGCTGATATTCCAATGTCCCGTCGGATTTTTCAAGCAATAACGATTCAGACGATTTATAGCTTCTGGATATCTACCCAAATCCAGGCCGGAGATCTCGTGATCCAGGTGGCGAAACTGAGAAAATCCAGACGCTCGACGCACTTCACACGCTAGAATTCGGAGTACTGCACACTTACCAGAAATACCCCAAACTGCCCAGAAACACTCCAAACTGCCCAGAAACATCCCAAGCTGACCGGGAAAGATCCAGAGCGATAAACAAATGAAAGAGAAAGATCAAGTGGACTCAAATATCAAAGAGGTCATAACCAAAACCCAACGCTATTACCTAAACGAAAGTGGTAGACGTCATGGCCCTTATTCAGAATGGTATTCGAACGGTCAAATTCACATCCATACAGAATATGTCAACGGGCAACTCCACGGCCCCTACTTGGAATGGTTTGAAAATCACCAGCCACGCATTTTTACCGCATATGTCAACGGAGATAAGCACGGTGAATATAAGCAGTGGTATCAAAACGACCAGTTGGCGCTGCATTACCAATTCTCGAATGGAAAGCTGCATGGCGAGAACAGAGCATGGCTCGCCGATGGCCAATATTGCCTGCGATCCTTTTATATAAATGGCGTTCTGCTGGAAGACGCAAGTCTTCCAACAGACGATAACGAGCGTGCTCTGTTTAAACTTCGATATGGAGATTTGCCGCTTTTAAAGGATGACAAACCAAAATGATTTATTAACCGGAAAATAAAGCGATTGCTTCGACAATACAAAATAAAAAATGAGAGAAGATTAAAATAAAAGCCCCCGGAACAATCCGAGGGCTTGGAGATTAAATGGCGACCAGGCTATTTCACAGTGACCCTATAGCGGCTGCCTGCCATAAATAATGCGCAGTTGAGTCCTAGTAGAAACCAAAATTCAAACAGGGCGAAACTACCACCCTTGGATTGATCATCCTGACCAGGATTTTTCGTCAGCAACGCGTGCTGCACATTATCATCCAGGGTGAGTCCAGAGGCTTGCTGACATTCGAGATCGCAATCCTGCCACCAAAAATCCGGTTTGCCATCGCGATCAAAATCCAGCACAGCGGCTGCATTTTCCGGAAAGCGATCCAAAAGGTCCAAAACACCGTCCTCATCACTGTCAGTCAGATCGAACACCAGATCCTGGTTGATAGTGGGCAGATCGGTGCTCGAACCCAAATTCCAAATCTCTTGCCCACTCGAATCCCGGTGCGAATGCCAGCCTCGTAATAAGTCGGGATAATCGCAGCGCTCATCCGATTCCGACTGCGGACATGCCAAATCCGTCAGCACAACGGCATCCACCTCAGAGGCCGCTTCAACCTGAAAAGACGGCTTTGAATAAAACCCGACTACCGCAGCGGATCCACTGCCGTCGCCGTTGTAAATTGAATAGCTGCTCTCAATGGTTACCGGCGGGTGTGCGCTTAAATTTCCAACGAGGTTAACTTCTACATTTTCAAATTTCGCATAACTGGCGATGATCGAATTATGGCTATGCGTCGTGCCGATAAGCCCACCCAGAACTGAATTTTTAACAGGGACGCCGCTCCACTCGAATTTCCCATCGGCGCCGCTTGCGTAAATAACGGTGTTTTCGCCATTACCTACCAGGCCACCCATGCCCAGCGTAGCTTCCAGAGATGTCGTTTGGATGGTACCGGAAAAATGACTGCCAAGGATCACAGAACCGCTCACCACTCCCGCCAATCCTCCGGTATAGTGCATCCCCCGCAAGGTGCCACTCACTTGAACATTGAGGATCGTACTGGAGACAAGAAGCGGTGTTAATACCCCCATATAATCCGCACCCGGAGCTACGAACTCCACATTTTCCACTTTGAGATTGCGAATAACACTGCCGTGCACAAAATCAAATAGGCCAAAGCTTGGACCTGCAAATCGATTCGTCTTCAGGTTTTTAATCGCGTGTTGGTTGCCTTCGAAGATTGCATAGTAGAGAAATGGCATGGGCAACTGAACATGCGTAAGGTCGGCAAAGTCGAGGTCGCCAACCAATTCATAACCCAAGCACTTCGAGTCAGGGCATCCAGCAGAGGAGTCGTACAACTTAATCGCTCCCTTGGCTGCATCAGGAATTGCCAAAAAATCCTCGACGCTGTGAATTTCAATTAAGCCGTCCTTATCCAGGTCATAATCACTGCGTCCGGATTGGGCGTCAGCCGTCGCGGAAGCAATTGCCAAAGCGATAAAAAGGCTGGTTTTACACATAGGTTTAAAGATTGGGATGATGTGAAATACGGGCCGCTTGAACATAGGTAAATCCCTCTGATGTTATTTATTTTTTTGCAGTCACCGGCTTAGAGTGGAATTTTCTGCAATACCACAACCGCCCCGCCCGCTGCGGCGAACGACAAATTCATAGAATGATTTTTATCGACTTGTCGTTGCTCCCTGTCCACGTTTGAAATGGTCTTACCATCCTGCCAAATATCCGCCGCATAAATTCCGTCAGCGAGGAAATCCATTTTTATCTCCAGTTGACGTGCAGTCTCATTGGTCATGGCGCCGAGATACCAGACGTCTCCTTTGCGCCTGGCGGATACGATGAATTCCCCTATCTCGCCCTGGATAAAACGTGTTTCATCCCAGCTTACAGGCACGTCACGAATAAATTCGAGACCTTCTTGCCACTCGTTTTCCGGTTGCGGCCAAATGCCGTCAGTCTTGCTGTAGGTAATGGGTGAATCCGCGACCATCTGCAGGGGGCTGTCGTAGACCACATACATCGCCAATGCCTGGCCGCGTGTTGTTTGCACGTAGGGCAGAGTGTTGCGCCGCAATGGGGGGAATGTTTCCGCAGTGGTATGACGGAAACCGCCGGGGGTGTAATCCATGGGCCCCAGAAGCATACGGGTGTAAGGCAAAGTGACATTGTGACGGGCCGTGATGCGCGAACTCCATTTATTAAATTCGGCACCCATCACACCCTCCTGAGTCAAAAGATGCGGATAGGTCCGGTTCATTCCATTGGCGGGCATAGTGCCGTGCAGATCAACCATGATTTGGTATTTGGCGGCCATGCCCAACAGCTTGTGATAATAATCCACCATTTCCTGATCGGACCTTTCCATAAAATCCACTTTTATTCCCTTGATTCCCCAGGCCTGATAGGTTTTTAGCGCCTCCTCCATTTGCCAATCCAATTGTTTCCATTGCAACCAAATCCAAACACCGACATTTTTTTGTGCGGCGTAGCGCAGAATTTCCGGCATATCCATTGTGGGAACGGGTTTGATGACATCAGAACCCGGTTTGCTACCTAAGGAGGAACCTTCATGCCAACCGGCATCAATCAAAATGTATTCAAAATTGAGTGTCGCGGCAAAATCAATATAGGCTTTGTAGGTATCGGTATTCATGCCGGGTTGAACGGAGGTGTCTGACAGCACAACCTGATTGTCATTCCACCAATCCCAGGCGACTTTTCCCGGTTTGATCCAACGGGTATCAGCCACTTGTGCGGGCTCACCCAAAAGGGTGACGAGGGAGGATTCCATTAAATTCCCAGGATGGTCTCCCAACAGGATCACGCGCCACGGCGTCGTAAAATGATCGGTCAAATTTCCTTTTACGGCAATTCTATCCACACCGTCGGGACGGTTATCGAAACGCGGGGTCAGAATGGAAGACACACCCAATCCACCATCACCACGCCCGCCGTACCAACTGCCCGGATAATTTTTAACGTTGGACTCCGCCAGGGCGAATGCTGTCGCACCATCGCTGGTTTGGCAAACCAGCGGATGATCGTAAAGATGGTGCTCCCGAATCATCGAAGCCTTGACAGGATCGAACTCACCCTCGTGACCGTTGGAGAATTTACCTAAATTCAAACCGAAACACTGGTAGTCGGCGGGGAAGAAAAATCCGGTCATTTCATACTGGATGTTGAACTCCTTGAAAGGGTTTTTCTTCGGCAGTTCATAACGCAATGCCACACCGCCATCGTAGGCGCGAATATGAATGTTGAGATATTTTTGCGGTTTACTGTTGCTGGCGAATTCCGCTTGCAGAAACTCATAATGATCGGCGATGGATTGCATGGGGCCGGCGATCATTTCGTATTGATCTTTGACGGACTTGCGGGATTGGGCCAAGAGTTTCATCTCACTTCCACCCAGCCGGTCGTTATCAATGGAAAAGCCCAGTGACGAATCTGCAATGATGACTTTTCCGTCACGCTGCACCTGATAACGCAAGCCGGACTCGGCGTTGGTGAGTGAAAGCTTTATCCGTTTGTTGGGGGAAGTCACTTCAAGCGTCTCAGCGAGTACCTGTGTCGCTGGTAGAAGGCATAGCAAAAGAAGATGCCGCAAATAAATCATGCTTATCCTTATCGTGTGCATTAATGGCTCGGGCCCGGTAACTACTGGATCGATTACGGCCGGTACTCGTAAACCTCAATCCAGTCATAGACTGCTTTTGCATTCGCGGTATCAGACTGCACAGGGCCAGCCCAATCAGCGCTACCGGAAGCCCATATTGTCAGAAGAATATTTTGCGGTAGCGTCATAAGGTCGATTTTGCTCGTCCAAACGTGCTGCAATTCATCATCCACATAAAATTCCGCTGACGCCGGAGTCCATTGAATGGTGTAGGTATGGAAATCGGAAGCAGAATCAAAACCCAGAGACTTAAGCGAAGGAAATTGCGTGGGCGAAACGGACTGTGTGACAGGGCGGGACACGGGAGGCCCATCGTAGATCATGGCGTTGTATTGAATCTGCGTAGTATTTTTTCCGAGTGTTTCGATATCCAGCTCGTTCCAATTATCCGCAGGCCAGGGAGTATAAATCGTAACCAATGAAGACACCACGGCGGAGCCTTTCGCAAACTTGGCTCTCGCGCTGACACGCCCATATTTAATCGCCTGAACTGAGCGCACCTCCGCACCATAAAATCTCTTTGTCTCCCCATCCACCACGGTGTTCGCTGGCGCGGGTAAAAGCGTAAGCGTCATTAATCCATTGGATACATCCACCGAGGATCGGGAGAACACCGCTAAATTGCCTCCCCAGCTATGGTCCATCAGCTGCCAACGGGATGTGTTCAAACTGTTGAAATCGTCTCTGAACAGCAACGTGTAATTATCCCCAGAGCCACCTGAGGACGATGAGCTGCTGGATGAGCTCGACGAACTTGAACTGCTTGAACTGCTTGAACTGCTTGAACTGCTTGAACTGCTGGAAGAGCTTGATGAGCTGCTCGACGAATTTGAACTGCTGCTGGATGAGCTTGATGACGAGCTGCTGTCGACCGTGGCGCCACTGCCGCCGCAACCGGTGAGAAGCGAAGCCGTCAGAACAAACGGTAGCGTTACCGAATGCTTGAGAATATTTTTCATTGGGATACCTGAAGTATTATTTTTGAAGTCGTCCACTGGTCACGCCTGTGGAGCCTATTGATGTACCAGTTAACGCCCTATCCTTTCACAAGATAGCCTGTTTTTCTGTGATCCAATTTTCGCTGGTACTTATTTGATTATTCACTGCTTGTCTCCCGTTTAGGCAAACCGAAAAACCTGCGCGAGACAGCAATCAGGGTCAACTGCAGGAGAGGATATTTCCCCCGCATATGGAAGCTAGGCGATTTCTTCCAATTCATTGTCCATAAGATGCTTCAAAGGTGCGTCTTCCCCTTGTCCCAAGCGCTGACGGAAGTCTTCCTGCCGGATCACCTCGAAGTGTTAGAGACGTATCTGTCAAGGGGCGCGGGTACAGGTAAAAAATCACATTTCTCTTGGACTTTTTTTACTGTGGTGACAAGCGCCATTTACCACAATGGCACCGCTATTCAATCACAGCAAAGGAGAATGGAGATGAACAGCATAAAAAAGGGTTTTAGCAACGGAAGTGTTCTCAAGTTTGCAAAACGTCTTACCATCAAAAACCGGCGTTCTTGCTTCGCCAAAATCCTCGTGCCACTGGCCGTGAGCTTAACGACGCCCTCTGCCTGGTCTTACACCATTACGCAGTGCAACGGCGGCAACTACATCCGCTGGAATAACGAAACGGTTAACGTGAGGCCCTCCTCAACTTTTACTGGAACCTCCTGGCTACAACCGCTGCTGGACATGATTAATGAAGTCGAGAGCCACGCCGGCGAGCTCAATATGACGGTCACGACAGGCGACAACAACGTCGGGTTCGACAATGGTCAATCGGAAGTGTGGTGGGCCGGCAGTGTGATTGTGGGTGGCACCGAACGACCGGCCGCGGCGACGGGCAATTCCAGTTGCAACAGCGGCATTACCGAGCGGGATATTCGCTTTAATAACACCTGGAATTGGGATTTATCGCAAAACCTCTCCAATCTCACTCAAATCGGCGGTTCGGCGCGATCGTTCCGCGGTGTGGCATTGCATGAGCTCGGTCACTTGATTGGGCTGGGACACGTTACCGATACCTACAGCATTATGGGTGCGGACTCCGATCACGTGCATTTTGATCAAAATTCCGGTCGTCATTATTTTGGTGAAGATTCCACACGCGGCGCCACAGTACTTTACGGATCGACGCCGATTCTGGAGGGTCTGTTCAACGATTTAGCGGTTACTTCCTTCCGTCGAACCGGTTCCAACAATGGTTACTCCACCCATGGCCCGGTTAGAATTTTTAATTCCGGCGGCAGCCAGCTTGCGACCTTTACAGATCCCAACGGTGTGCAGGGATACCGGGTCAATAAAGGGCAGTCCGTTAACGTGGAATTCGGTTACGAAAATCTCGGCTATGCATTTATCGGCAGCGTACGCATGCGCTATTTCATCTCCCCCAATAATTGGATCACCACCGGTGACCGGTTGATCAGCACCCAAAACAATATGCAATTCGCCACGGACGTGGTGTCTTATTGGCAAAAAACTCTGACCATACCCAACGATTTAACATCTGGAAATACCTACTATTTAGGCGTCATTATTGGGCGCGAGGATGGATCGCAAGATATCAACCCAAACAATGACACCTCCTATATCCCGATTCGTATCAATTAACCATTCATGAGTTAGACGAATCCTAAAAATGCCAACAACCCAGGAAGTCAGCCCTGGGGTGTTGGCGATCTTTGATCAAAGCAGAAAACACAGGAAGGATCCCATGCGACAGACACAAAAAATATGGCTCGCCACACTATTATTGGCGTCTTTGATGTGGCAAACACCCGCGCACGGCTTGGTAGAAAGTGGACCAAGCAGTCTCGATCATCTCGCTGAACGCGCAAACCTGATATTTAAAGGCCAAGTGATTAAAGTGGAATCCCGTTTTGCACAACCACTACCGAATCAAAAACGCCCGGCGCCTTACACCTTCGTCACCTACCAAGTTGAACAAACATTAAAAGGTGAATTGACAGAAAGCACCATGACTCTACGTTTTGCCGGGGGACCCTACAACAAGGATGAATATACGCTGGTGGACGGTTTACCACTGATGGACGTCGGCGATCGCGATGTATTGTTCGTTCGCGACAATGGGGAAGATCCGTGCCCGCTGGTGGAATGCAGTTCCGGGCGTTTTCGCGAGATTGATGGGTTTATTTTCAACGAACTCGGCCAATCCATTGAGCTGACGGAAGACAATCAAATTCGCTTTGGCAAAGCGGTAAGTCTTGAAGATGTGCAAAGCCATAAAATGTCAGAAGACATCCAGCTCACCCGCTACGAAAGCGAGCTTGTGGATGAATATATGAGCGTGGAGAATTTCCGGGACACTCAACCTCTACAGGGAATGCGCCCCGATCCTGCCGGCTTTTTGGTATTGGTCGGCGACGCAGTCCAGCGTGTCAAGGCATCTGGTAAAAGCACGAGCGAGATATCCCGTGAAAAAAATTTAAATCCAGATGAACCCTTCGCCGACAACTTTTTTGCAGTGCCTGAAGCACCACCCGCGCCAGAGCCAAACGTTCCGTTAGCATTCATAGCAGAAGTGGATGAACCCTGGCCGGTCCAGGCAGAACCCGCCAAATCCATTCAACCTATTAGTGCCGCAACTGAGGTGCCATCAAAAAAATCGCCGTTAGTAACCAATGGAGCCGCAAAAAGCAATAAAGCCGTCGAGAGGGAACCGCGCAGCTTCTATGGCTTTGGCGGCATGCTCCTGATTCCAGCATTTGCATTGCTCTGGCGCCGTCGTAGGCCGCGTCGTTAAGCAATATTGAGAACCGGCGCTTTTGTCCAATTAATTAACCCGTCGGCCTCTTCAATACTGTTGAAATCGAAAGAAACCAGAAGTTGCTTAAACTTACTGCGCACTTGTTTTAGCCCAATGTTTCTTTTGATGTTGGCGAAAACTGAAATGTCAATCTTCGGTTGTACCGTGTCAAAGTCCCTGGGATGAAAGTAGCTCATATTGTAAAGGCTTTTGTTGAACAACCGTTGAATTGACCAGATGGGCAAAAGCCTAAAATATCCGCCGCCAGTATAAACTATACGTTTATTGAAAATTTTTGCTGTGTTAATTGGGAATTCTTTAAGCGCGAGGCCGTTTGCTTTTAATAGAAAAGGCTGATCAATCGACAGTTTTTTGATACCTCCATATTGCGTGCAGCAAGAAATAAGCGAGCTGTCAATTTCGATTCCATTTTCGGCCAGGCAGCTGGTATAAAAATCCAGATCACGATCAATGGAAAATCCAGGCGCCCGATAAGCGGTGATCTTGGCCCCGCAAATATCTTCCATAGTTTCGATGGACTGGTGCAGGTCCTTCCTGAACTCATCTTTTGTCTGTCGATGAACTAATTCATGCTTGTCTGAATGCGACGCAATCTCATGACCTAACTGCTGGAGCTTTCTTATAAGCTGCGGATGTTTACGGGCAATCCAGCCTACAACAAAAAAGGTGGCTTTGAAGCCATGTTCCTGCATGACCTCCAGTATAAATTCCACATTTTCTTCTATGCGACTTTCATATTTTATTGAGTGCACATCGTATGGCAAAAACAGGTGGAACCACTCTTCAAGATCGATAGTGAGTATATTCATGTACCATCTTCCTTTGGTTTATGAGCTGTGTGGTTTCAAAAGCATCCATGACGGCATCCTCCATTCCGTAATTGAAATTTGGTGATGCATCTCTCCCTATAAAGGATATGTTGTGGTATTTCATAAGAGACCGTATGACCCTGCCTTTCCTATTAATTGATACTGCTTCAGGAATCTGGTATGCCTTTTCAATTCTTTTTGTATGGAAATCCAAAATTTCAATATGCTCAAAAGCATCTATCCGATGAAATTGGTTGCGGGTATAGGCCGCAAGTTCTGTGTCCGTGAAGGTCCAGGGCAGATCGTTGAGCGAGCACCAATACTCCACAAGTACAACGGATGTATCGTCGTGAGATTCGCTGTTAAATCCCGAAAAATTTGTCACCCTTGTTATCGCAGAATCTTTCGAATATATGTAAAAGCACTGGCCATTCATGACGTTTTTCCGAACTTTCAGATACACCATTACCAAGCTTCTGTATTTTACTTCTTCATACAGCTGTAAGATTGAAGGGCCGTGCGTTTTCTCAAGCCGCAGGAATGAAGCAATAGGTATGCAGGAAACCACATAGTCGTACGATTTTACCTCCCCCGAACCGAGCTCGATTTCCCAAGTATTAGTCTGTTTTCGGTAAGACATATCCTTTACGAATGTACCTAAAAAATATTTTACTCCCCTTTCTTCGGACCGAATTCGTAGCCCTTCCCAAAGAGCGCCAAAGCCACCATTGGGATAAATGTGCAGAGGATCCTTCAGGGTTTTTCGTTTGAAGACCTTTCGAAGGTTGAATTTAAGCTTTTTGGCTCCTATAAGTGATTCCACATAGGACTTTGAGAGATTGGCGCACTCTGTTCCCCAAATTTTTCTGGTGGAGTCAGCGAATAAAAGGTTATAGAGATATTCCCCTAGTTTTTTTATTAAATACGATTCTGCTGTTTTCCCCTCATTTTTACTTAACGAGCTTTTTATAAAAGATTTGAACCCGCGCAGAATTTCAACAAATCCCAATTGAAGTGCAAGATTTAAAGCTTGTGGTGGATATGAAAACGTGTACTTGCCATTTAAAATATAACTTTTTCGTTTGTAGACTTGGTATTTCTGGCCGATCACCTCCTCTGTGAGCCGCAATAGACGCGCATCGGAGCCGATATTAAAAAAATGGGGTCCGATTTCCACTTTCTTGCCCCACAACTCAAACGTGCTGGCATATCCGCCAACCTTGTTAGAGTTTTCAAAGACATGGACCTCGTGATTTTTAGATAAAAGATAGCCTTGTGCGAGACCAGCGGGACCCGCACCTAAGATAGCAATATTCATAATAATGATATTTAATGAATGAGTTCAATTCCTGTTAGGAACAGCACTATATTTATTATAGTTTTAGTGACAGCAATCACATTGTATAGAGAACAGATGAAGGGGGTCTATCTAAAAATGGCATGGCGCAATAATTGGCGCATAGTTCTACTTGCGCAAACCGTTCACCCATAGCTCCTACGTCAAGGACAACGCAAATGAATTTTTGGTCATCGGAAGTGCATTTGCAGTTGATACAATCAGCTTCATTCCTGATTTAATGGAGCGCGCTCCTCCGTAGCCACATTAAAAATAATACCGGGAGCATTTAAAGAAATAACAAAAAAAGAGTAAGAAATATCTCAGCGCTTCTCCATATTATTGGTGACTGAATTCTTGCGTCTGTTAAACATTAAAACCGATATTCGGCCAGGGACTAGTGCGTGCAAATCATGCATGCGCATTTTCATAGAAAAATCGGATCATCTCTCGCGAGGCGTTGGGACCTTTGGGATCGGTGTAAGAACCCCGCGGACTTCCTCCGGACCATGCGTGTCCCGCATCGTCGATACGCCACTGCTCCAGCACCGCCCTACCGCCTGCATCTCGATAAATAGCGCGGGTGTAGGCATGGCCGTTCGGTACCTGCCCTCGCCGGAGGGTGACCTGCGGATCCTTCTCCGCTCGATTGCCCAAACCGTTGCACGAGTAGAGTCCCGCACATTGTGCAATCACTTCATCGCCATTGCGCGGGTGTACTGTTTTATCCATATTTCCATGAAACACGATCGTTGGGACGAAGCGCCCCGTCGCTGCGCTATTGTCACGGCGACCGCCGAGTGGTGTACCCATCTGATTCATTGCCGCAAACGCGGAAGGCAAGTCGTGGGCGGCGGCGTATGGAAGACCGGAATGAACGCCAACAGCCGCGTAGAGATTGGGGAACGTTCTGCCCATGATGGCGGCCATTGCGCCACCGGCGGAAAGTCCGGCAACGTAGACTCGGCGCTTGTCGACCGAATAGGTGCTAATGATGTGATACGTGAGACCGGCGATGATCGAGGGTTCGCCCTGGTCGCACTGCTGGTGTGAGGCCTCGAACCAGTTCCAGCATTTGTTGTGGTTGGCGCTGGAAGCCTGAGCGGGATAGAGGACGAAACACTGATGCTCGTCGGCAAGCGAATTCATACAGGTGCCGGCGGCGAAGTCGTCCGGGCTTTGGGTACATCCGTGCAGCATGACGACTAACGGCAGCGATTGCCCGCGATGTCCCTTTGGGATGTAAAGCTTGTACCCACGGGTCCCTGCAGGATTCGTGTAAGACCCCGCAAGGAATTGCCCATCGTATTGTTCATCCCGCGCTTGGTCCGGGGTTGGTGACGGCTGGCGCACCGATCTCTTGAATCGCCACAGCTGCCGATCCCGGGCGCGGACCTGCGCGGACGAGTTGTTAGCGCGCTGTTGTTCTTTTTCTTGCTCCTGCTTTTGCTCTTGATAGGCCTTGTCACTATTCGGCGGCGAAAGATTCGACGGCAGGAGAGCCTCCGGTTCGACGACATAAAAAGTGCCTTCGATCGGTTCGTTATCTGCAGCGGAGGCATTGGCCGGAGCTTCAGGTGGGAGGCCGCGCAGTGTGCGTTGAATCGTCGCGGTGGCCTGGTGCAGTCCGCCAGCGCGCATCTGGCGCATGGCCTCACGCATTCCCGCATGTAGTGCGTTATTACTGTTCATGTATACCTCTTCAATGAATTCGATCGGCCAGCGCAGCTTTAACCGCTGCGCTCGCCTGAAAGGCGCCCAGCACGGTGACGGACGCGATAGTGGCGAGCGCCAGTTCCGGTGATACATCGTCAGCGATGCGGGCTAAACCAAGCACCTGAATTTGCAGCTGCTCCCCAGCGACCTGCACAGCCTCAAGATCCCGACGCGAGAAGTGTTGCAGGCCGAGAACGAAGGTTTTACGAGCTACGGTTTGCTTCACCACCTCCGCATGGGTCGTGAGTTGGTTGCGTATGGCTGTGCGGATAAAGTCAGTGCGGTTGGAATAAAAACCTTCCTGCACCAGTAGGTCGATCTGGCCCAGGTCAACAAACCCGAGGTTAATCGTGATTTTCTCTGATTCTCCGCCTTTCGGCTTTAGTTCATGTATCGTCATACCTTCCCTACACCATCCTTCAACCATCCATACAGATGGTAGCAGGTGTGACTTCACCAAAGCCACTAATTAATTTTGAAAGGCTGGCGTCGCTTATGAAGCTCGATGGTACGCGCGCCACCGCTTCTCCAGGCGGCAACGCGGTTGGTCAAGGGGTGCTTTGAATTAACCGTTTTAGGGGTGGCTTTGTATGAGCGCCACTTCGCTGAATAATGGCTGCCACTCAGCCCCGGAGCTGCTCCCGGACCATCGCAGAGTCCATCAGGAACCACATTTCTGAGAAACGGCCATCGCGAACTTTGTAAGAGCCAAACTCCATGAAATCGATCGAGGCTCCGGTAGGCTCATGACCAAGAAACTTCTGTTTGGGCGTGCCGGTGTCCTGCAATCTTGCGGCGATGCGGTCATCGACTACGAAGAGATCTTCAATACTCCAAACGAAATCCGGAACGGCATCCGCAATGCCTTTGAGCGCTGCGAGAACGTCTGCCCGTTTGAGCGGGACACCGTTGACAGTGACTTCGTCATGGATCAGTTCGGCGACGACTTCGAAATGGCGAGCGTTGATCGCGCCGATGTAGCCACGATAGAATTTTTCCAGATCGATATCAGGCATTTTTACAAACTCCTTTGGAGGCTGGGCGCCGCTTCTTTGGGTGCGACTTGCTCAGCGTGAACGCCGAAAACTTGCGCGCACCTCATCGGCGAAGACTTCCGGCTGCTCCCAGGCGGCAAAGTGCCCGCCTTTCGGCAGCTGGTTATAGTGGACGAGGTTTGCATAGCGTTCTTCCACCCACCGCCGGCTCCCCAGGTGAATGTCGCGAGGGAACAGGCTGACCCCAACCGGCACCGCGATTTCATGCTCTTTGAAGCTACGACTGTTCTGCCAATATATGCGCGCAGAGGAGGCCGCTGTCGCCGTCAGCCAGTACAGCGTGATGTTGTCCAGCATCTCGTCTCGGCTTAGCAATTGTTCCGGATCCCCGCCGTGGTCGGTCCATTGTTCGTACTTCTCGTAGAGCCAAGCCGCTTGCCCCACAGGCGAGTCAGTGGGGGCATAACCGATCGTCTGCGGACTTTGGATCTGTTCCTCCCGATAGCCTGACTCATCGTCCTCGAACTTGCGCAGCCTTTTTTGCGCCATCTCCTCTTGCGCGTCTCTGGCCCCCATTGTCTCGGCGATGGGGAACATGCTGAAGTGGACCGCCTGAACCGTGGGCGCGCCGATTCCGCCCAGCGCGTTGGTAACGGAGAAGCCCCAGTCGCCGCCCTGCACGACGAAACGTGGGTAGCCGAGCCGCTGCATCAACACTACCCAGGCTTTCGCCATCCGCTCTGGCGTCCAACCGGGCTGCTTCGGCTTTTCAGATAAGCCGAATCCGGGCAGCGTGGGAAGGACGAGGTGGAAGGCGTCCTTTGGATTGCCGCCGTGCGCTCTAGGGTCCGCGAGCAACGGCGCGACCTTTAGGAACTCGATCACCGATCCTGGCCAGCCATGCGTCATCACCAACGGCAGTGCATCGGGCTCCGGTGAGCGTATGTGGAGGAAGTGAATATCGAGTCCGTCAATATGTGTCATCGACGGGTGGAGGGCGTTCAGCCGCGCCTCGCACCTGCGCCAATCATAGCCGTCTCGCCAATAATCGCAGAGCGCTCTCATCCTCCCTAGCGGTGCACCTTGCCTCCAATCATTCACCGTCTCTTTATCGGGCCAGCGCGTGCGCGACAGCCGTTCACGCAGATCGTCGAGTGCGGCTTCAGGAAAAGCAAAGGGATGCGGTTTGATAGTGTCGGTCATCGACTGTCTCCTGGCTATTTGGTGCTTCAGTTTTGCATGGCCTCAGCGTCCACTAGGAGTTGGGCAAGTTCCTCGTAACCGTAGAGGACTGCCAGCTCCCGCGGAGTTTGGCCCGCATGAGTCTTGAGATTCAAGGGAGCGCCCAACTCAATGAGCACCCGCGCTGCCTCCACATGGCCATGCCAGACCGCATCATGCAGCGGCGTGAATCCGTTGTACGGACCCTGCGCAGAGAGCAGCGGGTTCGCGAGCCACGCTTTGCTTATCAGTACTCGGACGATATGAGCATGGCCGAAATAGCTGGCTTCATGAACGGACGTGCCCCGCATCAGCCCGATCGGACAGCCTGGGTCCGCGCCGGCTGCGACCAACAATCGGACGATGTCGGCGTTCCCCGCCCGAGCGGCGATGCCGAGCGGTGTGTAGTCGTCATCGAGGCTGCCAATGATCGGCGTTCGCTCCTCAACATCGGCGCCCATCGTGATCAGTCGCTCGATCTCCCCCATGTCGCGCGCCTTCACAGCGGCGATCAGCGACAGCGAGCGAACTTGGTCGGCGTCGGACTTCTCTCGTGCTTTGATTAAGTCCGCCATCGCGTCATGCCCGTCGGATTTGGCCAGGTCAAGAGCTGTCTGCTGCCAGTGGTTACGGATCGCTGTTCGGGCGCCGCGCCCGAGCAGAAGGCGAACCGCATCCACGTGCTTGTAAAGGACGGCATCTATCAGGGGGGTATTTCCGAGAATGGCAGACTGCTGGTCAATGAAAGCGCCGTGATCGAGAAGCAGCTGGATGATATCGACTTTCCCTGATTGCGCGGCTTTATGGAGCGCGGTCGCCCCCATACGCGATTCGATCGCCAGCACATCCGCACCGGCCGCAAGTAGCTGTTCAATCAATTGCGGCGGACCCATGCCCGCCGCGATCATTAGCAGAGTAAGCCCACTCGAATTACTTTGATTAACGTCCGCGCCATTGCAGATCCAAATGAATCGCGTAGGCGAAATCGCCTGTTTGGATTGCGGCTTCGAGGCTCATGGCTTTCCATTCGCTCGGGTCGAGTAAATTGCAGGAGGAAAGAAAGCAGCGAGCATGCCATTCCTGAAAAATGCTCTATCCGAATGAATTTGCATTAACTGAGGTGTTGCGGCATCCGCGCATTTGACAAGTTAACGTAAGAACTACACGCCAGATGTACTTTTTATAGCGTGACTTTGCGGGAATCACCAGCAAACAAACCATCTCGTTCCGCACCTGTCAGCACAAAGAAATAATTTGATCCATCAAGAACGGATGATGAGTTCAGCCGACGCGGAATTCTGGAATTTTTTGATGACGTCAAATTTGGCGACGGGATTAGACGTTATTCGGGTCGAAGATTTCGATGACGTACTTAAGATATGACAGATGTAATACAAACTCGGCGGCAAAAGACTATGTTTAATACAAATTTGTTCCATGAAAAAATAGGACAGGGACAGATTTATTTCTGCCCCTCTGCGGGGTGCCTAAGTCGGGTTAAGAACGGCGAAACCTCCGCCCGCCTCTTATAATGCTTCCTTACCCAGCAGGCAATTCACCCTAAAACAAATCGACCCAGCCCATTTGGCTGCAACTTGGAGATCACCCCATGAAGCGCTGTTTTGTAAAATCTGCCTTCACCTGCGCCCTGCTACTTTGGCTCACGGGCTGTCAGCGCGAATCCGCGACGTCTACACCTGCCAACCCCGATGCGGCACAGATTCAACCATCCACTCGTGAAGCGGTAAACAGCAAGCCGGCTATCACTAAATTTAATGCATACACCCGGCAATTTAGCGGCGAGACGCTTCTCACCCAAAGCCATGCTACAGGCCATGTGGGCGATCTATTTTTTACCCACTGGAAAGATGGCGGCGAAGCATCGTTTAAGCTGGACGAAAAAGGCAACTTCACCATCAATTGGATTGGTGGCAACTACAATTACGTGGGCGGCGCGGGTTGGGAGTATAGCGATAAAAATCGCGTGATCGGCTACAACCTAGCCGAAGACTCGGGCGCAAGCTATGTGACGCTCTATGGCTGGGGCTACAACAAAGACATCGATCACCAAGACCCCGCGCATTTAGTCGAGTATTACATTATTCAACGCTGGGTACGCACGCCTGCGCAAGGCGGCGAAGTGGGCAAAACCTTTGTAAGTAACGGCATCGAATACACGACCTACCGAACCCTTCGTAAAGAAAAGCCCTCGATTAACAACACCGCAACTTTCTACCAATACTGGAGCAAACCTAAAGAACAAATGCCACTTGGGGTCGATCACAAAATAATTTTTTCTGACCACGTGAAGGCCTGGGAAGAAAGCGGCTGGACTCTGCCGAACATGAACAACTTCGACGCAAGCGACGACCCAACCTACCAAGTGTTCGCGGTTGAAGTTTTCTTAGTCGAAAAAAGCGGAACCGCCTCTGGCCACGTGTGGAATGCCAACAAATAATCCGGCTTGATAAAAATTGAAAATGTGCATTTCTACATCGACTTTGCATTGTTCATAGCCAAGCAGGAGTTCGCAAAAAATTGGAATAGAACATATAGACGATATCATCGCCGATATCGAGCAGGCATTAGGTAACCGAGTTCCCCAGGTGCTTTCACTTTCTATTTACGAGGCGTGCAGCCTTGGACGTAATGTGAATATGTCACACCATAACGGGGGATTTTCACGCGATTCACTTTGAATATACGACGATAATAAATCTCGACCTACTCAATACCTTACTCATATTTATATCGAGAAATCAGGGAGAAAATCATGGGACGGTCTTGTCGCGAAATTCACGAATGGGTGGAAGAACAAATCGAGCGCCCCATTGAAGAATGGGAAGAGCAACAGGAAGAGCGCTGCCGACGCCAATCCTGCAACTGGTGGTGTCTTTGTTGCAATAAATGGTTTTGTTGGCTTGTTGTAATACTGGTAAAGATCGTGCGCTGGATCCTTGTCACCGTTGGGAAATGGGTTACGCGTGTTGTTTGCGAGGTCGTTAATTTTGTACTGGACGTGGTCGGCGCGATCATTGAACTCGTTCTTTCGATTCCCATTATTGGCGGTATTATTCGAACTATCTGGAACTGGGTTACGGAAATTATCTGGCGAATTATCAGTCTACCAGAATTTTTAGGCAGTCTAGCTGGGCTGCGAATGTCCAAAAAAATGTATTTTGGTGTAATCATCCCCGTTATCGATGACGTACCACTCATGCTCGAAGCAGACATTGAACCTTGGGTTAAAACAGCACAAGAAATTTATAATCGCACCTGCAACATCGACCTGCGCTTCACCGGATTCTGTCGCACCAGCGTACGACCACCAGGCGGAACCATTACCGTGGACTGCGGCGCAAACGGCTTCTTTTCGGATTGGTGGCTGGATGGCTCCTGGTTTCAATTGGTTTCAACAACCTGCAAATTTCAAAGCAACTGGCGTCGTGTGATCGGCTTTGGTGGCGAAATTATCGTATTTGTTGTCAATGATATGAGCAACGCGGTCGGTTGCTCGATGTCCGCCACGCACAACTATGTAACTGTGAAGGTGCCACCCGGTCCGTTCATAGATACCGTGGCTCACGAAATTGGCCACGCTTGCTTGCTCGCACATGTCACCTCGGCTAACGGTAATAATTTGATGGATACCGGTGGGCGAACGACAACACTACCGGTACTCGATAATCTACAGATCGCGATTGTGCGCAGCAGTAGGCACTGCACTTACTTATGAACACTGCCAAATATTCAAGCTTGACGATATCAGGCAGTGCGGATTTAAATAAACTGCTGGATAGAAAAAATGTTATTGATAAAATTGAGATCCAATCCGATAGATTAAATCCGCGCGAAAAACAACTTATTGAGAAGCGCATCAATCACCTATACCACGCATGTGGTTGTACATTTGGCACTGCATGCTTACTAACTGGAATTCTATTTTCGATACCATATTTCACCTTGCAGGTGAAGCTTGGTATCCATACCGTAACACAGTCGTTAATGGGCGGATTTGCCATCTGCGCGGCATTATTGATCGTTGGAAAGTTATTGGGTTTTGTATATAGAGAAATACAACTGCGCCGAGAGATCCGCAAATTGCGGCAGATGCTGCATATTCCGCTGAAGTTGAACACCGATTCCGGAGGAGGATGAACACCCCGAACGGCTAAAGCATTGGCCGGTTTATCTTCTACTCTAAGTGTTCATCTTCGGCCATTGTTGATCGCGTTTTGTGCAGGAACTCGCCCATGAGATTGCTGAGATTAACCATCAACGACTAAAAAAAACGGAGGTACGTCATGTCGCTGGATCTCGATATTCGAAATCTGCTCCTAACCAATCAAGTCAAACAAATCAACTTTCTTATGGCTGGCGCCACGGTAAGCGGGCACGGCTATTTGGAACTGGCGCATCTTTTCTCCGATCGTCCAGTCCGTCACCGCATCCGCGTGACCGTGCGGCCGCAGCTGGTACCCCGCAATGCAGAGGCGAGCTATACACCACACGACGATAAACTTCATTTACGATCAGCCCACTCGCTGACTACCGCATTTGGGCGCGGAAGTGTTGTGCACGAATGTACGCATGCACAACTTGACCTCAGGGGAATGAGCACGCCAATAATGTCAGAAGAAGGAGCAGCTTTTATTGCAGAAGCCTGGTACAGGCTCGCCTGCAACGAGACTGTATCGACTATCGCCTCCGATATTACAAGTGCAATCGTGACGGTCGCACAGGATCTGCGCCAGCAAGCGTCCCGCGCCATCGGCGCTCCGATAAACCTAACACCTGATCAGATCAACACGGTAAGGCGCGAGGTGGCAATGATGGGCTATGGAACCGGCCACTATATTAATGATGGCATCCGAGGTTTTAGATACAGAGGGCTGTAATCACAAACGTCTCGCGTGAAAAATACCTGGGAGAACTTTATTGCATTTTCCCACAACCAGCCATGCAACGTCGTAGTGGGGCATTTCGATGGGGATAAGAAGTCCACCGCCGTCAGCCCCAATATTCTGCCGAATCACTCCAAGCGGGGCTGGGTCTGGAATTACAACAACCCATTTGGCGAGTCCGAGCAGCGATAATTTCAAGTACTCTGAACTGTTGATTTGGACATCATTCGCCTTTGTCCTTTCCGCAGGTTGTTACCTCGGCTTCTAAAACATCACCTACCACCACAGCCCCGTCTGCGGCGTCCCGCAGGTAGAATTCGACTTTCTGGCCGGCACTTGCCTCGAATCCCTCAGCACCGTCAAGCATCATGATGCTGGCCGTCCCTTCGTAAACAACCTTTCCATTTCTCTTGAAAACAAAAGCATCGAAATTGGCAATACATCCCTTCTCGACGGTGCCGCCGACACCAAGGCCCTTGAGCACAAAGCCTCGCATCAATTGCACATTATCAACCGTCATCTGGAACTTCTCAGGGCCGCGATCACAGGCGCTGAGAGCCAGGAGGGTCAAGAGGGCGGAAGCGTTTCTGATAAAAGACATTGTTAACTCCGTATGGTCAGACGCCGCAGCGGGGCTGCCAGTTAGCGTTCAAAAATGGCCTTATATCCTAGCAATCTTTGTGTTTCTAAGTCAGCCTATTATTACGGGTAAATATACGACTGCTGCCTGGACATCGGCGTTTTGCCTGCTGATGAAATAGGAAAAGAGGTAGTGTAGTTCCCCTGCTTTAATCAGCGCTCTCTGAAGGAATAGAATTTTCCGGCAATAAAAATTAACCCCCGATAGCTCAAGGGTGGATTAATGGCCCTGCTTTAGAAGCATCACTCCTCATTTGAAATCCAGATCAAGTTTAAAGGAGCTAGCGAGGAAGTTTTATTAGCATGCGTCAAACAATTCAAGAGAAAATGTGTACTATCAGACTGTTGTATAAATGTTCTCAACGCCCTTTCTTTTTCAACATGGGTTGCGTCTGCAATTTGAACTGCCAAGCAAACAAGCAGCCCCAATTAAAACTTAAAACTCGTCTCATTTGTCTCATCCCAAAGGGTGGATTCAACCGCGAATTGAATAACTCAACCTCGACATCAAAGATAATCAATTCACAACCTTGAACCGCTATCGGCTGTTTCCAAAACCTGTGATTTCAATATTATTTAGCACGGTATTTATCCGTAAATAATCCAAAACTTAAAGCCACTTATGGCGAGGTTTATGTCGATTAAGTTTATGGGCGCCGGAACCGACGAACCCTAGCCGAAAGTCCACTTGCCATAATCAACAGAAACCAAACGTCCACAGCACCGCCTGACCCACTTGAAGAACTTGAAGAACTTGAAGAACTTGATGAATTTGAAGAACTTGAAGAACTTGAAGAACTTGAAGAACTTGAAGAACTTGAAGAACTTGTAGACTTACGCACAAGTACAGAGCTTAGGATACCCTTACCCACAGACGCATCAATGTTGATATTTAAGATGCCGTCGGTTACGTTCACCACAAAGGGGGACGGACGCCAAACGGAGTTCTTTCCAGCTTCAGCAAACACATCAACGTTTTCCAAAACCCGTTTATTTTCAATGGTGACATCGAAAACACGCCCTCCAGATGAGACGAGTGTAAACTCAACAAAGCTCAACTCCACGGACACCTGCTGATTACTGATGGGAATTGAAAGCCTTATGTCACCAGAAAACTCGCTTTGAAAAATGGCGTTGCCATCACCGCCAAAAACTTCACCTCGCGCCGTATCAAACAGGCCGCCTGTGACATAGGTACTGGGTTCGTACCAGATTCCGTTGTACTGAATCGCATCACCGGATCCGCCGACGTTAATCGCCGCGAGCACATCTGGAGGATTGCCTGGGTGAGTTCCTACGGTTTCAGAAGTCACTGTACACACTTCATCGTCTTCTTCGCCCATGCCATCACGGTCTGGGTCCGAGTGGATGGAGCAGCACACAGGAACGCCACCTTGAGAGCCACATCGAGGTATTTGAGGGTCGAACAGACCTTCACTGATTGTTAGGTTGGCGCTCCCTGCGGAATTTCGCGAACCGGCATAGGATTCTATTCCAAGTATCATGAAATCATGGGTTCCAAGGTCCATACCATGCTTCGCCCACTCGTCAAAATGGTTGGCGGTGGTAATCGTGCCACTGACCTCTCCCCAGGGCAGTGGAGGGTTACGGATACTGAAGTACCGCACCCTTGTATCTTGCCCAAGGGAAACAATCTGGCACTCCAGTAGATCGTAAGTAGCCCCATCGGATTGGAAGGAGCCAAAGTTGCGGCCAGGACCACAGTTCAAAGGGTTGAAAATTCCATAGCTCTCAACCACGTAATATTCGATGAGAGGGTCTGTAGTCCAGCCATAAAGCGCAAGGTAAGCGTTCTGTGAATCTTGTGCTGCTTCGGAATTAAAAGTACCCGAGTAACTCACCACCTGCGGTCCACCAGGATTCCAGCCTTTACCGCCTATCCAGTTAAAAACGTTGCGCCAACTTGCAGAAAAATTGCCGCTATCTCCGCAGCTAATCCGCACATTATCCTCGGCAGTCTGCTTCCAAAAAAAGTAATAGAAACCGTTGTGCGTACCCTTATCGGATAATTTGTTGTCGAGTACGCCATTACAAGCGTTCGCTGCGGAATAGCTCATGGAGGCAACGCTCGCCGTGATTGCCAGCAAGCGTTTAAACGTTTCTCTATTTATTATGTTCACTGTCTGGTCTCCTAAATATGCGTTGTATCCGTATTCAGCAATAACGGCTCAGTGGCTTTTGGAGTAATTTCCAGTCAGGTCAAGGCTAGACTGGGCGTTATTGTGGCGGGGCTTCTTGTAGAGCGAGATTCAGAAGCTGTTATCCGAGATCGTTCTCAATACACAGACCTAGCGCTCTCTATCGTGACCTCACCGATAACAACCGAGATGTACTCATCAGCTTCTGATGCTATCGCAGCTACTGAATCCGTTTTGTGAAACACATAGCATTGGGTGCAGCGTTTTTGGAGTGGCTTCTTCTGTTTGCGTAGCGGCCTGCAAAAAAAGCTAAGGAACAAACAGTCATACCGACTGCCGATCGGACTGCCGTGCCAGTGTGACCAGTTCGATGCGTAAGAAAAGATAAACAGAGCAACCACGACCAACGTTAGAAATATTTTTTCATATATTTAATCGAATCCACATCGCCGCCTCAAAGAGGATCATCTCACTCCCTTGAACTACAATCGGCAGTTTCCACCGTTGATTCCGCTTCTGCGATTTTCTAGCAAACAATGCACGCCTGCCTATACTCGATACATAGCCCGAGTTGCGGCTCTCTAACACCCTCACAATAACGATCACGATCGGAGTGTCGGTGAGCCACCCATACCCACCGGGTTATTCGGTTTCCTTTTACAGAGCATTTTGAGATATGCGAGCCAGCATCATTGCGACGGTCGTGGTTTTGACCCAGTTAACCTCCACCGGTTGTGCCGTCATGCACCACCAGCAAACGGCCCCCGCCGCCCAGATCAACGACCGAGTCATCGCATCGACCATCAAGACCCGCCACGCCGAACGCCAGGACCTATCCTTAACGTGTATTACTGTCGAGTCCCTCTACGGCGTCGTGCTCTTGTCTGGTTTTGTGAAAAAGACGCAGGAAAAAATGACCGCTGAGGAGATTGCCAGGCAAGTGGACGGCGTTAAGTCCGTGCATAACGAAATTCTTATCCGGGCAGATGAAACACCGATGACCTGCCGGGCAACACCAAGCGTTTGAATGAGTGTGGCGCGGACTTCGAAATTGGCCAGCTCACTTGCTCTCGGACAGGATCACACTGAATGAAGAAATTTACCCGCCCTCTGCGTCGCAACCACATCGCAGCCGCCATAGCACTCACACTTGGCTCCCTGTCATCCGTGTGGGCAGATGAACCCGCCAGGTCGTTTGTCGACATGGTGGAGAAAGTCGCGCTGGTGCCGGCCGGCACGCATGATTCGGAGATGCTGGCCAAGGTCACCGCAGCAGTGGGTTTTATTAAACAAATGGATCTACCCAGGGCCCATCTGGCCGCCAACGAGGCCCTGCAGCTGGATCCGCGCAACTCGTACCTGCATTTCCTGAATGGCTTCGTCTATCACCTGCAGGCCCTGCAAGGCGATTCGCAAAAAGGTGAGCTGGCGCTTGAGGGCTATCAACAATCCCTGCGCATCGACTCGAGCAACTGGATTGCCCACGAATTTCTGGGCTTGGTCTATCTGGACCTAAAGCGCGTCGACCAAGCCAAACACGCCTTCTCGGAAACGTTGCTGTTGACACCAGATAGCGCGCCCTCTATCAACGGCCTGATGGTGTCCTCTTACCTGACCGGGGATGCCAAGACGGCCTGCGCTATGGCCGATCACTTTCTCAAAGTGACAGAGCAACCCTCCCTGGAATTCATGCGATCGAGCATTTCGGTATACGCCTCCTGCGGGAGTTTTGGCCGCGCCGCCTGGATACGCGCCGCCCTGATCCAACGCTACGGCGAGGTCCCCGAGCTGGCGCGCATTGATCGACGCCTCGCCCAGTGGAAAACCTTCTATAAGGATCGGGAGCAGATCGACCGCGCCTTGCAAACGGGGATGACGGATAACGGCCGCCCTCTCCTCCTCGCGCAGGCTTCCACGGTGCCCGATGCGGCGGACCCCCGCTCTGACGCACCCCTTGAAGACATCACATCTTCATCCACCTATGAGCCAGCCCCTGACCTTTCTGCGACGCCCACAGGAGATGCCGACAGCGGCCCTCGCATGATTTTGGTAGACGTGGTGTTGCTGTCCACTCAAGAGCTGATGTCGACGGCCAAGGGCGTCAACCTGCTGAACGCCCTAACCCTGCAACTGGGCTCCATGGCGGGCAACCTCCCGGCCTACTCACGCGTCTTCAGTTCAGATTCCCCGAGCGGCGGGGATACCACCTCCAGCACCGCCATCACCAGGGCCGTGACCGTTCCCGCCTTGTCCTATTCGCTGAACATCGCGAACGCCAACAGCTCGGTCAACGAAGTGCTGGCGCGCCCTACCCTGGCAGCTATTGAAGGCATGCCCTCGGAGTTCTTTTCCGGCACGAATCTGAGCGCGGGCGTGGTTTCCACCAGCCAGGAAGGCGGAACCACCGTAGTGCCATTGGAAAAACGCTTTGGTATCAGCCTGACAGTGACACCGAATTTCCTGCCGGAAGGCCGAGTACAACTCCAGGTCGCCGCGCAGCGCACTTCCTTGAACGCCAGCTCCGACAACCCGCGGGTGGCCTATCAAATCGAAATCGGCGAGACCACGGCAAATGCCAATGTGGTCATGAACCTGGGCGAGACACTGGTGCTGAGCGGCCTAAGTGAAAAGTCATCCTCCAATACGCGCGATGGCGTGCCCGGCCTGCAGGCAGTGCCGGGGCTTCAATACTTTTTCTCGCACAAGAGAACCAACGAAATGCAGCGCTCGGTGCTTATTCTGGTCACACCCAGGGTGCCTGTGCAGATTTCGGAGGCGGCCGCACGCGACAGTGAACCAATGGCCACTCGTATGCAGCAGTTGGGCATGCAACAGTTGCGCGAGCGCTTCGGCTTCGCCGATCACATCCCCCCCAACATCGACGCCATCATGACCCAGTTCCAAGGTAACGAGCACTACCGAGAGTTCCGCCAGGGAGATGTATCGCTGGAACGCTGGCACCACACGCGCACCACTGGCGATCGACTGAAAGAAGCGCTGAGCTTTCTCTACTATTGATCTGATCGTGTTTATCGCCGCTCAATATTGAGCACAAAAAAAACACCGGCTCGAAGCCGGTGTAGGGTTAATAAACAAAAATGGTTACTTAAACTTCTTGAGCAAGTCGATCATCTCCTGATTGGCACCTATCATCGAGACAACCTTATTCTTAATTTTGTCTTTTAATTGCGCCTTTTTGCTGTCCTTCATTTGCTCAAGCTCGTAAAGGTAGCCGAAGGGCGCCTCCAAAGTAACGATAGGGAAAGCGTGGCCCTTGTTGATATCGTTAAATTCAGCCTTGATGCAGTTGCGAATAGATACCTTGGTTGAGGACACATTCACGACGTCCAGGTACAACCATGCATCCACGTCCTTCCCGTTGATGATATGGAATCTAAACCCTTCGCAATTGTTCGCTTGGTCGTTTCTCATTTCGCGGATTTTTTTAATAATGTTCAACGGCGTTGAATTTTCGTCGCTCCACTTTATCCAGCTGTTGTATTCGAAGGTTTGGTCTGGATGGATGCCGCTCGACAGCGTGTTCGCAATGTCGGGCTTGTACACAAGCTCCATGCCGCCGGCGAGGGTACGCTTGAGACCATGGAAGTCATGTTTCTGGCTCTGTGATCTTTTCACCAGGACTACGCCGTCCTTCTTAATAGCCTGATACTTGTCGTAGCGGTGCTTAAGCTCAGCAGCCGCATGCACGAGCTTGCAAAACTTATCACGCGTGTTATTGAATTTGGCCCGATCGAGTTTCACACCCGTGGCAACAAGTTGATCGTAGGTTGTGTGACTGACGCACTGATCACTGGCGTAACCGATCAGCTGAGATGCGCTCACATCGGAATACGTCATTTTTTTCCAGGTCGCGTCGGTATTGTCACTTTTAGGCGGAACGGGAGAATCTGCCGAGTAGGTTTGACCGAGCTTCAACGCGCTATAGCTGCTGAGCAGGCTATCGACTTCGCTCATCATGTCCGGGGACAGGTAGTTGTCCACTTGCGCCTGCAAACTGGCCAGATCATCTGCAGCAGCCGCCTGTGCAGAACCAAGAAAAGAAGCTAGAGCGAGCGCGCCAAATGCAAAAAAACGCTTGGCACGAATGAACGAATGTCTATGCATAGAAAGTCCTTATGGGATGTGAGGCGTCCTTAAGTATAGTCGGCGATTTTGCGGGGGCCAGATGTAACCCCAGAAGGGTTGTGACTGCTTCTTTGCAAAAAAGATATTCTGGATAGAAATGGAAAAGGGCACCATTGGAAAACGGAACAGATTGAACCTAGCCCAATCATTCTTGCTCGTTAGAAAATAAATCTCTCCCCTTTTTCGTATTATTTATCTTAGTTTTATGTCTGTAGTTCAACCAGGGATTTTCTCAATAAAAACCGCGCCTCTGTTATGTTCTCGCTGCTCTATGTGGTGCGCCAGCCCTGGCACGATCAATCTCGCCTGCCTTGGCATATATTTCTTCTTTTTGAGTTATAAAATAATTCTGTCCCTTACCAAAAACTTACCAAAGGAAGAAATACCCACCTTTCACTCACCCTTCGGTTGCTTCTGCAATTGAAGGGTGTTTGCCAAACGGCAACGCGCGTATGTTCTCTTGGCGTGTCTGACAATCACATCAGGAGAACCAACATGAAATTGCTAAACCTACGTAACCTGTTGCATGCCTTTTTTCTAACCGGAATCCAAACACTGCCTTGTAAGATCATAAATGGCATTTGGATAAGTCTGCTGACTGTCGCCTGCGCCCACGCGGAAACTGCTATCCACCCGGAGCCGCGCGCAACCGAGGTGGGAAATTACAATGGCGATCCAACCAGAACCTGGGATGGAGTGGCGAAGGCGGGCGTGCAGGTACGCACCTTCACCCAGCCCAATCTGCTTAATCCAGGCCAGACCGTACTGCGGCGCTATTTGCAATATGTGCCAAAAAATCTGCGCCACACTGGGGAATATCCGCTCGTCATCATGCTTCCCGGCGCGAGTCTGAGTGCCGAGGTGAGTCGCGAGTGGGATTGGGGTGACCGTGCTGAACGGCTGGCGGACAAGGAAAAATTCCTGCTGGTCTACGCCAACGGCCATGCACCGAGCGATTTGACCAACGACAACCCCGACAATCCCTTTTTCGCCAACGGCGGTTACTGGCGCGGCTGTTTTGGTAAGCCTGGCACCGGGCCAGAATTTTTCTCCGTCGATGATGTGGACTATCTGAGAATGGTCATCCGAAACGTCCAAAAGGAAGGTCTGCCGGTAGACAAAAAGCGGATTTATCTGATGGGCATGTCCAATGGTGGTGAAATGGTCCAGCGCGCAGCGCGGGAAATGCCAGACCTGCTCGCGGGAGTGGGGGCCGTTATGCCGGTGTATTCCATGCCCGCGAATGTGGAGTGGTTCAACTGCGTCCAGCGCCCGCAGCGCCCCCTGGATATGATGTTTATCTACAGCCCCAAAGACACTTTGCTGGATCGCATTTTTGCCGACGCCGGCTTCAACTACGCCCAACTGATGCAGGATTCTTTCACCGCTTGGCGTGAAGCGCTGAATATTCCCCCGCAACCTGAAAAAACCCGCGTCCTTCCCAATCGACATATCGAAGGCAAAGGCTATCGCCCGCCCAAAGGTGATCTTGCCCCCTGGGCACAAGCTTCCGTCAATTCCCGCATCATCCGCTATGACTACCCCCATGGCAGGTCAGGTGCTCGGTTTGCCATTTTGGAAATTGTTTCCGCCGCTGGTCACGCTTGGCCAAACCACTCCGCCACTCCCGTCGAGGTTGCTGTACAGCCTTACAACGGTTTCCGCAATCAAGACATAAATGCGGAAAAAGTTCTCTGGGAGTTTTTTAAGAAAGGACGGAAATAATATGGGTGAAGCTGCTGCGTAACTTGCCGGTATGGCAGCTATGCAGCAGCCCGCTTTATTTAGCTTCCAGATAGGTTTGACCTGCTAAGACTTCCCGCCCCATCTTTGTCTTTACAATTTCGTCGACCATTTGCCAAAAGAACCTTGATATGAATGCCAGAGATTTTCCTTTTTTTATCTAATAAATTGCCATTATTTATCAAAGCAAAAACTTGCGAGAAATTTATTTGACTGTGCTCACAAGTTATCAAGTGTGACGGGCGTCATGGTTTTGGAGCCGGTATATTAAAGCCGCGACTCATCCCAAGTTGCTGGAAAGCTAAGAAAGGAGTCTTAAATCTTCTCTACTCATCTCACGAATTGACCCCAGCGTACAACAAACCAAAATGATTTCAGCCCCACAGATTAATAGGAGAATCACAATGTTATCTTTTAACTACGCCAGTCTGGCGTCTGCCATCGGCCGTTACTGCGGCATGGTGGTGTTCGCAGGAAGTTTGGCTGCGTGTGGAGGTAATGACCCCACGTCTTCATCCTCCTCCAGCAGCTCTTCCACAAGCTCCAGCAGCTCTTCATCCAGCAGTTCATCCAGCTCAAGCAGTGCATCTTCAAGTACCTCGTCAAGCAGCTCCAGCTCCTCCAGTTCAAGTTCCAGCTCCAGCGGCATTCCGCAGGGTGACAACTTGGCTATTAATGGCGATGTAGAAAACGGCACCACCAACTGGACCAACCGCGGCGATGCCATGATTGCGCGCACCACCGAAGAAAAATACGCCGGCAGCGCCAGCCTTGCCGTCACCGGACGCACCGCTTACTGGCAGGGTGCCGGCTTCAGTGTTCCGCTTACCTCAGGCAATTCATACGAAGTGTCCGTATGGGTGAAACTCGCGGCGGATGCGCCCACGGAAACCGTCAAACTCACCGGCAAAGTGGTGGATGACGAAGACACTACCACTTACAACGAGTACACCCAGATCGCCGGCGGCACTATCACCGCCGATGAATGGACTCGCCTGAGCGGCACCTATGTTCCGCAGGGAATATTCGAGACATTTATTCTTGAAACGCCCGACGGTTCTGAAAACGTGAGCTTTTACCTCGACAATTTTGAGATTTATGGCGAGGTTAATCCCGACCCGGATCCGACCGGAGAGGGCCTGTCGAGCTTGGTGGATTTTCCGATCGGCGTAGCGGTGGCACTCGACAATTCCAAAAATGCCAATTTGCTGACCAATACCGCCATTCAAACAATCGTTATTAATAATTTCAGCCAGCTCAGCGCTGAAAATAACATGAAGATGAGCTACTACGACGTAAACACCTTCGCGAACGCCGAAGCGGAACAGATGATCAGTTGGGCAAGCCAGAATAATATAGGCGTCCATGGGCACGCGCTGGTTTGGCACCCTGATTATCAGCTGCCAAGTTGGGCTAGCGCCCCAGGTGCAGATTTCCGCGAAAGGTTTGAAGCTCATGTACGCGGAGTAGCACGCAAACACCGCGGTCAGGTACAGAGCTGGGACGTGGTGAATGAAGCTTTGAGTGATAACACCAGCGGCAGTTACTATCGCGACTCAGTGTTCTATCGCCAGTACGACAATGATGTCAGCTATATCACCAACGCGTTCCGCTGGGCGCGGGAGGAAGATCCCGATGCTCTGCTTTATTACAACGACTACAACACCGAAAATGGTCAATACAAAACCGAAGGCTTGGTGACGTTGCTCAATCGACTGATAGACGACGGCGCTCCTATTGACGGCGTCGGATTCCAGATGCACGTACTGTTGGATTGGCCGAGCATTGATACCATCAAGCAATCCTGGCAGAGCGCTCTGGATGTGCACCCGGATTTGTTGTTAAAAATCACCGAGCTGGACGTGCGGATCAATAATCCTTACGGCAACAATATCCCGCACCCTGGGCGTACCGATTGCGATCAAGGCTGCACCGGTTTCCAGCTTCAAGCAGCGCGTTATAAAGCAATCGTTGAAGCTTACCTTGAAGTCGTACCACCGAATCGCCGCGGTGGAATAACTGTTTGGGGAATTGCTGACAACCACAGCTGGTACTACCAGCACGAAGGCAACGGCATATCAGTGCCCGACTGGCCCCTGCTTTGGAACAACAGCCTGCAGCCTAAGCCCGCTTTTAATGGAGTACTTCAAGGGCTGCAAAGCCCTTAACTTGAAGAGAAGATCCAAGGGCGCCTCGGCGCCCTTTTTTTTGCCAACTACTGCGCAACCATTTCCGCCAACTCCACCTCACTCAAACCGTAGTTATACACCCGAAAATCATCGATCATGCCGTTGAATAAAGGGTCGGGAAACTGGCTGCGACCGATGTAATTAATTACTGGATTAAAATCGGTCAGCTTCACTGTGATAGCACTGGATTGATCCGCCAAGCTGCCGTTGACATACAAGCGCCCTCCTGAGGCATCCAGCATGACCGCAACATGAGTCCACTGTTGTGTTGGCAGAACGCCGGCGTTGAGGCGTTGTTCACCCTCGCCGCGATTAATCGCAAAACGCAGTCGGCCGTTGTCGGCTGCCGCTGTTAGAAAGGCGTTTTCCGTTTCACTGTTGCCAAAATCAAATATGCGCTGCCAAGCGTTGCCGCCATTCCAATACACCCAAGCCGCGACGGTAATCGCTTCCTGATGGGCAAGAGTGCTGGATAATTTTAAAAAATTATCACTGCCGTTGAGTCGTATCGCACTTGCCTTTCTGCCACTTGCAAACGTCACCGCGCCACTGGCCGCAGCGTGATGCAGATTTTCGCTGCTGTCGGATAAGTCGCCATCAAACTGTAAATGCGTTAATAAAGCACGACCACCCGACGCTTGCGCCACAATGGCAGCGGCAGGAGCAGAACGGTTTAATGATTTATCTTCGGCGCGAATTTTGTAGAAGTAGGCCTGCCCCGGCTGGACTGTGTTGTCGACAAACGCTGTAGCGTCGACGTTGCGAGCAATGGTGTTGTAAGGGCCTTCAGCGGAGTCAGCGCGCAAAACGGTGTAGCCCGCCACATCCGCATCTGTACTCGCACGCCAGCTTAAACGAATGGAGTTGGCATTAGTGGTGGCGGCAAGCCCAGCGGGTGGGCTGGGCGGATTGAATTCTAAAGGCGCATTCACCGGCAGCAGACGCCATTGCTGATTAGGTTCGCCGTTGCGACTCCACTGCTGCACGTTAACGCCGTGCCCAGTATTGGCATCGGCCACATCCAAACATTTTGCACTCAGGCGACTGCACACATAAAACCAGTTATCGCCGGCGTATTCCAAATACCAATGCTGATTATTGCCATTCAAATCGCTCCACTGGGCGATATTGCCGCCGTCCGCCAGAGAAAAATCGAAGATGTCCGGCACTTTGCCGCTGTGCACCGCACGCAGACTAAAGTAGCTGTAATCACCACCGTTGCGAGGCGGCAGCGGTGCAATATTCCATTGCTGACTGCCAGCGCCCGTATAGTTGCCCTGTTGAATATTGGCACCATCAGCGGTGCTACCATCCGCCACTTCCAGCACTTTTTGGCTGTTGCGGTTAACCAGAATGTAGCGCCCATTAATAGGCGGCTGAATATCGTCACCCCAGGTAATATTCACCACTTTTTCGGCGTTGGGCTGATTTTCCCAATAGCCAGTGCCGCCCGGGACAAAAATGGTGTACTCGCGCTGCGGGCCGTGGCCATCAAAAAACACGTCGCGATCCTTCGCTACAAAACGGTAGGTCGTGTCAGTCGCCTGCCTTTCCGAAGCGCCAGCAAACGCCTGCACTCGACCATCCGGTCCGCGATACACCGCGGCCGCCGTCCAATTGGGGCGATGCTCTGCGTAGCCCAATCGCTGACCGTCACTGGTTTTAACAAATTCACCCCGGGCGCGCTCTGCCGTGCCCCACCAAATGCCGGTTTGCATGCCGTATTCAACACCAACAATGGCTTCCATCACATTGTGCAGCTCGTCGTTGACGGCGCGATGCCCATTGGCCACCACCGTTTGAAAAAATCCCGCGTAGCTGGCGAAACTGCCATTCAACTGATGCGTGTTGCCCTCGTGCAGACGGTTTTTCAAAAAGTTGTACCACGGAGCAGCCGCATCCGCACTGAGGGTATTGCCACCGGTAATTCGAACGTTATTAAAACGGGGTTTCTGCGCAAGCGCCGACGCCACATCGTAAAAGGCTTGCATAGTGCCTTGATGTGTTGAGTAATCCGGTTCATTAAACGGACCTGCTGCAATCACGGTGCGACCGCGCTCTTCCGCGCGGCGTGCCGTGATATCCATCAACTCCGCCCAGCGCGACGCTATGGTGTTGCCACTGGCATCTTTGAACCAGGGATCGACCGTCGGTGGATCCGCATTTAACACCACATCGGCATGGGGTCCGACCAAATCCACATAGTCCAGGCGCTGATTCAGCAAAGCGTACTGCTCCTGCTGCAACTGGCCATTCACCAGTGCGGCGGTAGGCGTAAACGAGACACGCACCACGTCCACCCGCTCGGCGCCCATAAAAGCAACCCCACGCTGAATATTACTTTCGCTCACCCAGGCCGTATCTAAACCCCAGATGGGAATGGATTTATTGATGCCCGGCGCGTTTGTATCAAATACCACTGAACGATCTGCCAACGCCTCCGTGGTGAGCGCGTCGCTGGAACTGGCAGCGTATCCTGACGAGGATGACGAGCTTGAACTGCTCGACGACGAGCTGTTTGAAGAAGAACTCGCTGAAGAAGAACTACTGGATGATGAACTGCTAGAAGATGAGCTGCTGGAGGAAGAACTGCTAGAAGATGAGCCAGAGGTGCCGCCGCACCCGCCAAGTACCACGGCTAAAGCCGCAAGTGCCAAATTCAAGGATTTCATTTTTCGCTCCAAGCGAGCCGTTATTAGTATGGGCGAATTATCCCTGTGCACCGAATGGCCTACAATCTCCATTACGGTATGCAATTCACATCCTTTGCATCCTGCAAGCGGCGACGGCGAAATCAACTATTTCCAATAAAACTCAGACAGCGCCCTCGCCTCACTCTTATCCGTCACACTTCCTGTCAAAATTATTTGCCATGACGCAGCAAGCGAAGATCGAAAATACCGCCCGCAATGGAATCCTTGCGTGCAATAAACTTTATTGCCAGTTTTCCATCCTTGGCAGACGCCACGAGCGCGTGTGGTAGCGGATATTCCACGGAATAAAAAGCGCTTTTATTACCCGCCTGAGATTCCACTTCGGCGATCACTTGGTCGTTCATCACAATAGTGAAGCGCCTTCCAACATCGCCTGAAGAATAGGTTACGCGCAGTGTTCTGGCCTCATGTTTAGGATCGTTCATCACGTAACTGAACCACCCCTCGGCGTGCCGCCAGTGGCGTCCCATATAAATACCGGTTTCGCTGTTTTCATACTTCACAAAATGATCCGACTCCGGTTGCTGCTGACCGGGGCTCACTTTATCAATGGTCATGGCATCGAGGTGAAGACGGGCTTTTTCCTGCTCCCGATTCGCCGTCTGCAAAGACGCAAATTCGCTCTTGCCGACCATCGGCCAATAAAGGGTATAGCGGGACTCGTGCAAACGGAAAAACGGAATCAGGTCCACTTCACCGGCATGCTCACCGGTCATGACCGGTGCCCGAAAAGTGAGAGGTTTGCCTGTCACCGGAACAATTTTGCTTAGAAAGTCTTTGTCATCGGTGACAAAGGTTGGCGCAAATTCCAATGGGCATAATTGTCCATTGGCAATATGGCCCATACGGCTATCATCCGCGAAATATTGCAATTTCTCCGCAGGAAACGGCTGCGTTTTCGCCGCCAACACCACAGGTCCATGAACAACCGCATAATAATCGGACTGGTCCGGCAACGACTCAAGGCGTGTCTGCATCGGCAGATCTATACTCACCCTGTCACCGTTGCGCCAATGTCGCCGGAGCTGAATATACTCTCCCGGCTTTGCGGTTACTTTTATTTTCCGGCCGTTGACACGCAACCTCAAACCGTCCTGCGCAACCCACTCCGGGTAGCGAATATTCATGACGAACTTTCCCCTGCCGGCAATGTGCACGGTGCTTTTCGGTATATCCGGAAACTGTGTTTCCTGCCGCAATTGTATTTTTCGCTCTCGCCAATCCAGGGTGGACGCGACAAACAGGTTGACGTAGACGTGGTCGCCCTGGTGGGCGTAGATCAGCTCACCATATTTTCCATGATTTTCAATGCCGGAGCCCACGCAGCACCACATTGCTTTATCCACCTGTGAATAGACCCGGTAATGGTTTGGACGCATGGGCGTGAAATAAACCAGGCCGCCGGTGGTTGGATGTTGCGAGGACAAAATATGGTTGTATAAACCGCGCTCATAGAATTCCAGGTATTTCAAATCGCCGGAAGATTCGTAAAACAATTTGGAGAGTTTCAACATGTTGTAAGTGTTGCAGGTCTCCGGACCTTCTACGTCCTCCAGCATCGGCTGAAAATCATTTTCCGGATGGAAATGCTCTCTTACACTGTTGCCGCCAATCGCCACACTCCGCTTCTCCACGACTGTCTCCCAGAAAAATTGGGCAGCACTGTTCCATTTACGATCATGTGTTGCGTCGGCGATGCGTTTGAAACCGATCACTTTGGGAATTTGAGTATTGGCATGCATACCGGTCAATTCATCCTGCTTCTGAATAAGCGGATTCAACAGCTGGCGGTGGGAAAATCGCTTAGCGAGAGCCAGATATTTTTCATCGCGCGTGAGCTCCCACACATCAACAAATATTTCATTCATGCCACCGTGTTCACCGCGCAGCATCAGCTCCATTTGTTCATCGCTCAGGGTAGCGGTCAACTGCAACGCCCAGTCGGACAACCGGATCAGCATTTGTTTTGCTGTTTCATTACCGGCGTAAACGTAGGCATCACGCAAGCCAGCAAAGGTTTTATGAAGGTTATACCAGGGCACCCACTTGTCATTGAGGGAAAAATTGTCGACTTTGATGTGCCCTTTCGCCAAGGCCGTCCAGGCAGAATTGCCGTCGGGGATTCCACCGAGATATCCCGTGCCGATTTTATCCTGGCATTTTTTCAACTCCTGAATCATGTAGTTCAGTCGCTGCAATAGAATTTCATCGCCGGTTGACGCAGACATGAGCGCGAGCGCGGTCAGATAGTGTCCCCCGATATGACCGTCCAGCCCCGACGACTCCCAGTTGCCATAGGATTCAGTCCCGGTCGGCAGCCCAGCTTCCCGGCGGTAGGGAGCAAGGAGACGATCCGGCTCCAAGGCGAGCAGGTATTTCAAATTTGTCTGCTCAGCATCTTTAAAGGGCCCGTCGTGCAGACGCACGTCGGAAAGTGGAAAGGACTCAACCTCCGCTATGGAATATCCAGGTAAGCCGCAGAGCGCCAGAAGTACCCATAAACAGAACTTTATTTGTGCGTTCATTAAATTTTCTCGCTAAGGACTTATTTATCAATCCTCAGAACCCGACAACACCTCTTTGATACCCGTTTCCAAACGGAATACAATCCGACACTTCTAAGAAACTTACTCACCTTATAATTGAGATCGGGCAGTATAAATCTGCGAAAAAATGGCCGAAGGTCCACAAAAATGCACGTAGGCCAAATTGTTAGCTAAAGCATTTGTTATTTAAAGACGCCCTAACGTAACAGTATCATTTCGATGAGCGTATTTGACTGATGGATCAAGCTCAAAATAATGAATCATTGCATCAATGGATTTATGGGGTGGAATAATGACTAAGATTGCGAGTACAGAATCAAAAATTATAGTGCTTTTAATGGCACTGCCACTGGCAGCGATAATGGCTTCTGCCTGACTAAGATCAACACCGGTGTTAAAACCCACCACCACTTCTTCATTGGTAGTAAAGTTCGCCGAATCAACGGTGACGAGCGCATTGACCTTGGTCATACCCAATAGTGTCGAAGGCCCCTGGAATGATGCATCCAAAACCTTAGTTGTTTCAGTGAAATAGGATGGCGCATAAAGTTTTATTCTTTCAAATTTAATGAACGCTGCAAATTCCAATTGCACTCCCGGCTGCCAGGGCTCGCCGTGTAAAATTGGGCTATCTTCAACAGGCACGAGAGGCTCTTCAAATACTCTAGCCCCCGGATCATATAAACCAATACTATTGCTATTAAGCTGAATCAGCTGCTCATCGGTTAAATAAATTGGATCCGCGCCATTATTTGTCGCAACTACCGAAATCGGAATGCAGGTGTCATCGCTACTGTACTCTGCTTTTAAAGTAGCCAACTGCAATTCCACTTGCTCCAGCTGCATTCCGTAATGAGTACTTTTTACTTTAAAAGTATCGGCATTGAAACTTTGGCTTTCACAAATTGAATCCAGATCGGCCTCAAAATTTAAATCCAGATCAGTCTCGAATTCGACACCTTTTCCGCCACAAGCCTGCAGAACGATAGCAACCAGAATAAGAAATACAATATTTTTTAGCATTTTTTTATCCTTTAAAAAGCCAACAATAATTCAAGCTGCTATTGCATTAATTTGGCAGACACGCCAGATTTGTGTAAACCTCGCCGCCTGGTAGCGCGAATAGATCCTGGACACCATCTACATTCGCATCAATACCCACAACCCTGCGTAGATTCCTGTTTGGGTCGAGCTCTACAGCCTTTTGAAACGTGGCATCCGCGTTGTTTAGTAGAACTTTAACTGTCCCAGAAGCAAATTCAGCCAAGACGAGATCTTCGGCACCGTCACAGTTCATGTCAGCTACCGTAAATGAATCCAGATAAAACGTATCCACATCATAGTCGGCCCCATTGAGATGGGAGAGATGAAAACCAAGCTTAAAACCACTTTCCGCTTCATAAGTCAGCGAATATAAACTACCTGTTGGCATATAGGCGATATCTAAGGACCCGTCTCCGTTCAAATCGCGCAGATGAACACGACTGGCGTCACCGGAGAAAAAGGCTTCAGTGTTAGAGATTTGTGGCGATTTAAATGTCCCGTCTCCATTGCCGATATAGAGAGACAGGCGATGGTCGCTTGATATGAGTACATCGGCGACATCATCACCATTAAAGTCCGCCACATGGGGCACACCGGAAATATCAGACAACACCGTGTTGGCGTACCGGCCTTCCCCGAGCGCAAGAAGCAGGGTTACGCCGCTGCTATGTGTTCCGACCAGGTCCAGCATTTCATCGCCGTCGAAAAATCCAAAACTTACGCGAGTATAAATTTCCGGCAACACATTCTCGAAAGATTGCGGTTCCGCAAAACTGCCGTCTCCTTTGCCATATGCAGCAAACCAATCTTCACCCGCTAAAATTAACAGATCCAAATTGCCGTCTTGGTTCAGATCCACCAAACGATCAAACCCTTTCAAGATTTGACCAGAATCGGGGAGTGGCCTCAGCAATCCTTGTCTATCGTTGATAAAGACATAGAGTTCACCGCTCAAACTAATGGCAATGACGTCATCGATTCCATCATTATTAACATCGCCGACAACGGTCCTCGTATATGTTGCTTTATCATCAAGGATCGATTCGGATATCGCCACTCTAGGTTCCAAATGTGGGGAGCCATTATCAGGTGTGTTCTCCCCACCACAGCCGTTTAACAGCGCTGTAGCTCCCATCACAAAAACGGAGAATCGAAAATGTCTGCTCAAAGTGAAAGTGGACCGAATCATAAAGCGTTCCATTCTCTGTTCGGTTTATCAAATGCCGAAACGCCGGATTTTCAGAGTGAAATACTAAGAATAGTCAGCCGTGTAATTGTTATTGTGCGCTAAGCGCAGGAACCTGTCCGGCAAGCGGACATAAGATACGGACCTGGTTAAATATTATGGTAATACCATTATCATCCTCGAAATCCCAGGAAGAATCTGAGAGGCCGTGCAAAAATTCAAAAAGAATCCCTTCATGCCACCTCCTTCCAATCTCCCTGAGATCAATAAAAATTAAATGTTAAATGTAAAACCCGAACCCCTTTCCCTGATCCGAAAGCCGTGTCTACCTTGGCATGTTTCGCTCCTTTTCAGTTAAAAAATAATCTGCCCCTTTTTTCCTTAGGCCGCTCTTTCCATCCGTCCGAAGGCGCCTCTCTTTCGATACTTTCTCGCCGTAAATCCTGCATTGCATTTTTCCAGTAGGGAATTCAACAGGACTTCCACCAAATCTCCGCATCGCCCTGTCGTCATCCACTAGACTCCGCCGATATATCAGAACACCTCGATTCGCCACCCGAGGAAGACTGCCGGGTTCTGCTAGGCTTTGGCGCCCTCATCAGATTCGATGGCTTATTTAAAGGCTGTGCATTGTGTAACTGAACCCGATGGGGCTGACCTCTACAATCGGTTAGTTAAACCTCTTTATCTCTGCAGCTCTCGCCATGAGGCATTTTGCATGACCTTTCTTCACACATTTCAGGGCCACCGCCCAAGCGCTTCCCCCTTGTTGTTGGCTGTTATGTTGTCGCTGGTCGGTTGCGGCGGAGTCAACGGCGACGGCTCTTCCTCCTCCAGCAGTTCTTCGTCTTCAAGCAGCTCCTCGTCCTCCAGTAGTTCATCTTCGTCCAGCTCGTCTTCGAGCAGTTCATCTTCGTCGAGCTCGTCTTCGAGCTCGGGGGGGCCTAGTCACGCGTGCCCAGGTGTCGCCGCTAACGCCTGGCAAGGTAGCCCGATTGAGCTGCCTGGGCGAGTGGAAGCCGAAGATTTCGACTTGGAAGGCTTTCAAGATTCAACACCGCAGAACGAAGGCGGCGCCTACCGGGATTCGGCGGTGGATATTGCCGCAATCAACGGGGGTTATGCGGTGATCAACACGGTTGCGGGCGAGCATCTGGAATACACGGTTAATGTTCCGGCTGCGGGCGAATACGAGCTGGTCGCAAAAATTGGCGCCTCGGCTGCTGGCCGCACGCTGGAGCTCAGTCAGTGCGACACGCATCTTCTGACCGTGGCGGTGCCTTATACGGGCGACGAGGCGGCTTTTCGAACGGTTGCCCTGGGCGCTGTTTATCTAGAGCCCGGCTTGCAGGTTATTCGTCTTAGCGTTGGCGAGCTGCCCGGTGCGAAGCTCGATTGGCTGCATATTGGCAACTACAACGGTGAGTTGAGCGCGCCCACGTCAGTGGCGTTTGGCACCACGCTGGATGCCGCTACGCAAATTCAGGCTGCTCGTTCATTTGCTCACAACACATTGAGGCCGGGGGCAGCCGGTTGGCGCGCCAAGGGCGATCAAAGACGCACTTATTACTTCCCAGATGCCAATGCGCAGGTGGGTTATCGCTTGGTGGTGCCGAACAGCTGGGACGGCGTCAGCCCCCTGCCGCTGGTGGTGTTCCTGCACGGCGCGGGCAACGATGAAAACTCGTATGTCGATCAGAATAACCGGCAGATGGCGAGACTGGCAGATCAATACGGCTTTGTGTTGCTGTCGGCGCTGGGCTATGGCGGCGCGTACGGCACCATGATTCGCCTACCCGCGGTATTTGGCCAGCCTGAGGAGGCTGCGAACATGCTCGCCAGCATCACCCCGCAGCGAAGGGCCGCGGAAGCCATCAGCGAGCGGGACGTCATCAACGTTATTGAGTTGGTGCGCGGCGAATACCCGATTAATGACAAAGCCATGTTCCTTACGGGGCACTCCATGGGCAGCGGCGGCACTTGGTATATCGGCGCTAAATATTCCAGCTACTGGGCAGGCTTGGCGCCTATGTCAGGCCCCTTTGTGCAGGCACTTGGTTACCCCTGGGAAAACCTGAGCACCATGCCACTACTGGTGACCGAAGGCACGGGCGCCACCCCCTCTTTGGCCGGCAGCCGGGCATTGCATGACTGGCTTAAAGAGCGGGACTTTGACGTTACGTATAAAGAAGTCAACGCCGATCACGGCGGCATGGTGCTGCTGGTGCTGCTGGTGCTGCTGGTGCTGCCGGACGTATTTCAATTTTTCGATAACTTGGTGCCTTGATTACGCGTCAACAATAAAAGGGGGCGACCGAGGAGTCGGCAAGCCCCCCAGACCCCTTGATTGTTATTACCAACCTCAATGAACTCCGCGAAATAAGTCAGCAGCTTCTTCTGCCTCAACAAGAAAACAACGTTCGATCTATACGCAATATCCATGCACCATTCTTAAGAATGTGCTTTTCAAGCACGGACCTATCGATATGTTGTTCGCACTTTTCTGACTTTATCAACAGTGATTGAAAGGTCGAATCAGCGTTATTTTCTTCTTTTGTATCCGGGATAAATCGCCAACCATCCCGCTGACCGGGATTCAAGTTGAACTCCAAAGGTTTCGACGTACTAGTCGCGCCATCGAATTTAGCTGTCAGTCGAAGCGTCTCGTTTGTGGCGTTTTCCAGAAACACAAATCCTGCCTCAGGTTCTTTGCAAGCAGCGAACAAAACTATCGTGAATATTAAGCATAATCGCAGAATTAAATGCATGGTCACTTCCATTGAATTTTGGATAGCCAGATCAAACGCATTAGATCTTTCTCACTAACGATAGAATCCTTGATTAGCTGGGAAAAACTCGCCTTTTGCTTCTTATCGTCATAGTACTTCATCAAATCAATGGGACCAGAAGTTGGATAGCCGGGTGTAGATTTTTTAACAGCCTGAGAAATCACCCCAGTAGTACCCTTATGCCCCCAAGACAAGCTAATGCCGCCTGCCGCTTTTAATACAGAGTGGCCAAATTCATGCGCGCAGACGAGCTTAAAATCGTCGTCCGAAAAAGTCGCGCTTGGAAAAAATCCTTTGTTGTAAATAAAGCGTGCATCCACTCCCAATACGCCGGCATTAACCGAGCGTCCGTAATCTTTAGTATCCTGCTCAATTTTAAGAATCGCGGGCAGTGGACTATCCGACTTATGCTGAGCGGTCACGCTAACCTTATATAAGACTCCATCGACCGTAATTTCTCGGCTCCAATATTTGCCTATGCCCTGTGCCGCCAAGTTGATCAAGTTTAGGCGCTCAGCCTCTGTCAACTTTGGGCTTTTGAAGTTGATATGGACTGTAACGCCGATACTTTTTGTGGCCGACGTCACGACAGTGTCCGCCCATCGGCTACTGTGCTCGCGTTTATGTGGCTTACCGACACGGTAAGGTTTATCGATGGTTTTATGTATAAAGGTATGGAACTTATCTTCGTCCGATTCTGGGGCATTTATTTCGGAGGTCTGGCTCATTGTCATTTCCTTATGATGGGTTGTGGACAGAGGCCGATGTTAGCAGCTGTGAATCCCACCCGGCAATGCCAAACGCGTTATTGGGAAAGCGGCGATTTCAGATCTAAATCCAAACCTTATGAAATACCAGCAGGCGATTATTAGCGGGCATGGGCACGTCCTGCCACAACTTTAGCCCAGCCTTTTGCGCTGCATGATCAATGGCTTCAAAATCACGAATGCCCTGCTGCGCACCGCGCTCCTTCAAAAAAGCGTCGAACGCACGGTTGCTCTCGCTCGTATATTGGCCGCGATAATTAAATGGGCCGTACAAAGCAAAGAAGCCACCAGACTGTAAATGACGGCCCACTCCGTCGATCATCTTTTCCACCAGAGGCCAAGCCATGATATGGGCCGTATTCGCTGAAAACACGTTCTCGATCTTTTCCAACCAAGGATTCCTTCCCACCTCGAATTGCACGCACGCTGGTAAATTGGACAAATTGCTTAAATCTATGCGGCGCTGAATAAGTTCGACATTCTCCGTACAGTCACTGCTTTGCCAACAAACATGTGGCAAGTGCTCCGCAAAGAATACCGCATGCTGACCTGTTCCGGATCCTATCTCAAAAACGCTTGTAGGCTTTTTAAAGAGCAACTGCAACTGTGTAAGTATGGGTTGCTTGTTGTTTTCGCAAGCTTGGGAAAATGGCAAGTACATTAGACCTCCTCGCACTGGCTATACCCGACTATAGAGTACTTTTTCGCGTTACCCTTTTACCCTAAGTCGCTCTTTCCATCCATTATAAGGCGTCTCTTTTTCGATGATTTCTCGCTGTAAATCCTGCCTCCCATTTTTCCAATATGGAATCCAACAGGACTTCCACCAATTTTCCGCATCGCCCTGTCGCCATCCACTGGACTCCGCCGATATATCAGGAAAGGCTCGCCATGGCATCGGGGGCGCAACATCATCAAAAATCTTTTGCAGAGATTCCCCAACTCTGCGTGACTACCAGCAGGCGGTCCAAAATATCTTGCTAAAGTCTGTGAAAGGAACATGTGACGTCGCCTTAATTTTCACCAATGTAATCGGCGATCCAATCGGCACCGAAATCACCTGCCGCGCCGAATATCACTGCGCCAACGGCACCGGTAAGGATTGCACCAGGCCCAGTTTCAATACCCACTGCCGCACTTTACACATCAAAAGCCACACCCTGAAACTTGATCGCTAGATTTCAAGTACTCTGACCCCTTGATTTCAGCTATTTGCTGAGATATGAGACAGCCTCACGCTCCCGAGTTGAAGTCCACCCAGATTCCAATAGTTGCTTTAAATAATTCTTCAACTCTTCGCTCTTCTGAAAGGCCATCTTTGTTGGATTTAAGGGTAGTGCCTTGATTTTCTCCACGTACAGCAAAGCAATATCATCTGCGTCGGTTGAATACTTATCTTGCAGCTCAAAAAAAACATCCAGAACTTTTTGCATCTCATAAGTGCACTCCCGAATCAGCGCATCGGCCATAGCGCTTTCATCTGTGCTAATCAGGTTCGTATATCTGGCGATAAATTTTTTGGCGAACTCGCCATCAGCACCAATGACTTCCACATAGACCTGGTCGGCCATAATGGTGCCAAGGGTGCCGCCGACAACAACACCAATCGCGACACCTATAGGCCCAAACCAAATACCCGCAACGGCCCCACCTGCTGCACCACCACCAAATCCACCGCCAATATTTGCCGCCTCTCTTCCGGCAGCTTTTACCTTGTTATTGGCAACACTGACGTTGTACATGGCAACACATGCCGACAATAGCCAAAGAGCTTTACCGGCATTGGCTAATCGAGCGGTCTTGATATTGACGCTTGGTCGAGATCTGCCGGCGGCGTCCACCACCTCCAAATAAACGCGACTTGCTTCATCGGAGGTGAGCTGATCGAATGGCTTCTTGTAGGAAGATTTGGCGTACTTATTTAGCAGATCATCAAGATCAAGTCCTTTGGCTTTCAGCGAGTGTGCTTTTGCCCTTCCAAGATCGCTAGACCGAACCCTAGCGAACTCCATGATTTCGTTACGCATCTCATTGGCTGTTTCCGCAGCTTGTTTCGCTGTGAGCTGACCTTTTGCATAGAGATCCCTTATTTGCTCCGCCATCTCCTTCGTCGATCGCATATATTCAGATCGAACACGAGCATCTTGAATAAATCGGTATGCAAAATTGACCGCTTGAACCTCCAGCTGCTGAACCGCATCTTCCACGGTTGCGCTTGTATATACCTGATTATCACCTGCCATGATTTTTCTCCCTAATTAACACGTATGTACTTTCGACCCAACTTTTTAATGAAATCTCGCTTCGCAAACTCAGATTGGGCCGGCAACATAAATCCATTTCTATCAACCTCTAAAACATAGGGATTGATTCTATTAAAATTAAATTGCATATTCACAGCGTCGACAATCTGGATATCTTTGACGATTCCCGGCGTCATATCTTGAGAAATCTCAACCTGGTCCAGTATTTCTAAGCGCTGATCCAGCAGAGTTATATGAAGCGCCTCATCGTAAGGGGAGTTCTCTGTGGTTAATATTAGATACCAGCCATTCTCCAACTCCATCTGCGCTTCTAACACTGAGCCAGGAATATTAATTGTCTTCTCAGCACCGGATAATCTTAACTTCGATTTTTGCGGACTGGTTTCTGTCAGCTCAAACAACTCACTGCTTTTCATCCACCTTGCTCCTATTTTGATTTTCAGTTGGCAATCAATATTTAATTGGTCGCTACCAACTCCATCGCCTTCACCGCACGGCTGACCGTTGCATAACTTTTTTCGAACACTTCCCCAACCTCGTCAAGAGTGTAGTGCCTGCTTGATGTACACCTGCTACTTCTGCGAACCCTACCACAGCTGGGAGAAAGGTTCAGTCGAACAAATCAATGGGCTGATCCGCCGATAATTTCCAAAAGGAACCAAGTTCGACGAAGTTACCAACAGCGAAATTAATCGCGTTGAAAAAGTTCTCAATAACCGCCCTCGGAAAGGTTTAAACTACCAAACACTACGAGGTATTTAAGCAGCTGCGTGGTGCACTTACTGGCTGAATGTGGTCTCCGAGAACAAAAAAATGGCTAATCCTCAACCCAGCATTTCAAAGAACTTTTTCCTGATATAAGCTCAAGGAAGTACTTAGCCAGATGCACATCACTTTTAATATCTGCACTCTCGTTATTTTTTATTTGCAATTGGAAGCTATCTAAAGGCTCGCCACCTAAATATTCATCCTCATTAGGAAACCCAACAAAGCAAATTGACAACCCTCTGCACAATACGCCGGATACTCAGCAAACATCAAAGACGTAAATATCAATCCCAAGAAACTCCGCACAATAAATCCACGCTCATATCTTTTAATCAACAGGAAAACAAGGTTGAATCTATCCGCAATATCCACGCACCGTTCTTACGAATATGATTTTTAAGTGCAGATCGGTCCATACTTCGTTCGCACTTATCTGACTTTATCAACAGTGATTTAAAGGTTAAATCAGCGTTTTTCACTTCTTGTTTATCAGCAATAAACCGCCAACCATCCTTCTGACCCGGATTCAAGTTGAACACCAGCGGTTTCGATGCGCTTTTCACGCTATCGAATTTAGCTGTTACTTGAAGAGCCTCGTTTGTAGCGTTTTCCAGAAAAATAAATCCTGCCTCCGGCTCTTTGCAGGACGTGAACAAAAAAATCGTGATTATCAAGCATACACGCAGGATGAAATACATGGTCATTTCCACTGAATTTTTGAAAGCCAGATCAAACGCATTAGATCTTTCTCACCAACGATAGAGTCATTTATCAGCTGGGAAAAGCTTGCCTTCTGCTTCTTATCGTCATAGTACTTCATCAGATCAATCGGACCAGAGGTTGGGTAACCAGGGGTAGATTTTTTTACCGCTTGTGAAATGACTCCGGTAGTACCCTTATGACCCCAAGATAAGCTAATACCACCAGCCGCTTTTAATACAGAATGGCCAAACTCATGGGCGCAAACCAGCTTAAAATCGTCATCCGCAAAATTTGTATTCTGAAAAAATCCTTTATTGTAGATAAATCGAGCATCCACCCCAGAACGCCAGCGTTGACCGAGCGCCCATAATTTTTTGTATCTTGATCAATTTTTAGAATGGCGGGCAACGGGCTATCGGACTTATGCTGAGATGTCACACTGACTTTATATAAGGCTCCGTTGACCGAAATGTCCCGGCTCCAATATTTGCTTATGCCCTGTGCCGCCAAGTTGATCAAGTTTAGGCGCTCAGTCTCAGTCAACTTCGGGCTTTTGAAATTGATATGGACCGTAACCGCGATATTTTTTGTGGCTGACGTCACGACAGTGTCCACCCACCGGCTACTGTGCTCCCGTTTATGTGGCTTATCGACACGGTAAGGTTTATCGATGGCTTTATGTATAAAGGTATGGAATTTATCTTCGTCCGATTCTGCGGCTTTTACTTCAGAGGTCTGACTCATTGGCATCTCCTTATGATGGGTTGGTGAACTGGGGCCGTAATATGGTCAACAACCATGATTTAAAGCGGCTTTTGCTTAAGGAAGTGCTATTCCACTCTGCCCCCTTGATTTACAAAATTCGAGATCTTACCCAGAAGTTCCTTAATTAACCACTCGGTATGCTGAATAGAATCGGTTGCCAGAAATTAGAAGATAGCCATCATCTGTTAGCGATATATTTCCCCCATAGGACAGATTTCCTACCTGCTCGAGATCACTAAGCCTTACTATTATAGTTTGGTTTCTTTGTGAAATTAGCAAATGATCTTGCGTTAAAATGGCGGATTTATAGGCATAATTCGCGTATTTATAACTCGATTTTTTGCCACCACCAGCTCGATTAAATACATCAAACCCGGTTGCTGATATAGCGTAGATATTATCTTGATCGGCATAAATATCGTAATATCTAGCCTCCTTTTGTAGTGTGAGCCACTTGCTCTCACCGCCGAGCGTCGAAAATTCTGGCTTGAAAGAAGCAACGCAATCATCGGTTGCATAAATTAAAGAATTTTCGGATATGTAGGGAATGGCATTCAACGGCGATTGATCTGCGACAAATTCTCCATCATCGCCGCAAGAAAATAAAAATGTCGACTCGAGCTCCTGCCGCTCGAGATCAAATTTATAATATCTGGTCCCACCTATTGTTGCGGCGATAAATAACCGATTATCGGTAAGTGTAGGAACAGCAGTAAACTCACTGTTGAAGTACGGTGTAGAATATAGGTCGAATATCCATTCAAGCGCTCCTGATGTCTCCGATAAACCCACTATTCTCTGAGTGCCTGTGTAAGTAGGGTCCGAAGGCGCAGCCTCTCTAAAGTACACCACGCCGTCATGCGGCGTCACTGGAAAATTCATCACGGGTGAAAAGTCTTCATTCTCAAAAATCACGCTGCCATTAGAAGCATCTAAGGCTAAAAATTTGTACCCGCTTGATTTTGATAAAAATGAATGGCTGGAATATGACCCAATGTAAACCTTTCCATCTGAATAAGCTGGCGGCGCAAAAGAATCGCCGGCATTTGGAAGGCTCGGAGAGTTTTGATGAAATTCATCATGCGATCTTTCCCAAACAATATCGCCTGTAAGAATATCTACCGCTAAGACACTTGGATCTTTATAGGGATCACCTGAAACAATCCGCGAGGCGTCTTCGAATTCCGAAACGAAGGCAAGATCACCGTATGCAACGATTGCATTCATTGAGAAGTCAGTTTGCTTTACCCATAGCAGGGATATTGAGTTTTCATCAATCCGCATCGGAACATACCCTGTATGTTGGGCATTACCGCGGTATGTCGTCCATGGCGTTAGCTCATGAAAATTGTCATCAGGAAAATCCTCTTCCACGTCAAGTATCTTTATCGTTAAAGTTATTTCGCGCTCACCAGAGTTCAGATCAAGCTTTAAAACGTAATCATTGTCAAAATCGTCGTCTTTTGGAAGATCATAATTTGGCACTTCCAGAAAAAATATATCTCCAGTTGTCTCATCGTAGCCAAAGAGAGCTTCGTCGTATCCCAATATTGCTTCGAAAGCATCTTCCTTATTTACTATAGAATCAAAGATATTGAAAACTGGATCGGTCGAATTTTCATATACCCGGAAAGTAAAATTTTTGGGGTTTTCATATGGACTATCGGTCGCGCCGTTACTTTTCGCCTCATTATCCGAACTATCACAGCCCAGTAGCATTACAATTATTTCTAAAACAATGAATAAGTTTAGTAATGACGATTTCATAAAAACCAACTCCGGACAATGGCTTCAGAATGAAGCCAGCTGAACCCTAATTTTAATGTCATTTGTACACAGCCTTGCTGATGAATCTTTACGAAATCAAATTTAGCATGAAATCGGAGTAAAGGCCCGGTTGGCAATTCATCGCTTCATTAGCCCGCCATATCGTCCACTCATTTCCTGGCCTCTAAGATCAAATGAACATGGTTCTTCATCAGGCAATAGCTAAAAACCCTCAGTCCTAACTCTGTCTTCCACTCTGCCAAGTTATCCAAGTAATACTGATAATCTGAATCCTCAATAAAAACCACACTTCTGTTATGTCCATGTTGCACAATATGGTGCGGCAGTCCTGGCACAATTAATCTCGCCTGCCTTGGCATGAGCTCTCCTTTTTTGTTAGAAAATAAATCTATCTCTTTTTCGATTGAAAATAAATCTGTCCCTTTTTCGTGTTATCCATAAGACCTTTCATGTAGATGCTAGTGGTAAAAGTAAAGATGTCCTAACGCGTCTCACGCCTCGTCACATATCTCATCCCAAACTCCACCCCATCCACGGTTGGCCAGAAACAGACTCACTTCATAGTCGATGTCCGGAATCGAATCTGTGTTGTCTACCTTTCCAAGAACGACGACCTTCTTTTCTATATCGTTTGCCATTGCCTCAATCATGGAAATGATAAAGCGTCCAAAATTATAGGCATCTTCTTTTGAGATACTGTCACGCTGAATTATGTTGAGAATATTTTGATCTCCAATTGGGCCGGCGTAGTGCTCAATCAGAGCACGAACGTGTGGGTATCTTTTGAATTCTTGGTCCACCGCATGCCTCCCCTATTCCACATCCCACTCTTCAGCATACCCATTACTCACCAAGTAGCCATTCAGTGAGTGGAATATATATTCCATCCAAGCAGCGACACCTTCCGCTTCTAAAATAGGAACGCCGCGGCCCTCATCGTCAACGGCGACGTCAACCATATTCCAATAGAACTCGGACAAAATCTTTGCCTCGCTCTTTCCTTCAACGTAGCCTTTTAGAATAATTTCCTTTGCCGACCGGGAATTCATTTTTTCGGCGTAGTGCAAAAGAATGGCTTTCTCTTCTGGGAATCTATACTCAATCATAGAACCTTCTCCGCACTGACTATTTTGGACATTCTATCTGCCATCCAATTGAGCTTTCTGACCAGCTTGCTGACGTGCATTCGTTCTTTTACGGCCAAGAGGTAATGCTGCGGGTCTTTGGGGTCTTGCTGAAACTGCAATCCAGCAGGAATATCAGCTTTTTCAAGAACCCAAAAAACATCAATTTGCTTCCCACCGGTAAGTTTTTGCTTGAGCCTGTAGATACGCTTTAGATGCTGCCAATGCGCGGAAAATGACAATCCCATACCATCGCAAGGCAAAACCCATTGTTCGTCCTAAGAAAACAGATAGTCTCGCTTACCAACTCCCTGTACGACGCCCTTCTCAGATGGACCCAAATAAAGTGTTGGGTGCGCGCCTTGCTCGGTAGGACTAGCATATATCTTCCCTAACGTCTTTATATAATCCCTCAAATCTTCCAGTGTTTTAAATTGCTCCATTAATTACTCCTTATTTGCAGAGAATCTTGCTTAGAAATGTCAAATGTTAGACCCCATTCACGTCCGAAAATAAATCTGTCCCTTTTTCGCCCTTTCCCCGTCGTCCCCTTTTCCCTTTTAGTTGACAAAAAGCCTAACGGGTAACTCCAACCCGTTGGAGCCTTTTAGTTAAATCAATGCCAACAATCGTGACGCCCTCAACGCCCGCAAACTTGCCGGAGATTTGCTCCCAATGCGCCCCGAGGGCATTAATCAGCTCTTCAAAATCAACTCGGTTAGCAAATCCGGGAATATCCCAGCCCTTTTTTTCACCGCGGTACACAAGAACAAAAATACCCCGATTTGAGCGATTGTCGCGAAGATAATCTCCGCAAAGCTGATTCTCCAAACGCTCAAACAACGCTGGGCCCGTCCAGTTGTCGGCCAGCTTTAATTCGGCAGGAACAGGTCCATCGAAACCGCAGCCAAGAAATCTCAAGTCTGGTCTCTTAGCATCAGCAAGCTCTTCTTCTTGAGGAATTGAATATCTTCCGAATGCTTTATCGCGAAGTTGGTTACCGATGTACTTGCGAATGTCTGTTTCAAGCGTTACGCCCTGAAGTATCTTGGCCACACTACTATCACCGTGCTCTAGGTCATCCTTTAGGTCCAGCAGCCGCATGCTTGCTAGCTCACTCAGTTCTTTATGGTTGGAAGGTGTGCGCTCCAACTTATCGTGAAACTCTCGAACTTGTGAAGGAGCCCATGAACTTATATCCGCGTCGTGCTCAGCTTTGGTCTTGGCATGAAGCACAAACCACGAACGGGAAGATTCTTCGGGATGAACTCTCGAAATAGCCTCCAACGCAAGAAAGGCCTCCTTCCCTGAAATTTGATTTAGGATTGTAAAAAGGCTATTCCTTGCGTCCTGCGCATGGTCGCGCAGCCCAGGCGAATAAACGCCTTTCCCGGCCCGTTCAATATCCTCCTCACGTCGAACATACTCATGCATAAGTAAATAGAGCGATTTTAAGTGCTCGGGTGTTTGAAAGCTTGTTCGAACACGGGTAGCTCCAGTTCGTCGGCCTCCCCAGAGACTTGTCACGTATATCATGGCGATATTGGCACGATCCTGCTTTTTAGATATCTTAGCGATGCGTGTTGCGAAGGATGGTATTGCATTTTCGGGATCTACACCTGTCCAGACTGCGTACCATTGAGCGAGATGGGTGTGACGACGGAGTTTCTTGACCCTGTTAGATGCTAAGTTCCCGATTTCGCCGTCTTCAATAGATGACCCCTGGATAATCGTTAATAACTTTTGTAAATTTTTTAGATTTACAGGCTCGCGAGTACGCAATATTTCCAATAATTCTGGAGCAATAACATTCCACGCCCATTCACCTGACCAACTAACATCACTCAATATATAGTTGGTTTCTTCATCCGGCGTTTCAATCGAAAGTTCGTATCGAATTTCTTTCAGCAGGAAGTCTCCTACTATTTTAGGATGCGCTTCAAAGAGCTGTGGAAACCAAACTGGAAAGCCGTTCAATTCAAGGGAGGCATAGCGACAAGCAATATCTATTTCAATCTCACTCAACGTGCTAGGCCAGCCTGTAGTTTCCCTTGCTTCAATACTGAGGCCTACGAGACCGAAAATTACGGAGAAAGGAGTTTGGTTGCGCGGCGCGCCTTCCGATTGCAATTTCGGTTTGTAGCGGCGCCAGTAAGCGACAGCGCCATCCCTGAAGGCTTGTGCTACGGCATTGCCATATTCATCTATGAGATATTTCCAATTCCCACTTGTCCAACGATTTGAATCCATCTCTTTTTCTCGGAGCCTTTGATGCAAATAATATTGTGCATTTGAAATGCTCTCGGGGCGTGATAGGCCTGGATCGCGAATTTTTTCAATATTCTCTGAAAAGTACTTTTCCCAATCATCTCTATTTTTCTTTTCCTTTCTTTCTCGCTGCTTAGATAGTCTTTTCCATGCCGCTTCTTGCTGCTTCCATGTCTGAGATTCTTTACTTTTCGCCGGTGGTTTTAAATATGTATTTAGACGTCCAGAGAGTTTTTCATCTTCAGCAACAAGCCTCTTGAGCTGTTCCCGCCACTTCTTAGGTCGACCACTGTCATTATAAATCTTAAAAGCGAGAGACACGGCAACAAGTCGGTTGTCGCCGTGTCGTTGGTTGGTAATTTGCTCAACAACATAATCGAAATCTTCTTCAGTAAATTTCCAGTATGCTCCAAATATTGACACACGCCAGAATTCGGTGAGGCGTTCTCCGCGTTTCTTTTCAAGTTCCTTCCTAACTTCTTGGACATCGTGCCAAAACTTTGTTCGGTTTAACTCGCTCCAGTCAGAAACGAGAGTTGAAAATTCGATTTTTTCCCTATCAGAATCGTAAGAGTAATATTCCTGACATGCTTGATATTTGCGTAAAATACTGAGAGCTGAAGACTCAAGAGCTGCCGGATGCCTTTTTTGCATAAGCCGCTCAACTGCCAACGCAGCTCCCTTCAATAACCAACGGAACTTTACCGAAACTTCGCAAAAACGCTTTTCGATAACTGGTTTATGGTCCAGTAAATTGTTTAGGCAGGAGATGATTTCGGGCAAATGCTCCATGTCTGATCGTCGGACGAATTCTTCGACGGAATCTTTCAGGTGGTCTATAACGTGCTCATTTGCTTCAGCCGCTTTTTCTAATGCCGCCAAGAACCAGCTTATGGTATCAGCGGTTGGCGTAGCGTCCTGCACCAATTCAGCCAACCACTCTCTTTTTACCTCAGAAGTTTCCTGTAAAAGGGCTTGTCTTACTTCCTCAAAATCGCCCTCGCTTCCAATTGCCTTTACCGCTCTGAAAGCCGCAATACGCGCATATGTCGATAATGATGCCTTTAGAGCGGCAGCTTTGGCTTCAGGTAACGCGCTTTTCAGCTCACCAATCCAAATCATTCGAAGAAGAAAGCTCAAGAGATCATCATTATCACTATACTTTCCGATAAGGATGCGAATGTCATCCGTCAAGTCGGCACTTGAAAAGCGCTGTACTGCTGCATAATCAGCAACTGATCGGCTTGAAGTTCCGCTGGCCATTTGTTCGCAAACTTCGTGAAGGATCGTTCTGCGCGTATCCAATGGCAGCTGGCGTGGATCGCCACCCTCAAAAACAACTTCCGGAGCAATTTTGCGAAGCCGCTCCCTCACCTTATTATCGAGGATTGCAAGCCAAGGCAATACCGGACGTAACGTTGGAATAATGACATCAAGGCCATACTGATTGGCGAAAAATAGTGCTTCGATCTTTCGTCGAGACGTCTCACGCTCAAGAAGAGCTGCCAGCCATTCCGCTGTAAGATATTCCCGTACAGATCGATGGTGAAAGCGAACCGAGCCATAAATCGCTTCGTCAAAAATAGGACGAGAGAGTAAGGCAGCCTGCTTACCATCATCCCAACGTGGCAGTACTTCGCGAACAGAGATGCCTTTTGTGTTTTCCGCACCATCTGGAATACGAATAGTTGGCTCCTGACCCAATGTGGCGGCAGCAGCAAGCATCTGTGCTCCAAGGCGAGCGTCTTCCATGGAAAGTGGTCGAGTGTCCGCTCGATCCTGATCTCTTTCAGTAAGTCGTCGAACTATGCTGTTTTGCATGAGTTCCAACCGACTGCCAATCCGGCCCTTATCGATCCAAAATTCGGCTAATTCCTCTAAATCCTGAGGGCGTGAAGTAAATGACCAAGCATCGGCCCGCTCTACAGCGTGAAGAAATGCCGTGGTATCTTTAATACCCCTAGCGCGAGCAAATATTCCAACTTGATCTGGTGTCAAATCACGAAGTGCGACCACCTTAAACAAACTATCGGGCTTATTGCCTTTCTGTACTGAATGAACATTTTTAGGGGGGGCACTATTGTCAGTCTGATCTTGTTCTGCGATTGTAGTTATCGCGTTCGTAATTGGTAGATATTTTTTGCAAAGATCTAAATCTGTTTTTGGTCTCCAGGCGTACGTTCTGCCAGTAATAATAATATGTATTCGGTCTTTTGCTGTTAAAATTTTTCTTCCCAGCTTACGTATTGCCAGCTCAAAATCTCCTGGACTTCGGAGGCGGGCTTCGTCTACCGAGTCTAGAAGAAGCCAGCCTTCCTCCCCTGACGCGATCCATTCCTCAAATAGCTCAAAACTACCGACTTCAAATGCATCTTCAAAATCATTTGAAATGTGCTCAAGACGAACGAAAAATGAAGCTTTACCCTCGCCACCAATCTTCTGTGCTATGTTACGAATTTCCTCGGTTTTTCCGGAACCCGCCTCAGACAAAAGTACCACGCGATGTTCTCGAAGTAGATCAGACCATTTCAGGTGGCTTCCGATAACGAAAGCATGACTTAGGTCCACCTCATCGGTTTCGGAGGAATATTCCGAAAGCTCCTGAAATGTTCGATTTAGCTCAATAAAACCGTATTGGTTATCTGATTCAATCATCCCAACCTAATTCCTAATTCAGTTGTCGAAGAAAATATCACAGCATACGTACCCGAAATTTTTAGGGTAGGTCCATCAACGTTCGCTTCGGATCGCACGAAGAAACCCCTTTCAGCTATGGGCTTGCGGTAAAGCATCTTGGACTTTTATAGGACCATACAATTAATATTGTTATGGAATTTGAATTTTCTCCAATTCGTCGTTCAATGGAAAAGCGCTGGAATGAGACCTACTCGGCCATACGCACACGGCATCCAATCGGCGCACGGTTGGAGTTTCACATATCACACCCACTCCCCCACCCCCAAAAACCCCAACACCCACTCCACCTCCCCAAACCCCATCCCTCGAACCGCCACACAATACCCCTCCATCACCTTTTTATAACTCTCGACTTCCCTCTCTAAAAACACCTGAACACTCTCCACCTCCATGGGCACCGAGGTCTTATAGTCCACCACCCAAGCCCTATCCCCATCAACCCGCAACACATCCAAAACCCGATGCTCCACCACCCCATCCACCACCACACTCAAGGGCAGCTCAAACCGGCACTCCCCACTCAACAACCACTCAAACTTAGGATGCCGCAAGGTGCGCTCCACACAATCCCTTAACCTTAGCACCGCTCCGTCCACCTCGGCCGAGCTTACTCCCAAACTCAACAAGCGCCCACGCCAAAACGGCATTACGTCTTCCAGGTTTTTCGCCCGCCAAACCGCGAGCCCCTGTTGCCCAATCATATGCAACACTTGATGAGTAAAAGTACCCAGCAAACGCGCGGTGGAGTTGTCCTTCGCTTCATCCACCTGCAATACATTGCGGTTGTTGAATTGGTAATTCGTTATGAAGGGTTGCAGTAATTCCACACGCGGTAATTCCGGCAGTTGCCAATTGCTGGTTAAGCGTTGCAGTGGCCGGGTGATAATTTCAAAGGGGGCGCTCGTTTCTGGCTCCGGCAATTCCGGTGCGGGATAAAAGTGGGCGGTAGTGTTAACACTGGGCCAGATGGCCGACAAGAGGGAATTTTCCACAGGGGGGCAGAACTCCTTCACATCCTCGCCTTTTATTTTTACCTGAGCCATTAAATGCAAGCGCGTGCGGGCGCGGGTGCAGGCGACGTAGAGCAGGCGGCAGGCTTCCAGTTGGCCGCGTTTTTTTTGTTCGTATTCCAGGTGTTGGTAAATCGGGTCTTTATTTTGGCCGGTGGCACTAATCGGCGCGAGCAGCCATTCTTCGTGGCCGTCCAAACTTAAACGCTCCTGCCAGAGCAATAATTCCGGGTCCTGATTGCGGGGGCTGCGGTGCAGGCCGGGGAGTATTACCACATCGAATTCCAATCCTTTGGATTTGTGCATGGTCATGATTTGCAGACGATCGTCCGCTTGCGGATCCGGCGCGGCGAAGAGTTTGTTGAGGCCGGTTTGTAATTGCTCGAGCGTAGGCAGCTCGTTGGTGGAATTTAATTCTTCCAGTAATTGGAGAAAACGTTCCGCGTCGTCAAGTTCGCTGGCGTTCTGCAAACACGCGGGTCCGCCTAAGGCGAGCCAGGTGCCTTCCACCCATTGGCGCAGGGGTTTGCGCTGGCGCTCGGCGAGGGCGGTTTGCAAAACGGGGGTTAGGCGTTGCAGGCGGGCACGACCCTCGGCGGATAGTGCGCGTTCGGTGGCGAAGAGTTCTTCCTGCCGTATCTGAGTGGCGAGTGCAATTTGCATCTGCTGGATGACCGGCGTTTCTGCCGGACCCTGGTTGGCGACAATTTCCAGGTCCGCCAGGGTGAGGCCGCACCAGGGTGCGCGCAGTATGGCCAGCCAGTGAATGCGGTCGGCGGGGAACAATAAGGCGCGGGTGAGGGCCATCAGGTCCATCACCACCGGTTGTTCGGCCAGCGCTTCCATATCCACGGCGCGAAAGGTCAGGCCTGCGGCTTTAAGGGCGGGCACTATCTCGGCGGCGTGGTTGCGGTTGCGCACCAGCAAGGCGATGGTGCCCTCGGGGTTTTCTGCCCGCGCCTGCTGAATGAGTTGGCAGACGAGCTGCCCGGCAAATTCCAGCGGTTGTCCGTTTTCATAAAAGTGACTTTGCACTGCCGGGCCGGGCAGCTCGGGGCGGAAGGGTTCTGCAGGCGAATAGGCCACGGCGCCGGAGGAGATGTTGTGGTGGGCGGGAAAGGCGCTTTGGAATACGCGGTTGATCCATTGCACCACGCCCGCCTGGGAGCGGAAGTTGGCAGTGAGTTGCAGCGGCTCCAGGGGCAAACCGTTCAGGCCGTGTTCTTTGCAATGGAGGAACAGACCCACGTTAGCGTTGCGAAAACGGTAGATGGACTGCATAGCATCGCCCACGCAAAACAGGGTGCGGCCATCGCCCATTTGCCAGCCGGCGGTGAGTTTTTGCAGCAGGTCCACCTGGCTGAAAGAGGTGTCCTGAAATTCGTCGACGAGAATGTGCTGGATGCGGTGGTCCAGGCGCAAAGCCAAGTCAGTGGGAACAAGGAGCGTGGGCGCTTGTTCGTCTCCCAGTGCCTGGCGGGCGCGGCTGCTGATTTCCACAAAATCCACTTCGCCACGGGCGCGGAACACCAGTTGCAGATGGGCCACCAGCACCGGCAACACATCCGTCAGCGCCTTGAGCACTTGCCATTGGTTGTTCTGATAAGTGGGGGCCGGCCAGCAGTTGACGGCATTCAGCGCATCCAGCAGATCCGGCACGCCTTGCAGTTGCCCAATCAGCTCCTGCATCTGTTCTTTCTTCTTTTTATAGGCGGCCTTCTCGTCCTTGCCTTCGCCGGGTGGGAAACCGCCGCGTTTATCCAGGCTTTTGCGCCATTCGCCTTTTTGGGTGAGCAGCAGGCAGACGATGCCCTGCCACAGGGGCAGATCCGCCTCTTCCGCACCGGGCAGCTGGGTGAGCTGTTGCAGGCTGACCACTGGGGAGGTGCTGTTGTCCCGGGCGAGATTGGCGGCGGCGAAGTCGGCGAGTTGGCAGAGTGACGGCTGCAGCGACGCGGGCAGCAGTTCGCACAGGCGGGTAATTTTGTCCTGCAGGGCGTGTTGCAGGTGGAATTCCAAGCGCTCGCGCAGGGCTTGGGGGTCTTCCTCCTGACGCGCTTCATACAGAACCGGCAGCCAGATATCCCGGCTTTGCAGCAGTTTGCAGAACAACTTCTCCAGGCGGTTGTAACGGTTGTCCAGGTGGCTGAGCAGTTGGGCGAGGCTGTCTGCCCAGGGCATTTCGCCTTCGAGGGTGGCCAGCAATTCCGCCACGGCGGCTTGATAGAGGGGCTGCGCGTCCTCGGTGGTGATCACACCGCTGCCGAGGGAGGATTGCAGGGGCAACGCCTGGGTGAGCATGGCGCAAAGACTGTCGAAGGTGCGGATTTGCAGGCGATTGGGGTTGGTAAGCAGTTGCCAACCTCGCTCCGCATCCACCTTTAACACAGCTTGCGCCAAGCGCCAGGTTTGGCGGGCGTGGGGTTCTGCGGGTTCCTCCCTGCGGCCGGCCGCCAGGGCGCCGAGGATGCGGGCGCGCATTTCCGCCGCCGCCTTGCGGGTAAAGGTGATGGCAAGCACCGCTTCCGGTTTATCCACCCGCGCCAGCAAGGTGAGCACGCGCTGCGTGAGCAGTTCGGTTTTGCCACTGCCGGCGGGGGCCTCGCAAATAAAGGAGCCGGTGGGGTCGAGGGCGCGCTGGCGCTGGGGCAGATCCGCCGGTTGGCGCGGTGGGGTTTCCAGGCTCACGATGCATCCTCCTCCGCTTGCTCCGCCAGGGTGACGCGGATGCGGCAGAGGCTGTGGAGTTCGCAGAACTGGCAGGTGGTGACGGCGTGTTTCGGGTCCACCCTGGCGTTGCCGCGAATAAAATCCTGGGCGAGTTGTTCCAGAGTCGTCCGCCAAGCCGCCAGAACGGATTGCCAGTCCGGCAGTTCGCCATTGAATTTTTCCAGGGAAATCATCTTGTCGAACAGGTTCTCCATCTCCGCCAAACCTTTGGCCGCCACTTCTTTGATATGCAGTTGCGCCAGCACCGCACCCTTTAGCCGCTCACCCTGCAGAATGCTGTAGAGCGGCACTTGGGGTTCATCCGGCCGGTTCCCCACCCAGGCTTTGGTATCGCTCTGGCCGGTTTTGTAGTCCAGCACCACCAGGCCGTCGCCGCTTTGCTGGTCGCTGGCGATCAGCTCGTCGATACGGTCGAAGCGCACCCGCAGGGGAATGCCGCCGATGGTGGTTTCCTGCAGGGATTCCTGGGCATGCACGCGGAAGGGTGGACGCTGCTTTTCCAGCTCCAGCCAAGCGCGGATGAGGATGGCGGTGCGCTGGTGTTCGATATCTTTCAGTCGCGCGCCGAGCTGCCCCTGGCCCTCCACCTGCAACCAGGCGCGGCGGATGGCGTTGTCGATGCGCTCGGTGAGGTTCTGCTCCGGCAGCTCCAGCAAGGCTTGCTGGTTTTGCAGATCCTGCCAGATCAACTCCAAGGCATTGTGCATCAGGTTGCCCCGCATTGGCGGGCTTATTCCTGGCTGTAAGTCTTCACTTTCATTCGTGTGCAGGCGATGAATCGCAAAGGCCTTGAAGGGACAGGCCGCCTGGTTTTTGAGGATCTGGGTGCCGCCGCGCAGACGCTCCGGCTCCAGAATGGGCGGGGCCTGGTCGTCCAGCAGCGTTTCCAGCTCCGCGCTCATCAACTGGCGGGCGTACTCCGGCGGGGTGAAGTCCGGCAGGCCATCCAAATTGCCCGCAGGGATAGCTTCCAGCAGAGGACTGGGACGCAGGGGTTGATCGCCCTCCGCCCTGGGAGAGCTGAAGATCACTTGCGTGGCGCTGGTGGCAAGGCGTTGGGTGAGGCGATGGGCGAGTTCCAATTCGCGGTCGACGGAGGCGCGGGGCATGCGCCACTGGCGCTGCAAATCCAGAGGTAACAGTGGGTTGGGTTTGATGGGCTCCGGCCAGGCGCGGTCGTCCAGGCCGGTGATCCACAGATAATCAAACGGCTGGCCCGCCGCTTCCAACAGGCCCAGCACCTGTACCGGCGAGGCAGCGGTTTCCGGGTGGAAAGGGGTGTAAGCCAGGCGCGCCAATTCTGCCAGGGCCTGCTGCCAAGTAACCGGGCCGGCGCTCACGGCGTCCAGCGCGGCGAGTTGCTCCAGCAGTTCCGGCCAATGCTGATATTGCTGGTATTCCAGGGTGTCCAGTGGCCGCTGGCCGGGCCAGCCCAGGGCGCGCAATTGCCGGTCGAACAGCGGCGCCCAGGTGCTGAAGGGCTGCTTTTTCTGGCGCTGGGTGTGGATGAGTTGCTGCATCTCGTGGAGCTGGCGATGCCACTCGGGGCAACCGTTCTTCTTGCTGCCTGCCTCTGCCCGCAAGGCCGTGACCGGCACGGTGATGTAGCGGCTGCGCAGGCGCAAATCCAATTGCAGGCGTGCTGCCCACTCGTGATCCACCCCCAAAAAAGGCGAAGCGAGCAACTGGCTGACTGGGTCCCGTTCCAGCTCATTGCCATTGAGTTTCAACGCCAGCAAAGCAGTGGCGATCACCGGGGTTTGCGCCAGAGGCTGGGCGGCGGAAATATTGAAGCCCGGCGCATGGCGCGGCTGGCCGGGCAACAGGGCCTGGGGCTCGAAGATCTGGGTGAAGAGGCGCTCCACCAACGGGCGCTGCTGGGCGAGATCGGGAACCACTATGCCAATGGAGACGCTGTTGTCCCGCGCCACCAAAGCGGCAGCCCAACGGGCGGCGCGACGCAGCTCGGTTTGCCGGTCCGCCAATTCCACACGGCTGGCGGTGCCGGGCATGGGCGGGTCGAAGGTTTCCACCTTCAACCCGCTATGACGCAGTTGGTTGCAGAAGGCCTGCTCGGCGGGCGCCATTTCGTCGAAGCCCACCAATACAAGGGTTTGCGGCAGGCAAAGGAGATTCTGCTCCGCCAAGGCGGCGATGCGTTCGAGGATGGAGGCGCTGTCCAGCTGGCGTTGCTCATCACTCAAATGCTGGAAATTCTCTGCCCAGGATTTGAAGAGACGCACCTCTTCGAGATGGCCCGGCAGGTCCCACCAATGTCGGCCCCAGAGTTTGAGATACCGCCAGGCCTGGGCTGCCAGTTCAGCCATGGAATCCTGTGAGAGCAACTCCGGCGGTGCACTCTGCTCAATCGCCTGCAACCACAACAGCCGCTCCTGATGCGGCGTGAGGATCTGCCCCTCCGCCAACCTGTGCGCCCCCGTCGTCTGCGCCTGATTCCACAAGGTCTGCAACCATAGATTCCAGGAACTGCAGGGCAAACTTGGCCAGGAAATGGCGCGGTCGCTGTGCCAGAGGTCGTACTGTTTAACGAGAAAACGGGCGAGGCGCTGGTTGGGTGTGAGCACCAGGGTGGTGGCGTCTATGCGAGTGAAGAGAGGTTGGTATTGAGGGAAGAAGTGCACGGTGCGGCCTGACGTTGGGCAAACGAGCTGGATCATAGCACCCAGGACCGGATTTTCCGCAGCCGATTGGGCTAGAATCCCCCGCGCAAATCGTCGTGGCAACGGAACCACTCATGAATTTCTTACCAGAAGATCTGCTCAATCAGCCAGAAGGCAAGACGCTGGAATTTAAGCGGGATTTGTCATCTCCGAAACCACTGCTAAAAACACTAGTGGCCTTCGCTAATTCCGCTGGCGGTAAGCTGGTTATAGGTATTGCGGATGATCGGAAAGTGGTGGGTGTTGAAAATCCGCTGGATGAGGAGGAGCGGCTCTGTAACCTGATTGCTGATGCTATCTCACCTCGCCTTGTTCCTAACATCGAGTTGACCACCGTAGAAAATAAAACCCTGCTGATAGCCGAGGTCTATCCTAGTGGGCTGCGCCCGCATTATCTAAAAGCAGAAGGCGCCGAAACTGGCGTTTATGTGCGGCTAGGCTCCACCAATAGACAAGCAGACAGGGAGTTGATCGCAGAATTGCGGCGCTCTGCAGAAGGTACAGCCTTTGACGAAATGCCTATGCCGGAGTTATCCGTAGATGATCTGGATTTGACCAGCGCTGCTAAATTTTTTAAAGCCAATAAAGTGCTTGATGAGCGGGCTTTGTTGACGCTCAAGCTGCTGCGCACGAATCAAGGCAAACTCGTACCAACCAAAGGTGCTGTGCTTTTATTTGGCCGTGACAGAAATTTTCATTTCCCCGATTCTTGGATTCAGTGCGGTCGTTTTATTGGCAACGACAAAGCCGCAATTTTCGACCATATCGATATTGATGAGCCATTGCCGCAAGCTCTGGAGAGCGTAATTCTATTCTTAAAAAAACACGCAATGCGCGGTGCTGATTTTTCCGAAATCCGCCGCAAAGATGTCTGGAGCATTCCGTTAACGATTTTGCGGGAGATCATCATCAACGCCATTATTCACACGGACTATTCGCAGCGCGGCGCGCCTATCCGGGTAGCGTTTTTTGATGATCGGATCGAGGTAGAAAATCCTGGCATTTTGCTCCCGGGCATGACCATTGAGGATATGAAACAAGGCATTTCCAAAATCCGCAATCCAGTGATTACCCGTGTTTTTCGCGAACTAGACCTGGTTGAACAGTGGGGCAGCGGCGTGCGGCGTATTTTAAAGGAAGCGGAAGCGCAGGGGCTGCCGGTTCTAGAGATCTTAGAGATCGGTATGCGCCTCAGGGTGGTGGTACCGCTACAAAGCTTGGTGGAGGTGGAGGCCCAGTCACGGCTAGAGTCACGGCTAGAGTCACGGCTAGAGTCACGGCTAGAGTCAAAGCTTGCGGCTAGAGTCGTAGGGCAACTGCTTACGGACGAAATGGGGAAAGCCGAACTTGCGAAAATGCTAGGAAACAAAACAGTTTCCGGCGAACTGCACAAGCAAATTCGCCTACTGCTGGAGAGCGGCCTTATAGAAATGACTCTTCCCGAGAAGCCCAACAGTCGCCTGCAGAAGTACCGCCTCACCGATAAATGTCGCGAGCTCATCATCACCGATGTGCCGCTAGCATGACCCAAATCATCGGTCTTACAGGCGGCATAGGCTCCGGCAAAAGCCTGGTTGCGGCGCGGTTCGCGGAGCTGGGCGCAACAGTGGTGAATGCGGATACGGTGGCGCGGGAGGTGGTGGCGAAGGGGGAGCCGGCGCTGGGCGCAATTCGGATGCGTTTTGGCGAGGATATAGTGCTGCCTTCGGGGGAGTTGGACCGGCGCAGACTGCGGGACATTATTTTCCGGGATTTGGAGCAAAAGAGATGGGTGGAGAACCTACTGCACCCCATCATCCGCTTGCGCACCATCGACCAGTTAAATGCGGCAAAAAGCGGTTACGCGATTTTGGAATCACCGCTGCTGTTGGAAACCGACCAGCATTTGATGGTGGAAAAAATCATCGTTGTCGATGTGGATGAAGCGACGCAGATTGCCAGGGCCAGCGCGCGGGATGGCAGTGATGAGACCCAGATCCGAAATATTATTGCGAGCCAGATGCCGCGCGCGGAGAAGCTGAAAAAAGCGGACTTTGTGATTGATAACAGCGGGAGCAAGGAGGCGACTTTTGCGCAGGTCGACAAATTGCATCGCCAGCTTCAGGGGAATTGATCCCCGCTCCCGCCTCTTCCTATAACCCGTTGATAAACCGCTCGATTTGATTCTGCAGATATCGGTCCCCACCGGCCAATGACTGCGCCCTTGATGCTAGTTCCCGCGCTTTTTTAACGTTGCCGTAATCCGCTGACAAACGCGCGAGCTCAAACCATAAGTAAGGGTTGTTGGGCTCTATGCGCAGACCGCGCTCCAGGGAGGCTTCGGCCTGGTCGTAGTCACCAGCGCTGAGGTAATTGAGGGCTTGGTCGTAGAGGGTTTGCACGGCGGAGCTGTCGGAGACCTGACTGGCAGAATAGCCTTCCTGGTCGTCCCCACTGTAAATCGGGCTGTAGCTGGCGCACCCGGAAGTGGTGGCAAGGAGCACACTCAAAACGGCAAATTTCATCAGATAAGGCATGGACATTTAACCCAGGTGGTGGAGACGGGGCGGCATATTACCACCTGGAGTTTGGATTTGGCTTGACGGGCGCAGCCGGTCAGATAACGCGGTTGTTGGCCATCCAGACATCGCCGGATGCTTTGGTGCTGTAATTCGCGGGTTTGCGGTTGTTTTTCAGGTCGATGATGTAACGCACAAGCGCCTGTTCCGCAGCAAATTTGCTTTTAAAGGGACCGAGATTCACATGTTCCCGAGTCGATGCGTACCAATCCGCACCTATGGTAAAAAACCGTTCATTGCGGAACCAGGTTTTACCGTTTTCGCCTTTGCGACAATTCATATTATTGATCTCCGATGTTGCGCTCCCCTGATCAGCCGCCATAGCACATTGCGGGCCACAAACAAACAAATCAGCAAAATCAAAGACTTAAAAATAAAAGTTAAATTTCGCCGAAACACCCTGTAAGAGAATTAGACAGGGCGCACACTTTTATAGGATCAAACGCACAGAAGCTGCTAATGAATTATGGAGGGAGCGGCCCAGCGGTCGCTGGCGGGGAATGACTGGCAATACTGACTAGAAAATGGCGCACTTTGGCGCTACGGCGATAAGCGAATCCATGAAAGAGAAGCCCACAGCGAGAATTTACCCGCCAAAGGCCCGTAAAAAAAATCGACAACTTAGCGTTTAAATCAACCGTGGACTGGGTTGGGGTAGGTTGGGCAAGCCATGGGTGATGAACAACAAACCGGCCTGGTGATACTCGGCGCTGGCTTTATGTTCCCCCAGGCTGCCCAGGAGGCGGGCAAGTTCCGCATAAGCCGCCGGTGAAGGGCGCAGCTTCAAGCTCTGTTGCAAGTGGTCCCGCGCCTGCCCCCACAGTTCGTTGCGCAGGCATAAACGGGCCACAGCGAGATGCAGGGTGGCATCATCGGCGTGCTGTTCCAACCAGCGCTGGGCGGTATGCAGTTGGGCGGGGCGATTGTCGGCAGCGGCCAGGCCATAAAGTTCGACCAGGGATTCCGACCACTGGAGTTTCAGGGCCTTGCGCAGAAGGCTTTCCGCCTGGTCATGACGCCCGGCGAGCAGCAGCCAGCGCGTATAGGTGTCCACCAGTGCCGGCCGCTCGTGCAATGCCTTGGGCATGCGCACCCAAATTTCTTCGAGGGCTTTGAGATCGATGTCCTGTGCTTCGCCACGGGATTTGCCCGCCTGGTTGAGCAGTTGGGTATAAACCTGCTGTTCCAACAGCTCCAATTCGCCCGGCGTTAATACCTTGTGCTGGTGGAGGTCCGGCAACAGCAACTCCAGGGAGGACCAATCCGCCACGGCTGCATAAGCGTTGCGCAGCAGCGCCAGCACTGTGACATTGGTGGGTGCCTGGGTGCGGACGCGGTGGAGCGTGGCCAGGCAATCCTGGTATTGGCCCTCTGCCAACTGCAGGCGCGCTCGATTGACCGCCACGGCGAGGGGTTGCCGGTGAGCACCTTGTTCCGCCTGGGTGAGCAGGTCGTGCGCCTGCTGGAACTGCCCCAAATGCTGGGCACTGTCCGCTGCCACCAGGTAATGCAGCAGCGGGTCCGGCAGGCGCCGGGCGGCCTTCATCAACTCCTGGCGCGCACCGCGCCAGTCGCCTTCCAGATAGTGCAGCAGCCCGCGGCGGGTGCGCTGTTCTGTAAGGCGTGCGCGTCTTTTTTCCGCAAAACCCCAACCGTGCCGCAGGCCCATGGCGCCATGCACCAGCCTTTTGAATCCGACCCATAACAACATCGCCAGGAGCACCAGGACCACCGCAAACGCAAAACGCATCTCGATGGTTTTGCCGGCCACGACGATCAGGATGTAACCCGGATCCTGCTGTACCAGATGCCAGAGCGCGGCGCCCGCCACCAGGGCAAGCACGCTGATGAGAAGCAGGCGTCTCATGGCTGTCCACCCGAATTGACTGGCTCACCCGCCTTGAGCTGGCCTTTGGCCGTGGGCGGCCCCTGATGCAACTGACGCAGATAGTCGTGCAACAGGCCCAGGGATGGGGATATATCTGGCAGCGGCGGCGCTATATCCAGCGTCAGAAGCTCCGCAATGTTCCCGCTGAGCTGCTGCGCCTCCAGGGAATCCAGGTAATAGTCGCTGAGCAGTTGTTGCGCCTGTTCCAGGCTGTGCCGATAAACCACCAGGTCCGCCTTGAGCACTGCCAACTGCGCCTGCTCCAGCAGCAATCGCAGATTGAGCCCGGCGATTTGGGTTAGGTGGGAATCCACCAGAGGTTTGGCGGGAGCCTCGACACTGTCGATCTTGATGTAGTTATGCAGCTGGCCCGCCATGGATTTGATTTCCGCCCAGGCGCGCGCCGTCCAGCCGATTTCCGCTACCGGCGCCATGGCAACCGGTTCCGGCGCGGCCAGGCGGGTGGGTGCCACGCGGGGCAATTGGTCCAGGGCGCCGGCCAGGGCGTAAAGGCGCAAATACAGGCCCTCTTTATCGACAGGGACTATCTGCTCCAGCGCCGCCAGATCGCGACTTAAGGATTTGCGTACGGCGAACAGTTCCGCGTCGCCGGAGGCTGCGGACGCCTGCTGGATCAGCCCGTCGGCGCTGCGCAACAGGGCGGTGGCGTTATGGGTATCGCGCTCCAGCAGCAGGCGCTGGTTGGCGATTTTTAGCAGGTATTCCGCCTCCGCCAATTGCCAATCCTCGCGGCTGGTGGTTGCCAGGGCGCTGAGACGCTGCTGTTGGCCGTCCAGGCGCTGCATCAATTCCTGTTGCGCGAGGCTCAATTCCGCCACTTTCTGCTGCAATAGGTGGTTGCTCTCTTCCATCTGGTTCTGCGCCGCACCCAGGCGCTGGTCCACCTGCTTGCTCAGCGTTTGCTGCAAGGTGCCCACGTCCTGGCGGTTCTGCTCCAGCTGCTGGCCGAATGTCGCCATCTGGTCGTCGCGCTGAATAAATTGCTGCCAGAGATAGAAGCCTCCCGCGATAGCAACTGCCATCAACACCAGCAGGAGTACCAGGGGAACCCGGCTGGCGCGCGGCGGCGATGCGCTCGGGGCGGGCAAAAGCAATTGCGGTTCCGATTCGTTCATGAATGACTCCGGGTTAAAAGGCCCATCATGCGGATGCCACCCTGCTGCGGGCGTGCAGCCAATCGCGCGCGGCGGCGAGCATGGTGGCGGTGGCGGCGTTTTCCGCCGTGATCACTTGTGTGAAGCCCAGGCGATGCGCGGTTTGAGTGGCGCGCTTGCCCGGCACCAGTACCGCCATGCCGCGCTCGGGCACGTCGTTGGCTTCCAATACGCGCACCAGGTTTTGTAAGGTTTCCCCGCTGAATAAAGGGAAAAGGTCAGCACCAGACCCCTGCGCCAACAGCGGCGCCGCGGTGCTTATGGCCTCGGGCGGCAGGCGGCGATGATAGAGCTCGCAGTAGCGCACTATGGCACCGCGTTCGTGCAGCACCTCGCCCAGGCGTGGAAGGCCACCGCGCCCGCGGCAGATCAAGATCTTTTCGCCCCAGACATTTTGCAGCTGCGGCAGCTGCAGCAATTCATCGCTGTCCATGGTGCGCTCGGCAGCCACTACTGTTAAACCTTCAGAGATGGCGACGTCCGCGGTCTTGCGCCCCACGGCAAAATATTCAACGCCAACCGGTAATTGCGGCCAGAAATCCCGCAGCCAGGCAAAGGTCTCGCGCACAGCGTTCTGGCTGACAAACACCACCTTATGGAATTGATCGAAATCCAGGATCAGGCTTTTTACCGCCTGGAGTTCAGCCGGTTCCGAGACGGGTTCAATGAGCATCAGGGGCAGGTCGATCACTGGAACGCCGAATTGGCACAAGGACTCCACCCAGCTCTGGTTCTGGTGGGCAGGGCGCGTTGCCCATATCCGCGTTCCGGCGGCTTCCAAAGCGATTCGGGCCGCAGAGGCTTGTTCTGGAGAAGTTTGCTCCGCAGAGGCTTGGCCAACCACCGTCGCCAGCCGGTCATTCATTGCTATACACCTTCTGCAAGATGCGATCGGCGCCCTGCTGCAGCAACTGTTCCGCCAGAGTGATACCCATGGTCTCTCCTCTCGTCGCCCGGTCGCGGATCTCACCGTGCAGAATTTGGGAGCCGTCCGGCTCCGCCACCAGCCCGCGCAGCCAAAGCTGGTCGCCCTGGTGGATGGCGTAACAGGCGATAGGTACCTGGCAACCGCCTTCCAGACGCCGGTTCATGGCCCGCTCCGCCGTTACCGCCTGGGCGCTTAGCGTGTGATGCAACGGTTGGAGCAGCTCAAGGATGGCGGCGTCCGCCGAGCGGCATTCGATGCCCACGGCGCCCTGGCCGCCTGCGGGAAGGCTTTGCTCAGGAGCGATGAAACCGCGAATGCGCGCCTCCAGCTCCAAACGGATCAAGCCGGCGGCGGCGAGCATAATGCCGTCGTATTCGCCCGCATCCAGCTTGGCCAGGCGCGTCTGCACGTTGCCGCGCAGGAACTTGACGGTGAGATCCGGCCGCGCCGCCAGCAATTGGCTTTGGCGTCGCAGGCTGGAAGTGCCCACCACGGCGCCGACGGGCAGCTGATCGATGGAATCATAGGTGTTGGAAACCCAGGCATCGCGGGGGTCCTCCCGCTCGCAGATCACCGCCAGGCCCAGGCCCTCGGGGAATTCCATGGGTACATCCTTCATGGAATGCACCGCTATGTCCGCTTCGTTATTGAGCAATGCCTGCTCCAGCTCCTTCACAAACAGGCCCTTGCCGCCCACTTTGGCGAGCGGCACATCCAGCAGCACATCGCCACGGCTGGTCATGGGCACCAGTTCAACAGTGATTCCAGGGTGAAAGTGTTCGAGGCGGGCTTTGACATATTCGGCCTGCCACAGCGCCAGAGGGCTTTTGCGGGTGGCGATACGCAGGGTTTGCGGGTGGGTCATAGGCTGCCCTTATGTTTATTCGCTGAGAGCGCGGTTATTCGCTGTAAGTATCGCGGCTGGCGGAGCAGCCAGGGTGCGGGATCATAACAAAGGCCGGCGGCAGTGTCAGAGATGCGTTGCCGGCTTCATCTACTCCGAGGATTTCTGCGGCGGTGCGGTTTCAAACCCGTCTTCGCTCTCCTCCACATCCGCATCGTCACCCACCGCATCATCGGGCCCGGCGTCGAACTCCGCCGCCTCCTCCGCCGTGGCCTGGTAGCCGATGTGATAGGCAGCAAACCCCGGCAACATCACCTGGTTGAGCGCCATGCCGATCACCCGGCCGGTGAGGGGCGACGCGATCTGGTTGGAGGCGTTGGTGATCGGGTCCGTAACTGAGCCGAGCACCTGGTCGCGCTTCACCCGCTCACCCAGGCGCACCGTATTGAGCAGGATGCCGCCCGAAGGTACGCGCACCCAGCGGGATTTGTAGTAGACGGGTTCCGTCTTGCGCGCCCAAAGTCCTTTGTAGGGGTACATGTTCAGCTTGCTGAGCAGTGCCTCAATGCTTTGTACCCCCTGCTGCACCGCTTGCGGCTCCACATTCAAGGGTTCACCGGCCTCCAGAGTCACGGCGGGAATTCCCATATCGACCGCTGCGCGCCTCAGGGATCCCCGCGCGCCCTTGCTCTGCAACACCACTATGGCGCCCATGTTGCGGGTGAGTTCCGCCACGGCGGGTTTGGTCAGGTCCGCCCGCAACTGGGGCAGATTGGTGCGGCGGAATGAACCAGTATGCAGGTCCACCAAATACTGGCAGTGCTGCATCACCTCAGTAAAAAACGAATGGGCGATACGCGCCGCCGAGCTGCCTTCCGGGCGGCCCGGGAAATAGCGGTTGAGGTCGCGGCGATCCGGCAGATAACGCGAAGCACGGCGAAACCCCTGGACGTTCACT
>Ga0164241_10000447_pt1 | contig 77360 bp, 59 predicted proteins | sample OricomyardsoilBY_FD_108780 | JGI IMG/M metagenome (GOLD analysis project Ga0164241, IMG submission 108780) | Backyard soil microbial communities from Emeryville, California, USA - Original compost - Back yard soil (BY) | ecosystem: Environmental > Terrestrial > Soil > Unclassified | place: USA... | reverse complement strand
TGCGTGTTGGCCGCCAAGGCGCGGGTAACCGGCGGGGGCGTTGCCAAGGCCAATGGGCGAGTGACATCCACTGCAGGCGGGTACGCCGGATGCGGCATTACCGGCGCGGAAAATTTTAGTTCCAAGGGCCAGCCCATCCACTTGCTCGCCGGAGTTCACTTTCACTTTTATTTCCTTCGAACCGCTCAGCTGCATAGTTTTTGAAGCGAAAAAGGCGGCTATATTGGCCAGGTCGCTATCGCTTAATTTATCGAGCACACCGGTCATTTCAGGCACAGTGCGCAGGCCGCCCTTGATGTCTTTAAGTTGTTTAAGCAGGTATTTCTCGCCTTGACCGGCCAATTTAGGGAAATTAGGCGTGGTGGAATTGCCGCCATCACCGTGGCAAGCAACGCAGGCTATAACCAATGCCTCGCCCTGTTTAGCATCGCCAGCGGCGAAGACAGGTGCAACCAGCACAGCGCCGAGAATGAACAACCATGCTTGAATTGATGTTTTCATGGGGTTTCCGTTTATCTTAGGTCACAATAATCACCTGGCGGTGCACAACACTCACCAGAGTTGGGTAATAGCCTAGCAGCGCTGTCGCCACTTGGGCCGTAAATTCCTGCCAAAAGGCCGAACACCCTGAACGGCGCATAGCCCGGTGCTCAAGGGGCTGGCATTATATACACACCGTTTCTATAACTCACCCTGCGCACAGCGAAATTCCATCGGGCTTATAGCGCCCTTTTTTACTCAGCCTACCGCGCCTTTAGGATCATCCATGCCTCCAGTTGTTAATTTCCGCACCGCGCAGTTTTTGATTAGCGCCCCCACCTTAGCCCAGTGCCCACCGGAGACCGGTGTAGAGGTGGCCTTCGCTGGCCGCTCCAACGCAGGCAAGTCCAGCGCCATCAACACCCTCACCAATAACGGCAAACTCGCCCGCACCAGTAAAACCCCTGGCCGCACCCAGTTAATTAATATTTTTACCCTGGGCGATACCAATAGACGCCTGGTGGATTTACCCGGCTACGGTTTTGCCAAGGTGCCGCTGGCCACTAAGCTGCAGTGGCAGGAGCATTTGGCCGAATACTTGTACGAGCGACGCTGCTTAAAAGGCTTAGTGCTGCTGATGGATATCCGCCACCCTTTGCAGGAGTTTGACCAGCTGATGCTGGACTGGGCCAACAAGGCGGGCAAACAGGTACACGTTTTGTTAACCAAAAGCGACAAACTCAATCGCGGCCAAATCAAAACAACACTGCTGCAGGTGAGCCAATATTTGCGGCAAAACCACTACACTCAAAGCAGCGTGCAAACCTTCTCCGCGCTGAACAAAGACGGCCTGGAGGAATTAGAACAAACTTTGGCCCGCTGGCTGCTTGATGAGAATCAAGAAACCCCCGACGGCGCCCCACAAACCGGAAGCCCCTAACCATGCGCCATTTTTTAGTAGGGATACTGACCCTCTGCTGCCTGGGCCTATCGCTCCAGGCCCGCAGCGCCACCACACTGTTTAACGTCACCCGCAGCGACCAGCCCGGCCAAAGCCTGTTGCTGGGCGGCTCCATTCACCTGCTGCGCGCCGCCGATTTCCCCTTGCCGGTGGAATTTACCGCCGCCTTAAAACAGGCCAACCAGCTGGTGCTGGAGAGCGATCTAGCGCCTGAGCATCAGGCCCAGCTGGGCGCGCGCATGGCGGCCATGCAAACGCTGGCGGCGGGTCAAAGCCTCGCCGACCTGCTAAGCCCAGCACTCTGGCAGCGCTTAAGCCACCACTGCCAACAGGCTCAGCTGCCGCTGGAGCAGCTGCAACACAGCAAACCGTTTTTTACCTCCCTGCTGCTCTCTATGCACCACCTCAAGCGCATGGGGTTTGTGCCTGGCGTGGACTATTACCTGGATCAACAGGCGCGCACAGCAGGCAAACCCATAGGTGAATTGGAATCGGCCGAGGAAGTCCTCGCGCTGATGCAATCCATGGATACGCTCAAGGCCGATGACATCATCAAAAGCACCCTGGACGACCTTGAGCGCATCGAGCCTATGCTGGCGAGCGTGATAAGCGCCTGGCGGGCGGGGGATTTATCCGTGCTGCAAAAAGAGATGGTAGCGCCCATGCAAGAGCAGTTACCGCAGCTGTACAAAGCATTTTTAGTGGCGCGCAACCAGCGCTGGCTGCCGCAGATCGAGCGCCTATTTGCCTCCCCCGGCACCGAACTGGTAGTGGTCGGCAGCGCCCACCTGACCGGGCCAGATGGGCTCATCAGCCAATTAATGGCCAAGGGTTATCGCGTATCGGCCTGGCAGGCACCCAGCGAGACCAGGCTGATCAAACCCCTAGCCCCCGTCCGCGAGACAGTTCAGTAACACCTGCTCTATCTCATCCCAGTCCAAGGGGCTGCTGTGGATGATCTCCAGGCGGCTATCGTCGCACTCATCCAGCTCATTCATGGCCAACACGCCCTCCTCAGCGTTAAAGCCGATAATCGCCTCGGTGGTGATCATCACCCCTTTCACCCGCTGGCACACCAGGCCCGACAACCAGATAAATAAAGGCTCCATGGCAAACACCGCTTCTGCGCGAAACACCCAGCCGCAGGAGTAATAACCCTGCCCCTGGTTCTGCCTGCGCACAAACAACTCGCCCTCAGCAGGCGCAGGCAACTGCATAAACCGGTTGGCCAGCGGATTGTTCACACCTGTATGCGCCGCGCTTTTAACCAGGGTTTTGTGGCCGAAGGGTTGACGCAGCAGCGCAGTGTCCAAAGCACCCTGCTTGCAATAAGCACGCGCTGGCGCCTGCGGTAGGCCGTCGGCAAAGGCCTCAAAGGCCGCCAAATCTGTGGCCTCCGCCAGGTCAGTTTTGCTAGCCACCAACACATCCGCCAAAGCAGCCTGGGCCTGGAAGGTCTCGTGCTGCAGGTAGCGTGCATCCTGTAATTTGCGCGGGTCGATTAAACACAGGCTGGCCTGTAATTTAAGCAATTTATCGAATGGCGGGCTGCAGAGCACCTCAATGATTTGCGCCGGATGCCCAAGGCCGGTCGGCTCAATCAAAATACGGGTGGGTTTTGCCTCGGCGATCAAACGGTTAAGCCCCACCTGCATAGGCAACCCCGCCACACAACACATACAGCCGCCGGGAATCTCCTTCACCATAGCCCCCTGCCCTTTCAGCAAAGCGCCATCTATGCCCACCTCACCAAACTCGTTCACCAACACCGCCCAGTATTCATCCGCCGGTTTATGTTGGAGCCAATGCAAAATGGCGGTGGTTTTACCGGCGCCTAAAAAACCGGTGATGATATTGGTGGGAATTGCCTGCCAAGCCATGGGAAAAATACCGTGCATATAAAAGCGGCACGCTAGCAGAATTCACCCCTTGGGCGCGAGGGCGGCAACCATCCATTAACACTCCATCACACCAATAAACCATATTCGCAGCTCACAACTCGCCACTTTTGACTTGGTTTATAAATGGGGGGCAACCAGTACACCGGCTCAAAACCCACTGGAGCGCAATACAAGGCAAATCAACGGGGGAAATTTTTAACGTTTATCGACAATCAAATCGACAGTATTTGAACGGAGAATTAGCCCTATTTTATGGCAAAAAAAACGGGCAAAAAATGCCCGCTTTAATTCATATCACAGATAAAAACTATTTTGCATTACAGCAAGAGCACACCGACATAACACCCGCTTCTGTGGTTGTCCAATTGCCGTTCCAGCCGCCTTTATCGGCGCAGGTTTGCGCGCATTTAGCCTGTGCATCCTTATCGCTCCAAATAGCCCCGGCTTTTACATCGCTAGGGTTTTGGCATTGGCCCGCCATAATATCGTTAATAAAAATATGGCTTACGTCGAAATTAGCATGGGGGCCTGTGTTGGTATAATAAGGATCCACGGTGTAATTATGGCAGCCAAAACAATTGGAGCTATAGGCCACAGGGGCGGCGCCGCCGCTAAAGCCATTTTGAAAATCCGTCTCCATCACTGTATTAGCTAAACGCAATGAACCGCGTTGGTTGGATACTAAGGCTGCACCTGTCACAGGGTCGTTGGAAGGCTGTGTAATATCCGACACCCAGAGCGCGCCCACATTTTTGTAATTCTTAAATACCGCCATAGGGTTGTTCGGTTTTAATTCCGACAAAAATGCATTGATCTGAATATTTAAATCATTCAGAGCTGCCGCGTTTTTATCAAAATTGGGGTCGCTAGGATCGGTGCCGCCGGGGTGGCTGGTGCATATTTCTGTCGGGGCATGATTATTAATGCCAGTAACCGCTACCGCTTGGTTAAAGGTGCAGCTCGCAGGGTTTTCAATACAGGCTTTGCTGGCAAACGACCAAGGCTGGTTGGCGGCGGCTGCATTGTTACAGGTTGGGGAATTACTGATATGTTCATAACTGGACCAGATCATCTCCGGGTGTAAATCCGTGGCCATTGCCAGGTGAAAACCAATCAAGCCCAACTTCTCCTTGCCCGGCACACCGTCTATATCCGCCTCCATAATAAAATAGGTGCTGGCATCATCTTTGGCTGTTAATTGTTTCCAGGCGGTTTTAATTTCCGTGGTACCACCTGGGAAGTTAGGTTTAGATTGAATAGCACCTACATTACAAAGATTTTTGCTAAACCGCACATCATAAAAAACAACATTACCGGCCTGATCATAAATACCCTTGCCATTCGTGCCCGCCTGGCCAGTGCGCTCAGGAATTTTAGTGCCGCCAGCAACATTGTTCAGTGTGCGAAATAAACGCGTGCCGGTAATTTTGGCATCACAGGAATTTTGTTTATCGCCTTCTAACACAGGAAAGTTGGCGGTTACTTCAAATTGACGTAAAGATTTGTCCGCTTTAGATACAGAGGTTAATTGTAAGAACCACTGCCAGGAGAACTGATAAAACTCACAAAAATCAGCATTTTTACCCAGCGGCACTTCAGCCGGTGCATTGGGGTTAGTTACCCACTTAGGGCTAGCCTTACATGTGAAACCGGCGGCAAATGCCGATGATGACATCATGAACGCACTGGCCATTACGGAAATACCAACGAGTGATCTGACCTGCATAGAGTTTCCTCTTATTATTAGACGGGATAAACACAAAACACTGAACGCGTTTTGTGTATAGCCACTTTAGACCACAACCCCACAAGCGCAAGAAAGATAGGCTGTTATATAGATATACAATCGAATAAGGGCCGAGCATTGCTCTTATGCGGGCGAATATTTTTATTAAAAGCCATGCTGAGCAGACGTTTGCCAGCGCTTACGCACATGCCGCACACAGATTAATTATTGGCCATTATGGTTTTTATACACACGATAAGCCTGCTTGCGACAATAGTTTGACAGCGCAAATATTCACAGTATTTTTGGCAAAATCACACAGCATTAGCAGCGGCCAAACCTCACCATACAGGCTCCAACACACAATCATCAGGAGCACACCATGAAACGTCTTATTATTGCCTTAGCGTCGCTAGGCTTGGCCGCACACACTTATGCCGCTGACTGCAATTTGGTTTACGATGAATTTGACAGCCTCATGAATAAACAATTTTTAATCACCCCCGGCATTTATACCAGCGTAAAAGAAAACCGCATTTCCCGCAGCGAATATAACAGCCTGCAAAAAGGCCAATTTTTATTAAAAGCTGAGAATACGGGTTATGGCGTCGCGGTGGTACACACCAACAAAAATACCTGGGGTAAGCTTTTATACACCTGGAGTTCAGGCGGCGCTGAATTAATTATTAAAGAAGCCACTTTGTATGGCCGCGTATTGGACGGCTACGCACCGCGCACCCTGCGCAACATCCGCATACCATCGTCCTATACCTATGATCTGGATACTGGCACCCTAGGTGGCGCAGGCGGAGACATCTGGTTTAATAATGTGGATGGCAACCTGATGTATTTAGCAGAATATGGTGGCGCCAATTTGAGTTTCCCTATGCACTCGCTGTGCGATTAATTATTAATTAACCGCCAACTTAATTCCAACCATATGGCCTGACAGCCACTTACTAGGAGTGCGGACGTAAAGAATAAAACAGTCAAAAAGAGATCCTTTTGACGAGCCTAGAAGGACCTATTCACGGCGCGTCTGACATGTTGTGTCTTTTTTACTGTCGGCCAGGTAATAACGTGCACCTCTAACCCCTTCAGCCTGCTGCAGGGGTTTTTATTCGTTTTTATACGGGTTTGTTTGCACATGTCGCGCAGAATAAATTGCTTTAGGATTTCCTGGTTTTAGGCTTGCACCTTTGAGCAAGCTTCCATACTACTTTATTAACCCACCACGCAACCCCACCGAGCCGATACCTCAATTGTGTACCGTGTGGCTCACCAACTGCAGTACCAATGGCCGCACAATTAAAATACACATAAACGCCGACGGCATGGCGATGCGATAAGCATGCAGTACCTGGGTAAAATAATATTCAGTAATACCGCTATTGGCGGCGACAATAATAAACGACATTAAAAATGCCATGATCAGCGACATATAAAATGCAAAGACTAATGGCGTGTATTTAGCGGATAATTTTTTGCCGCTCTGGGGCAAAGCGCTGTCGTGCATAAATTAAAACTCCAAGCGAATAAACAATGTCGTTAGGGGCCTCCCATTCAGGCGCAACCCCAATCAACCCCTTCAGTCTATGCCCCGTACCGAGTGCCCGCTAGACGGCGCACGCCACATGCTGTATTAAGCAAAACTTAGCAATCCATGTGTTTGGCTAGTGCCTACGCAGGGAGGAATGGCCGCCCGGCAGCCGCCCAGAAAGTCGATATTTAGGCTTATAATTAAGCACTTTTGCCATCCGGCGGCTTGCCTGCGCCCATAAGGCAATCTCATCCTGGTCAACCATTCGGAAGCTAAAACTATGGATACACTTCGCGGCATTGAGTGTTTTGTGCGGGCGGTAGAGGCTGGCAGTATTGCCGCTGCCGCGCGGCGCCTGGGTATTAGCGCAGCGGCGACCAGCCAGAATATTGCGCGCCTGGAGTCTTATCTGGGTGTGCGCCTGTTAACGCGCACCACGCGCAGCCTAGCCATGACGGATGCGGGCAAGGTTTATTACCACAAGGTGGCGCTGTTAATTCATGAGCTGGAACTGGCGCGCGCGGCACTGAGTGACGTGCAACAAGAATTACAGGGGCGCTTGTGTATTGCATCAACTGCCGCGTTTAGCCGCCATGTATTAGCGCCGTTAATTCCAGCTTTTAACCGCTTGCATCCCAAACTAGCCATTGAAATGACTTCAACCGACCGGCGCGTAGATCATGTGCAAGAATCTGTGGATTTAAGCATTCGCATTAAACAACAATTAGACGAAGGCATGGTAGCGCGCAAAATTGCGCGGGTGCCCACCATTTTTTGTGCATCACCGGCCTATATTGCGCGCGCAGGCAAGCCATTAACGCCCGCAGATTTACGCCAGCACGATTGTTTAGTATTTCGTTTAGCGGTAGATGGGCGTTTTTTGCGTTGGGGATTTATCGAAAACGGTTTGCGTTTTGAAGCCGATGTACGCGTGGCGATTATCAGCGACGATATAGACGTACTGGCGCGCCTCGCCGCTGCCGGTGGTGGCGTGACGCGGCTAGCCGCTTTTGTCGCCAAGGATTATATTCAAAGAGGTGAATTAATCGAGTTATTTTGCACGCAAGACTGCGCCGGTTTTCAAACAGAAATCGAACCGCTGGATATTTACGCCTGTGTACGCGACCGCCATCAGTTAACACCCAAAGTGCGCGCCTTTATGGACTATTTGACTGAAGCTCTGCCTGCCGAATGGCGCGTGGAGTAATTGACACTTTTTGTTTATCTTCACTAGCCAGGCAATAAGGGTGCGTACAATTAAAAAATATAATTCAGCTTAATAAGCGAATTTAGTCTCGCAGATCAAGCTGATTTTTATTGGTTTGCAGGCCTTGCCAGCGCGGGTTTATTTTAATGGCCTTTACCTGCTGTATACCAAGGCTCGGGCACATAACCGCTGCGTGCAAGCATTTTGTAATAATTTAGATCATGCGCTGGCCGCTCATATGCAGCAGGAATAGGCTGGCCAGAAAAGGTTTGAAAATACAACACACAGGAATCGCGCCAAATAATGGCATCGCGCTCTTGAATCGCCAATAAGGCTTTCACCTGCGCAAAGCGTTCGGCATCAATAAATGGCGCAATTTTATCCCACTCCTGCCGCATGCTGCGCACTTGATCTACACCGGTATAATACTGATGCACCAACTCCTGCCAAAGCGTGCGGCCCGATTGCATGGGATGGTCCCAGCGCACGCGGTGAAACCACAGCAATAAATTTTCGGGTACGGTTTTAATATTGCTATAGCGCTGAGCCAGCAGTGGTGGATACTGCGCCAAAGCATTTGAGCCTGCAAGAGTGCGGTCAAAACCAATGGTGTTTTTATCGGCGCGGTGATAATAGGTAGCATTCCAATCCGGGCGCTCTTTATCGTCCGTCCAGGGCGCAGGGCCGTAGTGATCGCCCTGGGAATATAAATGCGTAAGCCCCAGGGGCGAGCGATAATTAACACCTGCCTCGCGGGACATAAGCATGATGTTTTTAACTCGCGCAATAAAATCCTTATTATTATTAAAGGTCAAACGCAGCCATTCTTCTGCGAGGGTATCGGCCGATAGCGTGTAATCCCACGCCATGCGACCAAATGCGTACCAACTTGCTTGCACAAAAGGATGCCCAGTCCAATTGCGCTCAGTGCCCGCATTCAACACGGCGGCCATGCCGGTGTGGCTCTCTGCTGTTCGGTTAAAAACCTTGCCCGCAAGAATATTACCAATGCTCGCTCCTTCAGGTTTAAGCAAGGTATCTGTGCGCAGTGTTTCTTCAAATAAAGTGCCTTGGTAGGCGAGGTGATTGGCAAATCCGAAATATTCCTGGGTAATTTGGAATTCCATCATTAAAGGGGTTTTTTCCATAGCGGAAAACAACGGCGAATAAGGCTCGCGCGGTTGAAAATCAATGGGGCCATTTTTTACCTGCACAATAACATTGTCGGCAAAGGCGCCATCGAGCGGTTTAAATTCATCATAGGCGCCGCGAAAACGATCACCAATATCCGGGTGATAGACAAACGCCCGCCAAAATACCACGCCACCAAAGGGCTTTAAGGCGGCGGCCAGCATGTTGGCGCCGTCGGCATGGGTGCGCTGGTAATCCTGCGGGCCGGGCTGGCCTTCTGAATTCGCCTTTACCAAATAACCGCCAAAATCAGGAATATAACGATAAACATTTTGTGTGCGCGCCGCCCACCAGTTGGCCACCGCAGGATCAAGCGGGTCGGCAGTGGTTAAATCACCCAATACACGCGGCGAATTATAATTAATGGATAAATAAACTTTTAAACCATAGGGGCGAAACACATCGGCCAGCGCGGCGACTTTTTGCAAGAATTGGTCGCTTAAAATACGTGCATCGGCGTTCACGTTGTTAAGCACTACACCATTAACCCCCAATGAAGCATTAATACGCGCATAATCGGTATAACGCGGAGATTTAAAATCCGGCAAAGTGCCCCAATCCCACAGAGATAAACCGGCATAACCGCGCTCCACCAAACGATTTAAATTATCCCAATGGTTGATTACTCTATGGCGCAATTTAGGGCTGTTGCTGATGGCAAGAGGCTCTAATGGCTGTTGGGTCTGCAGCAAGCGTAAAAAATGGAAGCTGCCGTACAACACACCTATATCGGTATTGGCGGCAATCAGAATTACCGGCTTGCCTTTAATACGAGTGCGCTCAATTAAATAACCTTCATCACCCAATGGACGCAAGCGCGCCTGAATATTTAATGCAGCGATCAGCGGCGAATTGGCAGGCGTGCCAATAACCACAGCATGTTTGCTCACAGCGCTGGTAGATTTAATCGGCTCGCCCAATAAACCACTTAAACCCCGTTGTAATTCCGCCGCTGCAGCGGCCATAGTGGGCGAATTCGATTCTACGCTTATACCGTCGATATTTTTTTGGTAGGTTTGGCGCAGTTTGGCGTCATCTACCTGAGGATAACGCAGCCAGGTTTCATAACCGTCTTCGGCTTGAACAAGCGGCGCGCTGCATAAGAAAAATGCAAGGGTAAAAAATACAAGGCCATACACATTCAGGCGCACATTTTTCTCCGATTTTTTGTGTGGATTAGACGGGAAAGGTAAAAACAAGCGGCGGGTATTATAGTGCGCCAAGGCGCCCCGGATATTGGCTATACTGCGACCTGGCGCATAGTTTTGCGACATCTGGCAAGCATGTGGCGCGGTACGCCCGCGCATACACAACTATTTATTTCGGCTCATTTAAAAAATTTATTTTGCCTGCACCGCTTGGTCAGACAACTTATAATTGGCGCCGAGAGATAAATAAAAAACATGCAGGTAAGGCTGGGATTGGATTACTACCTAGGCACCAGCAATGAATACACATCATTTCAGACACGCCGTGAATACATCCTTGTAGGCTCGTCAAAAAGATCCCTCTTTTTGACGGTCTGAAATGATGTGTATTCATTACTTCCGTACAGCTAGTAATTGGTATTTGTCGGCTTTAGAAAATATTCCCTTTAGTGTGCCACCTGAGCAGCCGATTCAAGCGGCCTAACATAAATTAACTAAAATAATTTATTGTGCCGCACTCAACTCCACCACCACACTCTTAAACCCCGGCGTTTTAGACCGAGCATCCACGTCGCGGGGAATTAATTGGTTGGCCTCTGGGTAATACACCATTATGTTGCCGGGGCGAATATCATAGGGTTTTACTTTTAAACCCTGCATGCTGCCCGTAGCCGTTGTTAAATTCACAGTTTGATTTTCCTTTAACCCTTCGCGGCTTATATCTTCTGGGTGCATCATCACCACCCAGCGTTCTTTTTGCTCCCGGTAGGCGTCTTGTTCGTGGTAAATAATGGAATTAAATTGCCCTTCTGAGCGCACGCTGGTGAGGCGGTAGCCAGGGGCGTAGGTGGGCAGCGCGCTAAATTTAAATTGGGCTTTGCCCGTTGCAGTGGCAAATTCTGGGCTGTGCAAAATGCGCCCGCCGACGGTGAATTCTTGCTGGGTGTCATCTACCTCGGCTAAGGGTTGGTAACCGGGAATTACCTTGGCAATCCATTGGCGCAGGGTTTTATGGTTTTTGAGCAGGCTAAAATCAAATTGGGCAGGATTAATTAATTGCTGGCCTAAGCGGCTGATGATGTCTATTTCACTTAATAATTGCGGAAAGCGCTCAATACCGCCGTCGCTTAAGCGCACGAAATTAAACATGGATTCTTGTGTGGTGGGTGCGGTTTCTTCGTCGCGGGCGCGCACGGGGAAAATAATGACTTCGCCGTCTACACCTTCCACATGGCTGTGGTTAAGGGTGGTGGTGAGAAAACATTTAAAGCCTATGCGGTTGAGGGCTTGGCGGGTAAAAGTGGTATCTGGGTTGGCCGCCCAGAGGTTGCCGCCTAAACCAATTAATGCCTGCATATGGCCGTCAAAGGCGGCCTGCATACAGGCCATGCTGTCGAGGCCCACCGCTTGGGTGAGGTTAAAACCCAGGTGTTGCTGCAGGGCGTTGAGGGTGTGGGCCTGTAATTGCGGGGTAAAGCCCATGGAGCCAGTGCCTTGAATATTGCTGTGGCCGCGCAAGGGCAGTAGGCCTGCGCCGGGTTTGCCTATATGCCCCCGCAGCAGGGCAAGCGCGGCAAGGCCTTCAATATTGGCCACGCCTTGGGTGTGGTGGGTAAGGCCCATACTCCAGGCAAAAATACAGTTTTTACTGGTGCGCAGGAGTGTAACCAGTGCGTCAATGTCACTTTTTGTCACGCCGGATTGGCTTATTAATTCCTGCCAGTCCAATGCTTCAATGGCGCTTTTAAATTCTGTAAAACCTTCGGTGTAATTATTGATAAAAGCTTGATCCGTGGCGTTTTGCTCGATTAATCCTTTAGCCATGGCGGCCATTAAGGCCGCATCGCCGCCTAAATGCGGTTGAATATACAGGCTTGCCACTGGCGCGCCGCCTGCCAGCATGGAGCGCCAATCGCTGGGGGAGGCAAACCGCACCATACCGGCTTCTTTCGCGGGGTTTATTACCACTATCTGCACGCCTCGGCGGCGGGCTTGCAGCAATAATTTTACAAAACGCGGGTGGTTGGAGGCGGGGTTGGCGCCCCAGACAAAAATACAATCGGCCAGGTTTAAATCATCATAGGTGACAGTGGCAGTGCCGGTGCCCAAGCAGGCTTTAAGCCCCACGCCTGAGGCCTGGTGGCAATAATAAGAGCAATTATTAATGTGGTTGGTGCCGTACAGGCGCGCCAGCAGTTGCAGGGCAAAGGCCGCTTCGTTGGAGGAGCGGCCGGAGGCGTAGAAAAAACTCTGCTCGGGGTTAATGGCCTTAAGGCGCTCGCAGGTGCGTTTTATGGCGTCGTCGTAACTGATGGGGGAATAGTGTTTGGCGCCAGCGGCTTTGTATAACGGCAGGGTTAGGCGGCCTAAATCTTCTATGTGTTTGCCGCTTAATTGCGCCATTTGGCTGATGGGGGTTTGCAGAAAATACTGGGCGGCTATGCCGGGGCGAATATCGCTGGTGTGGGCCTGAATATTTTTATTGCACACCTCTAAACCGCGCGCGGCTTCATTTTTAAGGCCGCCATTTTGCCCGCCGGTGCCAAACGCGCAGGCTTTACAGGCATTTTTAGAGCGCAGGCTCTGCCAGAGTTTAAAAGGGCCTATTTGCCAAGCGTAATACAGCACACTTTGCAGAGCGTGAAATCCACCACCAATTGCCATAGCCGCGCCTTTGAGCAGAATAAAAACCTCATTATGGCGGAAATAGCCTATTTGCACAGACCGTTATTTACCCCATAGACAAATTCGCCGGGCTAGGGCCAATAGCGGCCAATTCAGCGGCAATTCAGTTCAGCGCTGCCACATTCCCGCCTGCCCTTCTCAATGCACTGTGTTGTGGATCAAGTGCAGTGAGCCTGCAGGCTACAAACACTAGCGCCGCCCGCTCTTCTCATAAACCATAAGGATGCACCCTATGAAGCCTCGTAAAACCACCTGCGCATTAGTCTTCTCACTACTCAACCTGACATCGCTACTCCTGTGCACACATGCGCAAGCCGCTTGGCTGTTGGAGCCGGAAGTTAATGCAGGCTCATTAAAGTTGAGCGATAAATTAGAATTTAGCCCCGGTGAAGAACACGAAAATAGCCTGAGCGCCTACGCATTAGGTGTGCAAGGTGGGTTTGAATTTGCCAACCATGTGTTTATTAAAGCCGGTTTAACCAGTGGCGAAACAGAGAATTTATTGGGCTGGCAAGATCGCATTAAATTTTACGACGCGCATGTATCCAGTGGCGTGCAGTGGCCTGTAAGCCCACGGGTAAGCCTGTTGGCGGCGCTGGGAGTATCCAACTGGGATTATTACACTAAGGATCAAGCCAGTTTTGCGGCTAACCAGCCGGATAAACACTATTCAGGCAGCGGTTTAGAATATCGCGCTGGCCTTAATTTTCGTTTTAATCGTTTATTATCGATGGATATTTATGCCGGTGGCAAAGACTGGGGCGATTATGTGCGTTATGAGCAATACGGCCTGAGCTTGTGTTTTCGTTTTGAATAAACTTCGGGTGGATTCTAGGTTTGTCTTTTTCAAAATCGCCTGCGTGCTGGCATAGCTCCGGCGCAGGCGCCGGAACGCCTTTAAAAAAGAAAAATATTGAATTAATAGGGGCACGCAACTGCTCCACACCTTTTCAGACTAGGCGTAATACCCGCGCATGTCGGCAATAATCGAGAGAGCGTTAGCGCCGACGATCCCTCTAATTCTCCCCCGCCGCAATGAATACAGCCTATTTCAGACACGCCGTGAATACATCCGTGTAGGCTCGTCAAAAAGATCCCTCTTTTTGACGGTCTGAAATAGGCTGTATCCATTGCTGCTACACCGCGAAGCGTTCATACCTATGGGCTTGTTGACCTGGCGACAAACTAAAACTGGTGAAGAAACGCAAATTTCGCTTTTTAACGGGATTCGAGGCAGCTTCAGCCACCGGGTTGATATTTTTACCTAAACGCTTGTCTGCGTGAGGAGTGCAAAAATAAATACCGGATAATTACAAACGAATTTGGCTGGGAGACGAAAATCCCACTCAATGCCTCCACTATTTCGCCAAAGCTAAGACCCCTACTTTTAATTCCGCAAACCAATTAATAAATCGCAACACATCCTCACCGCGAAAAATCGCCCCGTGTTGCGGGCAGAGCATATCAATCTCCATTTTGGCCGCCCGCTCACACCAGTCTAATTTCGCCGAGTTAGAACCCATCCAGCGGCGGTGAAAGCCTGCGGCGGCTTTTATCACGCGGTCAAAATCCTCCACAAATACACTGGCATAATCATCCGGCAAGAGGGCCGCACCCACATCGCCGCTGAATAAAATGCGGGCGCGAGCGTCGTATAAATGGCAATTGCCCGGCGAATGTAAAAAATGCGCAGGCACAGCGGTGAGGGTTAAACCATTTAAATCTATATTCATACCCTCATCGGGAATGGGCCGGAAGGTCTCTTGGTTGCCGCCAAAATGCGGGATAAAACCCGCCCACAACCAGGGCACATAACAGGGCAGCGTGGGGTTAAGCTCTAACCACATGGACAGGGAAGAGATAATGTCCGGGTCTTGGTGGGAGGCGAAAAGGGCTTTAATCTGCTCTGGATTACCCGCTTCAGACAAGGCGGAAAATACTGCTGGAAAAATTTCCACACCGCCGGGATCGGTCAGTAAACTCTGGCCTTGGTAACTAATTAAATATTCATTGGTGTCGATTAAATAATTGGGCCGCGCAGGGTCGCGGGCGATTACCTGCCAGCGGTGGTCGCCACTTTGGTAAATGGTGTAAGCCTTTTTCATAGCGTCAATGCTCGCGGGGGTAGGTAGTGTTTCAGCTCGGCCAATAGCCTTGGGATGGTCTCTATATAACGGTCAAATTCGCAGGCCACCTGGGCCAACATGGTCTCGTGGCTGCCTCCGTAGGTGGCTTCAATTTTTAAGGAGCGCGCGATGATAGTACCTAAGCGCACCGACAGGCCCGCCCGCTCAAAATGCTCGTGTAAATGCTCAAAACGCGCCGCCAGGCTCTTCTCCCCGGCGGCAAGCTGAGCGGATGAGACCGCCAAACGCGCAGCGAGCGGCCCTTCATAGGCGCTAAGCGCCCGCGCCAGCAGCTGATGTTTGTGGCCCTTGCGAGCCTCTAAACTGACCAGGCTCACCAGTTCACAGGAGGTGGCACTAAAGGCGCCCATGGCAGCGGCCAATTCCCGGCTAAAGCTGCGCAATTCGGCGGAAATAACCGCAAACCCCAGGGCCGCATCGCCCGCTTGGCGCGACAACACCAGGGCGTTGAGGGCTAATAAATTGATGCTAAACGCCAGGCTCACCACCTGTTTAATGGTTTCGTTAATACGCACTATGCCCACTAAATTTCGCTGTGACTGCATCGCCATCCCCTCGCGCTCGCCCACCTATGGTATAGCAGTAAACGGCCGCTAAATCCTGCGGCGGCCCCAATGAGTACACAGACAAAACAGGCTACACTGGCCGCCTGTGCATTCACTGGGTTAAGCCCTTGAACCCCTTACTTTTTCTATCGGTACTCACACTCGTCTGGGCCGCCAGCGCTCACGCCAAACTGCCGAACTGGGAGTTTTGGAAAGATGAACACCCGTTCAGTATTGAACTGACCGGCAACCCAAACCTTGCCGAACTCTTGCGCGCGCAACTGAGCAGCGAGCGCAAAAATAACCCCGATATTCTCGCCATTAACGACAGCGCAAGCCTCGCCCAGCATGAAATAGGCGTGTTAGAAAGTATTTTGCGCACCCAGGGTTATTACAATGGCCGTGTCAGCCTAAAAAATATCGACGGCCTTAAATACCAGGTGGACGCAGGCAGCCAATTTTTTATTCAACAATTAATTTTAGACCTGCCCGATAGCACCCCACCCCTACCCTCCTTAGCCCTCAGCCAAGGTGACCCTTTGCTGGCCGATGCGGTATTTAACGCGCTGGAACAGATTAAACACCACTACAGCCAATACGCCTGTTATTACCCGCTGGAGGTTAAATACCAAGTCAAAATCGATAAAACCACGGCGGCCGCCCAGGTGCGTATTTATTTAGCCTCAACCACCCAGGCGCAATTTGGCGAGAGTCGTTTTCACGGCGCGCCCTCCGTAAATGAGCCTTTTTTACAGTATTATCTGGCTCATCAAACAGGCGACTGTTTTAAACAGGCACCGCTGGATAAAATGCGCCTGAATTTATTAAAAAGCGATTTATTCACCAGCGCGGATGTACAAACCCGTTTAGATGGCGACAGGGTACTTACCGATATTTACCTCACCGAGCGTAAACCACGCACCATTAAAGGCGGTTTAAGTTACGACGGCGACAATAAAGAGGGCCTTTCCCTCGGCTGGGAGAACCGCAATTTATGGGGCAATGGTGAACACCTAAGCCTCACCGGCGAACAAAATCGCATTCAAGGCGATTACAGCGCGCGCTTAACGCTGCCGCATATTCTGCACCCGCAACAGAATTTAATTCTCAGCGCCGAATATAAACCGGAGGATTCCCCCTCCAGCCAATCGGATACTGAAATTCTCTCCGCCAGTTTAGAGCGGCATTTTTCCGAGCAGTTTATTGTCAGCCTGGGCGTGGAAACCGAATTAATTCAAGAAAAAAACACCCGCCGCTCCGGGTTAATTTCCCTGCCCGCACGCCTGTATTTAAATAATACCGACGCCTTGTTAAACCCCAGCCAAGGCTGGGCGCTCACCCTCGGCGCTGCCAGCACCTGGGATGCCTACCACCCAGAAATTCAATTTCAAAACCAAACCATCGCCGCCAGTTTTTATTACACCTATGTGCGCCCCAAAGGTATTACCCCCACCCTCGCCATGCGTTTTGCCAGCGGCACCATCGGCGGCGAAGCGCTGCAATCCATTCCAGCCACCAAGCGTTTTTATGTCGGTGGCGGCGGCTCGGTGCGCGGCTACCCCTACCAAAGCCTCGGCGCCCTAGAGGAAGGTAAACCCAGCGGCGGTTTATCCTTTGCCGAAAGCTCACTTGAGCTGCGCCTGCGCTGGGGCGAGGACTGGGGGCTGGCGGTTTTTTACGATGGCGGCTGGGCTTACCCGGATGCCAACTGGCATTGGGGCGAGCAATTTTTGTGGGGTTATGGGGTAGGTTTGCGTTATTACACCTTATTTGCGCCCATTCGGCTGGATGTAGCGCGCCCCGCCACACCGCGCACCGGCATAGACGACCCTTACCAAATTTATGTCAGCCTTGGGCAAGCGTTTTAATATGGCCAAAGTTAATCTTAAACGCCTGAGTTTTTTTACCGCCGCGCACTTGGTGAAAGCCTGCAGCCATTTAACGATTATTCTGCTGTTAGTGCTGTGCAGCCTGTGGATTATGCGCGCACCCTTAGTAGAGTGGCTCGCCCGCCAACCACTGCCCAATGAATGGGCGCTGGAATTAACCGGTTTAACCAGCCCCAGCATTACCCACTGGCAATTTAAAGAATTAACTCTAAAACGCGCTGGCAGTGTTTATTGCACCCTGGGCGCGGGCGAACTGCACTGGAACCCAGCATTTTTATGGCAAAAAAAATTACTCATCAAAAACTTGAGTGTACAAACTGCGACTTTTTATCAACCGCCCAGCCAACCCACAGCCTCAGCTAAAACGCCGGATTTAACCCAATTACCCAGCATTGCTATTAACAGCTTGCAAATTCACCACCTGGCCTTTATTGACCCAACCACTAACACCGACGCCTTAAATGATTACGCTTTTAGCGGCGATTTACACCTGCTGTGGGGCGATACGCTCTTAGCGATAAATGCACAGCTGAATAATCAACAGGGCGCGACGATTGCGCGCGTGAGCACCCAAGCGATCAACCCAAACCAATGGCACATCAGCGCCGACATTAATGAACCCGCAGGCGGCAGCCTAGGCAAGCGATTAACGCTACCCGCCGAGCAACCCCTGCAGGCTAAAGCGCAGATCGACATAGCATTTATGGATAACCGCTACCAAATTAATCTGGCGCAATTGGATTTCCCCTGGCAACACCAACAGATTAAAAGCCAAGGCACCCTCTGGGTAAATAAAGAGCGCACCGTACTTGAAGTGCGCGAATTATTACTCAGCAGCAACGAACATCAACAGCGTATCCAAGCACTGCTGACGCTGGAGGATCAACAAATTACCGCGCGTTTGGAGCAATTTCCCCTAGGGCTTGTATCCGCCTGGCTGCCGTTTGATGAAGGCAGTGCCAGTGGTGAGATTAAATTATATTGGCACGCGGCCCTGCGCCAATTAACGCTGGATGCCAACGCCGAACTCATTACCCGCTACCAGGGCTGGCCCCTGCGGCTGCGCGGCTCCATTAATTACACGCCGCAAGGGCTATTGGGCCTTAATAACACAGAGGCCGACTGGGGCGATGGGCCATTAAAAAGCAGCATTAAAGCCAGTGGTGTGTTGGATTTTAATGGTGATCAAAATAATCTGAATTTAAGTAGTAATTTATTTACCGATCAACACCTAGCTAAATTACCTATTCATTGGCTGAACCAACCACAAAACCGGCTGAGCCGAGAATTACACGCGCTTAAATTTTCCACCCAGGTGACAAAACTCAGTTTGCAAGGCGCCTTAAAAGACCCGCTCATCCGGTATAACCTCGATGGCCAAACCCAATGGCAACAACACAGTTTTAATCTGCATTTAGAGGGGCAAGGCGATCTGCGCGGCGCGCAGTTAACCAATAGCCAGCTGCAACAAGGCAGCGGCAGCATAGGGTTAAATGGCCGTTTGGATTGGCAAGGCGGCGGCAATAATCTTAGTCTGCAGGCCAATAATTGGGGTGAAGCCTTTTGGCCGGTGTATCAATTAACACAATTGGCGGCGCTCAATACCCGCATCAATGGCGAAGCTAAATTAACCGGCACACTCTCAAACCCCATCATTAACAGCCAACTCACCGCCAGCGGGCAATTGCCGTTAAATGAACCGGCTGAATTTACCCTAATTAATCAGGCTCGTTATCAATATCAAATGGCCAAACCCTGGCCCCAGGGTTTAAGCCTATTAAGCACCGACACTATTGCCCTAGCCATTAATAATAAAACACGCTTTACACTAAGCGGCAGCGCCACACCTAAGGCTCTAGACCTCACCCTCAGGTGTGCCGAGTGGAATCAAGAACTCAATCAATTAGTGCGCATACCTTTGGCACCCGGCAGCGGTAATTTTAGCCTCAGCCTAACGGGCAACAGCCAAACACCGCAGATTAATGGCCAGTGGCTGTATGAGATTCCATTGAATAATAATGCGCCGTTAATATGGCAGGGCAGCCTCACTACACGCGGGCGGGATTTAACCGTCAGCAGCGATTTACACGAGGGCGACACCCTTCTGGCCAAACTGCAGGGCCGCTATCCGCTCAATAATCTATTCAACACGCAACAGCTGGATGCTGAAGTGGCCTTAACCGCCAAACTCGCCGCCAGCCGCTTATTATTCGATGCCAGGCGCTACCCCATCAGCGGCGATTTACAGGCAAATTTATCGCTCACAGGCGATGCCCAGGCACCGCACATCAATGGCCACATCAGTTTAAGCGATGGCAGCTTTGCCGATAAATTATTAGGCCTAGAATTAAACGCCATTAATCTGCAGCTGGACGTTGCAAACAATCAATTAAGTGTGCAAACAGGTGAGGCGCAGGATGGCGCGGAGGGCAAATTAAATCTCACGGGCGGCTGCGCACGCATTTATCCTGCCGCCAATTGCCAAATTGATCTGGCGCTGCAAACACTGCAGATTATTCGCAACCGCCAGCTAGAAGCTAAAGCCAGCGGCGATATTCACACCACACTAAACGAGCGCCAATTAGCCATCACCGGCGCCCTCACGCTCGCGCCCACCACACTGATGCTCACCAATTACTCCAGCAGCAGCATTAAAGAATTAGTCGTGGAGGAAATGAATAAACGCGGCCAACCCAACAACAGCTTTTGGCCCAGCCCCTTAATTGATGTGCGCTGGCAGTTAGGCTCTAACAGCCAAGTGCGCGGGCGCGGTTTAGAAGCGCAGGTGGCGGGCACACTACACACTCAAGGCCCCCTCAATCAATTAGCCTACATGGGTAATTTTTACACCACCAAAGGCAGTATGGAATTATTTAATAAACGCTTTATTTTAGACACAGGTGAAATTCGCCTAGCGCCGGGGCAAATTTATTTGGACATGCCCGCGCACTATCAATCCCGCGTGAATAGTGGCGAGGATTTAACCATTCAAGCGCGCCTACAGGGCGATTTAAATCAGCTTAATTTAGACCTGCGCTCCACACCCACCCTGCCGCCGGATGAAGTATTAGCGCGGTTAATTTTTGGCAAACGCATCGAAACCATTACCCCCTTTGAAGGCCTGCAACTGGCCGCTGCAGTCAATCAATTGCGCTCCGGGGACGGTTTTAATCTGCTGGATTCCACCCGCTCATTACTCGGCGTTGATCGATTAAAAATTGATTCAGAAAAAAATACCGACGGCAGCACGGGTGTGAATGTAGGGGTGGGTAAATATATTAGCGATAGAGTGTATGTAGAAATCCAACGCACCCCAAACCCCAACACCCCATGGCAAGGGCAAATCGAAGTGGAACTCACACCGAGCGTAAACTTTGAAAGCAACACCGGGCAAAACGGCCAAGGCGGCGCTAAATTATTGTGGCGGCGGGATTATTAAAAGCCGCTTTTTCGTTGCAGATTGCAACCAATAAACATTGGTTTTTTTACCTTCACACTTATTAACCCAGCGGGTTTTAGTGCCTGGCTAATAAGTGAGAAAGGTAAAAGCAGGCCAATATAGGTAACTGCTTCGCGGTGTAGCAGTAATGCATACAGCCTATTGCAGACCGTCAAAAAGAGGGACCTTTTTGACGAGCCTACACGGATGTATTCACGGCGTGTCTGCAATAGGCTGTATGCATTGCTGCGGGTGAGATTTATTCACCCAACGAATGTTAGTGCAGGGTGAATAATATAGGCATGCAGGCCACCCCAAAAAAAGGCTATCTATTGTCCCGCCGGGAGAATAAAGAACTCATCGGCACGCAAGATTTTTTGGCATAGGCTTAGATTAGGTTTAAGCTGAAGAACGCTACCGAACAATTAACGCAGAATTTGCTCAGCGTCCAAACCGCATCAGAGCGCCGGTTAAATCACAATACCGCCCGCACCATAATCATAAATCGTTTCATTAATCGCCCATTCAAGCCCTAATAAACGCACCACATCCGGGAAAATAGCGTAATGATCGCGATTCAATTTTTGCGCGCCACCTTTAAAACCACTGATGCCGGTAGCAACCGTTATAGGCCCGCCATCGGGCGAATTGTTCAGGGTATCCCCCATTTCGGTAACACACAAAACAACAGTTTGCTCAAAAATAGCCGCCTCTTTTAATTTATTAATCACATGGGCAACGCCCTTATTCATATATTCATTCAACGCGGGATAATACTGCTCTTGCCCGCCGCCATTTAATACCTGCTTCATATCGCCTCGCACGGGCACAGCATCGGCCGTACCGTCATTGGCCATCCAGGTCTCCTGCGTGTGATTAAATTGAATAGAGGCCACATGGGTTAAACCGCAGGCCAGCGCCGTCACCGCCACATCACCTTGAGCGCGGTACATATTTAATGGGCTGCTGCCCTGAGTGTAATTAATTGCGCCGCAGGGGCCAGCCAGCAAGGCATCATTGCGCTCTTGTAATTGCTGGCGCCGTTGCGCCTCGCGCTGCTCATAATGAGTAAGCGCATCGAGGTGGGCCTCAAGTTTAAAACGCTCATCAACACCTACCCGCTGCAAAATTACCGCGAGCGCATCTTGATGCGCGGCAATTATGGCCCTGCGCCGGTCTTTTTCATCCGCCAACTCCTGCGCCGATAGCAGTGTGCGAATGCCGCTAAGCGCCGTTTCCGCCGATAAGAATGGCAATTTCACCTGGCCGCGACGACGCACAAAATCAGGAAATTCTTCCACCAGTACACCCAGCGTAAGCGACTTAATGGGCGTGGTGCCACCAACAGTATCCGCAATTTGTTGATCGATTGTGCTGGAGTTAAGCCGCATAGGATCAAAGGAGCTGGCGCCAGCGCATTGAAAACTCAAACCGTGATTACCCGGTCTATTGACCGTCATGGTCAAGGGCGCCACGTGTTTGCCAAAAGGCTCAAAGGGTTTAACCGCAACCGAGGTTAAATAATTGCGCGCGCCTCCACCTGGGTGGTAGATCAAAACAAATTTTTTGCTGGGATTTTCCGCGCTTAAGCGTTCGGCCAGCACCGCCGCAGCCAGCGATGAATGGGGCGCAAGGCTCGCCAAGGCACCGCCTTTAGCCATAAGGCTTAACCACTTACGCCGCTCAGTGCGGATTTTTTCATTTATTAGGGATACAGGCGGGCGCATAACAAACTCCTCTTTATTATGATCGACATAAAATGCTTTGCTTAAGTGGCGAATTAACGTCTTATAAAAATGGCGGCGGAAGTGAGTGTGTCTTGCACAGCCTGGGCGCCCCTTAAATAAACGCCACTGCGCCGTGAAATCTGGCAAAACAGCAGCAGTCGATAATATAAGCCCTGGCGCGGGTTGAACAATTTTTGTGTGTTGAATGTGATAGCCGCCTCACACGATATGAGTCGCAAAAAATACGGCGCGGATTAATTACACATTGCGCCCATACACAATCACCCAAGCGATCAGTGGTAATAAGCTGCCTGCACCAACGCTGGTGTTGGGTTTTTATAAATAGGTAGGCTCTTGTTTTAGCGGCACGCGCGGTGGCTTAAGCTACCGTGTTAATACCCATAGGCACACCCGCCAAAAAACTCAGCGGTTTATTTATCTGCTTTTTTGGCTTTTTTCGCCTTAGGTATCACTCGCGACACTTTGTTATCCTTGAGTTTATTCGGCGTGCGCTGCAGATGTTTACTCGCTAAATTTAACAGCCGCAAAAATTTCGGGCATTCAAAATGGCTCGGTGCTTTGCAGGCTACCGCGTGGCGCAAGCCATCGCGCATAGCGGTAAGCTCGGCAATTTTGTTATCCAATTCATCGGCTTTTTTGGCCAATAAACTGCGGTTAATACTGCGCCCAGCGCTAAACATCGCGGCAATTTCCGCCAAACTAAACCCCGCATTGCGCGCCAGTGCAATTAAGCCCAACCGCTCAAGCACCGACTCGGCATATTGCCTGCGCAAACCCACACGCCCAACCGATTGAATCAGCCCCTGCGCCTCATAAAAACGCAGCGCCGACGCAGGCAACCCCGACCGCTCTACCACCTCACCTATATCCATAACACCCCCTTGACTTAAAGTTGACTTTAGGTTGTAGGCTAATACTAAGCAATGACAACAGCAATAGGCAGGTGTTTTATGATGAGTGTGGACTGGATATTGATCTATTTAGCCTTAGGTATTTTTGTCGGTTTTATGGCCGGTTTATTGGGGATTGGTGGCGGCGGTATTTTGGTGCCGCTGTTGGTGAGTATTTTCACCTACCAACAGTTTGCCGAAGAACATCTAGTGCATTTAGCACTCGGCACGTCACTCGCCTGCATGATCATCACCGCCAGCGCAAGCCTGCGCGCCCAGGCAAAAAAAGGTAATGTGCACTGGCCCTTAGCGCTGGGGTTGGCACCGGGCATTATGCTGGGAGCGTTTGTGATGGGGCGTTATTCCATCGCGATTAAACCACTTTATATTGCCGTATTTTTTGCCATATTTATGAGCTTGATTGCCGTACAGATGTTTTTTAATTGGCAACCCAAAACCGCACCGGGCACCGTACAATTTCACCAACAGGCGTTAGTAGGTGTTGTGATCGGTGCGTTATCGGCACTGGCCACGGTGGGCGGCGGGTTTTTAACCCTGAGTTATTTAACCTATAAAAATATCGACATTAAAAAAGCCATAGGCACCTCCGCCGCCATAGGCTTGCCCCTCGCCATAGCAGGCACATTAGGCTACACCACCAGCGCCCCCAGCCAAGCTATTCACTCGCCTTTTGTACTGGGGTTTGTACACTGGCCAGCATTTTGTGTTATCGGCCTCAGCAGTATATTAGCTGCCCCCTGGGGCGTGCGCTGCGCCGCGCAATTGGCGCCGATTTATTTAAAACGCGCGTTTGCAGTTATCTCGTTAGTGCTTGCGGTAAAAATGCTCTATTCGGTGATATAAATTAGTCTGAATGGAAGTGATATTAAAGCGTTTTTATTAACCCGGCCCTAAAACCCGCTGGGTTAATACGTTGGCGGCGACGGTCTGGCAAGGCAAATTTTATGAAAAAACCGGACGACTGCATGGATACAGGACGACCCCAAGGATGGGGGAAGTAGAATTTCATCGGGAATGAAATCGAGAGCGACGCAGGACGCCAAAGCCGAGGAGCAATTGCCGAGCTTACATGTAGCACATGAGGATTTTTCGCCACATGCAACGCCGCCAGAACTAGCCAGGTAGTATTTCAACAAGCGGCTAAAGCAGCAAGGGAAAATCATAGGCGTATACACAAACACTCCTTTTATTTACTTGGCGAAAACACTTGGGTTTTCTAGTTTTAGCGATGCTTGCAGCGCCAAAAGCGGCGTGTTTGCCGCTGTTACTCACCCAGTAAAAAAACCCATCGGGTGAATAATGAGGTTACAGTGGAATAATGCGCCTAAAGGTAATATTAATACGCGGGTCACAAGGGAAATGTTCTTTATTAATACCATGGCGCCAATAATGCTGAGTATCCCCTTTCATCACCAACACACTGCCGCCGGGCAGGGCTAATTTATACCGCGCACCGGAACTTTTATGCTGCAAAATAAACGTGCGCTCAGCGCCGAGGCTTAAAGACGCAATTACAGGCTGCGCCCCCAGCTCCGCTTCATCGTCGCTGTGCATGCCCATGCTATCGCGCTCGTTGCGATAATAATTCACCAACGCACTATTAAATTCATGGCCGCATAGGGTTTGTAGCACGCTTTTTATAGATAAAAGTAGCGGTGTCCAGGCCAAGGGTCGGTGGGTAACACCGGAATACCGATAATTCATACCGGCATCGCCGTACCAGGCAATTAAACGCGGCTGAATACAGCGTTTACCGTAGAGAATAATCGCCTCCTCAACCCAAGGCACCTGCGCAATTAAAGCCGTCAACAGCTCTGTATGGCTGTACGGCAAAATTATTTGGCGAAAAAACACTAGCTGCGCATCAGCAAGTTCTATAGGTTCGCCTTCAGTAGGGCTAGCAAATAAATCCATAGTTTGGCCTGCGGCTAGTTTTTATTGAACTGACGGGTTTTAGTGCCGGGTGAATATATAGGTTTGGATTAAGCCTGTGCGCATCCAGTTATCGCCACAGAGCGTACACAAGCGCTTCTACCCAGGGCGCAGCTATGGCACAGTATCTCATTATCGGCGGCACGCGAGGCATAGGCGCCGCCATTTCACAACAACTTCTCAACCAACAGCAGCAGGTATTTATTTGGGCCCGCAGTAAGCCGGACTATTCAAGCTACCCCAGCCTGCACAACGCAGTATTTATTGCCAACAACCCCGCCGAACACATGCCCACTACAGATGGCCTGCCGGATAAATTAGACGGTGTGGCTTATTGCCCCGGCAGCATTAATTTAAAACCCTTTGCGCGCACCAGTGCTGAGGATTTTCTGCAGGATTTTACCCAAAATGTTTTGGGTGCTGTGCGCAGCCTGCAAGCCGTTACACCACTGTTAAAAAAATCCCCGCAGGCCAGTGTTGTGTTATTTAGCAGTGTAGCGGCCCAAGTGGGCATGCCCTTTCACGCCAGTATTGCCAGCAGCAAAGCCGCCATCGAAGGCCTGGTGCGCAGCCTGGCCTGTGAATGGGCGCCAGGCATTCGCGTTAACGGCATAGCGCCATCACTGACCGATACGAGCCTGGCAGAAAAATTATTAACCACACCGGAAAAACGCGCCGCCGCCGAAAAACGCCACCCACTCAATAAAATTGCCTCTGCCGAGGAAATAGCTGCACTAGCTGCATTTTTATTAACGCCACAGGCCAGTTTTATTAGCGGGCAAATTTTAACAGCTGATGGCGGCCTCTCGCGATTAAAGCCTTAACAGCTTGTTGAAATACGCTGGCAGCGACGATTTGGCAAGGTATTTCAGCAGACTGTTAGTGACTCATTATTTCTTCAACCGCATATTACGGCAGATTTCATCGACCATTTTTCACTGAAATTATTAGCATAATTAATTTTATGCTCCCAGAAGATAGATATACCATACCCAAAAATACAACGTAACAATGTAGCAAGAGATGCTTATCTGGCGCAAACGATAAAACCTGCGCATCAAAATAATCACTATTCTGAAGTAGGATTTTCACGCAGTTTTAAAACAAAAACGGCCCCATGTCAGAGGAAAAACAACACCCACGCCATTTTGATGCGTGCCAGCAGGCTTATTAACCCGGTGGCAAAATAGATCGTCCTGATATATTTCGTCTTCGTCCCGCCAAAACAGGCGAAGATACGTGGATCTCCTTGTTTTAGCGGGACTCACGGCGACTTAGATCGCCGTTGCGACATCCATGCTGCACGCATTAACCCGGCACGAAAACCCGCCAGGTTAATAGGCGTTGTAACTAAGTTCAGCTGCAGAAGCCATATAGAGCACCTTAGCGCGCCTTTTGTGTATGCGAGCATCACGACGATTGATGATTGACTTTGAGCCGTGTTAGTCAGTAGTGTGCTTATATTTCCCAAGCTAAATTAAGCTAATTAGATTTTATCCATGCCCGTCAAACTCACGCTAGATCAGGCCATTGAACGCGCCTATAAAGCCATGCGCGAAAAAAACACCCCGCTTGCATATCAATGGGTTCATCAGGTTTATAAGGCACGCCCTGAGCATGCTGAGTCACAGCAATTAATGGGGCTATTTTATAATCAGCTCGGTAGCCGCTTTGCAGCAAAAACAAGCCACTATTTAGCCCAAGCAAAAACACAAGGCCTATCAACATTATCAGTGCTGTGGCCATTGGCGCAGGCGTATTTGCAGCTGGGTCAATGTGATCATGCACATCGCGAGCTTGACCTAGTAGAAGACCTATTAAATCCACAACAGCCCGCTTATATCGCAATCCTGCGCGGGCAGATTTATATAGCCGAACATAACTGGGGGCGCGCCACACAGATTTTCGAGCAGCTACGTATGTTGGCTGATTATCAACACCTGGCAAACGGCTGGTTGGGCGTTATTGCCTGCAGCCAAGGACACTTCCGCGAGGGTTTGGATTTTTTGACTCGGGTCGATATACACGCCCCGCAGATTACCGACGCAAGCAAAATAATATTTGCCCAACACAGAAAAGATGCGCAGGCGAATTTAAGTGCTTCATTGCATGAGCGAAAAATTTTAACCTTGCGCCACCCTACGCAGAGCCCTGACTTCTATCAAGTATTTCTCAATTGGATAAAACAAAATTACTCGCTGTATTTAGGTCTATTCGAGTTGCGCCTCTTACCCATGGCGCAATGTAATTTAGAGCGCTATGCATTATATCTGCCCTGGCTGCAAGACCCGGTGCAAAACTGGTCTCAATTGGCATTCCAGCAAGCGCAGCAGATCGAACATAAATTCCACGCCATAGGAACACCAGTAATTAATCCTGTAACCGCCTTACATCATGCCGGTAAATTCGAGGGTGCGCGCCGCATGGCCGCAGCGGGCCTAAATGTACCCAAAATGGCAATAGTGAGCGACTTTAATAAATTTAAACAGGACTTAGGTGGATTGAGCTTGCCGCTATTTATCCGTGAAGATTGGGGGCACGGCGGCCCTATGCTGCGCATTGATTCTCTGGCCGATTTAGAACAAATCAATATCGCGGCCTTTGAACGGCCAATTGCCATAGAAATTATAAACGTGCGCAATGCCGATGGCCTGTATCGTAAATACCGTTATTTCGCCGTGGGGGCATACGGTATTAGCCACCATCTTTTTGCCCAACCGCATTGGATCACGCGCGGCTCTGAGCGCGTTTATACCCAGCAAACCAAAACCGAAGAACTCACTTATATTGCCAAGCCCGATCTTCACCATGAGGAATTTCAGGCCGCACGTCGCTCGTTAGGCCTTGATTTTGTCGCTTTTGATTATGGTTACACCCCGCATGGCCAAATGATTATCTGGGAGGCAAACCCCTACCCCTATATACGTTGGCCCAGTATTAACGGCCAAAGTGAATATCGCGTAGCCGCACTGCACCGTACCATGGCCGCGATGCTGCTATTTTATTTAGAGCAGACAGGCCTGCAAGCACCGGCGGAATTAACCGCTATTGTGAATTATCAAACCGAGGGAGATGCCGCCTTAGCTAAGATGCAGCGGCCAGCATAACATGACAGAATTAACGAACTGGATAGAAAAACTTTTTCAAGATCCTAAATTTTTAGATATGGGGCACGCCCAGTCGGCCGATGATTTTAATTTAGGTTTAGGCTGGCTTTATTATGGCCTGGTGCGGACGCATCGCATCAAACGCGCGGTAGTGATCGGCTCTTATCGTGGTTTTGTACCCATGGTGTTAGCGCGCGCGATGCAGGATAACCAAACTCCTGGCGAGGTAATTTTTATTGATCCCTCATTAGTGGATAATTTTTGGCGCGACCCCAAGCAGGTAAAAGCCCACTTCGCACACTATGCAATCAACGCTGTTGAACATTATTTAAATACCACCCAAGAATTTATTCACACACCTGCTTATGCAGCACTATCAGACATAGGCCTACTGTTTGTCGATGGGTATCACACCTATGAACAAGCCAAATTTGACCATGAGGCCTTTCATTCAAAATTAGCCGACGATTATCTCGTGCTTTTTCACGATAGCCTGCGCAGCCGCAACTCAACAATTTATGGCCCAGATAAAATCTACCAGCACACGGTATTTGAATACATGCAAGAACTTAAACACAACCGCCAGCTTCAGGTCATCGATTTTAGTTATGGCGCAGGGCTTACGATCGTTAAAAAGGCGCTCTAATGCTCTGGGCGATTTGTTGCTATTTTAATCCAATGGCCTACCAAACCAAAAAAATTAATTACGCCACTTTCCGTGAGCATTTATCCACCCCCTTATTAACCATTGAGCTTGCGTACCACCAGTGTGAATTAACCGCCACAGATGCCGACCATTTAATTCAGATTCGCGGCGCTGATGTACTCTGGCAAAAAGAACGCCTATTAAATATTGCACTGCAAGCGCTACCGCCAGAATGCACAGCCGTAGCCTGGTTAGATACTGATATTATTTTTGAGCAATCTGATTGGCACGAACAAACACTCAGCGCACTAGAGACCTGTGTTTTTGTGCAACCGTTTGAGCAAATGTGTCAGCAAGCACAAGGTCAATCGCTAACTCAATTACACAGACTAATACCCGAATGTTGCTCAGTAGCATCCGCCTTTTGCCACAACCAATTAGCCAGCGATTATTTTTCTGCACCTGCAGGCAGTTTTCACTCAGGCGTAACGCCGGGTGTAGCCTGGGCAGGACGGCGCGACCTATTAGATCAATTGAGTTTTTATGACGCCATGATTGTAGGTGGCGGTGACCGCGCCATGTTTAACGCAATGTGCGGGCAAATAGAGCCTTTTGTGCAAATGTACGGCCTTAGCCCTACCCATGCAGCCCACTACCGAGCTTGGGCAGCTCCTTTTTATCAACAAGTACAAGGACGCGTAGGTTATGTAACAGGGCGTTTATATCACCTCTGGCACGGGCAAAAATCTGACCGGCAATACCAAAAACGGCGGGAGATTTTGCCCGCGTTTGGGTTCGACCCACTGCGCGATATACAACATGCACCCGGCGAGGCTTGGTGCTGGAGTAGCAACAAACCGACATTACACGCGGCCGTGGCAAATTATTTTAATACGCGGCTAGAAGATGGTTTAGGGTAAGCACCTAAATTCATTAATAGCTTTGTCTCAAGGTATTTTTAATATGGCAGCGTCTTATGCATTCCCACGCAGAGCGTGGGAACGAGAAATTATGGTGATAATGGCACCTCAAAACCACAAGCATCATCAGAAAGAGGCTCATCGGTGACAACGCTCAGGAGTACCAGACTAATACTGCCAAGCCTGTCGGCGCTGGGCATGCGTCGCAGACGCGGATTATTGTCCAGCAACTATCGCTGAATTAAGTTTTTCACACATTTTTCCACTCTGGGAGTGAACAAATGTGTATGACTGTAGCGCAATAAACGAATAGCTAGGTCACAAAAAATGGCCACTACGTAAATACACGTACAGACATACCCTTCGACCACCGTTAACCTTTCACCACCCCTAGGCATGCCCGCGCCAGCTCAAAATGCAGGCACTTGGGGCATGGAATATTTGCAGGCGGTACATTTTAACAATTTCCGATTTTTCGCAAAAAAGGTGAAAGTATGCTCACATATCACAAGCGGTTTGGCGCACATGTTAAATCCTGTTTCTTTATAATTTGCATTGGCGCAGGCATATTTTCTGCCCAACAAGCCGTAAGCGCCCCTCTGCCATTTCCAAGCAGTTCTTCAACTAGCAGCTCTTCATCAACCAGCACCTCAACTAGCTCTTCTTCTAGCAGCTCTAGCGGTGCTCAGTTTGCGTCGAGTATTTCCTCCTCATCCGGCGGCTTATATACCTGCATCACCCAAGGCACAGTCTTACAATTACCAGCGGCGGGCGAGCGTATTATTCAGGGCACCATTCCCAGCAACACCTGCGTAAATTATCAATTTATTCTACCCCCCAACAGTTTTGTGGCGATTTCTGACCCCAATAAAACGGGCGTGGGTGTTGAATTATTAGATGCAGACGGCTTACATTTATTAGCCGGCAAAGGCGGCATTACCAGTGGCGCCACCGCCAAAGCCCTCTCGCTTATATTGGGGCGCATTATTGGCGGCAATAATAATTATCAGCTCAGCATTAACACCGGCCCTAATCCGCAGCTTGACACGCAAAAAGAGCCTTTTACTACGGGTGGATGCACCTCAGTTACACCTTATGAACCCTACGCACAAAAATCCGCCAATTTAACGGCGCAAGGGTGCGCATCAACAGTATTAGGTGCCAACCACTACGCTAATTTTTACTCGCTGCCCCTGCAGGCCGCGTCAACGTTTAGTATCAACCTTAGCGAAGTACCTGAATCCAATATAATGGCAATTCTGCGCGACTCAACAGGCGCAACCATTGCGCCCCATGGCGGGCATGAATTTAAAAATGGATATGGCAATAATCTTGAATGGCAATTTTCAATTAATAACAGTGATCAATACACCCTGGAATTAGCATCCGCCGAGCCCAAAATCGCTGGCCAGTACACTCTTGGATCGTCCAGCACAGCATTAAGCTACAATGACTACCGTTCCAGCTTACCTATCTGCACGATCCAATCCCTTCAATTACCTAACGAAGGAGAACTCATTCTTCAAAATGACCTCAGCAAGGCCTGCTATTCTTCTAGACCAACAGACGGCACTGTAATTGCGCAATTCACGCTACAACCCTATCAGCGTTTAACCATAGCCAATCAAACAAACTCACCGGAAAGTAATTTCCTTACCAAGTTAGCCACACTACCAGACTATCGCAGCCAATCCACTGAAAATAGCCCATCAGTTTATATTAATGGATCACTTCAACAGGAGTTCTTGCTTCTCTTGCAGCAAACCAATGCGGGCCTATCTAAAGTGAGCTTTACTACAGCATTTGATCCGAACAAGGCAGGGCCTGTAAAAAATACATGTCAAAAAATTCAAACGGGCATTTGGAATCTGTACTCATCCTTCGCCGCCACACTCAGCAACGATAGCTGCACCTCGCAAACATTGGGCGAGCAGAATCTTGCCCATTATTACGCCCTACCCTTACCAAGCGGCGTTAATGTCAGTGCAACCGTAAACGCCACCACTCCCCTTGCCAGCGATAACAGCATGGTGCTGGTGTTGCGCGATACCAATGGCGCTATTAAGGCCTTCGATATTCAGTCCCGGTCCTACAACCGAGCCGATGCCTCCGTTTATATGCAGCAAGCAGGCGATTATGTTTTGGAAGTCACCACACTGAAAAAAGTAACTGATTTTCGCTATGAAATTCGGGTAGATGATTCAGGCGCAGGAGCGTCTTCCAGCACTAGTAGCTCTTCTAGTAGTTCTAGTTCGTCAAGCAGTTCAAGCTCATCGAGCAGTTCATCCAGCAGCTCATCAAGCGGAAAATCCAACTCATCAAATAGTTCATCCGGCGGCAAAAACCCGCCTAAAGAAAATGCTGCAGGCAGCTTGGATTATTCTTATCTGTTGTGTCTTTTTGCAGGCTTGATACAACTGCGCCGGAAAACACCTGGCTTATTGGCGAAAGGTTGAAATGGCGTAGGGCGCACCTTGGTGCGCCCTACTGCAGATTACAGGCATATAAAATTCACGAATTTAAAAGCGGCCTTTGCTGCTAGCTCAAATTGTTTTACTAGTAGGTCGGAAAAGCGCAGCGCCTTCCGACATTGGTTGAGGCTTGAGGAGAATAGTTAAATCTCGGCATCATCAATTGTCGGAAGGCGCCTGCGGCATTTCCGACTTACGCATTATTGGCCCCTTATTAGCTCGTAATTGAGAAAGTTTTCAACGAAGCTACTTTCATATAAAGGCAGTCCCATTTTATCGTACACCGCTGTAGTGATCATTTTCTTCCCCGTTGGTGTGTTCACTTCGTATGTCCATACTCCCTCTGAATAGCTACCAATTTGCGTGTAGGTGAAAGGCTTCCCCTCCTTGCCGACTGTCGCAACATATTGACAGGCTCCAACCTCAAATTCGCAATTGCTAGGAGCATAATACTCGCGAGAAAATGGAGCAGACATCATGAGTGGCGCACTGGTTTTTTTACCACTGCCAAGCCGAGTCTCCGTTAAACAACCAAAATTTTTCGGATGAATAACATCAAACTCAACCTGATCAGCCCTTGCGGATCTAAGTTTGTAGTTAATTGCATCAACTCTTGGGTAATAATCAGTAATAGATCTTGGCACATTGCTCTTCAAAGTATAAAGGTAGCCAACTGGTAACTTAGTCAAATCAATTCGTTTTACATCCTCAGGCGCAAGACAACTTCCCTGGCATAACTTTGTCGCAGCCCGAGCCGTGCTTGGAATATTACCAAGCGCTTCTCGCTTCTTATCAACGTCACTCTTTACCCATGACATCGCCATGTCACCCGCCAATTTATCGATATTTTCCAAAGAGAGGCTCGCCACATCTGAGCGCTTAGTGTCACAGGGGGTAATTAAATGGGTTTTGTAACAGTGATTTTTATCAGAGGCTACGCCATTTTTGACGACGAAGGAGGTCGCATCGGCGTCCGCTACTGGTTGATCTAAATGATAAACGCGCTTCGCATCCGTAGCGTACCCAGCTTCCAAAATTTTAAATGAGGCCATGTCAGCGCCTGCCAGTTTTTTCCCTCGATGAAAGGCACACTTAGCGTCCATTGACCAAGAATTCACCATCCCTTTAACAACAGAAAATGAACTTCTATCACACGCGTCCATGGTCATTAGTCCATAAAAATAATTGTGTCGATCCCTTGCATAGTGATCCAGCAGCCCTTCGGCGATCACTTCAAAACTCGCAGGATCTGCCCCCGGAATAACCTCCCCGCTCAAATACACATTTCGCGCATCTTTTGAATAAGTAGAATTTACAACAACAAAACTTGCCACATCCGCCTGGGCAATAGGAGTTGCCTTGTAATATACGTAATTTTTGTCCTTCGCATAGAGGGGTTGAGTCAGAACACTGAAGGTTGCCTTATCAATGGAATCGACTTTTAATTCAACTTGCCCTTGAGACAAGCGATTAAAACGCGACCAATACACCCCATCTTCTTTTACAACATACTGCTCAGATGGATGCAGTGCAGCAGGCGCTCGCGTGTTTGCAGCCCCGCAACCGACCAATATCGAAAGACTAAAAATCAGAGCAAATAATTTATACATAGTACAAACTTAAGCATTTTTCCTAAAAATTATCTTGCAATCAATAACAGGCATGCCAGCGTAGGGCGCACCAAGGTGCACCGTACTTGCGCGGGTTACCAGGCTAGGCGCGAGCATGCAAAAGCTTGTGCATTACTACAGATAATTTTTAATCGTCATGTGAGTTAAATATTATTTAAGTTGTGCAACCAGATCCGAAATACAGCCATCCATCGCATCGCTGAACGGCTTTTGCAGCTCAACCCCACTTACCATAGGGCCCACTAAAGCGCCTATTTCCTTATACGCTGGAACAAATCGCTCGCACGATAATGGCCGCCCATCAATAGTCATTTTTATTTTAGAAATAACACCATCCACGGCACCTCGCTGCATCATTCCCGCTTCAGTCATTATTCCAGCAGAATATGATGCGCCTGCCATTGCCGCACCTGCCAAAAGGGCCGCATGCTAGGGGTCGTAAATTATCAGTTGAAAGTCATTGAGATCCACAGTCTTAATTTTAGATTTCATTTCCGGGGTTAAAATTTTATTGAACTTAAGGGACACTAGCTCTAAAGGGCTTGGCAACAAATTCGATTCGCCAATATAAAATATCGCAGGCTCATATTTTGTTTTAGCCAACAGCTGCGTCCGCTTATCCTGGACGAGGATCGGGCCAGCAACCCTAGTATCCAAACCCGAAAGATTAAACCTTACATTTGTAGTGCATCCACTGAACAAAATGGATAGTGATAAAAAGAAGCAGACCTGAAATCTAATCATTGCAACACCTCATAGGATAAATTCATTTTGATGTCATTCCCACGCACTGCGTTGGAGTGAATATTGATTAATGGATATAATCCACATGATAACTAAAATCGCGCTGATCGCGAATCAAATGCCCCCAAAAGCGCCGCTGCCAAATCCCCCGCTCCCGACGGCGCAACTTAACCTGAGTGCGAAACTCATTTGTGGGAATTGAGCGGGAAAATAAGGTTGTAATCAGCCCTCAGCACAGCGCATAGTTAGAATCGTTTGCAGGTAATTCAAGCAAACAATGCAGATGATCCGGCAGCACCACCCAAGCGTGAATTTCAAATGGATGTTGTTTTTTAACCTGCCGCACCGCATGGCGCAGCAGGTTAATATGGCGCGTTAATAAATCATTCCCTTTGCGCTCAAGCAGGTTTAGGGTAAAAAAATAAGTGCCACCGTTTAGCGAACACGTCGATATTCCATGGAAGTTCCGTAGGGCACACCCTGGTGCGCCAGTTACCGATACAATTAATCATTCAAACTACAATCAACAACTCACATTCGGCTCACCAAGGTGCGCCCTACTTGTGCGGGTTGCTGAGCCAAGGGCGGAAAATTTAATATTGCACCTCCGCGCTGGTAATGGCTCCATTATCGATACATATAATGCACCCTGCCAAGCGTGCATCAGGTAGGGAGAAATCAAATAGAATCAGTAAATCATGCCATTGGCTACCGACTAGCGCTGGTGCAAACAAATAAACCCGCTCTTTGATACTGGCCTCGATAATCTCAGGTGTCAAAGTGGAATCTACACGCTCCAGCGCATTTAGTACCGCACTCCAATTGGCATTTAATGAAGTGAAAAAATTATCTATAGTTTGCTGGCCGCGCGGATCGGGCTGATCGTTATTGGGGCGCACCGTAATACTGAATTTGCGCATACTACTGCCGCTGGGCGCGCGCTCTATTGCAGAAAGCCAACGGCCGGATTGAGCGTGCAGGGTGTAGTTCATAAAGTGCCCCTATTTTCAAACAGGGAGGAGACGACATGGTAGCCGTTTCCAACCCAAACCTTATTGTTTTAATCAGCTTCCAGCGCAGGGCCAAAGTTCAATATTAGGCGCTGTCGCCCTCCGGTAAATCAAGAAAAAAATGCAAATAATCCGGCAGCACCACCCAAGCGTGAATTTTAAATGGATGTTGTTTTTTAACCTGCCGCACTGCTTGGCGCAGTAGGTCAATATGGCGCGTTAATAAATCATTCCCCTTACGCACAAGCAGGTTTAGGGTAAAAAATAAGTGCCACCGTTTATGCGAACACGTCGATATTCCATGTGAGTTCCGTAGGACGCACCTTGGTGCGCCAGTTAGCAATCCAATTGATAATTCAAACTGCAATCAAAAACCTCGCATTCGGCGCACCAAGGTGCGCCCTACTTGTGCGGGTTACTTGTTACTTGTGCGGGTTACGGTTTTGTGCGGATTATGCGTTACATCACTTTATGCGGGTTACGCGTTGCGATTACAGGTGTAATTTTGTTCGAGTTTTACGTTATATTTTATTGAGATCAACCTCATATCCCGCTTCACGTAACTCACGCCCCAGGGCAATCTTCCAACCACCAGCAGCATCCATGGTTTCCCACACTGCCCCAGCAAAATCACTGGGTATTTCCAGCTCTCCTTTTTTCAAAGTACAAACTTTTGATCTCCCGAGTCGACCTATAAAGTAACCGAGCTCCAGAAGGACATTTTGCCTCGCCCGCGGCTCAGTTTTCCCCCCTTTTGAAGCCCCCTCATCATCAGGAGTTAGCAGTACAACTGCGAAACCAACATCGCCATGCGCTTCCACTTTTTCTATTATTGTCCTCCCTTGATTTGCTTGTTCATGCAAAATAACTGCTTTTAATCCCAAACGCTCAATCAAACGAGCTACTGACTCACGAGCACCTTCGTCATGACCATGAACAATAAATACTTTGTTAGAAATAGGTTTTTTTAATTCTAACTTTAACTCTCCGCGTGACTTTACATATATCTTGTAATCTCGGACAAATGGAACTATTAATTGAGAAGTCATCGAGCGAAGACTAGCAAGGATCTTTCCGTCAACGAAGAAGTAATCCAGAGAAAAATTCACTGCAAAGTCTGGATCTGAGGCAAATCTTTCCATAAGAAGCAAAGACAATCCAAGAACATCGCGTTGCTCTTCCGGCCAGCTAAGTTTTTGGCATCCCGCAAACCCACCTGCTGTTTCTGCGCCCTCAGCCAAAAATGTGTCCAGTTCAAGCCCATCTGTTAGCTGCTCATTAATCTCTTTTAAATCTTTATGCTGCAGCAATTTAACAAGCTTTTTAAGTGGTCGCTCAAAAGTCTGGATCTGTGACTGCTGCAAATCAAATATTGCCCGATTTACCTCCTCAAACAAATCCATCATCCCCCCTCGCCAAGTCTATGTGAGGCCGCTCGCTGGAGAATATTTTCTCTAATTTTTTCCTTTAATTGGGAAGCTATAGAAGCAACACTAGAATTAGAATAAAAGCTCGCTAGTCTTTCATCAATCAATGACTCGCCACTTAATATAGCCCTTTCTATATCCCCCGGATCGTCTGGGTTAAAACTAATAACACCCAACTCGCCATCAAGCAATTGCATAGCCTCCTGCAGCTCCTTCATTTTTTGCGCCAACTTGTCTAAACCATTAATTTTAAACACTCAATCTCCCCTTCATATTTAAAATAACCCACCAGACCTACAAGGTAGTTTTGTACTAATTACGCCTTACAATTTGCATTGATTAAGACTTATACACTGCACAGCGTTCGACTCAGCAAGGTGCGCCGTAAGTTTACGGATTAAGCGTTATTAATACATACAGCAACAAAAGAATAATCATCTACAGGGGTAAAAAATTCTATTCTTCGTTTCAAGCTTGAAGCAAACCTCGTCACACTGCCCATTGTTTTTGATGAAAATCGCGGTCTTATGTCCCAAAATTTATGTGAACCGTCAGACATGATATAAATTGACAAATTGGCCTCACCGTCCTGTATTTCCGAGAGAGGGATCGAAAAAATATCGCACTTCATTTCAACATTATTTGCTATCGCAGTTGTAAGAATATTCTTCACTTTTTTATCTTGCAAATATTTTTTTGTGTACAGCTTTTCATCTACGAGCTGCTGAAGCTGCGTATGATCTTTTGTTATTTGCACAAGCCTATTTATTGAATTCTTAATATACATTCGGCAATCGCCCACATGACCAATATGCAGCTTTTCGTCATCGATAAAACCTAAAGTTAGAGTGGTGGCTGCCTGAGCGTATATTTTATCGACGTTTCCGAGATCTCGAACCAATTCTCTCACCGTGTGAAAGATTGACTCAATATTACTTGCAACATTCAGATCAGGAGATATTTTTGACAAATACTCAATTGCGGTGCGGGAAGCTAACTCACCCCCTTGGTAAGAACCCACTCCATCTGCTATGGCAAATAGTATCCCTTTTCCTGCCCACATAGGAGAGAGTATAGAATCTTGATTTTTTTTATCTTGCTCCTTTGAAAAAGTATATGATGCGACCTCGATAATTCTTATCATAAAATTACCTCCATTTCCGGCATTATCGCAATACCAGCCCTATCGATATCACGCAAAATCTCGTCTATAGTTTCATACCTATCGACTTTATCTCGCTTTACACACTTTTCTATTATTACACTAAGTAACGCATTATCTATTTTCATTTCGCGAAATACGATGCCCAGAGCATAAATATCGGTCTGAGCGGAATATTCGGCATCAATCATTATTTCTGGCGCCATATATTTTCGCGTCCCCATCATACATCCAATTGCTGTTAATGCTGTGGTATTTCGCTCTCCATCAATATCTTTTACGAGCCCGAAGTCCGTAAGCTTATATAAGCCTGTGCCGAATTTTAGGATATTCTTCGGCTTAATATCTCTATGCAAATAACCCTTATCATGAATTTTCTTTGCCGCATTTAAAACCATCAAAACTATTCGCACCTTATCTATATAAGTTAACTGGCCGGCATTTATCTCTTCCTCCAGATCACACTCACCCAACTCCATAACAAAGTAAGGATTTTCCGCATATCGATTGAACAAATAGATATAGATAATATTCGCATGCGAACAATAAGACTGGTACGTTACCTCTCGAATAAATCGCCTCTTTATCTCTTCAATTGATATGCTAGAAAGAATATTCCCCTGAGGCGCCAATACTTTCCTTGCGTAAATGCCACACAAACCACCATCCAAATTATAGAGTTCAACTTTTTCCACGTAACCAAAAGCACCTTCGCCAAGTCTTTCTATAGGCTTAATCTTATAACCACGAAATTCTTCCATTAAATATCACCATTTGCCATATTTTGAATGATTAACCTAAAGCCTAGAGACACATTACCGTTAATTATTCCGTAAAATCCCAAGGTATTTATGCTTCGGAACATTCATTCCACACAAAAAACAGCGTTAATTGCTTGCTTGTCGCCTGCAGAATACTAAATATCTTAATCAGGATATTTCAAAGTAATTTGTATTTTTAACAGCTCTATAGCTGCCCCCTACAACCGCCAGGGGACACCCTAAAAAATCCCACAACTCCCTCTCGAGCAAAGTAAATCACACTTACACCTAATTCAAGCGGCGAACGACACATCCGGTGTCACAGCCAAACTAATAAAATCAATAGGTTAGGAGTCCAACGCGACACAACCGACTTCTGATCTGCGACACAACTTTTGTCATTTTTTGACCTAAGCGACGCATCCAATGACATAGTATTTAAATTTCGCAAGGCTATATATTTTTCTATTGATTGATAAAGATATGCATATGGGCAGGCCGACATACAATCTTAGATACAAAGACCAGTGGCAATTGTGCGAGAAGAGTTAAAACGCTTTAGCAAAGATGATAAATAACTGCGCATGGAGAAATAAATTTTAAACGGCCAGCATCAGCATGCAACATCACTTTTTCATAAAAAAAGTGAAATTTAATTCGCATTTGTCAAGATTAAGCTATGGGCCTGCCCAGCAAGGTAAGAGGAAAGTCACGCCTGTGTTCTACGCAGGGCAGGCGCCACCACTCAACGCGATAATCACACTTGACGTTCATGTACATTGACGCATGAAATAACCATTTCATGCGTCAATGTACATAGCCTTGGTAGTTGGGAGCTGGCGAGTAATTGCGCAAACCGGGAATTAAAATTGGTCGCCGGCATGCGCGCTGCCAGATTAAAAGTCTGGATTTATTGGTTAAACAGAGCGCGCCTACAAACTGTCGACGAGTCTCAACTTTTGCAAACAATTAATTATGCTATTTTCCAAACTTGTTCTTCAGTCGCAGAAAATTAATTTTCTCTACGGGGTAAAAATCCAACAAACCTTTTTCATCTTTTGTTAAATGAATCGGAGTGACCAGACCTTGTTTTTTTAGGTTATTGAGATGACAACGGTGTCTACCTAAAAATAAGCTTCCTTCATAAGCTGTAAAATTCCCTTTTTTCATTTTTTCTATTGCAACTACGTCAGCTCTGCAAACCAGCACCCAATATTTATAATCAAATATTTCAGCCAGATTTTTTTTAACGATATTAATATAGAACCAGGATTTGGTACAGCCTATAGACCTACAAGCATCATCAACCTTCACTAAATCATATCGAGTCAATTGCTTTCGCAGGAAGTCGACGGATGAAAGTATTATACTTATCCTCGCATGATTTAATGGACTTTTCTTGAGGATGCCGCGCCTAACCAAAACGGATATTTTTTGCTGGCTTACCTCAAGTAACTTTGACGCCTCCGAGAGTGTTATGCAGACATCATCCAAATTCTCCTGTTTCCGATAGCCTTTAGGTTTTCTTCCCGTCTTTGTTTTGTAGATCTTTATATTCATTATCAATTCCTTAGAAATATTTTCTAAATCGGCGCGCCGAAACAACGAAGTTACTAACCCATCAATAGACGGTCCCGCTATCGGGGATATTCCTACAGATTGTAATTTTTCTGCCAGATTTCTTGGATTAACTTCGATTTCTTTTGCAAATGTACCCACAAGTACGTATTTTTTAGTGAATTCAACGACATCTTTTTTAAGAAAAGCACTCTTAATCAGCCCGTCAACAAATAGGTCTTCTGATTTAAGCCAGTTACGGTTACATATGCTGCGAACATATTGAGTTTGTATCATTAATTCACTGGCGACGGCCATTAAATCCATATAGCCCTCCGGCAACTCGGATCTTCTAGGTTTAATTAATTCCGCTTTTTGATTTATAGCCACCCCTGCATCATTGATAATATTTAGAGGCGCTTTTGCTTCGCGATTCGAGATGGCTGGCCAATCGATAACTTTTTTGTCGATGTAATTATTTAATTTTTTATAACTAATCTTCAAAATTTCGGCAGCCCGCTTTTTTGAAATCGCTGCCTGCTCGTACATTTCCCACTCCTTCAGATCTTCTCGATTAAGCATTTCGTAAATCAATTGCTTGCAAAAGCTTTCGGGGAGATTGAAATCTAGCCTCATCAGATCTGTAAAATTGTGAGGATTACTTATCCGAACGTTTTGATATATTGAAGAAACCAATAAATTTGCAGCTCTATTGTGATTGTTATACATTTCATAAATTATTTCGTTAATTTTGCATGGAGTCAATGATGAATGTAGCTCTCTGATGAACTTCGCAACAAATTGCCAAAGATTTTTATAATAATCAGCAGCATCCTGTGATCTAAATATGTGACCTTCAAAGAGCACTCGAAACCTGGTCGATTCCACTTGCGGCGAGTTTGGCAATTCAGCATCACACTTCTTGCAGTAATCAATAGCCCCTCGAAAGGCATTGGTCTCTTTCTTGCACCTCCTGCAAATTGTAATTATTTCTTTTCCATGAACATGGCAAATCGAGTAAGGGATAAATCTCCATATATTTTTTAAATATTTACTTTCTTTAATACAATCCGGGCAAAATGCTACCCCGTCCTTTCGAAAAAAGGAGTGAGGATACTTTACCCCACCGATAAAAACATCTGAAAAAAAACTTGGAATCAACTTTGGATAAACTAGGTCACTCGATAAATTGAATCCTAGCAACTTAACCAATGCATTGAATTGAGAACTGTCATGCAAGTCACCATGGTTGAGCATTTTTTCGTCGCGCTCCAAGACCAATGCGAATAAACGATGCACTGATTCATGGCCATTTGCCGCCGCTGTACGAATCAGCAGGCTTGCTGCTGATTCGTCAGGAAATGGAATTGGTTTAACCGGTAGGTTAATGGGTTCCATTTTAACCTCTCAAATGCGAAGCTAAAACACCGGGACTCATTTTGAACGGGTTGGATTTGGTTCGGCCGGCCAAAGAACATATTCCTGACTCCCAAGCCATAGCAAAATCATTAACTGTCACCACTGTTCCGCCATGTTGTAATGTGATATAAATAGCTTCCTTTAATAGTGACATGACAAACGCCGGGTTTCCTGAGGTTGCAATATAAATTTGATTGCTTGTGTGATCTGCTGAAAAATCGCATGTGAAATCGATATTTAGAATTTCCCTGCAGCGCAAGGTTATGCTATCAATAAATGGCTTGATTGATCCAACGCCTTCTTGTGTTGAAGGTTGAAGCGGCTGCATGCGAAATTCTTTAGGAAATCTCCTACTTAATTGTGAATCCTGAACCAAATAGTGTGGAAAATCGGTGTTACCAACGAGGCAAAACATTATTTGTGTCTCATTAACAATTGCTTTTATCCAATTGCAAACTGCAGTATTCACACGCGTAGAGTTTCGCAGGACATCATACAAATGATGGAACTCATCGAGAAATACAAGCCGTGTCATGCATTGTTTTAACAAATGACAAACTCTTCTTGTTAGCTGTGCCGTTGTACCGACAAATGGGTTTGGATCATTCAGTTGTATAAGCAGAGCAATTGCTACACTTTTGACAGTTGCAGGGGATGGCACGGCACAATAAAATGCAGGTATCACAAGTTTTTCATGATTATCTATGATTTTTTCTTCACGCGGCATCTTGGACATTATAACGCGGCAAATAGTTGTTTTTCCGTAACCTCCTAGGCCAGTGAGCATGCAGCCCACCGGTTCTCGAAAAGAGATACTTTTTTGCAAGCAGTGCTCAATGCCTGTGATAGCATTATCAAAATCGGGATGAAAGATAATACTCTTGTCAAGTTTTGCAACAAAAGCAATTAAGTTCTTAGCAGTCATACCCTTACTCCAGCTCGATAAATTTAAAAGGATCATTATTTCCAATTTTGATACTTGGTTTATTGGCATCGCTAAATGTAGATGCCTCGACGACTGGTGATACCACCAGCTCGCAAGCTCGTGTATCACGATCTGGAGGCAAGATTGAATTGTTTATTTCGAGTATCTTCCGTTTTGCGTAAATCGCTCTCGATTCACCATTGGTTAGTTTTCTCAACCATCGTTTCATTTTTATCGCTTCCTGCTGCACCCTCTCAAGAAGTTTCCAGCGAGATAACGCAAATGAATGTTTTCCCAGTTTAGATATATCAGACTTTGTCATTTCGTTGCGAATTTTTTTGGCTTCTTGATGTTCGTAAATCGTTAAACCATTCGTATATTCGGGGTCTCTCGATTCAGCCAATATTAGTGTCGATTTATCTTGTGGATGCTGTACTAAAATTGAATTTAGATTGAGATCGTCAATTAGAAACGTAACCTTATTAAAACCTTGTGCTTCTAGCGTGGCGAGCGCATGGGAATGGTATTCAATGTAATCATATTGAATCACTCCTCCTCTAATTGGCTTTTTTTCTGGCCGACGGGCTAGAGCATTCACCTCATCTTCCAACAAGGAAATTGGCGCTATATTTTTGGTTTTCTCTTCCCAAAAAATAATAGGCGCTCTTCCAGTTCGGGTATGTATAGTTTTGTGATAGATCTCGTTTATCCATTCATCAATAAAACTGCGCAGCTGTTCAACTGTAAATACCGCTTTTTTTAACGAATCGTAGTCGCCAAGCTCAATCGGGTTTGAAAACGTTGTCCCTGGCAGCTTCTGTACAATTCCGTAAGTTAAAGTGCGGAAGAAAGATTCAATGTGCGCCTTGCCATTTGGATCTCGAATTTGAGCTGGGGTTATCGTTATTGCAAGCGTCTCGCAAATTCGAGCAAATGAACTATTCGCAAATTCAACGCCATTGTCTGGCACTATTCGAGCCGGAATACCGCCCGGTAGCCCCCTGTTAGCTCGTGACAACATATCTTTGAGCGCCCCTAATGCCGTTGTCGCACTGGGGGGATACATGCATATATAGATGCCCACGACAGCCCGCGTAGTCACATCCAGAACACATGTCAAAAACGGCCTGCCAATAATATCTCCCGTACTTTCATCAACGGCATGCACATCCAGATAATGTGTATCGATTTGTACAATTCCCATCGCAGCTTCACTGACGATTTTTCTGCCGGAGGCTCTTGCCAATTTTTCGGCCGCAAGGATTCCTTTTTTTGCGCGGGCTACAACGTATGGATCAAGACTTTTTATCCGCCTCTGTATTGAACGTGTTGTTGGAAATTTTATATCTTCGCCAGCGCGGTTACATAAACCGATTTCAACAGCTCTGCCTACAATATAACTAAATACATCCGCAGCAGATCGGCGCTCCTGCGTAAGATATATTTTTGATATTCCCTCATTGATAAGAATCTCAATTTCTGGGGAAAATCTGAGATTCCTATTACCGGTATTCTTTCGATTAATAAGTCCATTTTTTCCATTTTGCATGCTTTTTTTGATCCATCGAGCTACGGCTCGCGGACTTGGTGTGTTAATATCATTTATTTCACTGCTGATTCGGTCGATTATTGAGCGCAGTCCTCTCACAGATGTGGGATGTTTCAACTCAATAAGAGCCGCTTCTACGTATCGGTGTCGATGTATAACGTCAGAAATATTTTCGTGGGTTATATCGTTACCAGCCACATAAATCGCCTGGATTTTTCCAGCTCGCTTTAAGGTGTCAAATTGCTCAAATGTGATCTGGTGTGGCTTTCCTCCGGCACTAGTTGCATATCGAATTAAAGCGTGCTCAGCAAATGTTATTTCAAAATTGGCCCCGTAAAGTGAAAATCGCGTACCAATTCTAGGCGTTAAGTTTATGTCCATTTTTAAATACCCTCACCAAAAATTATTTTTTTGATAACAGGCAAACTCACTAGATCATGGAATATTACAAATTCTAACAGTTGATGAGGGAGGTCATTTTGCTGCAAAAGCTTATATCCATCAGTCAAAAGATGGATAGGTCTAGATCCCAGAAAATTTACCCCTAACGCGATTTGATTTGCCGTCCAGTATCGAATATGGCCACGCGCATAAATCTGCAGCAATTTATCGGTCATTTTTGGGCAGGGAATAGCGGATGAGTCGATGATTTTGAATGCTACGCCTACCGAGTTCAGGATTTTTTCTGCAATTTTTAACTTTCTGATTGTGCCCTCGTCCAGGTGTGCAGTATTGGGTTTGATTTCATGAACTTCATAAAATCCTGCACGGGTAAGCACTACAAAATCTGGATAGCAGCATTGTCCACCTGGGAGTTCTATGCGAACTGCCTGACTCCTGTAATTTAATGCTGTTCGTTCAAGGTTGCCGACTGCATGAGCCAGCTCCAGCTGGCTCTCGGTCGGAATTAACCCACCTGCCTTGCGGCTTGGAAAAAGCGCGGTTCGACGTCCCTTTGAGCCTTGTTTAATAATTCGTTCGCCAGATAGAACACTGGCTTTTGTCGGTGGCTTTTTGAAAGCCTGCTCGATCTGCCCACGTATCTTTTGAATCTGTGCTGATTGGTAGTCAAATTGATCATCCAGAGAGCCAGACGATAAAATATTGGCTACCGCTGGGGTAGCCTCAGGTGTTTGTACGTGCATAAGTATCTCTAAAAGCTTGGGTTAGGCGTCAACTATTGGGGACGCACTGAGACGCCCCTAAAAAGAGGTAAAAAGGTTGACTTACGGTAGCTTTCAGATGACACTTATGACGCGACTCAATCGGTATCTGAAAGGCTGCCGGTTAAAAAATACAAACGGCCCCTATTGGGGCCGTTTGTATTTACGGCCCGCGAATACGTTTCATTTCTTTGGCCTCCTTCGGCTTATTGTCTGCTTAAACACTGTTATCAGTATCTAGCAACCCTACTTTTAAATGAAGGGTTACTGCTATTCGGTGGCTTTCACCACGAAGTGGTTTATGTTTGCCACTTAAAACTTGGTAAACCCTATCTGGCTTGAAGCCGTGCTCCCGCGCCCAGGCTGCGATCGATAGCCCTCTCTTTTCAAAGTCATCCATTACTTGCGCGGTCGTTTTAAGCATTTTTTCATCTGATTTTATGTTGATTCATCGGAATATACTGGATGTTACTTACGGGCACAACATATTGATTACATTAGTTTTTTATCGTTATGGTTTATTGATAATGACACAAAAAAGTGTCGTTATGATTATTTGAAATGAAGAATCATTGGGCTGTTAGAATTATGGGTAATAATTTTTGGCCTATGGTTATTTGTGGTCTGGCCTGCCGCAGAAAGGAACGCCGACACACATCGCAAGTTGTGTATCTTCGCAATATAATCTTTATCTAAATTTCAGTATTGATGCGGTCAACTCCAGGCAATTGTATATATCCGAATACCGACAACTTAAATCGATTGCTTGAAACTGCCGCGATGTTAACTCTATAGGGGGAGAAGATGCGCTGGCTCTGTAAGACTGGTGCTTCGTTGACCGTGCTCACTTGCCCCACAAAGCGCTACAACTGATAGATCGCCTTATAGCTCACTATGTCAATGGAGTTTTACATGTTTGATAGAGCTCACCATCAACGCATTGCCAAAATCCTCAAGGCTTTCAATAGCGACCTGTTGCTTCAGGCAGAATGCTACTTAGCGGGTGACACTGCGGTTGTGCTCTCCCTGGCCGAATACCGTGAGTCTACGGATGTTAATTTCCTATGCGCATCAAATGCGGGCTATCGCCTGTTGCGCAACACTGTGACGGATACTTGTTTAGGTGCCTTGCTCAATGAACCGGTAAAGCTCCTGCGGGAGGTACATAAAAACCAATACGGTTTCCGCACTTTTTTGGAGGTTGATGGCACTCCCATCAAAGTCGAGTTTTTGCGCGAGAATCTTATCCCCATATCTGGTTGCTTCGATCAAATCTTGGGAGTGCCTATCCTTTCCAAAGCCGATATGTATGCTGAAAAATTACTTGCTAACGCTGACCGTGGATTGGACAAGTTTGAAAAAAGCCGCGACCTTATCGACTTGACAATGATGATTGACTGCTGGGGCGAAATGCCAAAAGAAGCTCTGGGAAAAGTATATAAGGCCTATGGTGGTCACGTTATCGATACTTTCCATAAAACGTTAGAGCTGATTCAAGATAGGATCTACCTGCTTTCATGCCTGAGGTCAGCACACATGGACGAAGGAATGGCTGATCGTATTGCTGAAGTGCTCAGAGCGCAACTACGCATTATTGGTCACGCGGGTTCTGACTGACGACAACCTCTTTAATAAATTTTGTACGCACAGGTTGCAAATTTACATATTACATATAGTAGGCAGCGCCGCACCAGGTGCCATACATAGTGCGTAAAGGCACCGCGATTAAAAAACTATGGTAATCGACGATGGCGCTTCTAAACACTAAACAGACCGTGTCTGAAGTATCGAATCAGAAAGAATACCGCACCCGTAGGGAGGGTGGAATTTCCGATGAGTTGAGAGGGCACGAAAATTATTTTATTAAACCCCGGAAACAGCGGCCATGATGCGGGTGATCGGGTGCTGAAGGAGATGGTGTCGGTGGTGTGGGGATCCATACGTAAAGTGTGTCCGATATCCATGAATTAGTGACAGCTGGGTTGGAGACGTTAGCATCGCTAATCGATTATCATCTTCTTCGGATCTACTGTTACAAGGATCAATAATTGCTTCGTGTAGAAGTTATGGACAGCAACGGGGAGCATATGGCTCTGTGGATTAAAACAAGATACGTTATTTAGAGGGGTTTCTGCGTGGATCCAGTAACATTATCGATAGCTACGACTGTAGTTAAAGAAATTATCAACTCCATGGGAGGCGATGGCGGTCTTGGCGCGACACTGCAAACGATAAACGGGAAGCTTGATATCACAATCACGCAGCTCGCCTCAGTGCAAAAATCTCTGGCGTACGTTATGGAAAAGGTTTCGTCAATCAAGCAAGATCTTTCCGACGCATTAAGCCAAGAAAGCATTTATAGGTCGCGAATCACTGTTCAAGCTCAGGTTTCCCGCTTGATAGAACTAGCCGACAAAGCGAGAAGGGAAGGAACGCCACTGGAGGACCGCAAGCAAACCCAGACCTGGCTAGATTGGAGGGCGAAATTTTTAGAATTTGATCAGCAGTGGGCAGAAATTATAATTTCGAAGGAAGCCTCAACAATAGAGGCGTCTTTCATTTGCAAAACTTGTCTTGATTTGTTTACTGGTGGGTGGGCATACGGAGTCATTGATGATAAAGAGTTCGCGACAAGATTAGAATTCCTTAGAAAATGGCTAAAGAAAATGAAGGATGAGAATGACACACTTTCCGTTAGAAAATTTCTGTTAAACGCTATTGTTAGTGAAAAAAAACTAATTGCAAACGCTGGGATGAATGATAGAGACTTCAACAATTTATCTTTAGCAGAACAGAATAATGTTATCAGGAGCGAAATAGCTGCAAAACTATATATTGAAGGATGGACTTCATTTTATCTTGAATGCAGCTTTGATACTCAGTATTGGCACAATGATGTACCAAGTGGATGGAGATCCATTGGAATCTATAGAGCTGTATTCGCAGTAAATCTGTCGATCCCTTTAGGTAAAGATGAAAATGAAACAATATTATTTGGCACATCCATTGAACAAGATACTGGTGCCGCTCTATACAGACCCAACAACACTACCTACTTTGAATATGGACTGGTAGGGATTGACCTTAGCATGTGTGAAAAGGAACAAATAGCCCCATTGCAATTCGATTGGGATACTCGAGAAGCTCAAGAATTGACTATTAGATTAATTGATATCCCTGCGCCGCTAGATCATGTATTACGAAACAGTGCGAGATGGCAGTACATTTCAAATCGAGATAAGAAAGCATATGCTGCGGCTACACAGGTGCTGCAACTTGTGAATGTCGAGCGGCTAAAAATTGCTCTTGCAGAGTATTGTCTTGAATTTTTAGACAAAACTAGATCAGAAGTGCAGAATTTTCAAAAAATATTTCCATACCAACCTTGATAAGATTCAAATTGGCATAGAATTTAAATAAAAAGTTGCGAGAGGTGCTTGGAATGGGAACAGATCTACAAATACTTTTAGATTCTAAACCAGTTATAGAACTTCCTGATTCTTCAAAATCGGCTGATGTAGCTGATGCGCTCTCTTCTGCCATTCCCGGGGTCTTGCAATACCTGCAAGAATTAGGGATCGGAATTCAAATTGATTCTTTAGTCAAAGAAATTACACCTCGTATAGCTCAAGAATCTACGTTCGCTGGAAATGGGGGTATCTTGGTTCTATCGGATCTTGAATTGATAACTACAGATGCAGGCGATCAGGTGCGATTGGTAGGTAACTCACTTCATTATGTAGGGATTGGGGCATCTCCAGTGGAAGCCCAGCTTGCCGAACTAACGCGCCCAACCCTCAAGCCGGCGCCTACCGAGGGGTGGACTGTGGATTTAGATCGAAGCACTGCTCTTTGGATTAAACGTGAAGAAGGCGGGAAAATCAGAGTGTGGCAGTTGCCGAAGCGAAAATTGTTGACAGGTGTTCTAGCGAAATATTCCGAACGAAATCTTGCCAAATATGACTGGGAAAAGGCACGCGCAGATGAAATACAAAGATTAGTTACTATTGCAGAACTACAGTCTTTAGATGAGGATACAAAACGTCGAATACGTGAGCTGGGAGACGAACGCTCTAAAGCGATAAAAGAAAGAGATCGGCTAAATGTGGAGCTCTCGCGTGAGCTCGAACGAGCATCACAAGCTGCAAAAAACGCATTTTTACTTCGAACCCTAGCAGGCATTGCTGATATTGGTTTGTCAGCAGCAAAAGAAGGCTTGAGTGGTGCGGATAAAAATAAGCTTGATGGCGCGAGTAGTAAAGAATCGCTTCTAAATATTTTGCATAACATTGGAATTGATGCGAAAGACAAAGGGAATAAAATAGAACAGTATATTAGAGTAACCAACGTCAAGGTTGGAAACTTGGAACAGCAGAGAATAGATATACTTACTTTAAAAGAAATACCAACATCTAATATTCCTTCGGGGAATGATCCCCAAATTGGTAATCCGCCGTGATTCGGGACTTTTTCCGACGAGTAAATTTAACTACAGCAGTGCGAATTATCTATAGCGCCGATGATTGGATGGAGCTCAGGAATTAAGCGAATTTATTTATGAATTGGCTCTAGTGGCTCTGACCAGATGAGTTTCGAGACACCAAAATAATATCGCGCTCATCACCTTGTACGTTTTCAAGGTTTTTAATAAATAGCGATTCGGATTTCGACCTATCTTTCTCATAAGCAACAGACAGCTCGGGATCATCTTTCACCGCCTGCTCAAATTCAAGTTCAATTTCGTTCTTTTACTCAGCACTCATCGCCACCACACCCAATGAATAACCCGGCAGTGTGACCAAAAGCTTGGTAACCATGGAAACGATTCGTTTGGCCTCCTCGCTATTGCGACGGTTTACAAAAGTGCCTGTTTCCACTCTGTGCAGCGAGATACCAAACTCACTGCTCTATTGAAACGGGGATGGGAAAATGACCAGGTTGTTGTCGTAAAACTGCTGATTCGAGAATGCAATTTGTGACTCATGGCGGGAGCGGTAATGCCAGCGCAAGCGGCGGGTTTTAAACATGGGCATAGCAGTTTCTAAAATGCTTTCACTATTCTCTGCTGCTACGGCTTCCTCGTTAATATCATCATCGTTGAGCGCTCTTTTGAAAAATAACCTATATCGCGAGCCTGCAGGTTTGGCTTGGCGGCAAGTAAGGTAATAATTTTTTGCGCGGTTTCACTGATCTGCATTTAAGCCCCCGGTGGCTTTTTGTGTGGCGTGTCGCCATGGACTAGCAATGCTGTAAATTATTTGGTACCAAATTAAAATCAACCGCGCAAAACCGCCAAATGGAAATTGGTCATTTGCTGCAGGGATCTTGTATCGTCATTGGAGCCGATTAAAACTCTATAACTCTTCTCATCCGTTTTTACTTCTGCTGCGCCACCTTCTTTAAGCGCAGCATGCAAATCTTCTTTGGGTATTTTAGGGTTATTGTTTTTGCTAAAGACGTAAAAATTAAGCTCGCTGGAAACGCCTAATTGTTTTGCTGCCTGGATAATGGCCTGGCATACGCCCGAATAAATCTCTTTATTAGCCCGCAATAGAGCTTGGTCGCCCATGGTGCTTTCGCGCTCTGCGTTGAGGTTTTTGGCATAAATATCACTAAGGATTACCGCCGGGGCAACGTTGTAATAGTAACTCGCGACTTTTACGGCGCTTACTAAGTCTTGCGGGTTGCTACCATTCACATTAAAAACCCACACCTCACCATCCACTAGGGCGGCTTCTTTTTCTACCTGTAGGTTTTTAATTTTAAACGGTGATGTAGAAACACCGGCATTGCGGGTTTTCCATATTGCCAGTGTGTGCAAGGTGGTTCTTAAAACAAAGCGGCGCTCGCGTTGTTGGTTGCCAAATATTAAATTTACATCGGTTTTAAAGCGGTGCTGGCTCTCGCCTAAGGTGGTAGCGCCATAGTGTTCGTTGATCATGCTAACTCCTCACAATTATCCGTTATTGCGCTATTTCTCGCAGGGTATGGGTGTAGTGGTACAGCTGTTGAATCTCTTCCGAGCGAAAACTGCTAAAAACTATGCTATTGGTTTCACTGGCTTTGCTGGCAAGCTCATGGAGGGATTCCGCCGAATCAGATTGGTCCACCCATTCCTCAGGTTTAAAGTGCGCACATAAAAGCACATCAGCCAATTCCAGTTTATCGAGCAATAAGGCCTCTTTAACCTTATTGATAGCCTCGATCAGGGCTGTTGCTCCGCCGCCGGTTGCGACCGGTAAAAACACATCGGCAAAATAGAATTCACAGCCGTCCATATCGATTTCGCAGCCGGGCAAGGGGCGGCTTTGGGTGGTGATTATCCAAGTGGTATAGGGATTCATAACTACGCTCTCTGGCAAACGGAAACTTACATAATTCTGTATCTGGGATTGTTTTACTGATTCGCTTCAGTTGTCACACTCAATCTAAATAATCCAACACTTAAGTTGGCTGACTTCTAGTATTCGATACCAAATAGTTCAAAATGCAATTTTTCAATCTGTGAATGGTGAATCAACTTTACACCTAAGCTATCTGCCAGCTGTTTTGCCGACGTTGTAAAATCGTTATTAGAAATCACTACTGCGCGGTTGCCCTTGTAGAACGCTTTGGCAGCGGCTACTTCTTGAACGGCCTTATTCCCAACTGGTGATGAATACAATTTGCACTGAATTATCAGTCTCAAGCCTTGTTTTTCGGCAATTACGTCAGCGCCTTGATCGCCAGATCCGGAAGTGAGGCGGCATTCCCATCCTAGGGCATTAAACTCATCTGCGATACATTCTTCGTATTCGTATGGATCAACAATATCATCCAGAAAATTGGACTGTTCGTTATCGCAAAGATGTAAATAATATGGCCAAACTGCTTGGGCCACTGCTTCAGCAGCGTTAATGATCACTTCTTTATGGTAATACATTGGGTCGCTAGCATTTAGATGCAGCATATAAGTTAATCTTAACTTCTCTGCAAATTTTGAGTATTTTACGGGGATTCGTTCGTGCAAAAATTTATTCAGAATCGCCGCTCGATCGGTGGCAAATCGAACGGTCTCACTGTCCCAGTTTTTTGTATCCATGTCGCCATATTCATCAATAAAGGTGAGTTGTTTCATTTTTCGAGCAAGTGGCTCGGCATAATTAGATTCGTAAATCCACACTGCCGTGTAAATGGTCCTTATACCATCAAAAATGGCAATAATTGGCCTTTTTAATTGAGCCTTATCCTCTGGGCCTGAATCGTCATACACTCTTTGTATCACTTTTTGCATCTCGTCTACGATATACGACGGTAGATTGTTCCCAAAGCCGATATTGTCAACAAAATCTTTTTTAAACTCTCTCCTCACGATTTCGTCACTAATAGTTTCATAGTCGATTTCACCTGCGGCAAGTGCTTGAGCTCCACTTTGGAATTCATGCCCATTGCCGTCCGCAGGGGAAACACCTGCAACCTCATTTGAGTCGCCCTCAACATCTATCCCAAATTGCCTGCAAAGCTCCGCAAGCCCGAAACCCAAACCGTTCCAAAGTGGCCGAAGAGCCCACTGTTGGTTTGCGGTTATCAGCTCCAAGAAGGATATTGTTTTTTCATTCATCAGCAGCCTTGGTTCCAAGCGAAATATGTGCTCGTTTATTTGAATTAATATGGTCAGGTTTTTTATGATCGAAAGATTTAAGCCCGAATCTTCGGATAGCGAAATCACTACTTTAATCGTCTCGGACGTCAACTTGGAAAGATCAAATTCTAGGATGTACTTTTTATGGCCTCTATCCATTTTTAGCTCAAAAAGCTCCATTGCTCCGTTGGGGGCTCGAGTCTGGTTGAAGAATACAACCCCGTGATCTCCTATAGCTCTACCGTTACCATTTATTAAAAACGCTGTTAAATTAGTATCGGCACCTGAATCCTGGTCGAACGATACCGTAATGGTACCTACATAGTTTGGTAGAATTTTATTTGTTCCGTACGCTAAAACATAGCTCATAAGTGCCTCTCAGAATCTTCTCTAAAATTTCATTCCAATATTTCAATTCTAAAATTTGAGCCTAAAGCCCTCCAGCGGCAAGATTTATCGCTTTGCGCTTTCAAACGGCTTTGACCTCAGTTACGGCCAGCTCAATGAGCGCCCAAAGGTTACTGTGACTATGGCCAAACTAAGCTCTGGGTAGTCACAAGCGGGTCGAGAATACGATTCTCAGTTACCTGCGTCTCCACTCCGGTCATGCAATCACATGGCGTGGCACGGCTTGCTAATCAACCAACTATCAACCAAATTAAGCCCAATAAGGGACCTAGCGCACGGCCTTAGAGCCTACCTCAGGGGCGTATGGGCGAATTAAACCCCCTTTAACTGTATCTTTGATTACCACGCTCGCCATGGCGCTGTTTCTTACCTCTAGCCCAACTTACGTGTTGCCACAGGCAATAATGGCAAGTACGAAATCCACCTCCACCTGCACCTCCACCTCCTTGGAGATAGGTGGTAACAAATCGCGCAGGAGGGTATTATTTATTCTGTTGTCGTCATATTTTATTTATTTGTTTCATCTTCTCCCGAACAAAATATTTTTAAATCACAATCGAACACCGACAGGGACGATAACCAGCTGTCGATAAACTGGTAAGACTGTAACGATTCAGACTGAGCTCTCTGGCCTTTTTTTAATTCCTTTATGAAATGTTTTTTTGAAAAGCCATTACCAACTACTATCCAGACTTCTTTCCTAACAGCATAATTGCGTCTTCGCTCAGAAATCACACTGAGAGTCTCTCCAACCGCATCTACTCTGTCACTTTGGCATGAAAAGTTAGCTTGGTTTGTTTTTCCATTTAGAAGACGGATGCGCTCAACGGTTTCGCTGCATGATTTTGGAATGCACCATTTCTTAGTAAGTTCAGTTCTGTTGCCATAGATCATATCTTCGGTAGTTGAGACCAGAAACTCTAGATTTTTAATAGCTTGCCCTCCTACCTCCGCTATATTTCCTGCTGCCGATCGCGGTCTTGGCTTTTCCTTGGCTGTGCTTTTGATGCATTTGACATGAGCAAAAATTAATCTTTCCGGGGACGAGATAATAAAATCACAAGGCTCAGTGCCTAAGTCAGCACAGAACACCAAGTCGACACCAGTAATATATTTATGGAAAGGACCGTCTCGATCTTTTAATTGATCTAAGATGGCGAATATTGAATTTCTTCCGAACATTCCATTTACTGTATTTTTTTCATCCTTCTCGCTAAGGTAAGGGTTACTAAGCTCCTTAATACCATACAAGGATCGAGCGTGCCTGGTATTCTCTACCTTTATCCCTCGTTCAGTGGGAAGCAAACACCTGTAGAACCGCTTATTTAGATACGAAAGCCCGTTTGGATACAATATCTTTAACGGGCGTTCATTTAAGATGTCTGCAAAGTGATTTAAAGATAGGCTATCAGGGCAAACGTCCAGAGCTTCAATCTCTGGCTCGTTGCAGCAGAATTCAAAGCGCTTTTCTTTATCTTTGTACTCCAAATTGTAGTGACTCCAAGGGAACTTACTTTGAAAATCACTGATTGTTATATAAAAATATCCAGCCTCAACAATTGTAACTCTTCCGCCGTGATCCACTTCATATTGACGATCAAAATCTAACATGAGACTAACAGGCGGATCGTTTGGCTGCTCTTTAACTGGAAGAGAGTAGCTATTGATCAATTCACTCTTGATTTGTAGGCTTTTGTTAAAATGCTTATTAATTTCATTGACCCACACCCTTAATTCCGCAAGGGAAAAGTTCTTATTCTTTTGGTCAGACACCCGGCCGCTGTTTATTCCCAGGTAAAAACTACTTTCATTTTTGTATTCCGCCCCCTTCTTTTTCAAATTCGATATTTTTAACATCGATAATGCATACTGTGAATTGAGCTGGGAAATATTTACCCTCTCAAGATTCTTGCCTTTTAAATAAAGAGATTCCGGACGATAATAGCTAGTACCCACGGAGGAAGAAAGGGCTTCACGTGTCACAGATTTGTCAGAGCAGCCAGTGAGATTCAACAATTTCTCTACTTCTATAGAGGCTCCCAACTTATAGTCTTTAGAATATGAAAAATCTCGACTCCGGCTATCGTAAAGTGCAATACAATCACCTAAATCCATAAATAGGATAACTTCAAGGGAGGGCTCGAAAAACAAGCTATCTTTCAATAATTTAGAGTTTTTGAATGCAACCGAAATTAATCCCGAAAACCCACATTCATTTCTCACAATTCGAGACAGCTCACCATTACCCTCTGCCACCCAATACAATTTATCCAAAAGCAGATTGCAGTCAAATCCGCCTGCTTTATAAATAAAGCAAATTGAAGCTTGAGGAATATTTAAAGACTTGGCGAGATCTATATCTTCAAACGAAAACTTGCTTTTGAATGAGTTTCCAACATAGGCAACTGCAGGAAAGGAATGCAGGTAGTTCTCTAGCAGCTTATTGGTGTCCAATGAAGCAAGAAACATACGCTGATTATGTTCTCCTTTAAGCGACATGTCGAAACGCCTATAGTTGTCCCACATAGAGTGATTTGCATTTGAGTCCAATTCCAATATCACAGGGGAGGCGTCGTATCTTCGTACAACCCGGCCTACGGTTTGAACCAATTCTCTGCCGCTAGCAACGGTATAGGTTAGGACCAATAATTTAGCACTCGGAATATCGACGCCTTCGTCTAGCTTCCGCTGATGAATAATTATCTGATATTTTAGGATCTCATCACTATTTACTGCTGATGTGACATGTTTGCGTGCACCATCAGGATTGTAATTTGACCCCTTTGCAAATTGTTCATGTATGGCCAGAACGTCAAATTCTTTAGAGAGCAACTTAAAATACTCTTCTATATCTTCTATACAACTACACTTAACTAGACATTTAGTATCCGAGTTCCTCCTAAGAAACTCAGCCACCTCAAGCTTTAAAGTTTTCTTCTCAATAGTTTGGAAGCTTGGCGCCATTAGCACATTATCTTCTAATGCTTCAGAAAACGTGTAAATATATGCAAGCTCAGATGACACATCGAACTGAAAAAGGTCATTGCGATACGGGGTTGCGGTTACGATTATTTTATGACAAGGAATGCTACGGACGCGTTCGCTCCATTTGGGAGATGGTTCAGAATGTCCCTCATCAATAATTATTAAATCAATCGAGTCTTGCAGCTGATTCAATTCTTTTTCATTCAAACGCTGAAGTTTCTGGAATGTATCGCAATAAATTCCAGGCTTTAATGGAAATGTAAGTGTTTTAAATGGAGGCTTGTCTAGCTTTTCACCATCCAGCCCCAAGTCTTGATAGAAACCGCCTGCCAATTTTTTGAATAACTGTTCTTTTACCGCGATTCGACTGCATAATATTAGCACACAATGTTTGTCTGACTTGTGTGAAATCAGCGTTATCACCCCGCTTTTTCCTGCTCCAGTAGGCAGACTTAGCAAACAGGATTTCCCATTATATTGGGCACCCAAATAATCGAGACAGGTTTTAGTGGCTTGTATCTGACAATGACGCAACCTTCCCCAGATTCTATCATTAGTTTCCATGTTATAAATTACCGGGAAATAATCTTGATCCTGTCGAGCCAGAGAGGCTGGCGCTATTAAATTCAATTATTTTTCTAATGTATTGTTCGACTCTGCCTTTTATTTCAACAAACTTATTTTGCTCCTCAATTGGCAGGCAAAACATTGTAATATCGATCATTCTGGTAAACTCCAAATATTTATTGGTTGCTCCACAAGTTTGCTTTTGAGATTGGTCGTAACAATGCTTGGAACGGGGTAGCTGCAGAATACCGATAGCCACTCGGTAAAATAAATCCTTACGAAAACGTCCGGCTGCCACCTCATCCATTAAATTCCTGTTGGTAGCGGCAATGATTCTTATGTTAGTGGTTTTACTTTGCGTTAAGCCGACTGGAGTGTAGGTGCCATCTCGCAACACCCGCAATAGTCGAACCTGCGAGTCTAATGGCAACTCACCAAATTCGTCTAGAAATAAGGTGCCGCCATTAGCTTCAGCAAAGTAGCCCGGCGTATCCTTGATGGCACCACTAAAGGCGCCTTTGGTATGGCCAAAGAGGGTTGAGTCCACTAGGTCTTTGGGGATAGCGCCGCAGTTGGGTACCAGCAACAGTTTGGTGAGGGTGGTTGAATAGAAGGTGTATAGCGTCGTATTGCTAGTGCGGTGCGAATAAGTGGGCCTGGCGCCTCGCCTTTCATGTCAGCATTGCCGACCCAGGAGATTAGAAGCTGCATAAGGGATGTTATGGCCAGGTAAAATTATTTACCCAGATTATTATGGTTTTGCTGGGATAGGAAGGATTTCTGGGCTTTAAGGTAGCCGATTGATAACAGATTAGATTTGCTTTGAGGTTAAAGCCCTACAACCAGACGGGCACCTCTGGTCTCTTTCTAGGTTACTTGGGTTCCTGTAGGCGATAGAAAATATCTGTAATACCCACCTCCAAGGCTTCACTTAGCTGATAAATTTTAGTCAAAGTGATGTTTTTTTCACCGCGCTCTATGTGTCCCATGTAGCTGCGATCAATGCCAGCCAAGTCTGCAAAGGCCTCCTGAGTTAACCCTCTGTCTTTGCGCATTTCTCTTATGACGCTTCCGAACGCAACTAACCGCAAGTCTCGCATGATCGTTCTGCTTAAAAGCTAGAACTATCAAGTCATAGTGCCTATTATTCCACGGACTATAACTCCCATTTTATGTGGCAAGAGAGGTGCCATGAGCATCCCCAAACTGAAACGTATAACTCCATGCGGACGCCGATGAACCAGAAAGAGTTCTGCCAGCAAATTGTCTTGATTGCTCTATCTTTGTGCTTTGAGCGCCAGACAGAAAAATTGACTATTGATCAGTTGCTGGCCCGAGGGTTTACGCCACTGGACGAGTACTGTAGAGCGTGTATCGCTTCTCTCGTTGAGAGCAAATTGATTCATGTAGAAACCCATGAGCCCATAATTCCCATTGGGCATGTAAAAAAGACGTTGATAATTGAGTGTCCAGGCCTGCTGGAGAAAATTGACAGGGATGAATACATTTACAGTAAATCTTTAGAGATAAAGGAACTCATCGCTAGCTCATTTGAATACACTTTGTACTTAAGGACATTTATCCGTGAGTTATATGCCTGTGAATGTATTGAATACGCCGAATATTATGCCGCAAGGTCAAATATCCAAATAATTAATGCATCCCCACATGATCTTAAATTGCGTGTGCTCGTCAGCGAATGCCAGGTTGAGCAAATCCGCATGTTGCTGTGGCGCGCGATAAAAAAGCTTGGGCAGAAATGTACGTCTGAGCAAAGGAATATAGAATTTTCAGTTTTAGTCCAAACTGCATTTAACTGTTATATAACCTACAAACGCAGCAAGCGCGAAATAGACCGTTACTCCCAACCATTAGCCCTTAAAACTTCGGTTCTTGCTGGACTGTTGGAGGGTTACCTGGGGGAAAACAATATTGTTTCATCTGTGTTGTAGCTCTCTATCGATCACTACCACTGAAATTTGCCATGGTTTCTCGATTCCCAAACTTGATGATAATGAAGTCCAAAGTGGAGTTGGCAATCTACTTCGGTAGGTGCTCGAATATACATATACGCACTCTTGATCGACCGCTGAAGTAATGAATTAAAACATAGGCCCAGCTTATTAAGCACTTAAAGTAATTGACACCAAAATAATTTTTTGTAGGATGGACTCCTATTACTCAACATAACTAGGGAGAGATGATTTTTTCCATCCCAAGCCGCTTACGGCGCATTCATTGTCGTAAGCAATTGGCATACAAATATTCTTCAGTGCACCCATCTGACCTTCCCTTCGACCAAATGAAAATGACTTCGACAGCCCGTCTTTTTCCATAGGGATGGCTTGAAGGTCGCAGAAGCATTAGCTCCTATATATAACTCCCAGCAGGGATCGCGGGAAGTCATTAAGTTCAGGTGCAGAGATTCGCCGCAACCACAAGGGCACTGCAAAACAGAAAGAAACGGATTTTTCATTCCACCCAAAATATAAACTTTATATGGCTCTGGTTTTTTAGGGACATCAGAAACATATTCACTTTTGTAAAGCCTCTCTTTATCGAAGAGCCTAGCAATAAACCTATTGAATTTATTAACTATAAACTTAATCATTTATTTTCACTTAATTCTGGTGAATTTAACAGTGGATTAATATCACCAATACCAACATAGTTGATGAACATATCGCAGGGTTCTGATTCACCAGATTTGATCAGTAGCATATCGGTGAGGCTCACTCTGATTAGAGCCATATCCTTATTGTTGACTCTCTTATATGGGTGGATTCTTGACAAGAAATTATCGACTCCAAAAGATGAAATTAAAGAATTTACAGTAATTACCGCAGGGCGATCAATATTTACTCCGTCAATGTAACCATCCTTCCACTGCGATTCATAGGCTTTCCGATCTGTTCTATACAGAGACGCAGCCTCAAGCTGTTTTAGCGTGTAAACCCCACGACTGAAAAGGCTGGATTTACTTGGTTGAATGTAGTGGCACTGCATACACGCAGTTGATATTCCCCCCTGACCATCTGATACAAGTTTTACTCCTATATCGAAATACGGCAAAAGATAAAATGTTGCTAGCTTATTCAGTAGATGACGTCCATCAACGGAATCCATACAACCAAAGATCACGTCACAAACAGACAATGCTCTGATAACTTCTGGATTGAATAAATCTTTATAGTAAACATCAACCACAGTGCCAATGCCGATACGCTTAATCGCATCCTCAAACATGTAGACTTTAGGCTTATCAGCAGCAACATCCTCAGCTTTGCTATTGGTAATTCTATTTAGATTGCCATCGTTTAATGTTTTTGGATCCACCAAAACCAAATTTCCAACCCCATTCCTGACTAACTGCTCGATTACTTGGCTGCCTGTTCCAGAGCAGCCGACAATTCCAATTTTAAGTCTGCTAAGCTGATTGAAGGTTTTATCTCCAAAAGTTTGAGATAGTCGCTTTGAAAATTTTGGAAGCAATTTATTCGAAGTCTTATTGGTGTGTAGTAAATCACTAATTTCATTACCTATTTTCCAAAATGAATCAATAGGAGAAAATTCTCCAAATTTATCAACAACACGGCCAATTACCGTTCCATCTGCCAACAAAATAGCGCTCGCATTTGGATTGTCTGAGTCAAACCAAGAGTAGATTTTTGGGAACAGGGCTCTATCAGAAATGTCATCTGTTTCTGAAAAACTTGCGTATCCGGTTGGATGGCTATGAAATTTTATAACACCAAAATTATTACGCTTTGCTTTTTCCAGCACTGGCTGAAGAACATTGGAGCTCCAAGTAACCTGGTCAACTTTTCTTATTGAGCATGCTTCATAAGGGACAATTATTATTTCATTAACAAGCAATTTTTGATCGTTCTTAAATTCTGCTCTGCCGCAAAGTGCAAAAGCGACGGCCTCCTTGCCGTCACCAGAATGTAAGTGCTGCATCAGTTGATCGTAATGCGCTTCGGTAATTCGAATGGATATGCTCATTTCCTTACCTCTACTTATCCAATTCAGTGATTAGCCACGTATTTATCGCCGCAAAGTGAGTTGCAATGCTATCCAATCCTGGACGCCATGGATTCTCACTTGTCCGATGTCTGGACCATCGCTGCCATTCCTTTGCATCAAACGAGTCAGAAGATATAGCACCGATTGGTTTACCGTCCACTCGTGCAATCGGAGGGGAAAAATATGCCATATCGATTTGAGACTCTGGATATCCGGACTCGATACGCATATATACTGTAACGCTATTGCTGACATAGCCCTCAGGAAGCGGTAAATCATGTATAACTATTCGTCGGACTCCCGCTTCAATGACAGCTTCCCATACAAAATTTAAACTATCTAAAAATATTTCGTCCTTTACAGGAAGACGAAATTGTCTGCGCACTTCTAATCCCTCGGTCATATCCCGAGGAATTGTGATAAATCGTTCAATACCAGGGCAGGAAAAATCCACTTTCTCATTAAGTGCGATGGCTTTGGTTGAGCCATCTTTGAATAATTGATAAAGATCATACTTTTCAGGAGTTTCTTTACCGGCTAGAACCATAATGTCTAGTCCGGTTTTCTTCGAAACATGAACAATATATTTTTCGTCATCAATGCGAATTTTATATTTGTGACCAGGATTTACGTCATCGCAATGTTCACGATCAGTAGGGTCACAGTCATCACCAGCAATTGTTAGCATCGACCAGTTCTGCCCGATTATAATATTTTTATTATCGGGCAGAACCACATCTGACAATTCATCAATGTCAATGATAAATTTAAGCTGATGTTTATCTAGTATGTTTTCAAGATCACCTGTTGTAATTTTGATTTTCTGAAAGGCCTTACTGCCTGCATAAAGCTCACCGTCCAAAGTAAATGGTATTGGTGTATGAAGATGAAAATTAACAGATGTGTCGTTATGGGATTTCTGTGATACCACCAATCGCTCTCCACCTTTGATGATTAGGACATCATCGGGGTGTATAGGCATATCAACTTCATTGCTAACATCTAGGGATAAAGTGTATTTTTCTGGGGAAATATTACCTAGGCGATAAAGCTCATTGCCAGTTTTTAACCCAGGGAAGATCGATAATGATTGGCTCTGTATAAATATTGCTACATCAAATTTGGACATAATATGGCCCTCTTAGTTGACCAAGAAAAAAGTTGTGCGTTAGTTCACTTGACTAAGAGGATGCCTAAAACGATACTAGAGGTTCTCATGCCGCCTAGATCTAATTAGGCACCCAAAGGCAAGTGGATGCTTATCTACTTGCCTTTACTTTTTCTCACGCCTCACTCCCTTAAATGGCTCTCCATCTTTCTTCACGTCCATGAATTGGCCGGTGCCAGTATCCCGCTTCACCCATAATCCCGAAGGAGTCTGAGTTTGAGAGCGATCACGTACAGCACCTTGTCGTCTATCATCACCACTTTTACCATTACGAGCCATAAGGCCTCCTGTATGAAACACTAGATATTGGGATAGCTACATAGTACAACACTACATGCATGCGAATTGCGATTTGTGTAGCTACCACGTATGATAATGCTACGTCATTGGCGTGTCAACTTTCAATCCAATTGCAATAGAACTATATGAGTAAGGTGAACCAGGTGGTCAAAAAATATACTTTTGACGATTTGCAACGAGAGTACGGAGTGAGGGAAGCCGAACGGCTAGCTTTTATTGATTTCATTTTCCATTTTAAAGGTGCTCTGAGTAGAAGTGATTTAACGACATTTTTTGGATTGAAAGAAGCAGCCGCTTCACAAGCGATCACACAATATCGGGAGTTGCGTCCCTTCAATATTGAATATGAGAGGAGCTTGGGAAAGAATGTGATTTTACGTACATCATTCGAGCCATTAATCGAGCTGGACGCAGAAATGGCTTTGGGTATGTTGGCGAATGGGTTCAACAAAAATAAACTATGGGAGGATTCTTTACTGCCATACGTTCGTATTGGGAGTTCACCCAAAAAATTAGATGTGGCGATTGTTTCTAGGGTGACCCGAGCGATTGGTGAAAAATATGCGCTTAACTGTAAGTATTTTTCAGGCACAAGTAACAATCATGGCGACAGAACATTATTTCCCACTGCAATTTTTTATGACGGAATTTCCTGGATGTTTAGGGCCTATCATAAAAACACAGAAACAAATAAAGGCAGTTTTAAATGTTTTGATTTTTCTCGAGTTGTGTCCGTCAACGAAATTCCCACAATGAACCCTGAAAAGGGAGAGGATTTAAATGGTGACGACGATTGGCACCTTACGACGCCAATAGTTCTTAAAATCCATCCTCACTTAAAAGATGATCAAAAAATATTATTACGCTACGAATACGGTATAGCCCCGAATTCAGACGAGTTTGTGATAAATACCAAAGCAGTATTGTTTTATTATTTAGTCAGGCAATGGAAAATTGATGTTCGCTCGGTTGTAACTACGCCTGCCGACACAAGCGCAGGGGATTATAACTTCCACCTACAAAATAGAAGCACACTTGAACATCTTCATTGTATGGAAAATGTTTTTAAACAATTTCCATCATGAAAATATTAATGTATTTCTTTGACAGAGCCGCAACCAAAAGCGTTATTCTGTAAATTTTACAACGTTATCGTTTCTGCCATTTCTAGATACCGGCAGAAAGCATTCGCTAGTTGCATCTGCCTCGGTGTTTTGCAATCTGGTTCAAAAACTAGAGGCGAAGCAACAAGAATGGCCAAACATTGTGCACGTGAAATAGCAACGTTCATTCTATTCCCACTATATAAGAACTCCATTCCTCTAGGAGCATCTTCGTATGAAGATGTTGCCATTGTGTAAATAGCTATGGGCGCCTCTTGGCCTTGAAACTTATCTACTGTTCCTACAAATGCATTAGGGATACGTTGCTTTATCTCGAACACCTGTGCGTTGTATGGAGCAATTACTATAATATCTTCAACGGATACTTTTCTAATCACACCTTTTCTATCTGTCCACGTTGCATTTGAAGCAATGATTGAATCAATGATTATCTTTACCGCATCCGCTTCTTCAATTGATGAACTGGTATTGCCAGAATGCCGTACAGGACAATATCTAAGCCCCGAACCAAAAAAATCACTTGTAGATACAATTTTTTGTAGCTCACACCCTTTTACTGAAGAAAGTTTCGATTCATAGAATAACTCAGAATTGTAAGCACAAATATCTGGGCTTAGTCGCCAAGTGTCTTCCAAAAACAATCCTTGTTCGGGGCTAATGGTTTTTGATCCACCGAGTACGTGTTCTAATGATGAAACGCCTGTTCCATCCGGATGCGATCCTTGAGTTGGCTGATCTAATTGCTGTGGATCACCAAGCAAAATTACGGTCGTAGCTGCGGGACATACCGCTAAGACATTTGCCAAAGACATCTGAGCAGCTTCATCGATAAAAAGCACATCTACGGTATCGATAGCATCTTCTCTACTCCATAGAAAATGAGTGCCACCCGCAACCTGTGCGGTGCCTTTTATAAGCGCTGTAAAGACATCTTCATTTTTTTTGGCAAAACTTAGGCATTCTTTATTATCTTCTATATCCTTTGGTTTTTGTATCACATTAAGTTTTATTCCATCTTCAATAGCCGATTCGATTACTTTATCAATCAGATTTCTAATAACTTTGTGGCTGTTGGCAGTAATGCCAACTTTCTTTCCTTGTTTAACTAATGTACAAATCATTCTTGCTCCACTATATGACTTTCCTGTCCCTGGTGGACCTTGTATCGGCAAAACACCTGATCGAATATTGCTAGCAACTCGCAGGGCAGATTCAAGAATAGTTTCACCTTCTTTAGCCATTGAATGACCAGAAATATCAGGTAGTTTTCTAAGCAGCAACTCTCTCGCTGATAAATAAGGACCATTATTTTCAATACCGCGCACGGAAACATATTCGGCAATGCGCATAATTGAATCTGCCTGCTCATTTGTAGAAATAAATAAGTGTGAGTAAACCGCCTCAGGGTGAATATCTTTCGTTTGCCCAGTTTTTTTAATGTTAATCGTGCGAGATTCTTTACAAATAGCTTCCGCTGTTCCCAATTTATCCCCGCCGTTGCGAATAAGGCTTTCACCTTCTTTTACATCTGTGTCTTGCGGTTCAAACTGATATCTATCAGTTGGAATTCCCGTTCTACTTTTCTCAATTGTTTCTAAATAAGTGAGTCCGGAAATAGCAGCTTTTTCTGTTATGAGGTCATCTGGAGGTAGCTCTTTTAGTCTAAAAAATTCCCACCAAATAGCTTTTTCCTCACGACGATGCCAATCGAGCAAATATGCAAGCACCCATCTGGCCTGCTGCTCTTTAGTTCGCTCCTCAACATCAACAGGAATATCATGCGTCAACTTTTGTATAAGGTTTTTAACTTTTTTTGCTCGCTCATTAAGCTCTTCTTTAGGTGTTAGCAGGGGTAGCGCTGGCCTTAGAATATTTTTGCCATGCGCAATTAATTCAGTTCTTAATTTTTCAAGCCAATTTCTTAATTCATATGTCGCAAAGCAATCGTCAGCGTTATAACCCTCTACGACTCGCTTGGTAGATTCATCAATATGCTGAATATCATTAAGTTCAATGCACGATGTTAATTTGGTAAGTGCGACATTGGCATCATGCAAAGAAATTTTGCGATGGAAGCCGAAAAATGGTTCCAGTTTTTTGATTGAGTAGCTCTCAACACCGGCATACATTGCATTTTTTACAATACTGAGAAGATCAACAAACACCTCGCCTCGAAGTAAGTTATCGACCTCCTCTTCTCTAGTAGCATATCGGCCCATAAGACGCTTTAGCGCGGACGGTTCGTAAGGTGCGAAATGATAAATATGCATATCGGGGTATTTTTCGCGACGCGCGCAAACGTCATCAATAAATTGCTCGAAAATCTTTTTCTCATCCGCTCGATAAAACCCCCAGAGACTTTTATATTCGAGCACCTCATTTTCGTAGTATGCGTAACCTAACAGATATTCAAGCCCATGCTCTCCTACAAATGGATCGCCTTCAATATCAAAAAAAATATCGCCCTTCGAAGGTTCAGGTAACGCAGAAAAACCAATATTAGGAATTAGTTCTTTAAGTTTGTACTTGAGCTCACCTGTTACTCTTGATTCCATCTGAGCACATGCCTGAGCTCGCGATTTCTCGTAGGTGACAATAGAGCCCTTTTTCGGGACAAAAGGAATCGTGCTTGGAAGTTCCGCTAAAGTTTTAAGTGTTTCAATTCCATTTCTTTTAAGTTCGTTGATTTGATTTTTTGAAATATTTGCAACAAGACATAGATGATCGTCATTACGTCGTCTTAAATCGCAATTACTCCTCCAGCGGCAAATATCACAATGAGACTTGGGATCTGGATACGTCTGCCCTAGGTTCCCCTGCTTAATAGCACTTAACGCTTCGCCTTTTACTTTTCTGTAGTAAGCGGAATAATCATTAAAACGAAACACCTGAGGCTCAAAATTAGACCATGGCACTACAATATAAATATGCTCAGGCGGAAAACCTTGAATTTCAGATAGTAAATCAGCATAGAGGCAAAGCTGTAAAATACTCCCACTTTTTGTTTCCCTAGACAACTTGGTATCAATAATTTCATACGACCAATCACCAAGATTACTTGGCTTCTCAACGCGTCTCAGAATATCCGCTCGGCCAACAAAATTGTCTGATCTAAGCGCAGCTTGCACTATTATCTGAATACCATCGCTCATCGCTTTAGATGTAGCATTTACGCTTGCGTCTGATATTTCAATGCCGTCTATATTTACATACTCAAATCCACTGGTTTTCAAATGGTCGAGATATGCTTTTTCGTGTTGATTACCTCTTTCTTTGAGAAGTTCAAGAAGTGGATCGTAATAGTTTGGCTTTTCTAGTTTCCCGTTAACAACATCAAGATCCAGCGAGCTTAGATAATCACAATTCAAATACCCAACAAGATCGGAGGCGCTAAGAGCGACTATTCCATTTGTAATTTTCATAATTGATACCTTATCCGTTACTTTGATATATGAAATACAATTATTCAGATTGGTGTTGCTTCAGAACTTGAAAAACTAATGCATAGACTTATTGCATGAGATAGGCTCATGCGCAGTTTGAGTAAAAATCGACAACCAAATATTAAATTACAGCATTTGATGCTCTTGGCTTAAATTTAATCTTCAGCTTTTACTTCAGATAGGACTTTAGGAAAAATACTTAAATTATTTTAACTCTTTTGGGATTATCTAGAAGACTGACGCGCCCCTTCATAGTCAGTTAACCTACAAGTAGACCCTCACAAGGTTTCACTTGAGCAACATCCGTGATGGCCGGGTATATCTCAGGCTTTGACTTAAAAAATCTTACCTCATAACTCATACAACTTATGAATTGATAATTTCCCAGCAAGCTCTCTATAGCGTCTCCATATGAATACGCTAGATTAAGACAAATCGCAAACCATATATCGGACGACTGAATTGGGCCTACATAGTAGTAACACGGTAATTAGGCAAGCTCCCCCTGAGTCTGCAAATGGGTTTACTACAATGCCAGTCTGGGACAATTGATCTTTCCCCCAATCCCCGTACGCTCGTTTAAAAGAAACTATCAAGCGAGGTCATTATGAAGAAGTCAGGTAAGTCCAAAAAATCGATTACGAAACGCCATTTCAGCTTATGTTCAGTCCGTTTTTGACATGGCGTGCGGGTAGTAGCGCATTTGGATCAACTTGCTAAAGCGTTCGAGAAGTAATTGTTCTCAGCGGAAGCCCTACCGTTAAAAAATTCAAATAAAAAGGGGCCTAGCCCCCTTTTTGTGTCACGACATGTGTCGCATCATGCCATCGGATGCGTCGTTTATGACACTGGTCGTGTCGTTCGCCGTCAAGATAATTATCACTCCCAAGAAAGCGCCCCACCCGTCTGATACTCAATCACCCGAGTCTCAAAAAAATTCTTCTCTTTCCGCAAATCCATAATCTCACTCATCCAAGGAAACGGATTCTGCGCGCCGGGGAAAGCTTCTGAAAGGCCCAGCTGCGCCAAACGGCGGTTGGCAATAAAATGCAGATATTCTTCCATCATAGCCGCGTTCATACCGAGCACTCCACGCGGCATAGTGTCGCGGGCGTAGGCGATTTCTAATTCGGTGCCTTCTAACACCATTTGTTTGACTTCGTCTTTAAAAGATTCCGTCCACAGGCTGGGGTTTTCCAGTTTAATTTGGTTGATCACATCTATGCCGAAATTTAAATGCATGGATTCATCGCGCAAAATATATTGGAACTGCTCGGCCACGCCGGTCATTTTATTGCGGCGGCCCATGCTGAGGATTTGGGTAAAACCGCAGTAAAAGAAAATACCCTCGGTTACCACGTAAAAACCAATTAAATTGCGCAGCAATTCTTGATCCGTCTCAGTGGTGCCGGTGTGGAACATGGGGCTGGAAATACCGCGGGTGTGGGCGATGCTCCAGGCGGCTTTTTTGGCGACTGAGGGCACTTCGCGGTACATATTAAATACTTCGCCTTCATCCATACCTAAGGATTCAATGCAGTATTGATAGGCGTGGGTGTGGATGGCCTCTTCGAAGGCTTGGCGCAATAGGTATTGGCGCGCTTCCGGGCAGGTGATGTGGCGGTAAATGGCCAGCACTAAATTATTGGCAACTAAAGAATCCGCCGTGGAGAAATAACCTAATGAACGCATAACTAAGGTGCGCTCGTCATCGGTTAAGCCTTCGGGGGTTTTCCATAGGGCTATGTCGGCGGTCATATTAATTTCTTGCGGCATCCAGTGGTTGGCGCAGCCGTCTAGGTATTTTTGCCAGGCCCATTCGTATTTAAATGGCACCAATTGGTTTAAATCGGCGCGGCAGTTAATCATGCGTTTGTCGTCCACCATCACACGGGCGGCGCCCATGGCGAGTTCTTCTAGGCCCGGTGCTGGGTCTAAATCCGCCACCGCTTGTTGGGCGCGGGCCAGGGCGTCGTTGTTGGTGACGGGTTGGTAATTGCTTGGCGCGGGTTCGGCTTTTACTTCTGTTTTGGCGGCGGGTTTTTCGTCCGCTTTGGCGGCCGCTTTTATTGGCTCCAGGGCGGCCATTTGGGCTGGAGTGGTGGTGTCTAAGGTGTCTTCGTAATCGTCCCACGTAAGCATGGTGAGGCTCCTGTGTTTATGTGTTGATGAATATAGGGTTTGGTTTTTACGTAAATTTTTGTACTTGGTTTTACATTAATTTGCCTGGCGCTGCCATCCGCTGCCCTCGGCGAGTGTCTTTATTTAAAAAGCCTTTCTGCTGCCTGGTTGAAATTTGTTGGGCATTACTGCCCAACCTACGGGCTATTTGCCCACCCATCCATCGGCTAATTTGTTATCCCGCAGACCTTACATTGTTTTTTATTTGCACTGTCGTTGTCGGGTGTACATTGTGTTTGGGGTTGTTCAACCCACTCATGTTCCGCCGGGCCTACTTTTTCGTCCCCGCAGCGCCTGCAGCACAGCAGAACCTCACAATTATTTAAATCTTTTGCCACCTTCTCGTGGTTGTGTTTTACGTCGTGCTCATCATGGCCGCAAAAAACACATTCACGCCTAACAGTGCAGTCGCCCTCTTCCACGAATAACCACTCAGAGAATTCATGCTCCTCTTTGGTTAAATAATCATTGCAATTTGGGCAGGTTTTACCCAAGTGGCACTTGGGTTTACCATCAATGTGGGCATATTCACCCCCATGCAAACCCACTGTACATTTAGCCGATTGCGTAAATGACTTTACCTTATCCCAAAAACTCATTTTTATTCTCCTAAATTAGTAATTTGATCCAACGGGCGCCACCCCAAACTCTGTGTTTAATCTTTTATATACCGCTTAACTATTTATAATTACTAACGGCAAAACACTTCTATTTTTTTCTTCGCATCAATTCTGTACCTGCATTTTTGTATCTTTTCTGCCAGGTTGATATCCACACTGGTTTTATCCGTATACCCACAGCGAATATTTACTGTGCGGCCAGCCGTGTAAACATAATCCAAGGTCCAATAAGCGCCCGTATTGGTTGATTCATCCGGCACCAAGGTGGCCATATCAGCAACCGGGCCATCAAATACCTCTACTGTTTTAACCTGGCTATCCGGGCGTTCCGGGCAAATACTCTTTTGTTTTGGCTGTGCAGACGCATCGCCAGCCATAGTGGTTAACACAAGCAATACAAAAACTTTAAACATCTGCATGTGTGCGCACCATTAGTAGCGAAGGATTTATCTTGGCGTTTAAATTCTTCAACGCAGTTGGATTACGCTTTGTTTATTCAACTTATGAGGCAAGCCTTAAACCCCACCCCAGCCCTCCCCTTGGCAAGGGGAGGGAGCAAAAACATCTTGTGCCAAACACCGCAAATTTCCTGCCCGGTCTCGCCGCCACGCGGACCCTTTTATTGGCCGAATGAATGCCGATAATTTTTCCTGTATTTTCGGTTTTCAAAAGCTGTTTATGGGCGAGGTTTTATTTATTCCTTGGGGATGAGATTATGTGTTGGGCATTGCTGCCCAACCTAAGGGCTAGCCGCAAACCGAAATAGCACGCTCAATCACTACGCCGAGCACCATCCAAATCAATTAATGCCTGCTCCTTGTTTTCCGTTACTATTTTAATATTTGCCTTTCCAGTCGTTAGAATAATTGGGCTTGGAGCAATGGGAATTATGATTGGGAATACGCCGCCAAAATTCATATCCATCTTTAAAAAATATTCCGCACCGGGCTCCACCTGCAGTTTCAGGATTGCGTTGTCTGGACTCCAATTCGGGCTATCTTTTCCAAGACGCCCAATTATTACCTCGTGAACCCCAGGCACTACTGACATGAGAACATAACCACCCGTATGCAACTTGCCTTTTATTTCTCCATCCATATAAATATTGGGCGAGGCGGCACTACCGACAAAGCTATACTTGCGATATAGATATATTTTTGACTGGGTCAGTGATGGCTCAGAATAAGTAAACTTAGGCCCAGTTGCAGCACAACCAGAAACAAATAGGCATAACACCACAATTAAATAACGCACAAGTTTCATCCATTCCATCCAATAAATATCATTACCAACTCAACCCCCTGGAAGAGGGGCTATTATTTCTTTTTCGCCAATTTAGCGCCTCATAGATTACCGCCCAATCTACGGGCTTGTTATATCAATACGGGTTACGTGGTTTATAAATGGTGGGCAATTTGCCCACCCTACATGCAACGGGCTTAACCATAAACCCCACCCCAACCCTCCCCTTGGAAAGGGGAGGGAGCAAAAGCGTCTTCGGCTAAAGCACCGTAATTTCCCCTGCCCCGGTCTCGCCGCCACGCGAACCCTTCTTTTGGCCGAGTGGAGGTGGGATTTTGGGGGTCGATTGGGCAGGACGCCCAATCGAGCCAGGGCGGGCCATGGATGGCCCGTCGTGGCGACCCGCAAAATTCCGCCGGAGGGAGGGAATTTTTGCGCAGCAAAAACCAACAAGCAGGGTGGCCTTTCTTTTGGTTACTTTTCTTTGGCCACACAAAGAAAAGTAACCCGCCGGAGGCGCGGTGTTTGGCTTTTGTATTAAGCCCGTTAAAAACCCCACTCTTTTGGGTTTTTAATTTAAATTGTTTTTAATATTCGGCGGATTTAATTAATCCTTGGAAACGAAACCGCATGCTGGATGGCGCTTCGCTTATCCAACCTACGAGTAATATTTATTGCTTTTGTGGAGATTCCGCATGTTGGGCATTACTGCCCAACCTACTTGCTCAATATATTGGTACACGCGCAATAAAGCTTCATCATGCGACAGACGCATTAACGCGGGTTTATAGAACCACACTACGAGTGCCAATGTTAATGCTTGAATATATTTTTAATCGTCTTCTCTAAATCATCCATTGCTTTTTGTGCCTTTCGCCCATCATCTCCAGTAAAACTGATTTCGGCTCTACAGCTTGGGCAGTTTTTTTTGCCCCCAGGACGAATATCTTCAACTTTTATTTTCATATTCCTTTCGCAATTCGGACACTTAAACTCTGTTTCCAGCTTCATTCAGCCACCCCCCGCAATTAACCGTTTATTTTGGATAATCCCCGCCTACCACTGGCTGCGACCCAAATATAAGCTACGCAGCTAGACCGACTAGAATTAACTTTTAAAAATAAAATATATACATCGGAACAGAAAACACCTCCAAAAGCCCGGCGGCGGGGATCCTCCCCCGCCTCTCCGAACACTCTCCCCTAGAGAACTCTTAAAAAAACAATTACTGACACGCCTCACAATCCGGGTTATCCAACGAGCAGGCCTTAGGCACTGGCGCCGCCTCGGCAAGCTCCATGCTGGCAGCGGCGTTAAGGCCGGAGCTGATGTCGCTGCTGACTTTGTTGAGGGTGCCTTGGGCTACGGTGGATTTTTCCGTGGTGGTGGCCGAGAGCGCGCGCAGGTAATAGGTGGTTTTAAGGCCACGGAACCAGGCCATGCGGTAGGTTAAATCGAGCTTTTTGCCGTTGGCGCCAGCTATGTACAGGTTGAGGCTTTGGGCCTGGTCGATCCATTTTTGGCGGCGGCTGGCGGCGTCTACTATCCAGCGCGGCTCCACTTCAAAGGCGGTGGCATAGAGGGCTTTTAAATCGTCCGGGATACGGTCGATTTTGGTGAGGGAGCCTTCGTAGTATTTCAGGTCGTTCACCATCACGCTGTCCCACAGGTCGCGATCTTTTAGGTCGTGTACCAGGTAGGGGTTGGCTACGGTGAATTCGCCGGAGAGGTTGCTCTTCACGTAGAGATTTTGGTAGGTGGGCTCGATGGATTGGCTCACGCCGGTGATGTTGGCGATGGTGGCGGTGGGGGCAATCGCCATCACGTTGGAGTTGCGCATACCTTGGGTTTTAACTTTGGCGCGCAGGCTGGCCCAATCCAGGGTTTGGCTTTGGTCTTGGTCGATGTATTTCTCGCCACGGTTTTTGGCCAACAGGGCGATGGAGTCAATGGGTAGTATGCCTTGGTCCCACAGGGAGCCTTTGAAGGTGGAGTAGCTGCCGCGCTCGGCGGCTAAGTCTGAGCTTGCTGCAATGGCGTGGTAGCTGACGGCTTCCATGCTGCGGTCGGCAAATTCTACGGCCGCATCAGAGCTGTAGGGCAGGCGCATTTGGTAGAGGGCGTCTTGGAAGCCCATGATGCCCAGGCCCACCGGGCGGTGGCGGAAGTTGGAGTTTTTGGCGGTTTCCACGGCGTAGTAGTTGATGTCGATGACGTTATCGAGCATGCGCACGGCGGTTTTGATGGTGCGGGCGAGTTTGGCTTCGTCCAATTTGCCATCGGTGATGTGTTGCGCCAGGTTCACTGAACCCAGGTTACATACGGCGATTTCATCACCGGCTTTGGTATTGAGGGTGATCTCGGTACACAGGTTGGAGGAGTGCACCACGCCTGCGTGTTGCTGCGGGCTGCGCAGGTTGCAGGGGTCTTTAAAGGTGATCCAGGGGTGGCCGGTTTCAAACAACATGCCCAGCATCTTGCGCCACAGGTCCAGGGCGCGCACGGTTTTGGCGGGTTTGATTTTACCTTCGGCCGCCAAGCGCTCGTATTCTTCGTAGCGGGCCTCAAAGGCGGCGCCGAATAGGTCGTGCAGGTCCGGCACGTTGTTGGGGGAGAAGAGGGTCCATTCTTTGTCGTCGAAGACGCGCTTCATGAACAGGTCGGGCACCCAGTTGGCGGTGTTCATATCGTGGGTGCGGCGGCGGTCGTCGCCGGTGTTTTTGCGCAGTTCTAAAAATTCTTCAATATCCAAGTGCCAGGTTTCCAGGTAGGCGCATACGGCGCCCTTGCGCTTGCCGCCTTGGTTGACGGCTACGGCGGTATCGTTGGCGACTTTTAAGAAGGGCACTACGCCCTGGCTTTTGCCGTTGGTGCCTTTGATGTAGGCGCCGAGGGAGCGCACGGGGGTCCAGTCGTTGCCTAGGCCGCCGGCGAATTTGCTCAGCATGGCGTTATCTTGCATGGCGCCGTAGATGCCGTGTAGGTCATCGGGCACGCTGGTTAAATAACAGCTGGAGAGCTGCGGGCGCAGGGTTCCAGAGTTAAACAGGGTGGGCGTGCTGCTCATGTAATCGAAGCTGGAGAGCAGCTTGTAAAACTCGATGGCGCGCTCGTTTTTGGCTTCTTCGCGCAGGGCGAGGCCCATGGCTACACGCATAAAAAATACTTGCGGCAGTTCGATGCGGGTGCCGTTGCTGTGGATGAAGTAGCGGTCGTAGAGGGTTTGCAGGCCTAAGTAGGTAAATTGCAAATCCCGCTCAGGCAGTATGGCGGCGCCCAGTTGCTCCAGGTCGAACTCGGCCAGGGCCGGGTCGATCAGCTCCAGCTCAATGCCGCGCGCTATGTAGGCAGGCAGTGCTTGGGGGTAGAAGTCGCTCATCTGGCTTTGGGTGGCGGAGTTTGCAATGCCTAAAAAGCCGAGGGCTTCGCTGCGCAATTTATCCAGCAATAAACGGGCGGTGGCGTAGCTGTAGTTGGGCTCCTGCTCTACCAGAGTGCGGGCGGAAATCACCAGCGCGGTGTTGACGTCATCAGCCGAGACGCCGTCGTAGAGGTTGCGCATGGCTTCTTTGAGTATAGCGCTGGCGTCTACGCCTTTCAGGCCCGCGCAGGCTTCGGTGACGAGAATTTCCAGGCGGTTTTGGTTGAGCGGCTCAAGGCTGCCATCCAGGTTTTTCACGCTGATGGGTGGGTAGTCGATGGGCTGGGCCAGGGCGCGTTTGGCTTCGCGCAGCTTGGCGCGCTCGGCGCGGTAGATGACGTAGTCGCGGGCCACTTTGTGTTGGCCGGTGCGCATGAGGATCAGCTCGACTTGGTCCTGGATTTCTTCGATGTGGATGGTGCCGCCAGAGGGCATGCGGCGGCGGAAGGTGGCGCCGATCTGCTGGGTGAGTTTTTCGACGGTTTCGTGCACGCGGCGCGAGGCTGCTGCGGTGCCGCCTTCTACGGCCAAAAAGGCTTTGGTCATGGCCACGGAAATTTTATCGTCGGTATAGGGCACCACTTGGCCGTTGCGCTTGATGACGCGCAGTTGGCCGGGCGCAGTGGCCTGAACCTGGGTGCTGGAATCCAAACCGGCTTTGGGGTTGGATAAGGCGGTATCGTCCGCAGTGCTGTGCATAGAGTGCTCCATAGGAAACGGGCAGCGAACTGCCGCAGGTTGCGTGAGTAATGTGGCTGAAAAGGGTGCCGCTGAAGACGGCAAAACTGGGCGGCCCGGCGCGCATACAGGGGCCATGTCAAACTGTTGATAACCTGTCAAGACTTGACAGATCACTCATAGGGAGAATGGCTTACCACCCCCATATATTGTGTTTGTTTTAGAGGCGGACACAAGATAAAGCGGTTTTGTGGAATGTGCAAGCGGGAAAACTTAGGGATTTCCTGTGGATAAAATGTGCTTAAGCGTGGGGATAAGTGGTTGCTCACCTGCAGTAATGCGCCCTTGAGCCGCCCTGCCAGACGCGCCCTGGGTTTGTCTTTTGTAGACTGTTTTGTTCTAAATTCTCAGTCTGCCTATGCCGAAAAAATAAGAAAAAAGTCTGGCGTTTTCCCCGTGGCCTGCTTGTTAAGGAAAAATCGCTTTTGCCAGTCTCGCCTATACTCAAGTGTACAAACCGCCCGCCCCGCCGCTCGCTCAGCGGCGCCGCTGGCGGTAGCCACACAACAACGAGACCGCTATGTCAGAAGCCACCTATTACGGTGCCCTGGAAGTGGGGGGCACCCAATGTAACGCCTTGATCGTCGATGAACACCGCAAAGTCTGCGCCCAAATCCATCTGGCTACGGCAGAGCCCACCCCCACCCTCAATCAAATCGCCGATTTTTTCCAAAAACAACACAAAATCTTTCCGATTAAAGCCCTCGGCATAGGCTGCTTTGGCTCGTTAGATGTGAACCCCAACTCACCCGGCTACGGCACTATCCTCAACGCGCCGAAAAACGACTGGAGCCAGGTGCCCCTGCGGCAGTTTTTAACCGATGCGCTGCAGCTGCCGGTATTGATTACCACCCACGACAACGCCGCCGCCATGGGCGAGTATTTTTGGGGCCATGCGCGCGGCTTAAAAAATTTTGTTTATATCTCAGTAGGCACTGGTATCAGCGGCGGGGTGTTTGTGGATGGCAAACCCATGCAGGGCATAGGTCACCCGGAGATAGGCCACATGCTGGTGCCCCGCCACCGCAAGGATTTGCAGTTTTTCGGCTGCTGTAAATTCCACGGCCACTGCCTTGAGGGGCTGGCCTCGGGCACCGCCATGGCCAAACGCTGGGGCGCACAAGCTCAACAGCTGCGCGCCGATAGCCCGGCCTGGGCCTTGGAGGGTTTTTATTTGGGTGTGATGTGCCACAACCTGTGCATGCATTTTTGCCCGCAAAAAATCATCATCGGCGGCGGTGTGATGGCCCATGAGGGGCTGATTGGTTTGGTGCAACAGGAGTTTATGAGCGAACTCAACGGCTATAGCCCCAGCCACTTAATTCACCATGTAGAGGATTTTGTCGTGCGGCCCAAGCTTGGCAGCCAGGTGGGGTTGGTAGGTGCACTGGGGTTGGTGTTGCACTGATCTGCTCGGTGGCTGGGCGTGTCCTCGGCGCAGGGCCTGAGGCGTCAAACTAAGCGCAGGGCTGCCAACACCTCTTGGCGTACTGGCGGTCACTCAGCCGAACTCTCATTCGCCCATTCGCCCATTCGCCCATTCGCCCATTCGCCCATTCGCCCATTCGCCCATT
>Ga0164241_10000446_pt1 | contig 77551 bp, 100 predicted proteins | sample OricomyardsoilBY_FD_108780 | JGI IMG/M metagenome (GOLD analysis project Ga0164241, IMG submission 108780) | Backyard soil microbial communities from Emeryville, California, USA - Original compost - Back yard soil (BY) | ecosystem: Environmental > Terrestrial > Soil > Unclassified | place... | reverse complement strand
GTCGCCGATGGACGCGCCGTCGCCGATGGACGCGCCGTCGCCGATGGACGCGCCGTCGCCGATGGACGCGCCGTCGCCGATGGACGCGCCGTCGCCGATGGACGCGCGGGAGCCGATGGACGCATCCGCCATCACTTCAACGCTTGCTTTGAGCGTGATACCGGCCGAAATCCGCGCGGTCAGCGCAACGATTGCGCCCTCTGATCCGTCAGGATTCGTCCAGCGTTTGCATTCAACCTCCGGCAGCCAAGAGCGGAAGCGGTGCATGAAGGTCTTAGTTATATGATCGGCCATCACACGCCCTCCGAAGCAGGGACTTCTTCAACAGTCACCCGGTAGGCACGACCATTCCGATCAGCGACCAGAATGGTTTTCTTGGTGGTGAGCAGGTATCCGCCTTGCGGATGCAGATCGGACCGGACGCGGGTTGTCGCCGTGAGCAGCGCGCCGTGTTCTGCCGTAGCCACGCTGCTCTGAAGCGCCCGGTGGATTCGGTCAGCTATGAAGTCGCAATAGGCGGGGAACACCGGGCGCACGGCCTCGGCGATATCGAGTGCGAGGTTCATTTCCGCACCGCCCGCTTCTCAGCCAGTTCCAAAAGCTGTTCGAGGTGGGAGACCGTGACATTGGCGTTCCGGTAGCCAGCCCGGCCCCGGCGAGCCGCGCGGTCACGCAGGCGGGCAATGGTGGAAGGCGTCAGGGCGGCGTCTAACCGGCCCTTGGGGGCAGTTTTGGGGAAGGCGGAGGATTTGGGCATTGGTCCCTCTGACGAATAGCGTCGAGGGGAAGGTACACCACATGTTACTTGGCGCGCAAGCCAAAAGAACACCACATGTTACTTTTTTCTAAGTCAGATCTGTAAACACTTCCAAGACCGGGAATCGGCAGGGTGTGAGGCAAGCTAGGCCGCGGCTTTCGTCTGATCCCAGTCTTAGGAAGGGGGGCGGTGACCACCAGGGCGTGGCGGCACCGCTACCGGCACCCGGGCAGGCCGTTGCAAACGATTGCAGGGGCCACAAACACAAAGCCCCGCCGGAGCGGGGCCTTGGTTACAAAAAACTACTCAGGAAGCCTACTCAGCCGCCATCTGAACCGGGATATTCATCAACGCATTGATCGAGTTCTTCTGACGTTTCGACCGCTCGGCTATGAGCCGCTTCGCTTCTTGCGAGGTCGCAATCGCGTCGCGCCTCAGTGAGCCGATTTCGGATGGTGTCAAAAGACGGGGCGCTGAGAAGGTGTCCCGCTTCCCCTTCTGTGAGACCTTCGAGGTCATGACCAAATTCCTCCATCCAGTATGCACCCAGACTGGGGTGCCTCATCATTAGACGCTTGAGTGTCGGTTGGGCCAGCGAAATCTCGTACCGGAGCGCGACATTTGGGAGTGCCAGCACCGACATTCCTGCAACCCTACCCCCGCTAGCTTCAATAAATCCTTTCAGATTTGCCAAGGTTCCGCCTGCCGTGCAGGTGTCATCAACGATCAGATAATCCGCCCCAGGTTCAACGTAGCCATCAAAAAGTGGTGGAGAAACAAAGCGATGATAAATAGACGGCGCTTCGGAGTGGTTTGCCACTGTCGATTGAACGATACCCGGGTCTGTGTCCAGATTCAGGACTCCAGCCAAAACTTCAGCATACATGGTGGGGATTTTATTGCGGCCACCAGATTCCTCCGAGTGGACGCCTACAACCCTGGGCCGCCGCCCATTCAAAAAGGTTGTGATCCGGTCCATCTGGGCGTCAGCGATGCAGTCTGACACCAAAGTGTGGGCCGACTCGGCGCTGGCGCCAGATTTAGCCGCCCGATAAGCCGGGTGGTGAAACATCCGATTGTAATGGCACTGGGCAATCAGGTCGGGGAAATTGCTTATCCACGGACCTCTTGGGGCGTGCGGCCACTTTGTTGGCTCTATTCCAATTTCGCTCAGATCGGCCCCCTCTACATGTCTGCACAGGGGATACTTAAAATATCAAAAGTTGCAAAGTGATTATCAGCGCGCCCCCCCTTACTACCAATCAACTGTTACCGGTGATGGTTACGGCAGGGGACGCTTAGATCCGAGATAGTATATCCGCGCTTTGATCAGTTCCCTTTCATCTCGCTGATAATATTGTCAGGCCTGAGGTAGCAAAGCCCCAACTGCGGGCTGAAGTATTTCGTGGTAAACATTGCCGCCATGACGAGGCTGGCACGCCATCCCTTACCCGTTTGTTTCATCGCATCGTCGATTTCAAAATTCACGAAACTCGCAGAGGCGTCGCGGTCCCCTTTGCTATGCAAACAATCTACGATCTTGTTGACGGTATGCTCTCTGGCCCATGAATCGGAGATCAACCAAATCGCGCCCACGACGACAATCCCGATTATGGTGGCGCCTAAACCATAGAATATCAGGTCATTTCGACGTTTTTCTGTAACCTCTCCGATGACCGGCTGCGTCCGCGCGCACACCTTACAAACGCTGGCGCCATCGTTCATTTCCTCAAGGCAAAAAGCGCACTTCATAAAGCCCCCTCAATTTTTAGACGCTACGCCACGCTTTCTTCGGCTTCGCGAATGTAGAGTTTGAGATGGCCGAGCGCCCGCTCGCGATCCTCGGGCGGGATTTTCGCCCAAACATCCAAAATGCCCCCATTCCCCGTCCCGGTTAAAAGGTCTGCCCAGTCGACGCCAAGGACTTGAGCCGCGAGTTGGAGCGCTTCTTGGTTCCAATTCTGCTTGCCGTTGACCATGCGCCCGACAGACACCTTGGTCATGTTGATGCGTGCCCCCAACTCTTCCCGGCTCAGCCCAGCGCGCTCACGCCACTCGTCCAACCGCAAGGCGATTGGCTCAAACTGAAGCTTTTCCTGATTTTTCTGTTTTTTGCCCATGGTCAACACTTTAAAGCAGCGTATGTCGGGCGTCGTAACATGGGGTGTTTTTTGATATTGCGCTGATAGTACACCCCATGTTACTAGTGTCGGCCATGAGCGAACCGGCCGAAATTACCAACCTTCGTGACTGGCTGAAGGTCCACGACAAAACCCATGAAGATCTTGGCCGCCTTGTTGGCTGCACGAAGGTCCATATTGGTCGGATCGTGGATGGCTCACCGCGTGTCTCAATAGGGTTGGCGCTTCGAATCTTCGACGCAACCGGTGTGAAGGTCGGCCCGCTGGCCGAAGCCAACAATTCCGATATCCCCGTTCTGCGCCGCATCCACTCCAATTCGGCTGCCGCATGATTCAGCTCGGAGCAAAATCGCACCCCGCACATGCTCGGCAATGGTCGGCAAGGATGTGCGTTGCTTCCTCCCGGCCAAGTCGGACCACGGGAAGTGTCTCTATCTTGCCGGACACAGGAGCCGGGTGGGTGCGCAGATATTCGACGATTGGTCCAACCAATCGCTCGCGACACCAACGCGGCGAATGTCTTTTGCGCGCTGCCGCGAACGAGCCTAAAATCAACATTCTCATTGCGCGCCGTTCTATTGCGGCTCGGTCCACTGTAATTCTCATTGGTTCCCCCTCCATGTGTGTGGATGTCGGGAACCGTAGCGTGCTCTTTGAGCATCGGCCTCGCGCAGTTCAAATCTTTGTAAACAGGCAACCCGTTCGCCATCATTCGCTTGACTGCCCAAATTTACGCGAGGCGGGCAGGGCGACGACACTCATTCCATCTGTTCGGCTTCCCGGATTAGGTCTTGAAGCTTCGAGGCCAGAAACCGCGCGCAGGCCAAATCTATCGCGAACGGGGATGGGTTCGCGGAAGAGCCTTTCACTTTGGGGCTCAGAAGGATCAGCGCTTCGCCACCGGTCTGCCCCAGCGCTGCGTCCACATATTCGCATTTCATCGGCGTTACGCGTTGCCCATTTCGCATGGTTTCGCACTCCCTTGTTGGCTTCAGTCGCCCGGATTGTAGCCGCATGTGGTCGGGTTTTCACGCTCATACAACCCCGGTCCGCGGCATGATCGGCCTCACCGAATCCGATGTCCGGCGCATCTACCGCGAGGAATATGAAGCGGAGCGGCGGCGCAAAGAGTGGTGGGCGGACGCGCATAGGTCGCCTAGCTCTGACTTTGCGGCGATGGTTTCCGTGAGGGTTCTTCGCCGTGCGGCTGAGGATGCAAAACCTGCTTCTGCTCCCGCAGTTCAGAAATCGCCCCGGAAGGCCAGTTCTCCACGCGCGCGCGGTCGAGCAGTTCGTCGAGGCGCGAAATGATGGCGCGCCCGAACTCAGGCTTTTCATCTGCGATGGCTTTGGCCACCGCGCTAAGGCAGACGGACAGGCCGAGCAGCCGGGCCTCCGCTTCGGCCCAGCGTTCAACATTCAATTCCATGAAACTACCCTTGCCTCCGGTAGCCCCCCTACCGGTAGGCGATGACGAGTCGGGGCGGGCGGTCAACGCTCGCCCCTGCTCTGAATTGATGGTGATGTAATGAGCGCCACGGGGGGAGTGGCGACAGCGCCGAAGCCGACATCGAGCACCAGCCTTTCAATCGTCAGCGACACGTCGCGCATTGGCGATGTCCTGACATGCATCAAAGACATAATGGCCCGCGCCGAATCTGGCGACGCCTCGGCATCCAAAACCACGACACGGATCAAGCGGCTATTTGCCGATCCATCGAAGGCGCTGCGCGTCACACTGCGGTCTGGCCCCGATCCACTGCAACTGCGCGTCGAATATGTGGCGACATCCGCGCTGGTCTCCCTCATCGAACAGGAGAACGGCGCTTGAGCGGTCTGACGAAAGAGCAATTTCGAACGCAGGCGTTCATCGAGATCTATGCGGAGCAGTTCGGGTTCAGCCCCAGCTATGAAGAGATTCGCCACGCGCTGGGCCTCGCCGCCAAATCCGGCGTCTTTCGCATAATCGGCGAATTGGTTGAGCGCGGCTATTTGAGAAAGCTGCATAAGCGCGCGCGCTCGATTGAGATCATACGCCATGTGCTGCGTCCCCGTTGCTGCCAGCATTGTGGGCACGATCTGAATGAGACCGTCCAGCCCGTAATGATCTGGCCGAAGAAATCCGAACATCTGAGGGCGACATGAAAGTCCTCGCATCTTGGGAAAAAGACCGCCCGGCGAAGAACGCTGCCGGACGGCCAGTCATTCGCTGCCAGGCACATCGACAGCGCGAGGAGAATTACTGATGCTGAATTCCGCAGCCATTGCCTTAGAGGGTCAAAAACTTTGGCATAGCCAAAAACTCACACCCGCCGACGACAGCACGCTCGCCGAACAGTTCAAAGGTGTCGTGTTGCAGTTCAGCGTCGGTCAGTTGGCGCGCGCCGCTCAATGTTCGAAAGACACGGCAAAGGCATGGAAGGCCGGGCGCGCCATTCCCAGCGCAGCAAAGCTATTCAGGCTCGCCCGGAGCTTGGGCCCTGTACAGGAATGGGTAGCAGGCCAGATTGATCCCAGCAAAACACTTAACGCGCAGCTCGCGATCCTACAGCAGGAGGCGCGTTTACCAGGAGAGGAAGGCGCAATTGCGCGCGCCCGCCTCAATGACATGCTCGCCATAGCGAGAGGTGAATAATGGAACATGATCTTTCCCAGCATTGGGCGATTTGCGACTGGATTAAGTCGGAGCATCGGCGCCGCAGTATCGCCGGGCAGCCGCGCGTTTACTTTATTCAAGGCGCGGGCTCAGGGCTCATAAAAATTGGGTTTGCCTCCAATCTGAAACAGCGGTTGTCGGCCCTCAAAACTGGCTCACCTGTTCCGTTGACTATCCTCGCGCACCGTCCGGGCGACGAAGAGGAAGAGGCGTGGCTTCATAGCCAACTAGCAGCACACCGGGCGCATGGCGAATGGTTTCAGCCGCATGAGGATGTGCTTCGCCATGTCCGATTTGCGCTCCGCTTTCCGCAGCAAATGCCAATCGCGGAAATACCTCGTTGGTATCGGAAGGCGCGGCTGGCCGTCGATCACTTCATGCCGAGGTACAATCTTTCAGAAGATGATGCCTTTGAGCTGACGCGGGGGCAGCCCGAGATGCTTTCGCATTTCGACTGGCACCGGCATGAACAAGCATTCGTCCTGGCGGACTACGCTTTCGCACAAGCCCACGGGGGCATGGCATGATTCACCTCGGCTGGCCTCAAGCCATATATCTGGGTTTGATGATGATGGGGATCGGCCTCAGCATCGCCCGTTACGGCGAGCAAAAGCGCGACCGCTACGACCTGGTTGATGTTGCGATTTCTCCGGCCTTGATATGCGGACTGCTCTATTGGGGCGGGTTCTTCGGATGAGCCGCACCGCAAACGCCACTGATCCCGCGCGCATGTCCGAGGTGATCGAGCTTGAAAAGCGCGACGCTGCTTTCGAGCGGGCGATCATGCGGGTGTTGCGGCAGGCCAACGGGGCAAAGCTGACAAGCCGTGAAATCTACAAGGCCATGGGCTTCGATCCCGACGCGCCAGAAAACTGGAACCGGGTCTGTTCAATCATCTGGTGGCTGGAAAAGCTGATCTCGATCCACCGCATCGAGACCGACCAACGCGGCACGGACAAGCTCTATTTCATCACGCCACCGAAGGATGATCTCGATGTGGCGGCGTGATTTTTATTTGCGCGATCCCAGTTTGGTTAGCGACCCGTATCCGCCGACATGGTTGATCGCGTTCCTCCACCCAATCCAATGCCTGCGTGAGGCGTTTCACGCTTACGACAGAAGGAAATTGTAATGGCGAAGAAATCGACAGGCGCGCCGAAAGTAGCGAAGCCCAAGGGCACGCGCGCGAAAGCCAAAGATAAAACTGAGCTTCGAACAGAAGCCAAACAGGCGGTGAAGGAGCATGTGGCGCAGGCGACCATGAACATGCCGCAGCCGAAAGACCTGGAACATCACTACCGCTCTGTGAAGGGCTTTGCCGAGAAAGCTGCCACGGCGAACAGTCACCTCCGCACGGCGCGCAAGACCGCGAAGGAAGCGGGTGTTGATCTCGCCGCGCTCGACCGGATGTTCAAATATGAGCGGATGGACGAACACGAGGTCCGCGCCGAACTGGCCCAACTCTCGAAGCACATGGAGATTCAGGGCCACCCGGTCCAGATCGCGCTGTTCGAAGCCAAGAACGGCAATGTGGACGAAGAAGCCTATCGCGTTGGTCGTCGCCATTGCGAGATGGGCCGCGCCGCCGAGAACCCCTATCCCGAAGGCTCCACGCCAGCCGCTCAATACGAACGCGGCTATATGGAACTGACGGCTGAGCGTCTGGGCGTGACGAAGGAAGAATTGGCAGCGGCGACAGAACAAGGCGAGGGCGAACAACTGTGGCCCGATGACGTGAATGTCGACGATGTCTTCCCGCCCGCGCAGGCAGACGCGCCGGTTGCCGAAGCCATTCATCACTAAGACGAGGGCCGGGGCGTGCTAATTGGCATCGACGGATCGACGACGAAGACAGGCTTTTCATTTGGGGGGCCAAATGACGGCTCCCCAAGGGGCGGCGTGTGGAAACTGCCGGGCGCGGACGAACTTGTGTTCGACCGCACGCTGGCCAGCGTCGGCGATTCCATGTCGATGCTGATCCGCATGATCCGGGCTACGCATGTCGTGATCGAGGCGCCGCTTTTGCTCAATGACAGCCAGCACGCTGCCCATACCGCCATGGCGCTGATCCAACTGACGGGCGCGATGCGGGCGGCTGCTACGCGGGCAGGGTGCCGCGTGTCGCTGGTTGCAGTGTCCACGGTGCGAAAGCATTTCATCGGCCATGGCCGATTGCCTGGGGCTCAAGCGAAGCGTGCGGTGCAGGATCGCTGCCGCCAGCTTGGCTGGGCATTTGAAGATGACAACGACGCGGACGCAAAGGCGGTTTGGGCGTGGGGTATGGCGAAATATTACCCGGAATGGGCACCGCGCGGAACACCGCTATTCGCAGATAGGGGGGCGGCATGAAACGCACCCAAGCCGATCACCTGACCGACGATGAAGTGGCCGAACTGAACCGTATGATGGTTGCTGGCTATAACGCGAAAGTCATTGCGGCGCATTTCAACATTTCTGTCCGAATAGCGCAGTCGAGGATCGCCGCATTTGCTGGACGAGCCCCTCGCAAAGTGAAGCGCGAACCGCGCGCATTCATGCCCATCGCGCCAAAACCCGCGAAGAAAGAACATCCCGTGCCGAACGCGATCCCATCAGTTCTCTCTAAGATCAGGGGTGGGCGCGCATGAGCGCAGCATCGGCACGCGGCCTGTTCCGGGCCACCGGCAAGAAATCCAAGCCAGTAGCCGTTCGCAATCTCATGGGCGAGATCGTGAAGGCGGATGCACTGGAGCGTGAGCCGGACGAATTTTACCCGACGCCGCCGGAACCGACGCGCGCGATTCTCTCTGCCGAGTTGCCACGCCTGCGCCAATTCCAATCCATCTGGGAGCCTGCGGCGGGCGATGGCGCGATGGTGCGCGAGATGCAGGCCCTTGGTCTGGACGTAGCCGCATCCGATCTTATTGATCGCGGCTGCGGTGCGCAGATCAAATCCTTCTATGAGTACGACGCCGCGCCGAGCCGGGCGATCCTGACCAATCCACCATTCGCGGAATGTGGCTGGGGTAACGGACGCGCCCGCTGGCTTTATCACGCGCTGGACACATTGGGCGTCGAATATATGGCGCTGCTGCTCAATTGGTCCTTCCCCGGTGCTGGCGGTCTCGCGCCGTTCTGGGCGAAGCATCCCCCGGCCCGCGTCTATCTCATGCGCTGGAAGATCGACTTCACGGGGCAGGGCGCGCCGCCCATGCTGAATGGCTGGTTTGTCTGGGACAAAGCCCATCGCGGCGACACCGTCCTGAAAATGCTGGACCGTGCCGACGCCCGGCAGAGCGAAATGTTTGCCGAGGTGGCCGCATGAAGACCACTGCGCTATTCAATTGGCTGTTCAACCGCTATGGGCGCGTAGAGCCAGACTATACGATTGGCACACTGGCGAATCCCTATCTGCGCCGTTGGTTCATTATTCGGCGGAAGCCCCTTGTCGGGGCCTATCTCCACCAATTTATGCGCAGCGATGACGACCGCGCGCTGCATGACCACCCTTACCGGATCAACGTCTCTATCGTTTTGTCAGGGTGCTATGTCGAGCACACGATAGATCGTGGCGGCATCAACCGGCGAACCGTTCGTAAGGCCGGGGATGTGATCGTTCGGTTAGGACCGTCTCCGCATCGTGTGGAGATCGAGCAGCCATGCTGGACGCTGTTCTTGTGGGCTTCGTACATCAACGATGCACGCGGCGCGCATTGGGGATTCCATTGCCAAAATTTCGGCTGGGTTCATTGGCTGGACTTCACAAACCCTGAAGACGGCGGGGCCACAGTTGGCCGTGGCTGCGGGGAAGTCGAATGAGATCCTCCCGCAAAGGCCTGAAGCGCTACAGCTTCCGCAGATACCTCGTAACTGGGCCGAATGGCACGTTGGCGATCGACAAAGACGCGCCGACCAGGTGGTGGGTGCAGCCGCCGGATTGGCCGCGCAACGGGTTCTTCGCCCAGCGCTTTCGGCGCCTGCGTGATGCGGTGGCCTATGCGCAGGGCAGGGTGGAGCCGGTGGACACGTTCGGTGATCCAGAAATGCCGGTGTTCATGCGGCGGATCGCGCCCAGATCACAGTCACACAATAGGGCCACCCCATGATCCCGCGCAGGATATTCGGCACCAATGTCATATTGGGAGCGCCACGGAACTGGAATCCAGAAAAGGACGGCACATGCGGGAGCCTTCCGGCCCGCTTTGATGCAGACCGCTACACATACGCGACGGCATGGGAGCCGACGCCCGCCGAACTCGCCGCCCTGAACGCTGGTGGATCGGTGGTGCTTACCGTGGTCGGCGCCCACCCACCTGTGATGCTTCACGTCGAAGCCTTGGACGGGGAGGGCTGAGATGTGACACTTCTCAAACCAAGCGAGCGGTGGGCAATGACAGCGGATGACGCGGCACGGCGCCGTGGCTATGCCGCGCGATCCGAACTCGCCTTGCGTGAGGCGCTTGAAGCGTTCTGCCGTAACCGCTGGCACGATGCGCGTATCGTCCACGAAATTGTGATGGGCGAGGGTAAGGTTCGCGCCGATGTCGCCGCGATTGGACTCGCACATATCGCAGCGTTCGAGGTGAAGGGCGCCTATGACGACACGACACGACTGATCCACCAGATCGGCATGTTCCAACTATGCGTGCCCGAAGTCTGGATGGTGGTGGCAGAGAACCATTGCGATGACGCGAAGCTGGTTCGCCACCTTTTGCCAAGTGTTGGGCTACTGGTCGGGTCCGGCATGGATCGAGATTACGGTCGTAAATCAGAAAAGCCTCTTGAACTGACCGTAATTGCCGAAGCTGTTCCGCGTGCCGTGGTGCCAGAGATGGCAGCGCGAATCCTTTGGGCCGACGAGGTGCGCAAAGCTCTGACCGATGCCGGGTCACCGGTAGGCGCAAAGACGACGCGAACCGCGGCACTCAAAGCGCTGCTCGACCTCGCTAGCCCGGCAGAGCTTCAAACCTTGATCTGCAAACAGCTTCGAGCCCGTGAAGCCATGTGGCGCGCCGATCCGGCCGTGGGAGCCCCATCCCATGCCCGTTAAGCCGCCCAAATGCCGGACGTGTGGGGTTGAAGAATGGCGCCATTTGTGCGGCGGCGTGCCGGAGATCGTGATGGCGAAACTGAAACCTGAGCCGGTGAAGCGCACGGTTGGCAAAATTGCCAACTCCCGCTCCTGCCCCAAGAAGGGTGAACTCGTGCAACGCCGGAACAGGAAGGGCACTGCATGAGCGAGAATGGGGTGTTCGCTGTCGCCCGAAGTATTTGGGCCGATCCAGATTTTGCCGACGAGCAATTCACCGAGCGCGAAGCCTGGATGTGGTTGATTGGGGAGGGATTTGTCAGAAACCATCCGCGCATATTGTCAGCGGCTTGGAAGTGGCCGCGACAAAGAGTTTTGGAATTTGTCCGCAAGATGCGCGCACGAGGGCTGTTCATTGAAAACGGTGGGTACCTTTATGGCGTTTCGTTGGAACTGGCTCAGCCCCATACAGAGTTTATCAGCGGCCAATCGTGGCGTTCGCTGCGGCTTAGGGTTTTAGCGCGTGATCTATTTTGTTGCGCCTATTGTGGCGGACGTGCCTCTCACGTCGATCACGTTTTCCCTCGATCTCGTGGCGGCCTGGATGTGGAAAGCAACCTCGTCGCGGCCTGCGAACATTGCAACCTCTCAAAAGGCGATAGGACGCTAGAAGAATGGCGGATAGCAATATGAACGATGAGTTACCGGCACCGCTTGTTCCTGCTGAGTGTGACCTGACCGATTTCAAGAATATGCCTCTTGAGGTTGAACAGCTTCGGAAATCCAAGTCATGGCTCATCGCAAAGCGCAGGCCGGAGTTGGCTTTCTTTATGCTCAATCTGTGGATGCGCGCCTGGCATGAACGACCCTGCGCATCTATCGAGAATGATGACGATGTTCTCGCGGACGCCGCTGGAGCCCACCCCAGGGACTGGCCAGAAATTCGGGAGGATGTGCTGCGCGGATGGGTAAGCTGCGCTGATGGTCGTCTCTATCATCCGGTCATCGCTGAAAAGGCGCTTGAGGCGTGGAGCAAGAAAATCGCATACCGCTGGGAGAAGGAACGCGACCGCCAACGCAAGGAATGGAAGCGGGCCGGTCGCGAGGGTGCCCCGATAACGCCGACATTGGAAGAATACATCGGTCAGCACTTTCCGGGTGCAGTCCAGTTTGTGTCCGCCATGTTTCCGCCGGACAAGTTGGTGATGTCCAGTGGAAAGCCTGATGATGTCCACCGGACAGACGGTGGAAGTCCGGCGGAAATCCCTCTTAAGGGAGAGGGAAAGGGAGAGGTAAGGGATAGGGAATCTCTAAACCTCGCTTCGCTCGGAGCCGCTATCGCAGCGGCGTGCGCCGCCGCTCAAGCCCGAATGCGGGACGAAGCCCGTGGCCCTGAAATCATCCGATTGCCAACCAATCGGTTCAACACCGCAGCCGAAGAATTCCCGTTGTTCGAAAGCCAAGTGGTTGAGTTCGAAAAGCTTTACCCAGCGGTCGACGTGCGAGTGCATCTGCGGAACATGCGGGGGTGGTTGATCTCCAACACCGACAAGCGAAAAACCGCCAAAGGCATGATGCGGTTCGTAAATTCGTGGCTCGAAGACAAACAAAACAAGGCACAAAGCAATGGCGGACGTGGTACAGCGGGAGGGGCCCAATCTCCCAACAAATCCTTTGCCTCAGCGGTCTCGGAACGAGTTGACGCGCGTGCTCGCGGCAGTTTGTTCGATGACGGAGGCGAAGGCGATTTCATTGATGCCGAGATACGAGGCCCACTCCTCGATCTGTCGCCAAGCCCAGACCCTCGGTAAGCCGGTCACGCGCGAGGAGTGCGACCAATGCTTGCGTGATCTGGCGCTGATGCTGCCGCGCGGCCAGATGAGCGGCGATGATGTCACCCGGATGCTGGACCTGTATCACGCCCTGCTGGCCAAGCGTGGCGTCACTCAGCGGATTCTTGTCGCGGCGTGTGAAGCTTATGTCATGGCCCCTACCAAGGACGGGAAGAAGTTTTTCCCCGATCCCGGCCAGCTATTCGCGATGTGCAGGGACGATGCGGCGCACCGGGCCGCGAAGTTGAAAGCTTACCGGCGCGCACTCGACATTGTGAAATCTGACGCTCAGGGCGAAGCGGTAATCCCGGCCGATGATCTGCGGGACCGGTTCAAAAAATTGAACGAAATGTTCCGGGCCGACCGGGAAGTCGAGGGGCAAAATGGCTGAGAACTGGCATCTGTACCGGAGCAAACCGGGGCTCGATCTGTTGGCCCGGCGCGGACTGACCGAGCAAGGCTTCCGGGTCTATGTGCCGAAATCCTATCGGCGGGAGACGCTGGGCAAGCGCAGCTTCATCGTGACCGAGCTTCGGCTCGCGCCCTATGCCTTTGTCGCGTTTGACGTGGCGAAGCAGCAGCACGGACCGATCAGCAACACCCGCGGCGTGCAGGAACTGTTCTGCAATCGGGACGGCAGGCCCCGCGCCGTGCCTGCCTCGGTCGTGCCTTCGCTGCGCCGGATCGAAGACGATGAGGTCGAGGCCGCGTCCCGCCGGGTCAGATTGGTGACGCAGGGCATCGCGCCCGGCACCGAAGTTCGGATTGACCGGCACGACCTGTTCCGCGGCTATGTAGGGATGCTGATCTCCAGCGTGAAGGGCGAGGCCCTCGTCGCGACCGAGGGCACTGTCATGATCCGGCTGCCGGAATGCGATTTGAGCGTGGTCGAGAAGGCAAAGAGGCGCGCGTGACCAGTTCGCCCGGAACGGAATTGATGCCGCGTGCCACCGTTGAGGAACTGGTGACGCGCCGAAACCGCGCGCTGTCCCTTTTCGGCGAGGCGCACACCGCTCTGTCGCGCGCAGTCGAAGCCATTGAGGAGGCAGGGAAGGCATCGCGCGCAGCGTCGCCGGGCGTCAACCGCTACAACCGGCACCTTGACAAGGCAGAGTTTCACACGGCGCTCGAACTGCCTGCGCGCGACACTTATGTCCAAACGGCGCGGCGCATCGTCGATACCGATGTGTGGTCTCACATCGTGCAGTTGACCGAACTCGAACGGTTGATGGACAAAAAGGCCAAGGATCAATTCAACCAGCAGCTTATCGACGACCCGCCGGAGGTCACGGTTGAGAATGTGTGCGCCACGCTTCAGCAGTTCGCCGCCGATGTGGGCACGATCTTCAAACGGGGCATGGCCGAGTGCTTCTCCAACCTGGACCGGCGCTTTCGCTCGCATGACGGCTGGAAGATTGGCAGCCGCGTGGTGCTCACCCGCGTTTTCGATGACCATGGATTTTGGAACCATTATTCCAACCATCGGGACACGATTTCGGATGTGGAGCGGGTCTTCCGCGTGCTTGACGGGGGGCGGGCCATAAACCTTACCGCAGTTCACGCCATCGAGCAGGCGCGTGGCCGCACATGGGGTGCACGCCAGACTGAAATCGACACAGACTATTTCCTGATCCGCGCCTACAAAAACGGCAATGTTCACCTCTGGTTCAAGCGCGATGACCTCGTGGATCGAGTAAACCTTCTGCTGGGCGAATATTATGGCGCGCCCATTTCCGACCAGAAGCCGCCGGAAGACGACGGTGGGCTCTACGATCCAAAGCTGACGCCCGCCAAGCGGTACGGGTTCTTTCCGACGCCGGATGCGGCGGCCGACCGGCTGATCGAAGACGCCAAGTTAGATGCTCCTGACAGAGGCCCACCGCTCCGCGTTCTTGAGCCAAGCGCGGGGACCGGAAATCTGGCGCGCCGATGCCTTGCGCCGAGGGTTCAAGTCGATTGCGTCGAGATACAGCCCGCCTTGGCGGCGATGCTCATGTCGGCCCGCGTGTATGGCAAGGTCTGGAATGTCGATTTTCTCCATCTCGTTCCGTCTCCGACCGGGCTCTATGACCGCATCGTGATGAACCCGCCGTTCGACCGCGAGCGGGACATAGACCATGTGATCCATGCATTGAAATTCTTGGCGCCGGATGGGTTTCTCTGCGCGATCATGTCGGCTGGAACTGAATTTCGCGAGACGCGGAAATCCATCGCGTTCCGAGCGCTCATGGAGAAGATGCAGGCGAACTGGCGCGACCTGCCACCCGGTTCTTTCTCGGCATCTGGCACAAACTGCAACACCATCATTCTTCGGGTGTGGAAGGACGGAAGGAAAATTTGGGGATGATCCTGACCGGGCTGGAATTTCAACGCATCGGCAAAGCGCTATACGGGCGGGCCTGGGCGCGCATCATTGCGGACAAACTGGACCGATCATTGAAAACGGTGAAGCGGTATGGAGCAGGGGTGAGTAACGTGCCGCCCGCCCTAAAACCGGAACTTAAAGAATTAATCGACGAGCAAATAAAGATGCTCAAGGCGATCCAAGCCGAGCTTTCGGAAGAAAATATGTGGGACGACATCGACTGGTGATGATGCTTTGTCCCTCCGCGAGGGACACCGAGATGCAGGCACGCGATGAAACTCCTTGACAGCGAATCTCAAATAACCCCATCCCTATTGCACATTAGCGATGATTCGCTCCGGGTGGCTCAGATGGCCCCCAGCGGGAGCCGTGGTGAAGACCACAAAATCACAGGCATATCGCGTGATGCTCGATCTTGGGTTTATGGGTGTCGGCGCGGTGATCTATTTCGCCACCAGCAATCCAGATGTTCAGGTGGCCGGGATCATCATTGGTTCCATAGGCGCTCTGGGATTTGCCATCGGGTGTTGGCGTAACCTAATGCGGCGGCGGTAATGCCCAGCCAATATCTCAAATGCAACGGGTGCGGCGCAGTCCTTGATCGTAAGCCGGGGCCGCATCAACCATTGTTCACCTCGTATGATGGCGGGCGAGAAATCCGCGAATACGCGCGCTCGATTGGCTGGAAGACCGATCACCGGAAAACAGTGGGGCTGGGTGAGGGCGAAGATTACTGCCCCAACTGTGCCGGTTATCGCTGATTGACCGCGGGCTTCGGATTATAGCGAGGCTCATTCTCGGCATATGAATCGAGCATCAGCCAAGTCATGTGTCCCTCGCAGGTGTAGAATACATCGCCTTGGTCGGTTTCCGCGTAATAGATTTCCTCGCCCCAGCAAGGGCAGTTAGGCGTCGCGGAATATTTGAACACACAGTTGGTCATGGCCGAAACATACCGTCGGCAACATCGCCGCTTCAACTGAATTCGCTTCGCCCGCGCCCGGCACCGCCAGACCCCGCTATGCGGGCTGCGACACACCACACGGCCGGGCCAAAGCGGTATCTGCACTGTAGGGCAGGCGGGCCGTGCGAGACGGCTCACCAGATTGAGGATCAATATGACCATGGCCGAAATCTACGGGCTATATGATCCTCTGGATGGCTCTCTCCGCTATATCGGCAAAGCGAATTGTTCCACCAAACGTCTACAGAGCCACCTCCGCGACGCACGCCGCCGGACAACGCCGCTCTACGGCTGGATAAATGGGCTCCGACGCATAGGTCGAGTGCCGCACCTGCGCGTTCTCGAAATCACAGATGATTGGATCGAGGCGGAGCGCAGGCACATATCCGAAGCCCGCGCACGTGGAGATGGTATCCTAAATGTTGCCATCGGCGGGAACGAGCCCCACTGCCCGATAGAGACACGAAGGGCAAACGGAAGAAAACATCTCCGGCGGCTGACGGGCCTCGACCCATATCCTCCCGAAAAATTGACACGAGAATCTTTGGTGCGGGACGTCCACGAATGGGCGCTCAAGGTTGTTGCCCGCGCTGGCAGCATACGTGGGTTCGTTGATGTCGCCTCAAAAATGAGAAAGTACGCGGCCGCAGAGCCTGAGCATTTCGCCGATTGGGCCAATGCTGGCAGCAGGCCCGGCGATAGGGGTTAATTATGGACGTCGGACGACCGACAAAATACGAACCAAGGTTCTGCGCCGAGGTGATCGACTATATGGGTCAAGGCTTTAGCATGACAGCCTTTGCCGGAAATATCAGCGTAGCGCGGTCCACGATCAACGAATGGATGCGCACCAACCCTGAATTTTCGGAAGCTATAAAAATAGGGCAGGCAAAACGCACGGCGTTCCTCGAAAGGGGGTTGCTCGAAGGCGACTGCGGCCCACGGATCACGGCACGGATATTCGCCCTGAAGAACGCCGCCCCCGAAGAATGGCGCGACCGACAACATCATGAACTGACGGGCGCTGACGGTGGCGCGATCAGAACCGTGGACGAGGCCGCACTTGCAAAGCTTAGTGATGCCGAACTCGAACAGCTCACCGCTATCCGGACTAAACTTGCCGACGCTGACCCAGCTTCAGGCGGAGAAGGCTAGGCGGGAGCGGGACAGGCATCTTGAGCATGTCCGCAAGAATTCCGATCTGGTGCGGGCGCGGTGCCAATCGCTGCACGGGTTCATTCGTGAGGCGTGGTCCATCTTGGAGCCTGCCTCCGTGTTTCTGGATGGTTGGCACATCCGGGCGATCTGCCTGCACCTTGAGGCCATAACCAACGGCGAATTCCTCGCGATGGGCCGGGACAACCGGCTGCTTATCAATGTGCCGCCTGGCACGATGAAGTCCCTGATCGTCAGCGTGTTCTGGCCCGCGTGGGAATGGGGGCCACGAGGGTTGCCCTCGATGCGCTACCTCACTGCCTCGTACAATGAGGGTTACGCCAAGCGTGACGCGCGCAAGATGCGCGATCTGGTGACCTCGGAATGGTATCAGGCGCTTTGGCCCATCGAATTGATCCGGGCGGGCGAGACCTCATTCGAGACCAAGGACCGGGGCGGGCGCGAGGCCAAGCCGTTTGTGTCTCTGACCGGCGGCCGTGGGGATCGGGTCATCATCGACGATCCGCATTCGACCGAGACGGCGGAATCCGAGAGCGAACGCGACACGACCACCCGGATATTTCGGGAGTCCATCACCTCCCGCCTCAACGACCCGGTGAAATCCGCGATCATCGTTGTGATGCAGCGGCTCCACGAAAAGGACGTGTCGGGCCAAATCCTCGCGCTCAAGCTGGGCTACACCCATTTGATGCTGCCGATGGAGTTCGAGCCGGAACGCCGATGCGTGACGCCACTGTTTGAAGATCCGCGCACAGCAGACGGCGAATTGCTGTTCCCTGAACGGTTCCCCCGCTCCACGGTGGATCGCGATAAGGCGACGATGGGCGGCTATGCCGTCGCCGGTCAGTTCCAGCAGCGCCCGGCCCCGCGCGAGGGCGGGCTATTCAAACGGGGCTGGTTCAAGGTCATTGACGACGAGCCCGTGGGGATCACATCGCGGCTCCGCCGTTGGGATTTGGCGGCAACGCTCCCGGCCAAAGGCAAAGAGCCAGACTGGACCGCTGGCGTGCTGATGGGCGTGACCGACGACAAGCGATTTGTCGTGCTCGATGTGAAGCGCACTCGCGATGTCGGGCACGTCATCCGCTCCATGATCGAGACAACGGCGGAACAAGACGGGCCGGGCGTGCGCATCCGCATCCCTCAAGACCCCGGTCAAGCCGGAAAAGATCAGGCCCAGATCATCATCAATTCATTGACCGGCTTTGCGGTGCAGGCCGAGCGCGAGACAGGCTCGAAAGAGACCCGCGCGGAATCTTTTGCGATCCAAGCCGAGGCCGGAAACGTGCTCCTGCTGCGCGGCGCATGGAACGAAGCATTTATCGACGAACTCTCGAACTTCCCGGCAGGCCAATTTGACGATCAGGTCGACGCTGCCGCCGGAGCTTTCAACGCATTGGCCGTCAAGCCTGCCCGGCAACCCAGGATACGGACGCTCTGATGGCGAATATTTTCTCCCGGCTCTTTGAGCGCAAGGCGAGCCAGGTCGGGCCGATGATGGTTCGTACCATGGTGGCGCAGGGCCAATGGCCGGGCCGTAACATGGTGCAACAAGCCGTCGAAGGCTATCAGCGCAACGTCATCTCGTACCGCTGCACGAAGATGGTGGCGGAGGGTGCGGCCTCGATCCCGTGGACGCTGTATAGCGGCGAGAAGGAAATCACGAGCCACCCGATTCTCGACCTGCTGGCGGCGCCGAACCCGCTGAGCGACGGTGCGGCTCTGCTTGAATCGTTCTACTCGCACGTCATGTTGAGCGGCAACGGCTATCTCGAAGCTGTCGATGGGCTGGGCGACCGCGCCGTTGAACTCTATTCGCATCGCCCGGAGCGCATGAAGGTGGTGCCCGGCGCCAATGGCTGGCCTATGGCCTACGATTACACGGTTGGTGGACTGACCAAGCGGTTCCCCGTTGATTTCGACCGGACCGACAACCCGATCTTGCATGTCCGCGCCTTCCACCCGCTGGACGACTGGTATGGCATGTCACCGCTTGATCCGGCGGCATGGTCTATCGACACCCACACGGGCGCGGGCTCATTCACAACGGCATTGTTGCGCAACAGTGCGACGCCATCCGGCGCATTGATCTATAACCCAAAGGATGGGGGGAGCCTTTCCGACGACCAGTACAATCGTCTGAAGGCAGAGCTTGAGGCAGCCCATCAGGGCCGCGAGAACGCGGGTCGCCCAATGCTGTTCGATGGCGGGCTCGACTGGAAACAGTTCGGTCTCTCCATGGAGCAGATGCAATTCATCGAGACCAAGCGTGACGCCGCTCGCGAAATCGCCATGGCCTTTGGCGTTCCCCCGATGCTGCTGGGCATCCCCGGCGACAACACATTCGCCAATTACCAAGAGGCAAACCGCACGCTGTGGCGGCAGACCATCATTCCGTTCGCGCAACGCGGCGGGCGCGCCCTCTCAAACTGGCTCGGCCCACGCTACGGCAAAGGGCTCTCGCTGCGGCCCAACCTCGACGACCTCGACGCACTGGCCGAGGAACGCCAGATCCAATGGGACCGCATCGAAAAAGACACCACGCTCACCATCAACGAGAAGCGGATCGCCAAGGGCTACACGCGGATCGAGGGCGGCGACGTGGTGCTGGTCTCGTCCTCCATGATCCCGCTCGAAGATGCGGGCGCCACGATCAGCGGCGGGCCGGCACCGACCGACGACGAAACCGACGACACGACCGACGACACCAAACCCAAGCCGAAGCCCAAGCCAAAAGACAATGCCGACAAGTGAGGAAACCCGGCGCCAGCGGGAAGCTGAGGACCGGGCTCGCCTGCAAGCGGCGTTGGAACGGGTCATTGCCCAACAACTGGCAGAGGAACTTGATCGCATAGCCGAGGAAGCTGCCCGCCTTGCCCGCGAGAAGCGGGAGCGAGACGAGATTATCGCGCTGATCCTGCCCATGTTTTACACGACCACGCTGGTCGCGCTGCTCACCGGCAGGCTCCATGCCGTGGCCCACGCCTTCGCGGATCGGACCGCAGTCAGCCTCGGCGTCACATCACCGACCGTCACAGACGCCGCGGTGCGCGCCACACAGGACTGGGTTGCGCCATTTGTGGCCGATCAGATGCGCAAGGTAGGCAACACGACTGCCAAGGTCATCGCGAAGGTCGTGGATGCGGCGGTTGCGGAAGGTGTTGACGAAATCGAGATCGGACAGCGCCTGGCCGACGCCCTGGGCGGTGACCGCGCCGTGGTCCGATCCCGCATCATCGCCGCCACGCTGAGCCATGCCACAGCGGGCCAAGCCAGTGACAACGCGGCCCGCTTCACCAACCTTCCCATCGTCCGTATCTGGGTTTCGATGGAAGACACAAAGGTCCGGCCCACCCACGCGATTGCCGATGGACAGATTGTCGACCTCGATCACCCATTCACGGTCGGCGGCTATTACCTGCGCTTTCCTGGTGATCCGCTCGGCCCGGCCAGAGAGATCATGGGTTGCCGCTGTGTCGCCCTTCACAAACGTGCCGCGCTGACCCGGACCGAACCTATTCCGAACCGCCTGATCGGGCGCAACGCCCAAAACAGATAACGCATCCCGCGCGCGGCGAGCGCGGCCCGCGCCGTCGTGAGACGCCGCCATCCCGCTGATGGGATCGCCTAATTCAACCGCCTGACCAGAGGTGACGCCCATGCGCATCAACCGCTTGTTCCTTCCGCTTGAGCAAAAAGACGTTGCGCCGGATTCCGAGCACCTAACCTGTGAAGGCGATCTTGAATGGAAGCTGGCCGACCCCGCGGCTGATCCCGCCGTCGATCCCAATGCGAACCCGAACGATTGCCACATCACGGGGTACGGGGCTGTGTTCAACAACGTGGACAGCGGCGGCGACATCATCCTGCCCGGCGCGTTCAAGAAATCGATTGCAGAGTGGCAGAAGCGCAAGGCCATGCCGCCGATCCTCTGGCAGCACATGAGTTCCGAGCCCATCGGGCTGTGGGATGAGATGGCAGAGGATGACCGCGGGCTGAAACTGTCCGGCACGCTATTTGGCGAGTTGCCCCAGGCCCAGGTCGCAACGGCTCTGCTCAAGCGCAAGGCGATCAAGGGCCTGTCCATCGGCTATCGCACGATCGATGCCGACATCAATTCCAAGACCTTTGTTCGCTCCATCAAGGAAGCGGTCATCTATGAATTTTCGCTGGTGACATTCCCGATGAACCAAAAGGCCGGGGTCACCGCGATCAAGAATGAGTTTCTGCTCCCGGGCGACCGTGAGCTTGAGAAGGCCTACCGAGACGGTGGGTTGTCACAAAGCGCCGCGAAGGCTGCTGTTGCTGTGACGAAGAAGTTGGTCTCCCGGGACGGCGAGACGGTCGAGCAAACGCACCGGGAAGGTGCGGGCGAATTGCTCTTGTCCCTACGCAGGGCCAAGTCCCTGCTCACCTGAAAGACCCCAAAATGACCATGCACACTCGCACCCGCGCGATGCTTTCGGCCGCGCGCCGCATCCCCCATGGCCTGGAACGCAAAGACGACACCGGCTCCCTCGTCGAGATTAAGAAGAGCGTCGAAGAGTTCATGACGGGCTTCGAGACGTTCAAGACGAAGAACGATGCCCGCCTCAAACAGATCGAGGAGAAGGGCAGTCCCGATGTCGTGACCAAGGAAGAACTCGACAAGCTCAACGCGGCGCTCAACGAGATCAAGTCAGAGGTCAACACCGCCATCGCCAAGATGAACCGGCCTAAGCTCGACTCTAAGGGCAAGGAAATCGACCCCGAAGTGGCGGAATATTCGAAGAAATTCGAGGACTATTTCCGCAAGGGCAAATACGCCGAGTCCGGCCGCGAGGGCTATGACGAATTCCGCGCGCTCGAACAGAAGGCGCTCAACACCCAGGTCGCGACCGATGGCGGGTTTGCCGTCCGTCCTGAAATGGAAACCAGCATCGACGCAACGGTGAAGGAAGTTTCCCCGATCCGCGATATGGCGTCGGTTCGCCAGATCGGCACTGCGGTCTACAAGAAGCTGGTCAACACGCACGGCACCAATTCGGGCTGGGTGGGTGAAACCGGTGACCGCCCCCAGACCGAAGGTTCCAAGCTGCTTGAATTGTCGTTCCCGGCCATGGAGCTTTATGCCATGCCCGCAGCGACGCAGGCGATGCTCGACGATGCGTTCTTCAACGTCGATCAATGGATCGCCGATGAAGTGTCGCTCGAATTCGCCAGCCAGGAAGGCAATGCCTTTGTTTCGGGTAACGGCGTCAAAATGCCATTCGGCTTTCTCGCCTATCCCTCGGTGGCCAACGCCAGCTATGCATGGGGCAAGGTTGGCTATGTCGCGACCGGTGCCTCCGGTGATTTCAAAACCACCGACACACCGCCTGCTGGTGCCGACCCCATCGTCGATCTGTTCCACGCCTTGAAGCCCGCCTATCGCAAGAACGCGAGCTGGGCCATGAACAATTCGACGTTGGCCAAGGCTCGCAAGCTGAAAGACGGGCAGGGCAACTACCTCATCAACACCAGCTTCGCCAATGACGGCATTGTTGAGCGCCTCTTGGGCAAACCCGTGACTGAAGTGCCCGATATGCCGGACCCTGCGGCGAACACGTTCTCGATGGCGTTCGCGGACTTCAAGCGGGCCTATCTGATCGTGGACCGTGTCGGCATCCGCACGTTGCGCGATCCCTACACCAACAAGCCCTATGTGCTGTTCTACACGACCAAGCGCGTCGGCGGCGGCATCCAGAACTTCGAAGCCATCAAGCTGATGAAGTTCGCCGCGTCGTAACGGACGCCAATCGGGCCGGGGCTCGTCTCCGGCCCACATTCCTCCCCTCTCCGAAAGGACACTCCCCATGCGAGACCTCGCATCCTATGTCGCGGCCGTTACCATGTTCGGTCCTATCACTCTCGCCGCCGACAACACGCCCGCCCCGTTCGATCTTCAGGGCTTCGATTCCGCCGCCATTCTCTTGGCGGTCGGCATCGGTGGCATCACCTTCGACGGCTCGAACAAGATTGAGTTCGTGTTGACCCATGCCGACGACAATGGCGCCGGTTCGCCCGGCATATTCACGCCGGTCACCGCCGCCGACATCTATGGCGCCGATGCACCGACCACTGTCACCGGTGGCATTGTGAAGTCGCTGATCGCGGCGCACGCCGCCGCCGACGTGACCGAGGTCGGCTACAAGGGCGGCAAGCGCTTCCTCAAGCTGCTGGCTGACTTCAGCGGCACGCACGGCACTGGAACGCCCATCGCTGCGCTCCTGGTCAAGGGTGATCCGCGCAACGCTCCGGCGTAACGCGATCAGAGACCGGCGCTGTCGGCATGTCAGTGCCGGTCTCCCATTTCTTCCCCATACCCAAGGAATTCGACATGAAAACTGTCACGATGCTGCGTGACGACCGTGGCGCGCCGCATGGCCACACCGTCGTCAATTACATGACCGGCCAGGTCTATGAGATGTCGGACGATCTCGCCGACGTGTTCATTGAGACCGGTTCCGCGGTCGAGGGCGATCAGCACGACACACCGTTCGATAACGACCCGGCGCTGACCAGCGAAGGGCTCTTCGACGCCGAAGAAAAGCTGAGCGGCAAGGAATTGCAGGCCGCCGCAACAGAACTTGGTCTCGACATCAAAGCCTACAAAAACAAGGCCGAGTGCCGCGATGCGATCCGTGAATTGCTCGCCGCCAAGGCGCTGACCAGCGAAATCACCCCGGTCTAATCCATGCCCAGCGAATACCTGTCCCCCGACGAATACGCGGCATACGGACTGCCCACCGGCACGACCGTTGGACAGGTGCGCCAAGCCTCGCTGCTGATCGACGCCGCGCTTGAGCGCAAGAAGGGGCTGATCTGGGCACCGGATGCGGACGGCAACCCCTGCTACATGGTCGGGGCTCCGGCTTCGATGGCATGGGTGACGGTTGGCGCTGTGGATGCGGGCGAGAATGTCGTCGTCACACTGACCAAGCGGGCACCGGCCACGCTGGTCGGCCAGCCCATCGTGTTTAACCGCGCCGCTGATGATGCGGTTGAGGCATGCACCGTTGTTGCCGTCGATGGCGTGACGGTCACGCTCGACGTTGTGCGCCACGCTCATGACGCAGGCGTCTCAATCGAGGCTGGCCTATTCCTTGAGCACACAGGCCAGACCGTCGGCACGCCGTCTCGCGTCTTTGTCGATGCCAAGCCGGTTGCGGGGGTCATATCAGCGAAATGGCGGTCGCGTGGTGGCCCGACCGGGCTCTCCGCTGCGTTCGATGACTACGGACAGGGGCTCGGCTGGGGCGAGCGCGCCATCCCTGAGCCTACCGGCGCGTGGCAGACCATCGACATCGCCCAGATCGAGATCGACGCCAGCATCGGCCAAGTCTGCGTACCGTGCGGGCTCTATTGCGATGTGAAGCTCCACTATGTCGCCGGGTTCAGCGCTGAGGGCCTGCCCGCCGCGATCAAACTGGCCTGCGCACAACTGATCCTTGCCGGTTCTGGCACGGCCCAATCCGCCCAGGTCGTCAAAGACATTCAAGACGCTTTCGCGCTTCGCCGCGTCAGGATTTGAGGTAGGCGATGGCGCTGCGATTTGCTGACAGAACAAAAGACACATCGACGAGCCAAAGCTCATCGACCATCACGCTATCTGGCACCGCGCCGACCGGGTTTCAGTCTTTCAACGCAGGGATCGGGGATGGCAATGCCTGCGTCTATCTCATCACGGACGGAACTAACTGGGAGGTAAATTGCGGGGTCTACACGCATTCCGCAAAGACGCTGGCACGTTCCTCCACACCAATTGCATCGTCGAATTCCGGTGCGCAGGTTTCGTCATTCACCGGCACAGTTTCCGTTTTCCTCGCAGACCCAGCGGCGCACATCGCTGGCATGGATTGGGGGCTCGCGTCTGGCAGGCTCTACAGCAATGCCTTTATCGAGGGTCGCCAGATTGGCACGGGTGGAGCCGGTCTGAACCAGCTTCATTTTTCACCCGTCTGGATTCGTGAACCGTTCAACTTCGTCAAGCTGCACTTCAATTTAGCGACAGTCTCCGCCAACGCAGGGGCCGTAGCATCGCTAGGGCTGTATGCGAATGATGCGGGCCCAAGCGTGTTGCTCGGTTCGCAAACCGGTTTGGATGTGGGCTCGGTAGGCGGGGTGACGGGTGACAATGCGACCTCATCCATTTCGATGCCGCGCACGCAAATGCCTGGGCTCTATTGGGTTGGGTATTTGTCGTCGGTTGCTGCTGCCACAGTCGGAATGGTGTCTTCGGGCACCACGCCATCGAGCAAAACGGTGTTTGGTATCACCAGCACAACGGATACGGGGTCCGTTTCTGGCTTTCTTCTCACCTCTCAATTCTCTTTGCCAAATCCGGCAACAGGATACGGGTCTGAAGCGAACAACACCCCGTTTATCGGTGTTGAGGTATCTCTGTAATGGGCAGCAAGGTCACCACGCATCTGACGGGCGGCGGCTCTGAAACGGTCGACACGCGCGACATTGAAGATGCTCGCGCCGATGCGATCAGTCGTTTGGCTTTTGAGTTCGTCGCGCGTGTTGATGCTGGGCGCAACTATGGTGGGGCTAATTATCAGGTTGACGATGTATCCCGCGCCAATATCTCCGGCGCATCCGCCATGGCGCTCGCCGTACAAGCCTCTGACGGGGCGTGGCCCGAAGGATTTTACTGGATCGCGAGTGACAACAGCCACACGGCAATGAGTGCTGCGGACATGATCGCCTTCGGTATGGATGTCGGCGCCTATTACACCGCGCTCGTGGTTAGCAACCGGGCGCTCAAAGACCTGATCGCCGCCCTTCTGACCAACGAAGCATGTGACGCTTTTGTCGTGACCGAGGGCTGGCCCACCAACTAGCGAGGCGATCCTATGAGCCTTGGCTTTGGTGCGATCTCAGAATTTGCCATTTCGGAAGTGCCTCCCGCTGGTTCGAGCGGCACGACGTACAACGAGAGCCTGACCTTTGGAATTTCAGCGGGTGTCTCAAACTCGGCATCTCTTTCGGCTTCGGCAACAGCCGTTTTCTCGACCGCAGTAGGGGCGGGGACCACGAACAACGCGGCACAGAACGCCGCCATCACGCTTGGAGCACAATTAGGGATCGGTGCGGCGGGTGCCGCGACGCTCAATTCTGTCGTCACATTTGCTGTGTCGGCTGGGGCCAGTGCAGGGGCGGCGCTCACAACGAGCCAAGCCATCGCGCTCGCTGTCGGGGCAGGCATAGCACCAACCGGATCACTTCTGGCTCAAGCCGCAGCGGCGCTGGCCGTCACTGTGGGGCTGGCAGCGGACGGCGGGGCGACCGGGGGCGGGACCACATACGATGAGGCCATCACGCTTGGCGTCATCGCTGTGGCGTCAGCCATCGCGCAGATGCAGGCACAGGGCCAATCCAGTTTTGCGGTCAGCGTCGGCGAAAACGCAGCGGCCAATCTCAGCGCCAATGCCTCTGTCAGCCTTGACGTAAGGGTCACACAGTCCGCCGCCGGTCAGATCACCGTGAACGGCTCCATCGCATTGCCCGCGCTGATGGGCATTACGGACAGCGCCTCCGCAGCAGTTCTGGGACAGGTTGGCTTTACCGCGACATTCGATACGCGGGCCTCGGCACAACTGTCAGCGCTCGAAGCAATCACCTTGGCCACGCGCATTGCGATGGCCTCTTTCGCATCCACAGGGGGCCTGCCGCCCCGCGTCATCGACCTCAGCGGCATGGCGCACCCCGTCACCGATCTCACCGGCAAATCACCTTCCAGCGTCGACCTAACCGGCACCGTGACGCTCTCCTTCAACCTCAAAGGCAAGGTCAACTGAACATGGAACATGTGAGCGCAGCCCATCTCTTGGGCGCCGTGAAGATGAGTTCGCTCTATCACTTCGAGGCGCGGGACAAAGACGGCAACATCAAATGGACCGAGGAAATTCATAACCTCGTCGCCAATGGTGGGCTGGACGATCTGCTGTCGAAATATTTCAAGGGCAGCGGCTACACCGCCGCGTTCTATGTCGGGCTGAAAGGAACGGGCACGCCAGCCGCTGGGGATACGCTGGCATCCCATGGAGCATGGTCCGAGGTGACCGGCTATACCGGCAACCGGCAAGCACTCACGCTGGGCTCGGTCTCCGGCCAGTCCGTCGATAATTCGGCCAGCAAAGCGTCGTTTGCGATCAATGCCACGGTCACAGTGACAGGCGCGTTCCTCGCCACCGTGGCGACCGGCACATCCGGCGTTCTCTACGGCGCCGCAGACTTCGGCACGTCTCGCAGCCTTATCAGCGGCGACACGCTGACCGTCACGATCACGCTCACCTCTGCCTCGGCCTGACCGCCATGCCCCAGCTGGAGCCGCCCAATTTTGAACTGTATGCCGGAAACGACGCGGTGCTCCGTCTCGCCATCATGGCGGACGCCAGCACCGTATTCGATCTCTCCGGCGTGCAGGACATCGTGTGGACGGCGCGGGTCGATCTCACGTCGCCACCGGCCATCACCAAAACCAAATCAGGATCGGGCGGGATAGACCTCGCCACCGATGGAACGGACGGGATTTGTCTGGTCCATATCGCCGCCGCCGATAGCGCGGGGCTCCCGGCCAACCTCATCCATGAGGCCCGCGTCACCGATCCTGACGGCAATGTCGTCACCGTCATTTCCGGCCGCCTGCTGGTCGGCGTCAATCACTGGACCTATTCCGGCAACCCCAAAACGTCGCCCAAGGATGCGGTTCGGTTCCTGATTGGGGATACGAACAGCGATGACGGGTTGGTCTCTGATGAAGAGATAACCTTTTCCCTCGACATGCGCGGCAGCCCATATGGAGCCGCCGCAGAGGTGTGCCGATCACTGGCCGCCAAATATGCGCGCGACGCCGATAGCTCCAGCCGCGACATGCGGGAATCGTATTCGCAGCGATCCAGCGCCTACCGGTCCCTTGTGAAGGCATTTGAAGACAAAGCGCAGGCGCAATTCGCAGTCGTGCCTATCGCGGGGCTCCTGCGCCAATTCATTTGAGGCCTGGCCATGTACGATATTGTCGTCGCTGGTGTCCCCACCACAATAGCTAACATCAACGCCATCCCTGAGCGGGTGATGAAGCGTCTGGCCATCGTCATTCCGCAACTCACGCAGACGTTGAACGAGGGTGAGATATCGAAGATAGGCATTACCTTCAAACCGGGCACAGGACGGCTTGCGGGAAGTCTGCGCAACGATACCCGTTCCACCGCGAACCAGGTCATGGGACGGGTCTTTACGCAGGGCGTGCCATATGCTGCTGCACAAGAATGGGGCGTAACCTTCACCCATCCAGGTTCCAGCAAGCCGCAATCATTCGTCGGTCGTGATGGCAAGCGCATCTTCACCCAATTTACGAAGCCGCACACAATCACCTTGCCCGAACGCTCTTACGCGCGATCGACTTTGGCCGATCAGAGGCTTGCCATTGTAGGGGGCGTGCGCGGCGCCATGATCGAGGAATTCACCACATGAGCACGCACACCGAAATCGCGGCTGCGCTGCTCGCACAATTACATGTCCTCAAGGGTGAGGGCACGTTCGTAACGGTGACGGACGAAGTCAAAGACATCTCACAGTTTCCGACGCCTCAGCAGCCGGTCCTGATGCAATACGAAATGGACGCGAGCAACGATCTCTCAGAAACGCCGGTAAAGCGATCAACTGAGTTCTGGCTGATAATCGGCGCCCAAACCACAAAGAACAAAGGCGTTTCGGGCGCGCAGCGATTGAACCCGCTCTGTGATCGCGTCGAAGCGTTGTTCCCATCCGATCCTGATGGGCCATGGAACACGCTCGACGGTCTCGTTCTGGCTTGCCGGGTCAAGCATGTCCGAAAGGACTTTGGCGATCACACAACCGAGGTGCAGCGCCAACACCTCGCATCCATCCAGCTTGAAATTCTCTCGCTGGTTTCCTGACGGAGCACTCACATGACGAAAGAAGACAGCGCACCGGCGGAAACGCCGGAGCCCACGGAATCGCGTGTCAACGCGATCATTGATCGGTGGTTTCTCGATCACTTCCCCAACAGTCCAGTCGCCCGAGACACCGACGCCTGGAACCACACCATTGCTGCTAAAGACGATCTGAAGCGGCGCATCCAAGAGGAGAATTAAGTCATGGCCCTTATGGGACAATTTGGTCCGGGTGTGCTGTTCATTCAGCGCATGGACATTGCAAACTCCACGCCGGTCAATATCGGCAAGGCGAACAGCTTCGAATTCGGCATCTCCGCAGAGCAGAAGGATCTTTACGGCGAAACTGATTTTGCTCTTATGACAGCGATTGGTACGCGCAAGCTTACCGGCAAAGTCAAAGCCGCAACAATCTCGGGCATTGCTCTAAATGCCGCGATGTTCGGGGGCACCTTCACGACGGGCACCACAAAAATGGCTGTGCGCGAATCCGCAGCGGTCCCCGCTTCGACCCCGTGGACCGTCACAGTCGCCAATGCGGCGAGCTTCATCGAGAATGAAGAAGTCGTCGACGGTACAACCGGGCTCCCGCTCCAATTGGTCGCCTCCGCGCCTGCGACTGGACAGTATTCATACGTGAAAGCGACGGGTGTCTATACCTTCGCCGCGGCTGATGCGAACCGAAAGGTCGGCATTTCCTATCGGTACAAAGACGCGACCAACGGTCAGACCCAGATCATCAAGGCCCAGCCAATTGGTACGACGCCATATTTCCGTTTGAGCTATTGGATACAGACACAGGGCAACGGGTTCTATGTCGGATTCCGCCGCTGTATTTCCTCCAAATTGCAGCACTCGTTCAAAATCTCCGATTTCGACATGCCGGAAATCGACTTCAACGCCAGCCAAGACGACGCTGGTGAAGTGCTTGAGTTCGGCTATGGGAACGTGGGCTAACCGATGAAGAATTGTGAAATCACACTGGGCGGGCGGGTCTTCACGATCCGCCCCCTCCTGGTCGGGCAGGTCGAAGAGATCAGCGCGCTCAATGCCGGACTGCTCGAAACCGCAGTCACGCCGCAGGAACGTACCCGCGTCGTATGGCGTGTCCGGCGCGAGGTCATCTCCTCGGCGCTCGTGGCTGATTATCCCGAGATGACGCCTGATGGTTTGGCAGCGTCCCAGGCGCTCGGCAACGAACTGACCGATGCGCACAACGCGATCCTCGAATATGCCGGGTTGATTCCGAAAGACGCCAAACCCGAGGGAGCATCGGACGAGCCGGGGGAAGCCGCGGCGGGAACGAAATAGATTTCGACCTGATCTATGGCCGCATGGCTACGGCGTGCGGCTACACGTTCCCGCAGATGCGTGAAATGACTTGGTTGGATGTGAACCGGCTGTGGCGATACTGGAAAGACTATCCGCCGGTGCATGAGCGCATCGCCCGGTCAATCAACCCGGCAATGCCAAGTGCTCCGCCAGTCGAAGACCCGAGCCGATCCGCCGCCATAACGACGCCAGAAGAAATGGAACAGTTCATGGCGCTGACCGGGGGGAAGATCGAAGGGATGAGCCAGTTTGTTTAGGGGCGTGGGCAATACTGCTTAATCACCGCTTCGGTGGCGGATTTCCAACTCGTGCCGACCGTATGCTGGCGGGCGATCTCAATCTCAACGGTTTCCTTCGGCATTTTCAGCGCGGGGCAACGATAACTTAAATAGGCGAACGTGCCATCGACGGCGCCAGTTCTCGCTATGGCATTCGTAAGCCAAAGCGCTAACGCACCCACAACCAACGCCGCGATGCCAAGGCGGAGGGCCATCCTTCGCATCAATGACCGCTGAGCATCACACATAGGCTGCTTGCGGGTGCAGGCTTTGCATACACGCGCCCCTTCATTGATCGGTTCCAGGCAGAAGGCGCAGATCATGAAGAAGTTCCCACACTCGGCATATGGATAAGTAATCAATGGCTGATCGCGATTCAACCGTCGAAGTTGCCATTGTCGGGAAGGCCGATCCGTCACTCCAGGCGGCGACGGCGTCCGCCAGTGCGCAGGTCGAGGGCCTCAACACCAACTTGAAGCTCAGCAACGCGGAGGGGCGAGCGTTACTGGCGGCGTTGGGCACAAATTTTGATAGCATCAGTCCGAAGGCCCTTGCTGCCGCCGCCGCCGTGGGGGCGCTCCCTCCAGCGCTGACGGAAGTTGCTGGAAGTGCAACCGAAGTCGCCGAATCGGTTGGGGCTGTCAGTTTTTCGAGCCTGCAACAGGGGGTTGACGCCTCCCTCGGTCTTGATAGATCCCTTATCTCAGCCGCCAATAGCGCGAAGGTTTTCAGTAGCGCGCTCAGCTCCAATGCTGGGTTCGATGCGGCCAAACGTGACCTCAAGTCGATCCAGACTGAAATTGATGCCCTAACGGCCAAAGAAATGCTGGCCGCAAAGAATGCCACGCTCGGCCAAGCTATCGCGAATTCGTATGCCGGGGTGACGGCGGAGTTTAAATCAGCCGCAGCCAGTGCGGCCATTTTCGAAGCAGCCCTGGCACCGCAGGCGACGCAAGCGGCCCTCGCGGTCGAATTGCGAAATGCCTTCGCTGATGAAGCCATGGCCGCTGCTGCGGTAGGCGAGGCATTGGCAGAGTATGGCGTGCTTTCTGCGGCAGCCGAGGGCACGACGCGAGCCATGCACGGAAGCGTGTCAACGGCGACTCGTGAATTTCGCGCCCTATTTGACGAACTGAGTTCGGGCCGGACACGACAGACGCCCGGCACGCTAGCGATCATCGCTACGCAGGTCTTTGGATTGGGACCGGCCGCGCTCGCCGCCTTGGCTGGTGTTGCTGCGCTAACTGGCGGGCTCGCTTATTATATCTATCGCGTCCACGAAGCCGCGGAAGCGAATACCGAACTGGAGGCGTCGGCTAGAAACGCTGGCAACTTCGACATTCAGAAACAGAAGATCGAAGAATATGTTGCGACCCTTTCCCGCTTTCCAACGGTCACGAAGGATGCAGCCCGAGAAATAATCGGTGCCTATGCCGACATGCGGGGGCAGAGCGAGCCGCAAATGCGTGCCTTGATGGCGCTCACCGCTCAATGGGCGTTCCAGACAAAGCAGGAAGCCCCTGACGCCGCAAAAGCTCTTGCTGCGGCCTTCAGCGCAGAAGAACTGTCGGGCAAAGAACTGACGAAGTTATTTCCGCAAATCACCCAGGCGCAGATCGACGGTATTCTTCAATCACAGCGCATGGGCGACACACATCAGCGTAACGCTGAAATGCTGAAGGTGCTGAACCAAGAAGTGAGCACGAGCATTGAAGGCTTCCACGAACACAATGCCTCGATGTTTGCCAGCGCCAGCACAACACTGCGCTATGCCACAAACACTGCAACGGCCGCTGGTGTCCAGCGCATGCACAACAGGATCATCGAAGAGCAAACCGAAGACTGGAAAAACGATGAATTCGCAGTGCGCGGGTATATTCTTGCGCTCGAAAATTTGGGCCAGAGCACAAACGAAATAATCGAAAAGGCCACCAAAGCGGCTGACGCTGAAGACACTTTTGGTGTTCGCATCCGCCAAACAAAGGCCGACATCGACATCCTCCAGCAAGGGTTGGAAGCTGCAAAGCAGGCTGGTGACCAGGTTAAAGTTGACCAGTTGGAAGCTGGTCTTAAGGCCGCTCAAGAGAACCTTACCAAGCTCCAGACTGGCCAATCTAACAAGGATATGTTCGGTCTAAAGATGGCGGGCGAAGAGGCGATCATGAGCGCCCGCGAGACGGTATCTGAGATCAACGCGATTGAAGGGTTGGGTGCGCAGGAACGGCTTCAGAAAATCCAAGTGGTGTGGAATGACCTATTGCGCGGCGAAAGCCTGACCGCCAAACAGCGCGCTCAGGTCAACATCGAAATGAACCGCGCCATCGCAGCCGAAAACAAAGAGGTCGGCGATCAGCTCAATGCCGTTAGGGAGGAGATGACGAATACGGACCTTCGGCTTTCGCGTATGTCAATTGAAGCCAAAAAGAAGGATCTGGAAACCGATTTCGCGAACCACGCCGTGACTGCGGCTCAGAAAGCGGCACTTCTTCAGCAATATGTCATGGATGAATACTCCGCCGACATGGACGTGCTCCAGAGTAAGTTCGTGGCGGCCGGAGAGGATGTCGTTCTAAAGGAGAAGATTCTTGGTCAGATTAAGACCCTTGAAAAGCAGAACCAGATAGACCTCGCGACAATCAGACGCCAAGAGACATCTGACTATCAAAAGGAACTGAACACACAGGTTCAAGCTAAACAATCGCAGGTCCGTGGATTGTTGAGCGCCGAAGATCAGTTCGTCCGTAGCATATTCACCAGCCAGCAAGGCCTTACGATGAGCCTGCTGCAATTGAGTGGGCGTTTATTGCAGGAAGAGATTGCGAACGATCTCAAGTATTTCACGCAGAAGATGTTTTACACCCAAGCCGAGATGGCCGCGTCCCGCTCTATGGAACAGGGTGGCTTGCTCGCGCACCTTCTCACGCAAAGAGGGATGACTGCCGCAACTGTTCAGGGGAACGCCGCCCGGAACGCAGCCAATGCAACATCGCATGCGGGGTTTCTCGCCGACATAGGCGAAACCTTGATGCGGTGGTTGGGGCTTGAGACTGCCAAGACGACGGCTGTTGTGGCTGGCGACACCACAAGGGCCGCGTCAACAGCCGTAACAACTGCCACCGGGCAAGCACTTATGGTGGCGGCTGGGGCGGGCCAGATCGGTGTCGATGCAGCGGTGGCTGCTGCTGGGGCATACGCTGCAACCGCGGCTATCCCGTATGTCGGCCCCGTGATCGCTCCAGCAGCGGCGGCGACGGCGTACGCCGCTGTGATGGCCATGCAGGCGGGGCTTGTTGTGGGTGCCGCCGAAGGCGGGGCTTGGGAGGTCAATGGCGGTCTTTGGAAGCTGCATGAGCAGGAATCGGTGATCCCAGCCCATATTGCGAATCCAATGCGCGAGTTCTTTGAAGGCGGAAATTCCGGTGCCAAGCGGGGTGGGGACACACATATTCACCTGAACAACAATGCAACAAGCCTCGCGCCTAAGAGCGCGGTTCGGATGATGAACGACCGCACCTTGATGCGAAAGAACGCCCGCACTCTTGCCCGCTACATGGCTGGTAACCCCGGCGCGCGCCCGGCTTACTGATGTGATTTACAGGGCTGGGCGGACTGACGTGTTCGACTCGCTTGCGCTGTATGACTGTAAAACACCATTGGCATCGAAAATCAGACTGACCGCATTTCCGTTCGCGCCGAACGCTGAGCCGTGTGCATAGCTATAAATGATGACCCTCATCCCGTTGGACGTAACCGATCTGCCATTTGGCTTGCCGAGCCGGGCCACGACCTGATCCTCAGTTGTTACGCCCTTCGAGAATTGCGCGAGATCACCCTCGGTAACTTTAGTTCCAGTCGACATACAGCCTAACAGCGCCAAGGCGACGGCACCCGCAACGATGAGACGATGAAGCATTTCCCCCTCCGATTTTGAAGGCGGGCAGCTTATCCGGCGACCTTGTTCCCCGCAAATGGAGGCCTCCATGCCCACCATCCCGCAATTCCCGGCATTCCCGGGAATCACTTTCCCTGTGACGAAAACGCTGACCGTTGCCACGTCGCGCGGGCAGGCGAAGAACGGTCGGCGCTTTGCCCAGCCGTCGTGGCCATACCCGCTATACAGCTTCGAAATCGACATCAGCCTTCTGCGCTCGGCTTCTGCCTATCAGGAATTCCAAACCTTCGAGGGGTTCTGGAAGCGGGTGATGACGACGCCCGGCCAGTTGTTCATCTGGGTCAATCACGATGATGGCACGGCGGTAGACCAACTGATCGGCACGGGCGACGGCACCCGGACCCTCTGGCAGGCCATGCGCACGCTGGGCGGTTTTGTGGAGCCGGTGACGGCGGTGCTTCAGAATGACGAAGCGGTGACCTCAATCGAAGATGCCGGGCTTGTCGCCGACTCTGTGACCCAGACCTTTGATGACGGGACCGTTCCAAGCGCCGTTACCCAGATCGTCGATTACGGCGGGCTCACGCTCACGCATTTCTTTGTGAACGGGGCCGAAGTCGATGTGACGATCTTTGCCGGTGGCGCGCTGCGTTTCACCGATCCGCCGCCGCTCGGTTCCGCCATCACATGGTCGGGCATTTATGGGTGGCTGTGCCAGCCCGATGAGGACACCGCAGAACTCGAAGAGTTCATGTCCGGTCTCTACAGCGTCTCCAAATTTACGTTCACCACGGCGAGGCCAAACGCATGAGTATTCAACGACAGCTTCGGCGCGGCACCACTTCGCAAATCAATGCGATGACTCCGGCAGCGGGCGAACTGCTTATGGACACCACGCGTAATGCGTTGGTCCTTGGCAATGGCTCGCAGCTTGGCGGGTTTCCGCTGCCATCACTAAACGCGCAGGGATGGGTTGGAATTGGGATAGCCCCAAACTGCCCGTTGCAAGTGTCTCAAGGTCAGTATGACCCGTCAGCGACGATCAATCTGGTGACATTGACTTCGTCGCTTGGGCTGACTGGCGACAACTCGAATGCCCAGGTGACACTCGCCATCAACTCGTCAACAGTGACCGTCCCGCTTGGCAAAACGATGACAGGCTCAATGAGCGCGATACGCTTAGACGCGTTCGTCAACACTCTGACGTTTGCGGGGACTTTAAACAGTCAGTATGCGATATGGACGCGAGCGGGAATATTGTCATCGGCCAGCACGGGGACGATTACCATTGCGACTGCGTTGCGTGCCGAGCCACGTAATGATGTGGCTGGAGCTACCATCATTGGTCTCTATGGTGTTTACGTCTCCCCATCCACTATCGCCGGGAACGGAAGCACGTTTGCTGGCGTGTGTGTTGCTCCATATTCGATGACCGGAACATACACTTCCAGATACGATTTCTACGGCGGCAACACCGGAGCGAATAATTATTTTGCGGGTGCGGTTGGCATCGGCGTGACAGACCCGCAGACGTACAAGGCGTATGTTCGCCAATCGTCAACAGGTTTGGGGGCGTTGAGGTGCGATAATCAATCAGCAGCAACGGGAACCGTCGTAGTTTGTAATCTCGACACAACCGGAAACAATGTCTTTGTCAATTTTTACACTGAGAACCCAACCGCTGTTCTGCGCGGCTCAATCAATTACAACCGAACTGGCGGCGTAGTTGCCTACAACACGACTTCGGATCAGCGCATCAAAGAACTAATAGCGGACGATTACGATTATGGCGCGGTGATCGACGCGGTTGAGCCGCACCATTATCGCCGCACGGATATTGTGGCTGAGAACTTTGGTTTCTTTGCGCAAGAACTGCATGCGGCGGTGCCAACGGCAGTTTCGCAAGGCTCGGATGACGACCTTGGCCCCGGCGATGAAGGGTTTGTACCGTGGCAAGTCGATAACTCCCAACTTGTTCCCTATCTCTGGGCTGAGGTGCGCGCGTTGCGTTCTCGTATAGCTGCGCTCGAACCTGCCTAATCCTCACTGAGGCTCCTTAGCCTCCTCACTCCAACACAATCGAGGCCGATATGACTGTCACCAATCGACAGATTGCGACCGCGCACGCCGCGCTCAACGCTCTGTTCAATATGAAGCTGCCGGACGGATCGTCTCAATACCCGCTGATCCGGTTCGCGCAGAAATATAATCCAGTGGCCGACGCCTATATCGCGGCGGAACGGGCGATCTCCGAGAAGTTCGTCGCGTTCGATGACGAGGCGGGGGCATTCCGCTTCGAAAACGGGCGCCCCGTGTTGAAGGAGGGCGCATCTCGCACCGACTACGACGCGGAACTGAAACGCCTTCAGGACATGGATGCAGACATCCAGTTCAAGCCGCTGCCGTGGTCGATCTTCAAAGGCGTCGAGATCGAGCCGGTGATCCTGCTCGCCATCGACTGGGCGCTTGAAGTGGCTGCGGACGACCAGTGAAAATCCCGCGCTACGAGATTGCGCCCGGAGCGACAGCGGCTTTGCTGCTGACCAAAAAGTTCGTCCAGTGCGATCTCTACACTTTCACGCCGAAGGTGGGGCCGCCCATGATGTGGGCGGTCAATGAATTTCCCGTCGTGATCCCTGACACGACATGGAGCGCGAAAGGCCCAATCTTCCTCGGTCAAGACGGTGAGGAGGAACAGGGCCATTGGGGCGTCGGGACCGACGTTGACACTTGGCAGCTAGCCATCGGGGTTCGCAGTGTAGACCCGCTGACCGATGAGGAATGGCCGGACAGGGTTGGAGATATCCCGATCCTGCATGCGATCCGGGCTGGGCTGTTCGATCAATGCGACGTGCAGGTAGATGTCGCGATCTTCCCAGAATGGCCGACCCAATCTCAATACCCCGACGCCATGTACCCGACCGGCGTGGTGACGTTGTTCGCCGGTGAGATGGCCGAGATCGAATTCAGCGAGACGATGGCCGCGTTCTCGATCGACAGCTACATGGCCCGGCTCAGCCGCCAGATGCCGCGCAATGTGTATCAGGCCGGGTGCCGCAAGACGCTCTACGATCCGGGCTGCACGCTCAGCAAAGACAATTTCAAATGCCTCGGAACTGTGGAGGCGGGCAGCACGCGCTCGATCATTCGTTCCAGTATCTCAGCCCCTCCGGGCAGCGGGACAGTCGCGTTGGGCCGCATCGTCATGACGAGCGGAAAGAACGCAGGGTTTAGCCGCACGGTGAGGGTCGCAACGGTGGGAAGCCCCGGCACCTATCAGTTGATGACGCCGTTCTTCTTCCCGTTGGCCGAGGGCGACACGTTCGAAGCCTATGCCGGGTGCAACAAGGCCCGCACGACCTGCGCCGCATTCGGCAACACGCTCAATTTTGGCGGCGAGCGGTTCGTGCCGTCCCCGGAGACCGCGATATGACCGAGGCCGAGGGCAGGGCGGCGGTCATCCGGGCCGCGGAAGGGTGGATCGGCACACCATGGTCACACATGGGCCGGGTCAAAGGGCCGAATGGCGGCGTGGACTGCGCGCAATTCGTGTTCATGGCGCATGTTGAGGCGGGGCTTATCGCACTCAGCGAATACCCCAAGGTCGAATGGTATCCACGCGATTGGTTCATGCACCGGGACGAGGACAAGCTGCTTGCCATCGTCTCCCGCTTCCTAAGCGAGACGGAGACACCCAAGCCCGGCGATGTAGCCCTTTGGCGCTTTGGCCGGACTTATAGCCACGCCGCCATCATTACAGGCTGGCCCGATCTCATTCATGCCGATGTCGAAGCCGGATCAGTTCTGCCCGCCTATGGCAATGGCGGGCGGCTCGCGGACAGGACGCCCAAGTTTTTCACGAGGTGGTGAATGTCCATGCTATTCGGCGGCGGCTCTGGCTCGCGGGTCAACAAACCCCAAGGGCCAGAGACCGCGCTGCGCATCAACAGTTCTGTCTACGGCCAGGTCCGCATCATCGGATGGGGCCAGCGGCGCATCTCGTGGAATTTGATCTGGTATGGCGATTTTCTTGCCACCGCGCACCAGCAGGGCGGCGGCAAGGGCGGCATTCTTGGCGGTGCGGGTGGCAAAGGTGGGAAGGGCGGCAAAGGCGGCGGCGTCTCTTATACCTATAGTGCTGCTGTTGCAGGCGGACTGTGCGAGGGTCCGGTCCACTATATCGGCACATGCTGGGATTCCAGCGGGTCACAGTTTCAGCTTTCATCGCAGAATCTCACCGCATTCAACGGCGGCTATTCGCAGGCGGCGTGGTCCTATCTCACGTCGAAACATCCGTCCGAGGCTGACGCCTATCGCGGGCTCGCCTATTGCGCGGCTGGCCCGATGCAATTGGGGTCTTCGCCCGCTCTGCCAAACATCAGTTTCGAGGTCACGTTCGGCATTCATGACGCTGTGCCCGGTGTCATCGACGCGCACGCCAAAGACATCCTCGTCGATTTTCTGACCAATGTGAATTACGGCGCCGACTTTCCCGCTGCGCGGATCGGTGATCTCACGCTCTGGCAGAATGCTTGCACCGCAGCCGGTCTGTTTTTCAGCCCGGCCCTGACATCGGCACAAGAAGCCAGCCAGTTCATTCAAGAACTGATGGAGATGACCAATAGCGAGATCGTCTGGTCAAACGGGGTGCTGAATGTGGTTCCCTACTGGGACCAGCCCCTGAGTGGTAACGGCGCCACCTACACGCCGCCGCAAGCCGCGCTCTACAGCCTATGGAATGACGACCTGATGCCAAACCAGGGCGTCGGCTCGGCCTCTACATCGTCGTCGGAAAATGCCGACCCCATCGTTGGCACCCGCAAGAAGCCCAACGACTACAAAAACATCATCAAGGTCCAGTTCAACGAGCGGATCAGCAATTACAATGCGCAGGTCGTCGATGCGAAAGACGACGGCGACATAGCGATGACGGGCGAGCGGCCCGCCGATCTCAAGACCTACGATCACATTTGCATTCGTTCTGTGGCCGAGAAGGTGTCGCAAATCCTGCTCGGCAGGGAATCGTATCGCAACGAATTCGTGATTACGGTCGGACCGGAATACCTCCTGCTCGACCCGATGGACATCATCGAGGCGACGAACGTAGCACTGGAAATGGATAACCAGTGGATACGCATCAAGGAGATCACACGCAACGCCGATAAGTCCTTTGTCTTCCATGTCGAGGAGTATCTCTATGGCACCGGTTCCGCGCCGGTCTATGGCTCTGAAGCGGGGCAGGGCTACACCGCCAACACATCGGTTGATCCGGGTGACGTTTCAGACCCGATATTGCTCAACCCACCCTCGCTATTGACCGGTGGCGCGCTCGAACTCTGGATTGCAGTGTCGGGAATTGGGGCCAACTGGGGCGGTTGCGAGGTGCATATCAGCCTCGACGGCAGCAGCTATTCCAGGGTGGGGGAGATCATCGGCGGCGCGCGCTATGGCGTGCTCACCACTGATCTGGCTTCGGGCAGCGACCCAGACACCACAAACAGCGTCAATGTCGATCTCGGCATGTCCAAGGGCGAACTCAACGGCGGGTCGCAAGACGATGTGGACGGGTTCGGCACCCTTGCCATGATCGACGGCGAGGTCATTGCCTATCGCGATGCGACACTGGTCTCTACCTATGAGCGGACGCTCAGTTATTTGCGGCGCGGTGCGTTTGGTACGACCATCGCGGGTCATTTGGCGGGGGCATCTTTCGTCCGTCTCGACGACAGCATTTTCCGCTTTTCTTACACCTCGGCCCAGAAGGGCAAGACCATCTATGTGAAGCTGCCGTCGTTCAATATTTACGGCGGTGGACACCAAGACCTCAGCATGGTCACCGCCTATTCGGTCATGCTCGATAGCGACGGCAAGTTCTATTATCCGCAGCCCACGGCACCCGGCACCGTGTTGCTCGATCAGACCACATCCGGGGCGTTTGATTTCTCCACGCCCGATCCAGCGTCGGTCAAATTCCTCATCATTGAGATGTGGGGCGCGGGTGGTGCCGGTGGCGGGGCCACGACGGGCGGCAAAGGCTCAACGCTTGGTCGCGGCGCCGGTGCTGGCGGCTACGTCAAACACAAGATCGCAACGCCTGTGTTTGGCACGGTCCTCAGCGGATCAGTCGGCAATGGCGGCGTGTTTGGTGGCGTGGGCGGAGACACGACATTGGCGGCGCTCAGTCTGGCCGCAAACGGTGGCGGCGCGGGCGGGAACCTGATTGCTGGGACCGGCGGCACGGCATCCGGCGGCAACGACACCAACACGTCAGGCCGCGACGGCGGGCTCACCAACACTTGGGACGGCGGCGGCGCGCCGGAAGGCGGCGGCGATCAAACCACGGCAGGCATGGCCGGTACAGCGCCGGGCGGCGGCGGTGCGGGCTCAACGACCACGGCGGGCACAAGCGGCGCGGTTGGCCGGATCAAGATCACATCCTCAGACACATAGACGGAGGCAGCGATGCCAATTGTTAGCGGTCGCGATTTCACCATCGACGATCTGATCGTTGAGTTTTCCGACACGATGGAACGGCAGGGTCGCGCGTTCTGCCCCATCGTGAAAAAACTGGTCGAGAAGCGGGACGTATGGTCGGTCGATGATTTCGAGCGATGGATATTCGGGCACCGCGATTATGCCGTGCCCTATATCGTCGATGTGATCGCCTCGGCCGGAACGCACCACCCGCCGGAATTGGCCGCCAATTTCCAGACCGCCTACGCGTGGCAACTCACGCAATACCCGTTTGAAAAGGTTCGGCAACCGCTGGAACTGCTGCTCCATTCCGAAGTGATGCAGGGCATCGCGCCGGACGCCATGAAAATCCTGCTCGGCATCATCAGGGCCGATCATCCCAACGCCAAAGGCTTCCTCAGCCATCCGCGAGTCCTGTCCCAAATTCCCGCCGACGTGGACATCACGGATTGGAGTTGCGCCGGGAGCGAAGGCCTAAAGCACACATGCCTCAAGGGCAAGCGCCCTGCTCACAGCGCGCGGACCGGCAAGGTTTGGCAGCAACTGACAGGCGAGGGCAAAGACGATGACGCTTGACCCCCGCTACAAATGGTTGCTCGAAACGCTGGCCGCCAATAATGGCAGCCCGAAGTTGATTTCGGCGGCGCTAACTCTCTACGGCACTCATGAGGTGCAGGGGCCGGGCAGCAATCCGACGATCATGCGGATGCGCACGGCCATCTCCGCGATCTCGCCAATCAAGGCTGCCGGGGTCCGCGCCTTTTCAGACGATGACATCGCATGGTGCGGCCTGTTCATGGCCTATTGCGCGCACCTTGGAGGCAAGGAATTCCCCGACTATCCGCTGTGGGCGATGAACTGGGCCGGGTTTGGCGCCAAATCGCCAGAGCCTGCACTGGGCGACGTTCTGGTGTTCAAACGGGCCAATGCGAAGGGCCAAACGGTCGGCGGCCACGTCGCGCTGTATGTGGGCGAGGACGCTGATTGTTTCCACATCCTCGGCGGCAACCAGTCCAACGCCGTGACCATCATGCGCAAAGCGAAGGCTCAACTCGTTGCCGCGCGCCGCCCCATCTATCGCGTGCAGCCCTTGAATGTCCGGCCCATCCATCTGGCCGCAACCGGCGCCGTCACCACCAACGAAGCCTGAGACCCCGCGCCCGGCGGCATCCGGGTATCCATTGGAGATTGATATGTTGAGAAAACTCGCCACCGGCGCGGGCCTAGTCGTGCTCGCGCTATTCTTCGTCATTGGGCTGTCGCCCATCCTGTTTTCCCCCGCCATGGCGTCGGAAGCCACCCAGGTTCATGTCGCGTGGGGCTCTGCCGTTGTTGAGGCGGCCCAGTATGTGGGCCTGCTTCTGGCCGCGATCATCATGGCTGCGCTGCGCAAGTTGCCCGCCCAGCTTTATGCGATCCTCGCCTCCCTGCGCGTTGAGCAATTGCTCAATCGGGCGGTGGGATTTGGCATCAATGCGGTGAGCGGAGCAGTGGCGGGCAAAACCCTCACCATCGATGTTGGGCTCGAAGTCACGGCGAAGGCCCTGCAATACGCCATCGACCACGGCGCATCGTGGCTGATCGACTGGCTGGGCGGTCCCGACAAGGTGGCCGAGAAGATTTGGGCACGCCTCCCGCTCGATGAAGGCGCGTCAGCGCCGAACTTCAAGGACATTGCGGCGGACATTGGGCTCACCTCGTAATGAGTTGGCTCCAAGCCCTCTTCGCCTTTCTGAAACCGTTTCTGGACAGCTTCGCGGGGCTGGCCAGAGACGCATTTCAGGATTGGCGCAACGACCAGATCAAAAAGCAACTCGGTTACACGGAGGCGCAAAGAGATGCAGCCAGTCAAGCAGTGGATGACATCAAACAGGCACAGGCTGTTCGCGACGATCTGCGTAGCGAGCTTGACGCTCATCCTGACAGCCTGCGCGACGACGACGGGTTTAGGCGGGGCTAGTGATGCGCCACCGCCCCAGCGCGCCACGTTTTGTGACGTTGCAAAGCCCATTGGCTGGGCGGTGCTCGACACCGATCAAACGATTGTTGAGGTCAAGGCACACAACGCTGTGGGAAAGCGGCTTTGTGACTGGGGGAAGAAAGCCAATGGCAAATAGCGACGCTTCGGAACGCATGAAGATCGGCGGCGATGGGGGGTACCTCGTCGCCTTTTTCCGTTTGGCCGTACCGACATTGCTAGGCGCGATCCTCGCCTATGCCGTCGCGATTTCCGACGCCCAGAAAGAGCAGGGGCGGACGCTGAATACCGTCGATGCCCGCGTGCAGGTCATCGTTCAGAAAAATCAGGACTGGGATTCTCGCCTGTCCAAGGTCGAGCAGCTTCTCGCCGACCAAGGAAAATCACTCAATGACCAAGGAAACCGACTGACCGCGATTGAAGCGCGGCGGCTCCAATAATCGAGGCAGACATGAAATCGCACGAAGAAGTAATGAATTTGGCGCGCGCGCTGGCCGACGCCTTTGTCGCTTTCGTGGATGCGGTCGTAACGGACCCGGCACCGGCGGATACGGGACAGGCTGACCCGCTCCCGGCAGATGGTGGCGGCAATACCGATGACGGCGATCCGTCTGGTGATCAGCCGTCCGACACCACGCCCGTGACCGACGATCCGGCGCCCATTGTTGATCCTGTTCCGGCCGAACCGGAACTCGATCCCGTTGCGCCCGTGGTCAATGTCGTGCGCATCACAGTTGCGGACAAGAACGCTGAACAGCCCGGCACCGGCAACACCATTGTGCTCGTCCAGAACGGCAGCAGCGCCGATTGGTGGAAGCGCAAGGCCGATGATCCAGTGACCGGCGCCCCGGTCTTTCAAGAGACACACGCCACCGGGAAGGCCATCAATCTCACCGGCTGCATCGCGCTCTACATCGCGAATGCCAAGGCGGCCACGCAAGTCTGGCCTGAACAGCCTGTGCCGTTGCCAGAAGGCACAATGCCCGCCGTCTCCGCGCCATCCGCGCCAAAGACACCAACACCGCCCGCATCTGATGACCCCGCCGCGCCCATTTCGACCGGGCAGATCATCCCGAAATTGGCGGTGCCATCGCTTGGGGCGAATGTGCAGATTGCCGATTTATCTGTCCACATCATGCGTGACGGTGCGGAGCCGTTGGTCCTGCGCGGTATTGAGACTGGCGTTGTGCATTCGTCCGTGGTCGGTTTTGCCGGTATCGCGCAATTGCGCGCGTGCGCGGTTTCGCCTGATGGGTTGTGGCGCGCTTTTTTTGGTGTCGATGGCGACCGGGTGGAAATCACGCTGCGTTATGGCGACCCCAGCAATGACGCGCCTGCCACCATGGGCGCTTATACCGCGGAAATGTTTGCGGGTGAGGAATCTCTTGGCCGGTTCGATATTCCTTGCCATTTCTGGCTGGCCGAATGGCGCGCCGCGACATCTGACCGGCCTCAGGCTCGCAGCGTGGATGAACTGGTCGCGCAAGGGTTCATTCCTGCCTATGCGCGCAATCCGTTCACCACCATCAATGCCGCACAGGCCAGTGATTATGCGCCGATGCGCATTTCCAATCTGACGCCCTACATGGGGCAAACGGGCGGCCGCGGCGATTTCGGGGTGAACCCGGAAGGCACCAGCCGTTACCTGGGCCAGCGCGATGCGGCTTCTTATCGGTCCATGATGATGTGGGCCGAAGCATCGGGCACTGGGCCGTGGCATTTGGATAATGCGAATCTCGGCATGTACGATTTCAGCGCCGTGCCGACCGCGAATTTGTTTGACAGCGCGAACTCAAAGCCGCCGCTCTATGTGATGAAATCCGACAGGGCTTATCCTGAATTTATCATGCCGGACGATGCGCATCATCCTTGCCTTGGTTATGTGCCGTTCATGTTGACCGGTGATCCGCACCATGTGCGGGAGCTGATGTATCAAACCAATTTCTATCTCGGCGCCGAGCATGGGGATGGTGATCCGTTGCGCGCCGCGTGGCAAAAGAAATTCGGCGGCAAATCTTTTGTGCTCGATTACGGGCAAGAACGCGCTTATGCGTGGATGCTGCGCTCTGTGGTGTTCTGCTATTTCGCATCGCTGCACATCGACGATCCGACGCTGTTGCCGACAGCGTTCTGGAAGATGGTCCTTGATCGCAATCGTGATTTTCTGATCGAGAATTTTGTGCATGGTACCACCATCAAGGCCAGCGTCTTCTCATCCGGCCCGCATAAAAACGGCTTCGGCTCATGGCAGGAGGACTTTCTCGCGCAGGTGTTCGGCATGATGGTGGGCAGCGGGCGCTTTGCCGATTGGCAGGAGATTTTCGAGTGGCGCGCGAAACAACTGATTGCGCGGCGCGATCCGGCTTCCGGCTTCTGCACCGACAAACCTGTCTGGTATTATATCGCGGGGGCCAATGCGTCTTGCGGCGAATATGTCGACAATACCGGAACAGGTGTGGTGGAGAACCTCGTCTTCTGCGGCTGGCCGGGCTTGCTGGGTGATCGCAGTGAGATTGGCGAGCACACATTGTTGATGTTGGATGATACGAATTTTTCCATCGCGTCGCCTGGTGGGCGCCTCACCAAGGGCGTTGTGGCAAAGCAGTATGGTGAGCCGGACCCCGGAAAGGGTAACGGCTTTTCGTTCACGCTGAACGGTGCGCCGAAGGCGGGTGACGGATGGACTCTCACCGCCACGCCAGTGACGACATGGGCCGAACTCGCGCCGAATAATACTTTCGCGAAGACGTGGGCGGGCGAATATATCGGCGTCTATTTTGGCGCGATGGCGCTGAACCAGCCGGTGAGCGAAAAACTTTCCGCCCTGGTGCCCGCGATGATCGAAGACATGCGCGCCAATGGCAGTACGGTGGATTGGAAATATAGCTTCGCGGTGTGAGCGCCGCCAAAAGAACCCGCGCCGGACGGAATCCGGAATCTCTCTCGTTAAAGGACCACTCCTCCTATGCACTACAAGAATGGGCGTGAAGCCAAGAATGGCGATAAGGTTCTGTTCCTTGGCGCCTATCAAGCGCCTGTGGTTGGCATTCTTTTTAACGCCGTTGCTGGCAACGATACTTGCAATGGAAGTCTGGCGGTCATTCCGAACGGCGGCGTGACACCAAACTTGGCGGAATGTCTCCACATCGACGATGTGAAAGCGGCTCTTTCTGGCGACGTTCCGGATAGTTCGATTGCGTCGTAGAATCGCGGCGTGATATAAGGAATTGCTGCGGCGGCTAACGTGGCAAGCACTCTTCGCAGAGCCACTGTCGCGAAGAGACGTTGGGTAACCAGGTGCGTAAAATCCTTGTGAGAGCGCCGACCCGAAAGGGTGCCGACTAGGGTGCCGCAGCAAGCATTCAGAAGCCGCTCACCTCCGGGTGGGCGGCTTTTCTGTTTCTGGAGAGGGCGGATTTACTGAATGCTGCCGCGAACTTTAAGGGGGCGGTACTGAGCTATTTGAGCGAGCGTGTATCGAAGCTGTTGCTCATCTACGAATTGGCGATTTTCGCCACGTAGCTGGATGAAAAACGTAGGTCCACCCCATGGGCCAACCCACCATTCCCCCCAGCTATCAGTCTTTTCTAACTTACATCCTTGAGCACGTAATTCGCTCGCGGCGGTTTCTCTATGGACGTCTGGCGGCATGGTCCCGCGCTTTGGTAATGGTTGCGATCACGTGTGCAGGCAAAGGAGAGGCTGCTTTCTCGGTGAGAATTCCGAGGGCACGCTGAGCGTGATGAAGCTCGCGCAATTCAACAAAATCAGGAACGTTTGCTTTCAGATATTCCGGCAAAACCTTCATCGCATGATCGATGGCGGCCTGCTCATTATGGCCAATGACGCTGAAAAGAGGCAAATCAGGGCTGACGATGAACACCGTGCCGTCGTCTCTGCGCTCGCCGTTCAGTTCAATAAGATATTGGTCGTCCATGGGTTGCTCCGATCCCGCGGAAGTAGTTGGCCCCGAAGTGCCATGAATCTGGGTGTGGTTTCAACTACCGCGTGCCAAAATGTCAGCCCAAACGGTTAAATTCGTGTTTCTGCAGCGAAATTGGATGAAAATGGGGCCATTTCCGTCCACTTTGACCTTCATAGCGTGATGGGCTCCACCAATTCAGGCCCTTGGTTTTTAACCGATCCGATGACCTCCGGGAACGTCTTGCGCCGGTCGCCGTTCAACAATCGCCCACGGCGGTAGCCCCCAAAGCCCCTTCGTGGCTGGCCTGGTGCCTTGCCCCCCTTGGCGCCGGGCCCTCCTATGCCCCCAACATCTAGCGGCTGGACTCGCCCCCTGTTTGTTCTCACTCTGTTCTGGTTCTGAATTAGGCCGAAACAGATGCGAAAACCGGAGACTGTCGAGGTCTTATACCTTGATTTTGATGGATTTTTTGCATCCGTCATGCAGCAGGTCATGCCTGAGCTTCGGGGTCGGCCTGTGGGGGTGATCCCGTTCCCGACCGATGCGGCCAATTCCACCAGCGTCATAGCCTGCTCCCGCGAGGCCAAGGCGCGCGGCGTCAAAAACGTCATGCTGGTGCGCGAGGCGAGGGCACTGTGCCCGGACATTGTGCTTGTGCCCCAGCGGCCAGACCTTTACCGCCGCGCGCACAACGCCCTGCTAAACGAGATCGCCTGCGAAATCCCTATCGAGGTGGTCAAATCCATCGACGAACTGACGTGCCGCCTCGACGCCCGCGCGATTGCCGCGCCGCGTGATCTGGCCGCGCGCATCAAAGGCCGGATCGCCCGCAACATTGGGCCGTTCATCACCTGCTCGGTTGGGTTTGCAGCCAACCGGCTCCTCGCGAAAATCGCGTGCAAAGTCGATAAACCGAACGGAGTCACGATCTGGGCTCCGCGCGATATGCCGGGCCCGCTGGAATCACGCCCGCTCTCGGATGTGCCGGGCATCGGCTCACGAATGCAGGAGCGGCTTGCGCGCGCCGGGATCACCACAATGGCAGGTCTATTGGCGACCCAGCCGAAGCAGATGCGGGCGCTGTGGGGCAATGTCACTGGCGAGCGCATGTGGTACGCGCTCCATGGCTATGCGCTGCACGCGATGCCTACCTCGCGTGGCATGTTCGGCCATAGCCGCGTGCTGCCTCCTGAGTGGCGCACCATGGCCCGCGCGCACGCCTGCTCTAGGATGTTGTTGACCAAAGCCGCGCGCCGGATGCGGCGGGCAGGGTTTCGCGCAAAATCCCTCTCCCTCTGGCTGATGATGCGCGACCAATCATGGGGCTCGCATATCCGGCTGCACGGTGTGCAGGACGATCAAGCCATTCTGCGCGCGCTGGGCGAGCTATGGGAGCGGGCAGAGGAGGGCCTGCTACTCCGGGTCAAAATTATATCGGTGGGCGTGACGCTGGGCGATCTCTCGCCCGCAGGCGAGCGCCAATGCGATCTGTTTCTGGATGATGACAAGGGCCGCCAGAAGGCCGAACTCATCACCCGCACGATCGATGATCTCAATCGACGCTTTGGCAAGCGCGTGGTCACGACAGGGCCATGGATACCCCCACCGGGCGGATATGCAGGCGGCAAAATCGCGTACAATCGCATCCCCAGCGCGGAGGATTTCTGGTGATGACCTGGCTGGAAGATACATCCCTGCGCGATCTGGACGATGGGGTGATCGTGGAGGCGACGTGCATAGCTTGCCGCCACACATGGCTTCAGAGCCCGGTCCAACTGCTGCTCAAAGTCGTCCACCGCGACGTGAGGATGGATGAGGTCGCGAAGCATTTGGCCTGCCCGCGCTGTCGCCGGTCAGGCGTGCGCATCACCATTATTGATGGCGGAGAGACCAGCGGGTTTGTGGGCGGGATGCCGTAGCAATCGGACAAAGAGAAAACGAAGTTGTCAAAACTTCTATCAAAACTTACACGCTGAATTTCGCTAAGTATTGGAGCGGGCGACGGGAATCGAACCCGTGTATGCAGCTTGGGAAGCTGCCGTTCTACCATTGAACTACGCCCGCATTCGCTTTCGATAGCATGGGCATGCGGCAGGCGAAAGCGGGGCGCAGGTCGGGCAGAATGGCGCAAGGGTCAGAGGAGGAGGGGAGGGCGCATTGCAACCTTCGGCCTTCGGGTGTTCGATCCCTCTGCCATGCGCGATGGATTCGTCCTGTTCGGTGTTGCCCATCTTGGTGCCATCGCTTTGGCGTTTGTCATGCCTTTGGCGCTCGCTTTTGCTGTGCGCCGCGCCAAAAATCCGCGTCCTCTGGAACGCTGGTTCCGGCACGGCCTTGCCGCGCTGCTCATCGCCACCTGGGTCATCTGGCTTGGCCTTCTCTACCGGCGCGGTTGGTATGGCCTCGGCAATCTCCTGCCGATGCACCTGTGCGACTGGGCGGCAATCCTCACCATCGTCACCCTCATCAGCCCGCGCCAGCGCAGCTATGAGCTGGCCTATTTCTGGGCGCTCGGCGGTACGCTTCAGGCGCTCCTCACGCCCGACCTACACTATGGCTTCCCCGATTTGCGCTTTATCATCTTCTTTCTTTTTCATTCGGGAATTATCGCAAGCGTGCTCTATCTCACCTTCGCCGCCGGTCTGCGGCCGGTGCCAGCGTCGTTGCCGCGCGTCATGGCGTGGTCTGTCGTCTATCTCGCAGCGGCGTTGACCGTAAACGCCGTCTTCGGCACAAATTTCGGCTATCTCAGCGCCAAACCGCCCGGCCCCTCAATGTTCGACATGCTGGCCCCCTGGCCCTGGTATATCGGGCAGTTGGCGCTGATCGGGCTCGCATCGGTCTTTGTCTATTACGCGCCCTTTTACCTTGCCGATTCCCTCAACCGGCGCGCACCACGCAGAAATTTATAAGTAACAGCCTTGTCAGCAAACCTGCGCACCGACACAGATTTTCGAGATTTTTCAGAGCATTGCTCCCAGTCCTTCACGCGCGCGTCCGGCTCTCGGCCAGCGTGTCATCGCCATTGTGAAACGCAAAGGTTGCATGGTATTATCTTCTTCAGCCGGTCCCATGGGCCCAACCAAATGCCTCCGCCGAACGGCGGACAAACGTCCCCCCTCAACCCCGTATCCTCAAGGATGCGGGGTTCTTTTTAGGCGGTCTTGGCCGAGGGGACTGGCGTTTCAAAGCGCCCCGAAAGCCTGCGGGCAATCATTTCAATAGCTCGTGCCGCAGGCGCCTGCGGATACAGCGTGAGCAGAGACATCTGCCGCCGTACCGCCGTCAAAGCATGCGGATCGCGCGGAATGGCGCCCAGATACTCCGGCTCCAGCTTCAAAAAACTCTGAGAGACCGAGATCAGCGCCTGCGCGGTGCGCCGCGCCTCGCTCTCCCCTGCCATGTTGACGAGGATGGATGCCTTTCGCCCCACGCTACGCTGCGCCAGTACTTTGGAAAACGCATAAGCATCTGTCAGCGCCGCGGGGTCCGGCGTCATCACCAGAATATTTTCATCCGCGCCCGCCGCAAAGCGCATCACGTTCGCGTCTATCCCTGCGCCAAGGTCCAACAACACGCGGTCATAGTGCGCGGCAAAGCGCAAACAGGTCAGCAACTGGCTGATCCCCATCTCGCCCGCATCGGCCAGCGCGCCCGAACCTGCAGGCCCGCCCAGAAGATCAAATCCTCCGCGCGTCTCCACCCCGCCAAACACGCCAACCACCGCGTTTTCTAGCGGTGTCGCACCCGCCATCACACCGGCAATATCCCCGCCACTGTCGAGCCCCAGATGCAGCGATGTGTTGGAAAGCCCAAGATCGGCGTCACACAACAGCACCCGCTCACCCAAATGGGCCAGCGCATGGGCCAGTGTCACGCTGACAAAGGTTTTGCCCGTGCCGCCCTTGCCAGAGCCGATGGCGGTCAACCGCGCAAAGCCATAGTCGGATTGAAGCGAACTCATAGCGGGCTCCCGCGATCAGGGTTATTCGATTGCAGAAGCAGCCGCGCAAGCGAAAGCGGTGTCAAAGTTTCCAGCCCGCCCGCCACAAAGGGCGAGCGCGTAATATGTGCCAGCGGCAGCCCACGGGTGGAGGCTGAAAGCAGCGCTCCCATGCGGCGCGCAAGATCGACGCAAGTGATAATCAGGCGTTTGGCGCCCGCGGTTTTCAAAGCCGAAACGGTTTCGGCAATTTCCTCGGCATCGGCTGTGGCCGAAACAACCGCCACGGCTTCAACCTCCTCATGCGTCGCCAGCGCGGCAAAAGCCGCTCGTGCTTTGCCGTCACGCGGATCGAAGCCCGCAGTATCAACAATCACCGCTGCATTGGCCGCCCGTTCCGCGGCGATCACCCGACCCAGCGATCCGGCTTCCGCCACCACAATTTTCGCATTCAGATGATTGGCAAAGGCTTCGAGCCGCGCAACAGCGCCAGCCCCTTCGGCATCGCTTGCAATCAACGTCACCGCGCGGCCCGCAAGCCGCGCATGGGCCGCGATCTTCGCCGCCACCGCCGTCTTGCCCGCACCATGCGGTCCCATCAGCAACAAGGCCGATTGGGTGGCGGCAAACAGCGGAGCCGTCGGCATGCGCAAATCCAAAGCCGAGGCCAGCGCAAGCGTCATATCTGCGAGCCGCGATTTCTCGGCATTTTCCGCAAGCACATGGGCCAAACCTTCGGGCACCCGGTGCGTATGCAGAACCTTCAAAAGTTCTGCGCGATTGAAATTCAGCGCTTTTGGTCGTGCAGGCGGCGGCTCACCGCGAATGCGCCGCACCAGCCCGTCATGAAAATCCTGCTCGAAAGATGGCGGCGTCGGCGCGGTTTTGGCTTCAACATCGCGCATCACAGCGGCAGCACTCTCGGCTCTAGCCTCGGCCTCGCTATCTTCCACAGCCGCGCGCACAAACAGCCCGCCATTCTTGCCGCGATGGCTGGAAATGATGATGGCCTCAGGCCCCATCTCCGCCCGCACACTGGCGAGCGCCTCATTCATGTTCTTGGCGGAAAACGTCTTCAGCCGCATTTAAACCTGCCCCAGCGTGCGCAATTTGGCCGACGCATGGATTTCGTTCTGCGACATCACCACCGTCTGCGGGCGGAAACGTTCGATGATCGAACGCACAAAGGGCCTGATCTGCGGGCTGGTCAATAACACCGGCAATTCGCCTTTTTGCCCAGCTTCGTCAAACCGATCCCGCACACTCACGATAAATTGCTGAAGCTGTGAGGGCGCCATCGCCAACTGCCGTTCTTCACCCTGACCGACAATGGATTCGGCGAAAGCCTGTTCCCACACCGGCGAAAGCGCGATCAGCGGCAGATACCCGCCTTGCGCCAGATGCTGGTGACAGATTTGCCGCGCCAGCCGCGCCCGCACATGTTCGCTGATGTAGAGCGCGTTCTTGGTATGCCCCACCGCTTCGGCAATGCCTTCGAGAATGGACGGCAGATCGCGCACCGAAACCCGCTCCGCCAGCAGCGTCTGCAACACACGCTGCACGCCGGTAATGGCGATCTGCGAGGGAATGAGTTCTTCCACCAGCTTCTTCTGTTCCGGCGGCAATTCGTCGAGCAGCTTCTTGGTTTCCGCATAAGAGAGCAGCTCGCTCATATTGGTCTTCAACACTTCGGTCAGATGCGTCGTCAGCACCGTGCCCGGATCGACAATGGTGAGCCCACGGAACGAGGCTTCGTCGCGCTGTGTCTGCGCAATCCATGTCGCCGGCAGGCCAAAGGCCGGTTCGGTCGTATGGGTGCCCGGAAGGTCGATGGGCCGCCCCTGCGGATCCATGGTGAGCAGATGACCGGGAAAGAGTTCGCCGCGCCCAGCCTCAACTTCCTTCACGCGGATGACATATTCATTCGCGCCCAACTGCATATTATCGAGAATACGCACGCTCGGCATGATGAAGCCCATGTCCTGCGCCATCTGGCGGCGCAGCGCCTTAATCTGATCGGTGATGCGCTGCCCGCGCACATCGTTGATGAGCGGCAGCAACCCATACCCCAGTTCGATCCGCAGCAGGTCGAGCGCCAGCGCACTTCCAATCGGTTCTTCGGCAGGCTCGTCCACTTTGCGCGCGTCTTCTTCGCGCGCTACTTCGGCAGCCTCCACTTCGTCTTTGCGCTTGAAGGCATACCAGGAGAGCGCACCCGTCCCCAGCGATAGCGCGGCAAACACCAGCGTCGGCATCCCCGGCATGATCGCCACAATGCCCATAACGGCAGACGCCATACCCAGCGCTTGGGGATATTGCGAAAGCTGGCTCATCAAAGCCTTGTCGGTCGAACCCTCGACGCCAGCCTTCGACACCATCAAACCCGCCGCCGTCGAAACAATCAGCGCGGGCATCTGGCTCACCAGCCCGTCACCCACCGTCAACAAGGTGAAGGTGTGGGTGGCATCCATAAAACTCATGCCCTTCTGGGCCACCGCAATGATAATGCCGCCGACAATGTTGATCGCCACGATCAGCAATCCGGCCACCGCGTCACCGCGCACGAACTTGCTCGCGCCGTCCATGGCACCAAAGAAGTTGGATTCGGCCTCCAGTTCTTTGCGCCGCCGCCGCGCTTCCTTTTCGTCAATCAGACCTGCGGAAAGATCGGCATCCACCGCCATCTGCTTGCCCGGCATCGCATCCAGGCTAAAACGCGCGGCCACTTCGGCAATGCGCCCCGAACCCTTGGTGATGACGACAAAGTTCACGATCACCAAAATCGCGAACACGATCAGGCCGATCACAAAATTGCCCTGCATGATAAGCGTACCGAACGCCTGAATCACATAGCCCGACGCATCAGTGCCCTCATTGCCATGGCCGAGGATCAGCCTTGTCGAGGCAAGGTTCAGTGCCAGCCGCATCATGGTGGTGATGAGCAAAATCGCGGGGAAGGAGCTGAACTCCAGCGGTTTGCGAATAAACACCGCCGTCATCAAAATCAAAATCGAAAGCGAGAGCGAGAAGGCAAGCGATATATCGAGCAGCCAGGTTGGCAGCGGCACAATTAGCACAATCAGGATCACCATGATCCCGATGGCGAGCGCCAGATCGCTGCGCTTCAGAATACCCGCCAGCGATCCGAGCGAATATCCGCTGGAAAGTGCAGGGGCTGCAATATCGGTGTTAGCCATGATGGTTCAGATCAACCCGCCAACCGTGTTTCGCCCGGCGCCGCAATCTGCAACCCCGCGCCAGAATATTCGCGCAATTTGTTGCGCAAAGTGCGGATCGAGATGCCCAGAATATTCGCCGCATGCGTACGGTTGCCCAGGCAATGGTCCAGCGTGTCCAAAATCAGATCGCGTTCCACATCGGCCACCGTGCGGCCCACAAGCCCGCGCGTTGCAATCGCGGCGGATTCCACCGCCGCCTGCACCGGGCCTGAAATGTCAGACGACCGCACCTGTCCTACCAGCGAACCATCGGGCAGGCGAATGGCTTCCGGCCCAATCTCCGGCCCATTGGCCAAAAGCACGGCGCGGTGAATGGTATTTTCCAATTCGCGCACATTGCCCCGCCAGACATGGGAAATCAGAACCCGTTCGGTCCCTGCGCCAATCGCGCGAAAGGCAACGCCGTTCGCTTCGGCATATTTCTGCGCAAAGTGCCGCGCCAGCGCCAGAATATCCTTCGGCCGTTCGCGCAAAGCGGGCAGGCGTAAGTTGACGACATTGAGCCGATACAAAAGATCTTCGCGGAAGGTGCCATGCTTCACCGCTTCCGCCAGATCGCGGTTGGACGTGGCGATGATGCGAATGTTCACCTTCACCGGCTTGGTGCCGCCCACGCGGTCGATTTCGCGTTCCTGAATGGCGCGGAGCAATTTGGCCTGAAGCCGCGCGTCCATCTCCGAAATTTCGTCCAGCAGCAGCGTGCCGCCATCGGCTTCTTCAAATTTACCGACGCGCCGCGCGATAGCGCCGGTGAAGGCGCCCTTCTCATGGCCGAACAATTCCGATTCCAGAAGGTTCTCAGGGATCGCCGCACAATTCACCGAAATAAAGGCCTTCTCAGCCCGCAGCGATTTGCGGTGCACATAGCGCGCGAGCACTTCCTTACCCGTGCCGGATTCCCCGGTGATGAGAATGGAGGCCTCGCTCCCCGCCACCTGATCGGCCAGCGCCAGCACAAGCCCCATCGCCTCGTCTTCATAAACAAGCTGATGGCTCTCATCGGCCACTGCCGCCAGAACCGCCGCAATCAATTCGGGGTCGGGGGGCAGGGGCAGATATTCTTTCGCGCCCGCGCGGATCGCATCCACCGCGCGCCGCGCATCCGTGCCGATGCCGCAGGCCACAACGGGGGTGCAAATCCGTTCTGCTGCCAACGCCCGCACCAGATAACCGATGTCCGATGACACATCCGCCAGAACCAGATCGGCGCCTTTGCCGCTGCGCAATTCCGCCAGCGCCATATCATTGTCCCCGGCATGGGTGACCTTCGCCCCGCGATCCATCGCGATCTTGGTGGCGGCGCCAAGCTGGCCCTGCAATTGTCCGACGATGAGAAGACGCATGGGAGTGTTCCTTGAAATTTGGCCTTGAAAATGGGCCTTACGATTGTCCGGCTTTGATGATTTCCGTCATGGTGACACCGAGCCGGTCTTCCACCAGAACAACTTCGCCGCGCGCGACAAGCCTGTCATTCACATAAATGTCGATCGCTTCGCCCACCTTGCGGTCGAGCTCGACAATCGTACCCTTGCCCAGCTTCAGCAACGAACTCACCTCCATCGCCGATTTGCCGAGCACGGCCGAAACCGTGACCGGCACATCGAACACCGCTTCCAGATCGGTCGCGCTGCGCTTGGCATCGGTGTCCGGCGCGCTGTCATTATCGAGCAGCGCGGGCGCATCCCCTTGCGGGCGTTCCTGACCCAATTCCGGCAGTTCTACTTCGTCATTGCCTGCCATGGTCTATTCCTCTGTCGGCATGGTGCGTGTGTGGCTGAAATGGCGGGCGATCACATCGCCCAACGCCGCTTCAAGAACAGCTTCAGAACGCTCCAGCCCGCCACCGCGCCATTCGATGCGGCAGTCCGCACCGCGAATAGCGGGGTCGGACGAAATCTGAAGCCGTCCTTCAAAACCTTCTTCATGTGCAATGTCTTCAATGCGTGCTTTCAGCGCCTCGGCCACTTTGGGGCTTGCGCGCACAATCACACGCGGCTCGCCAATCGCCTGATGCAAAGATTGGCGCAACACCGCTTCCACTTCGCTGGCGGGCAGGGCATCAAGTGCCGAACGCGCTAACGTCCGCGCCGCCACCAATGCCAGACGGGCCGCTTCCGCGCGCACCTGTTCAATGTCGTTATGCGCACGCTGCAAAACCATGCGCAGCGCACCGGCAGCTTCGCTGGCGGCAGCCGCCAGCGCTTCGGCCGCGCGCACTTCGCCCGCATTCACGCCCTCAGCCCGCGCTTCGGCGCGCAAAGCGTCAATATCCGTCTGACTGAACGATTTGCGCACCCGCGCTTTCGCCGCGTCGGAAACAACATCGTTCGTTTCACCAAAAACGGTGTCAAAGGTGAATTTGGTGGCAGCGCCGTGCGGGGTCATCAATACACCAACTCGTCTTCGCCCTGCTTGTTGGCGATCATGATCTCACCCTTATTGGCAAGATCCTTGGCAACATTGACCATGCGCATCTGCGCTTCATCCACGTCCTTCAGGCGCACAGGTCCCATCGCTTCCATGTCCTCACGCAAAATTTTGCCGGCGCGCTCGCTCATATTGGAGAAGAAGACATCGCGCAGAGAGTCGGTTGCGCCCTTCAGCGCCAGCCCCAGCTTGTCCTTCTCCACATTGCGCAGCAGCGTCTGAATGGAGCCGGGGTCCAGCTTGGAAAGGTCTTCAAAGGTGAACATCAGCGCCTTGATGCGCTCGGCGGAATCGCGGCTGCGTTCTTCCAGCGCGGTCAAAAAACGTCCTTCGGTCTGGCGGTCAAAATTGTTGAAAATTTCCGCCATGTGTTCATGGCTGTCGCGCTTGGCGGTACGCGCAAGGTTGGACATGAACTCCACCCGCAGCGTCTTTTCCACCTTGTCCAGAATATCTTTCTGGACCGATTCCATGCGCAGCATCCGCTGCACCACTTCCATGGCAAATTCTTCCGGCAGCGCGCCCAGAACGCGGGCCGCATGTTCCGGTTTGATCTTGGAAAGCACCACCGCGACTGTCTGCGGATATTCGTTCTTCAGATAATTCGCCAGAACCGTCTCGTTCACATTGGCGAGCTTGTCCCACATCGTGCGCCCAGCAGGCCCACGAATCTCTTCCATGATCTGCGACACCTTTTCAGGCGGCATGAAGCGGGCGATGAGCCGCTCGGTGGATTCATAGGACCCCATCAACGAACCGGTGCCCGACATTTGGGACACAAAATCCACCAGCAGCTTTTCTACAACATTGGAGCTGACGGATCCGAGGGCGGACATGACCTGGGAGACTTCCTTCACCTCATCTTCGTCCATCATCTTCCAGATGCTTTCGCTATGCTCTTCTCCCAGCGAAAGCATGATGACAGCCGCGCGTTCTGCGCCGCTTAGCGTCTTCAGGTCGTCTTTGATGGTGGGTTTTGTGGGGCGTGCCATGGTGATTATGCCGGTTCGTGCAGCCAGGTGCGGATAATCGCCAGCGCTTCCTCAGGATGCGACTGAACAACCTCACCCACCTTTTTGATGGAAGATTCCCGCACCTGCCCCTCGATCCGCGAAACATCAATCATGTTTTCACGCGGCGGAGCGGGCAGGGCAGTCTGTGCGCCAGCAGCAGTCGGAGCTACAGCACCTTGCGCGCCTGCGCTGGCAAGCTGTGCCGGGCTATAGTGCGACATGTCTGTCAGTTGCCCTTGCGCGGGCGTGAACATGCGGGCGATCAGCGGGCGCATCACAAACAGCCCAATCAACAATGCGGTGATGGAAAGAATTGCCACTTCAATGATCTTGATCCAGTCCGAAGTTTCAAAACCCAGCATTGGCGCGTCTTCCGGCACCATCGGGCCCGCATCCAACCGGGCAAATTCCATATTGCTGACCTGCACCAGATCGCCGCGCTTTGCGTCAAACCCGATGGCCGATTTCACCAACGCCTCAATCTGCGCCATTTCCTTTTCGGTACGGGGCTTATAGCTCGTCTTGCCATCGGCGCCGGTCGCGACAACACCGTCCACCACCACAGCGACCGAAAGTTTTTTCACCTCGCCGCCTTCCAGCGTGCTGGTTTTGACGGTCTTGGAAATTTCGTAATTGGTGGTTTCCTCATTCCGGGTCGAGCTGGATTTGTCGCCGCCGCCCGGCGTTGTCGGGGGCACTTGCGCGTTGGGCAGCGCATTGGCCACCGAAACCGCGTTTGCCGCCCCATCGGCCTGACTGTCACTCGAATTCTGTTCGACAGTCTGCGAGGAGCGCACCACCTTGGAATCCGGATCATAGGATTCCGAGGTTTCGCTCACATGATTGTAATTCATGTCCGCCGATACCTGCACCCGTACGCGCCCGGCCCCGACCACACTTGAAATAATGCCTTCCACCCGCTGGCGTAAGCGGTCTTCAAAGGTTTGCGTGTTGCGCTCCTGATCGGCCGCGCCTACCTCGGCGCCCGATTTGCCGTCCCCGCCTGCCAAAAGCTCGCCATGATCGTCCACAATAGCGACTCGGCGTGAATCCATATTGGCAACAGCGGCTGCCACAAGGTGCTGAATGGCCTCCACCTGGCCGCGATCAAGCCGCCCCCGCGTCTTCAAAACAATCGATGCGCTTGGAAGCTGTGCCTCGCGCGAAAAAATCTCCCGCTCCGGTATGACCAGATGAACGCGCGCGCTTTGAATGCCCCCAATGGTCTGAATAGAGCGAGAAAGTTCTCCCTCCAGCGCCCGCAAACGATTGATGTTCTGGGTAAAGGAGGTGGCGCCAAACGTGTCTGACTTGTCGAAAATCTCGTAACCGACACCGGCCGCTGGCAGATTATCCGAGGCAAGCTGCATGCGCAGCTTGGTCACCTGGTCGGACGGCACCAGAATCGTGCCCTCGCCACGGGTGTCGTATTTTACGTTCATTGCGTCGAGTTTGGCGGTCACCTGGGCCGCCTCGCGCGTCTCCAGCCCCGCATAGAGGATGGATTTGGACGGTTCGGAGATCACGCCCGCAACATAGAGGAAAAAGGCCGTGAGGGCGGCGGCGACACCGGCCATCGCGCCAAACCGCGCGGCGCCCACACCTTTGAAAAAATCCGGCAACCTGCCCTCCGCTTACCCAGGGGCAAATGTCCGTTGATCCGGATCGCTTGCCCTCGCTAGGCAAACATTGCCGGTGTTGTGGTAAAAACGGCCTTAACGCCGAAGAAGGTTTTCAAACCATCCAAACGGAATTCAGGATTAACGATCCGTTTAGAATTGAGCGCCCATCCGCCGAAACTCAGTTACGATACTGCTGCACCCGGGTTGCGCGTAAACCCGCAAGGCCAAAGCGCTCAATCGCGCGCTGCCAGGCGAGAAACTCCTCCACCGTCAGCGTATAGCGCTTGCAGGCTTCATCCAGACTGAGCAAACCACCGCGCACCGCGGCCACAACTTCCGCTTTGCGGCGGATCACCCAGCGTTTGGTCTGCGGCGGCGGCAGATCGGCTAACGTCAACGGGCTCCCATCGGGCCCGATAACGTAGCTAACGCGTCCTCTGCGCTCGTCGGCCATCATGTTACTCCCAGATTCAAATCGACCAGACGTCAAACTACGCTCCGCTTCTAAAAAAACGCCCAAAGAGCAAGGTAAACAAAAGAAAAATTGTACCGTTCCATTTGTTCTCAATTCAGGCGGAGTGCGCGCGCATTCTGCGCAATGGCAAAGCCCGTTACGTCGGAATCTGATCGAGCCGCTGCAACATCTGATCGGCAGTGGTGATGATGCGTGCCGATGCGGAATATGCCCGCTGTGTGGTGATTAAGTTGGTAAATTCGGCGGCAAGATCTACCGTCGAACTTTCCAGCGAGGAGGCTTGAATCGAGCCCGCGCCGCCGGTATTGGCCTCGCCCACAATCGCATTGCCGGAGGCATTGGTCACCGCATAAGCATTACCGGACACCGCTCCCAAACCGTTCGGATTCGAGAATGTGGCGATCGGCAGTTTATAAATTTTCTGAATCAGCCCGTTGGAGAACTGTGCGGTGACGAATCCATTGGTGTCCACATTGACGCCCGTGAGATTGCCGAACAGCGCGCCATTGACCGATGAATTCACGAGCGCAGAGCCACTGTCGAACTGCGTGAAGCCATCAGAGCTTCCCACCGTGCCGAGATTGAGGCTGAGTGCCTGCGGCTGAAGGCCCGATGTTGCAGGGTTCCACGGAACCGTGATGCCAAGAGACCCTGTCGGAGATCCCGCCGAGGCATCTGCCGTTGCCAGCGTGCCGTCCGAGTTGAACTTCATGGTGCCAGTGGCAATCGGGTTGCTGCCACTCATTTTCGACGCATCGCCCTGATAGCTGACTTCATACGACCAGGTGTTGGCGCCGGTCTTGAGGAAGGACAGCGCCAAAGGCTGCGCGCCGCCCTGGCTGTCATAGACATTGATCGTGCGCGTGAAATCCGGCGTCGCGGTGCCTGCCGCCATATCGCCTGCCGTATAGCCGGTTTTGACTTCGGTGGAGGCCTGCAAATTCGCCTGCACCGTCATTTCGGTGGTGGCCTGCGCCTTGCCGGAAAGCCCTGCCACATTGACCGGGCTCATATCGTTGCGGTCTGTGGGAATATTGCCGTTGATGTCCACCGGCCAGCCCATCAGATAAAAGCCAGCGGCGTTCTTCAAGTCGCCGTTGGAATCGGGCGTGAAGTTACCGGCGCGCGTATAAAGCGTGCGTCCGGTCCCATCGGAAAGCTGGTTCACGACAAAGAACCCGTTGCCCGAAATGCCCATGTCGGTCGAAGACTGCGTGGTCTGCAGCAGCCCTTGCTGCGTCACGTTCTGCGTGCCGACCGAGATCACCCCTTGCGAGGAAATATCGCCGCTGCCCATCGAATCGGCGAGCAGGGTGGAGAAGTTGTTCTGCCCGGCCTTGTAGCCGACAGTGTTCACATTGGCGATATTCGACGAGGCAATCGACAGCGCCTTGCTGTTCGCATTCAGGCCCGTCACGCCAATCATCATGGCTCCGGTAAGGCTCATGGTATTTTCCTTTTTCAAGAGTCCGCCGCATGTCGCTTCGCGTACACGCAGATATGGTTGGATGGCGCCGTTTCTCGGCAACCGGTTCTTAGTTCTGCAATGCCGCGACTTCCGACATCTTGATCTGCATCGGCCCCAGCATCAGCATGGGTTCGGAGCCGCTGAAGTCGACCTGGCCGACAACACCCTTGCTTGCGATGGCCGTGGTGACAGACGTTCCATCCGCCCCCATGGCATTGAGGTTCAGGTGGTATTCTCCGTTGGGCATCTGATTGCCCATATTGTCCTTGCCGTCCCAGTCAAAGTTATGAATACCGGCGGCGGTTTCGCCTTGCGTGGTGTAAACAACGCGTCCATCTGCATTGGTGATGGTGATGGTGTTGTCCTTGGCCTTGGAATCGAGGCCATACGTCCACTTGGCCGCGCCATCAATCAGCACACCCTTGCCGCCTGACATGGTGACCGATTTGCCGAGATAACCCACCGCATCGGCGCTGGCGCGGTTTTGCGTCAGGCTGACAAGGGATTCGAGGTTCTTGTTGGTGTTGATCTGTTGTTCCACACCGCTGAACTGCACCAGTTGCTGCGTGAACTGGTTGGAATCCATTGGCGACATCGGGTCCTGGTTCTGCAGCTGCGTCGTCAGCAGCGTCAGAAAGGTGTCGAAATTTCCCGCCAGTTGCTGGGTTGCTTTGCTGCTGGCAGAGGCAGCGGCTGAGCCTACAGGATCAATACTCATGGCAAACTCCTTCAGACGCGAATGTCGAGGCGCGATGTGCCGCCCGCGAAATGGTGGGTGGATGCGGCCGTTGTTGCGGTCGCTGTGTCGAGTGCAAGGCTTGCTTGAAGCGTGCGGCTGCGCCCCTTGAACGGCGTCGGCTGTTCGCCCTGCCGTTCCTGTCCTTTGAGCGAAAAATTGAGTCCGCTTTGGGAAAGATCGACACCGCAACCTTTCAGTGCCCGTTCAAGATCGGTGCGGTCGCGCTGCAACAGATCCAGCGTCTGCGGCTTCTCGACGGAAAGATGCGCCTGCGCGCGCCCCGCATCGTCGATGGAAAGCCGAACATCCACCCGTCCCAATTCCGCCGGATCAAGGCGGATAGAAAAATACTGCGTGCCCTCATCGGATTTCGCGGCAATCTGCACCGCAAGCCCAGAAAGATCAGGCTGAGCCGCCATAGGTATCGCCCCAGCCACCTGCACACTTGCCGTAACCGGTGCCTGCGCTTGCGTTTGCACTTGCGGCGAAACCGACGTGGTCATCTGCTGAACCGTGGCCGTCTCATGCCCGCTAGGGCTTGCACCAGGCGTCGCGCTCGGGGCGGCAGCGGCGGGCGGGCCTGCATTTATAGTCGCGCGCGACGCATCACCCTTGGTTTGTGTAGCCGAATCCTTTTGCGTCGCCTGCCGTTCACCGGAGCCGGATTTTTCCCCGTCATTGTTTTGAGCGGGTGCAGAAGGTGCTTGCGCCGCGCTCTGCACCGGCAGGCTGCGCGCCTGCGCAGCATTGCTTGCCGCCGTCTGGCGCACAGTCTTGTCGGCCATATCCGCCAGTGCCGCAGCCTTGTCCGCAGGCATTGCCTTCACAGTCTCAGTGTCGTCTTTAGCGGCGTCTTGCGCAGCTACCTGCTTTTTATCCGTCGCATCCGCACCTTTGGCGGCGTCGGTTGCCAGGGCCTGCGCCACAGTTTTCGCCACAACCTCATTCTCACCAGCAGCAGTCGGCGCTTGTGTCTTCTGTGCGGTGCCCACAGGTGCTACGGCTACATCGGTCTTCTTCGACGCGGCTTTTGTGTCCGTCCCTTGCGCATCAACAGCAGCGCCAGCGCCCGCAGACGCCGCGATAGCAATATCAACAGCCGTCGGATCGGTAGCTTTATCTGCCACAGCGGCTTTGGTCTGCAACAGCCGCTTGACCTCATCCTCTACAGTTTTAGCCTGTGCTGGTTTAATTTGTGCTGGCTGGGCATCGTCATTGGCAGAAATTGTGTTGTCGGGCTTAGACGCAGCATCGTCTTCAGCGCCAAAATTCGGCTGCAACACGCTGAGCTGAATCGGTATCTGCGGCTGCGCCATTAGCGCGGCGGCCGCATCATCGCCGGTTTCATCGGCCTTCTTCGCAGTATCGGTTGCCGCCTCTGGCACCGCATTGGCGGTTTCCGCCTGCTCATCTGTACCTTCGCCGTCTGCGGTCTCAGCCAGCAGCGCGGCAAACAGCATCGCTTCAGCGCCTGTCGTGACGGCGCTTTGCTTGTCTGATGCCGGCGCCGATTTCGGCATGGCGGTAATGGCGGCGATCTCTGCCAATTGAAAAACCCGGTCTGGTTCGCCAACCACCCAAGCAAGGGCCGGACCAACTTTTCGCACGCTGCATTTGCAAAGGTTTTGTGCGGGGCGGAGGCTTGCGCCTGCGTCCTTTCACGGCACCTTCTGCCGCAACCCGGCAAAGACTGCCCAATCACTCGCACCCATGCGGTCGAAAAACCCGGCAAAATCCCGCTTAAGCCCTTGGCAAAACTCTGGCACGCCATTTGCGAATAACGGAACGGCTAAAAAGCATCTGGAGCACGCCTTGAGTCTCAACGGCATCCTGTCGAGCGCGCTGACCGCGCTACAGACGAACACCGCGGCCTTGCGCGTGGTCTCCAACAACGTCGCCAACATCAATACCGAAGGCTATGCCAGACGGGTGGTGAACCAGCAGGTGCTCACCACTGCTGGCCAGATTCAGGGCGTTGGCATTGCCGATATCCAGCGCATGGCCGATCAGTTCCTGACGCAGGAAACGCTGTCCGCCAACAGCGCCGCTTCGCAATACAGCACCCAGTCCACCATCTTCCAGCAATTGAACGGTATGCTCGGCCAGCCTGGCGATGGCACGGCGCTCACCACCCAGCTCGACAATATCTATGCGGCGCTGGGCAGCGCGGCGCTCGCCCCCAATGCCAGTGCCAGCCAGCAGGGCATCCTCAATTCTTTCCAAAGTCTTGCGAACACCGTTTCCACTCTGTCCAATTCGCTCAGCACTCTGCAAAGCCAGGTCGATAAACAGGTGCAAACCTCCATCGGCAGCGTCAACGATCTGGTGAAACAGATCTATTCCCTGAACCAGCAGCTACAAAAAGCCAACGCCATGGGCGATTCCGCCTCCGGCCTGCTCGACCAGCGCGACGTCGCGGTAAAGAACCTTTCGTCTCTGATAGATGTACGCACCGCCACCCAGCAAAACGGCTCGCTGGTGGTGATGACGAATGACGGCATGAATCTGGTGGGGGATACTTACGCGCAGCTCTCCTATCAGGCCGGTTCCTCCAACGGCACCTATGGCCAGATCACCATCTCCAACATCAACCCGGCGACAGGCAGTGTAATCGGCCAGTCCCAGGCGCTTGATCCGCATCTGTCCTCCGGCAAACTCAAAGGCCTGATCGACATGCGTGATGGCACACTGTCGGGCCTGCAACAGGAACTCGGCAGCCTCACGCAGAACATCACGGTCGCCTTCAACGCGCAGTCCAACGCCAACACCGCCGTGCCGCCGCCGAGCGAAATGGAAGGGCGCAACACCGGCCTCCTCGCAAGCGATGCGCTCAACTTCAGCGGAAAATCCACCGTCGCGGTTGCCGATTCAAACGGCAATCTCGTCTCCCGCGTGGATGTGGATTTCGGCGCAGGCACGCTCACAGTAGGCGGCACTACCTCCAGCATCGGCACCACAGTCGGCAGCTTTGTGGCAGCCCTTAACAGCGCGCTCGGCGGCAATGGGGCGGCGAGCTTTTCAGGTGGCGCGCTCACCGTCTCCGCCACCGGCAATAACGGCATTGTGGTGCAGGACGATTCCACCAGTCCCGCCAGCCGCGGCGGCGCGGGCCTCTCCCAGTTCTTTGGCCTCAACGATATTTTCCGGTCCGGCGCGCCTGCGCTGACCGCCACGGGCCTGTCCGCCAGCGATGACAGCGGCTTTGCGGCAGGCGGCGCGCTCGGCTTTACGCTGAAAGATGCAAACGGCAACATCGCCAAACAGGCCGCGGTGAATATCACCGCGGGCATGTCGGTAGGCGATGTCGTCACCGCCATCAACACCGCCTTCGGCGGCGCCGCCACCGCGAGCCTTGCCAGCGATGGCAGTCTCTCCATCACGCCCGCCTCGCAATATTCCGGCTACCGCCTCGACGTGACCAACGACACGACGCAGCGCGGCTCCACCGGCATGAGCTTTTCCACCCTGTTCGGCATCGGCGCCACGCAAAAGGCCGCGCTCGCCACCGGCTTTCAGGTCAATCCCGATTTCGCGGCCAGCCCATCGCGCCTGCCTTTCGCGCAAGCGGGCATCACAGCCAGCAGTGCAGTGGGCGACGCAATCGCCGGTTCAGGCGACAATCGCGGCCTGCTCGCGCTGCAAAACCTGCAATCGACAGACCTGTCTTTTGCCCGTGTCGGCAATCTCGGCGCGCAAACCGCAACACTCGGCGATTACGCCGCGTCGTTCTATCAGGACGTGGCAACCCGCAGCAAAACCGTCACCGCCAATGCCACCGCACAAGCAGATCGTTTAGCCGAAGCCCAAAGCCGTCAGACACAAACCTCCGGCGTCAATTTGGATGAAGAGCTAACAAATCTGATGAGCTATCAACAAGCCTATGCCGCTGGTGCGCGCATGTTGTCCGTGGTCGGCGCGCTTTACGACACGCTGCTACAGATTCAATAGGAGACGAAAAGATGATCGGCCGCGTCGCCACCAACAATCAGGCCCAGCTTCTGCTGTCGCAATTGCTGCAAAATGAAACCAATCTCAACACCTCGCAGCAGCAGGTCGCCAGCGGCAAAGTCTCCAACACCTATGCTGGCATGGGTGATAAAACCGCCGTGCTCGAAGCTGCCCGTTCTGCCAAATCACAAGCCGATGCGATCAGCTCATCCACCAAACTCGCTGCCAATCAGGCCGATTTGCAGGACACGCAAATCTCCTCGCTGGCCGATCTTGCCGATCAGTTGCGCCAGGCCGTGACCAAAGCGATGGCCGAAGACGATGCCTCCACCTTGATGACGCAAGCCCAAAGCATTTTCGATCAGGCCAAACAAATCCTCAATTCAAAAGACGCCAACGGCAACTATCTCTATGGCGGCGAACGCGACACCACCGAGCCGGTGAATGTCGGCTCTTTGAACGATCTCGCAGCGCTCGGAAATGTTTCGGATGCTTTTTGCAACGGCACAATCAAGAAATCGGTGAATGTCGGAGGCGGTCAAACAGTTGAGGTGGGCAAACTCGCCTCCGATCTCGGCACCCAACTCTTCCAGTCCCTCGCGGACATCGCCAAATACGATACAAGCGCTGATGGTCCCTTCGAGGCCCGGCTGAATAGCACCCAGTCCGATTTTCTGACCGCGCAAATTCAGGCCGCTCAATCGGCCAACCGCAATCTCAACAATCAGGCCGCCGCCAACGGCTTGGTCTTCAAACAGCTCAACAATGTGGTCGATCAGCAGGATGCGTCTTCCACCCTGTTCAAGGGCTTCGTCTCGAACCTCGAAGATGTGGACATGGGAACCGCGCTGACCCAGCTCAACCAGAACCAGGTCGCGCTTCAGGCAGCGGTGCAGGTAACCGCCCAATTGAGCCAGATCACGCTCCTGAACTACCTGCCGACCCGCTAATCGCCTGCTCCAAGGGGCAAAACCTTGCCGGGACGGGGGCAGGGGATTATACGCCCCCCATGAGCGCCCTCAGCCAAAAGCCCCCGGAAAAAACCCGCATCGTCGCGGCCATGTCCGGCGGCGTGGATTCCTCGGTCACCGCCGCCCTCCTCAAACGGGCGGGCTACGATGTGGTGGGCATCACCCTGCAACTCTACGATCATGGTCAGGCCGTCCAGAAAAAGGGCGCCTGCTGTGCGGGGCAGGATATTCACGATGCGCGCCGCGTCGCCGAGCAATTGGTGATCCCGCATTATGTGCTGGATTATGAAACGCGCTTCAAAAATGCCGTGATGCAGGATTTTGCGGATAGTTACGCAAAAGGTGAAACCCCCATTCCCTGCATCCAGTGCAACAGCAAGGTCAAATTCGCCGATCTGTTGGACACCGCAAAGGAACTCGGCGCCGATGCGCTCGCCACCGGCCATTATGTCCGCCGGATAGATGGCCCTAACGGTCCCGAGCTGCACCGCGCGGTCGATGCCACGCGTGACCAGAGCTATTTCCTGTTCAACACCACGGCGGAACAACTTTCCTATTTGCGCTTTCCCTTGGGCGATATGGAAAAGTCGGATGTCCGCGCCATCGCCCATGACCTCGGCCTCGGCGTCGCCGCCAAACCGGATAGTCAGGACATTTGCTTCGTCCCCCAGGGCAGCTACGTTTCGGTGGTCGAAAAACTGCGCCCGGATGCGACCCGCCCCGGCGACATCGTGGATCAAGAGGGCCGCGTCCTCGGCCGCCACGACGGGGTGATGCATTTCACCATCGGCCAGCGCAAAGGTTTGGGCCTGTCCGGCAATGAAGACCCCCTCTTTGTCCTGCGGCTGGATGCCAAAAACGCCCGCGTTGTGGTCGCCCCGCGTGAAGCCCTGCGCACCCGCACCATCACCTTGCGGGATGTGAACTGGCTCTCTGCCCATGACGGCGTCGTCGATTGCGCGGTCAAGGTGCGGTCCTTGCGCCCGCCGGTGATGGCCCGCGTCACGCCCCTGCCAAATCGTGCCGCCGAGGTCGAACTTCTGGTTGCGGAAGAGGCTGTGGCCCCCGGTCAGGCTTGCGTGTTTTATGCACCCGGCGGCGCCCGCGTGCTCGGTGGCGGCTGGATAGCGTCGGCCCAGCCTGCCGTTCAGGCCGCCTGACCCGCTCGCCTTGACAGGCCCGGACCCCACCCTTAAACCCCGCGCCTCGGCTGGCTTTTGGCAGCGTAGCTCAGCGGTAGAGCAGGGGAATCATAATCCCTTGGTCGGCGGTTCAAATCCGTCCGCTGCTACCAGCCGAAAGGCACATTTCCCATGAAAAATGCCGTCCCTCTCCCCCTGACGCTCGCTGATGTCCGGGCCGCCGCCGCCGCCATTGCAGGGGCCGTGGAGCACACCCCCACCCACCGTTCACGCACCCTGTCGCGCCTTGCCGGGTGCGAGATCCATCTCAAATTCGAGAACCTGCAATTCACCGCCTCGTTCAAAGAGCGCGGGGCGCTGAACAAACTCCTCTCGCTTAACCCGGACCAGCGGGCCAAAGGCGTTGTCGCCATGAGCGCGGGCAACCATGCCCAAGGCGTCGCCTATCACGCGGGCCGCCTCGACATCCCCGCCACCATCGTCATGCCCGAAGGCACCCCCTTCACCAAAGTCAAACACACGCGCGATTTCGGGGCCAAAGTTATTCTCGATGGCCCGACCCTTACGGAGTCCTTCGCCCGCGCAAACGCCATCGCCGCCGCCGAAGATCTCACCTTCATCCACCCCTATGACGATGCAAAAGTCATAGCCGGGCAGGGCACCGTCGCCCTCGAATTGCTGGCCGATGCACCCGATCTTGATGTGCTCGTTGTGCCCATTGGCGGCGGCGGCCTCATCAGCGGCATGGCCATCGCCGCCAAAGCCCTCAAGCCCGACATAGAAATCTATGGCGTTCAGGCCGAACGCTATCCCTCGATGCTGGCCGCCATCCGCAACAGTGCGCTTGCCGCATCCGGCCAGACAATCGCCGAAGGTATCGCGGTTAAAGAACCCGGCCATCACACCCGCCAAATCATCGCCCAAACCGTCAAAGACATTCTCCTCGTCAGCGAGGAAGAAATTGAGCGTGCCATCGCCAGCCTGCTCGAAATCGAAAAGACGGTAGTGGAAGGGGCGGGCGCCGCGGCCTGCGCGGCCGTGCTCAGCCAGCCGGAGATTTTTCGCGGCAAGAAAGTCGGCATCATCCTGTCAGGCGGCAATATCGACATGCGCCTGCTCTCGAATGTGATCCTGCGCGAACTCTCGCGGGGAGGGCGCATCCTGTCCGTGGTGGTCGAAATTGAAGACCGTCCGGGCTTGCTTGCAAAAGTGGCAACGCTTGTGGGGCAAGCGGGCGGCAACATTCTCGAAGTCTCCCACAACCGTATGATGATCGACATGCCCGCCAAATCCGCCGATCTCGGCATGGTGATCGAAGCGCGTGACGCCGCCCATGCGGATGATATTCGCGCCGCCCTGCAAGGCGCAGGTTTCACCATCCGCAAAACCCGCCCTGCCACCGGCCCAGCCCTGATCAGCGGGAAAATTTCTCCGACAGAATGATGGACGATACGGTGCGCGCCACCCCACTCATCTTGCCGATCCGGTCAAGCACTCCATCCATGCGGCTGGCAGTATCGGTTTCCACCACCGCCATCATGTCATAAACGCCCGAAACGGCGCGGAGCGAACGCACCTCGGAAAGTTTGCGCAATTCCGCCGTCACTCCGTCGGCATGGCGTGCATCAATCTCCATCATCACCACCGCGCGAAAATTGCGCGCCGCCGCCGCCTCCGACAGCAGCACCGTATAGCCTTTGATGGTGCCCTCATGTTCGAGCCGCGCAATCCGCTCCTGCAAGGTAGAGCGCGCAACCCCCAGCTTGCGCGCCAGCGAGGCCGCGGGCTCGCGCGCATTGGCCCGCAACAGGTCCAGCAATCTCTCGTCCTTGTCGCGCATCGGCATATTGCCGGGTATCCCTGCGTTTGGCCAAATTCTAGACCATTTTAGCGCCCTTCGCCGCCTCTTTTCCGGCCCGCGCAGCGTTTAACCAGAACGAACAGAAAAGGGTGGATGCGCGATGAAAAAAATCATGCTCGTTGGCGCCGGGAAAATCGGCATTGCGATCACCGAATTTCTAACCGCCACAGGCGATTATCAGGTCACCGTGGTAGACCGCAGCGAAGAAACTCTAAGCCGCCTGCCGCACAAAAACGTCACCACCCGACACATTGCCATTAACGATGCGAAAAATTTCGCAACCGAGGTCAAGGGCCACGACATTGTGCTCTCCGCCACGCCCTACACCCTCACCGCCACCATTGCCGAAGCCGCAAAACATGCGGGCGCCCATTACCTCGACCTCACCGAAGATGTGCAATCCACCCGCGCTATCAAAGCCCTCGCCCAAGGTGCAGACACCGCCTTCATTCCACAATGCGGCCTCGCCCCCGGCTTCATCTCCATCGTCGCCCACGATCTGACAAAAAAGTTCGAGTCCCTGCGCGACGTAAACATGCGCGTCGGTGCGCTGCCGGTCTTTCCCACCAATGCCCTGAAATACAATCTCACCTGGTCGACCGATGGCCTCATCAACGAATACTGCAACCCTTGTGAATCCATTCGCGATGGAAAGCGCGGCGAAGTCCCCTCGTTGGAAGAAATCGAACATTTCTCGCTCGACGGCACCGAATATGAAGCCTTCAACACCTCAGGCGGCCTCGGCACGCTGTGCGATACGCTGGACGGCCATGTCGAAAATCTCAACTACAAAACCGTGCGCTATCCCGGCCACCGCGACATCGTGAAAATACTGGTGCGCGATTTGCGCCTCGGCATGCGGCGCGATATTCTCAAAGATGTGCTGGAAACCGCCATTCCCATCACCTTTCAGGATGTGGTGCTGATTTTCGTCACCGTCTCCGGCATGGAGGGTGGCAGGCTCACCCAGCAAAGCTCCGCCAAAAAAATCTATAGCCAGAAAATCGGCACAAGGCTGATGAGCGCCATCCAGATCACCACTGCCGCAGGCATCTGCGCAATGACCGATCTACTGGTCGAAGGCAAACTCCCGCAAAAAGGCTTTGTCCGTCAGGAAGACGCGAGCCTGGAGGATTTTCTCCACAATCGTTTCGGCCGCTATTATGCAACAGCCCCTTAAGCACTGGAACTCCACGGCCTTCAGGCCGTTTCCCAAAGAGAAACATTCGGAAAACCCACAATCATGGCCACCACAGATGTCGATCGCGCCTGGGCGTTGATGGAGAAAATCGGAACCTGCATGTTGATTACCTGGGATGGCGAGCGCCAGCGCGCCCGTCCCATGGCGGCGCATGTGAGGCCAGACGAACACGCCATCTATTTTCTCACCGATGCGCATGATGAAAAAGATGGCCAGATCGAGCAATTCCCCATCGTCACGCTGACCTTCGCCGATGTCAGCGGGCAGAAATTTGTCGCCACCACCGGCCATGCCACAGTGTTGCAGAATGCGGTGAAAATCAGGGAACTCTGGTCCGTCTTCGCCAAAGTCTGGTGGGATTCACCGGAAGATCCCAACATCCGCCTCCTGAAAATCGAACCGTATGATGCCGAATTGTGGGATAGTCCGGGCAAAATCATCGCCGCTGTCAAAATGCTGACCGTCGCCGCCACCGGCGCAAAGCTCGAAATCGGCGAAAACAAAAAAGTGGCGCTATAACGGGGCAGCGCATGTCCCGCACAGGCGGCGAAATTCTTGTCGAGGCGCTCAAAATCCATGGTGCGGATTTGGTATTCTGCGTGCCGGGGGAAAGCTACCTCGCAGCCCTCGATGCGCTCTATGAAGCGCGGGACAGTATTCGCCTCATCACCTGTCGGCAGGAAGGCGGTGCCGCCAATATGGCCGAAGCCTATGGCAAGCTGACGGGCAAGCCCGGCCTTGCCTTTGTCACACGCGGCCCCGGCGCCACCAATGCCGCCATCGGCGTCCACACCGCCTTTCAGGATTCCACGCCGATGATTCTTTTCATCGGTCAGGCCGATCAATCCATGCTCGATCGCGAAGCCTTTCAGGAGGTGGACTTGCGCGCCATGTTCGCGCCGCTCGCCAAATGGTCCGCCGAAATCCGCGATGCAAACCGCATCCCCGAATATCTCGCCCGCGCTTTCCACATGGCGGTTTCCGGCAGGCCCGGCCCCATCGTGTTGTCGTTGCCTGAAGATGTGCTGAGCGCCCCCTGCACCGCGCTCCCCACCAAGCCTGCGCTCAAAATCGAACCATCACCCGCACAAGGCGATATGCAACGCTTTGCGCAATTGCTGGCAGCCGCCAAATCCCCGCTGCTCCTGCTCGGCGGCCCCGGCTGGAACGCCGCCGCCATCACCGATGCCAAAATTTTCGCCGAAAATTTCGATCTGCCGGTCTGCACCTCCTTCCGCGCCAAGGATCGTTTCGACAACACGCACAAAAATTATTGCGGTGATATGGGCATCGCCGCCGACGCAAAACTGGTGTCGCGGCTAAAAGACAGTGATCTCGTCATCGTCATTGGCGCGCGCCTCGGCGAAATGACCACCGCAGGCTATACGCGCCTCAATCCACCAGTCCCCGATCAAACGCTAGTGCATGTTCACCCCAGCGCCGATGAGTTGAACAGAGTCTATCAGGCCGATCTGCCCATTCTGTCCGGTGTCGGCCCCTTCCTGCACGCTGCTGCCGCCCTCACGCCGCAGCCCATGGTGCATTGGCAAGCTGAAACCAAAATCGCCCGTGCCGATTTCGAAGACTGGTCAAAGCCGGTCGAGGCACCCGGCGCCGTCAACCCCTCCGATATTTTCGCGTGGCTGAATACGCATCTTCCCACCGATGCGATTCTAGCCAATGGCGCAGGCAATTACGCAGGCTGGCTGCACCGCTTCTATCTCTATCGCGATTATCCAACCCTGCTCGGCCCCACCAGCGGCGCCATGGGCTACGGCGTCCCCGCCGCCATCGCCGCCAAACTCCTTTACCCACATCGCACTGTCATCGCCTGCGCGGGTGATGGCTGCTTCCTAATGAACGGCCAAGAACTCGCCACCGCCGTCCAATACGAAGCCGCAATCATCATCCTCGTCTTCGACAACGGCATCTACGGCACCATCCGCATGCATCAGGAACGCGAATACCCTGGCCACGTCATCGGCACGGACTTGAAGAACCCGGATTTCGTCGCCCTCGCACGCAGCTATGGCGCGTTGGGCTTCCACGTCAAACGCACAGAAGATTTCGCCCAAGCCTTCTACGAAGCCGAAGCATCCAACAAACCAGCCCTGATCCACATCACGATAGACCCGGAAGCCATTTCCCCAACAACAACCCTAACCAAACTAAGACACTCCAAACCCTCCCCTTGAGGGCGGAGGTAGTGACAGCGTGCCGACATCGAAATTGCAAAGCGTTTTCGGGGAGGGGTTCGTCGCAACAAACTGGAATACACCATGCAACACACCAAACTCCTCAGCCATTTCGCCCTGACGCAAAAAGGCGATCACCCCGTCCACTCCCCCATAGACGGCACAGAACTCGCGCGCGTGCCTTACGACACGCCTGCCGACATCGATGCAAAAGTCGCACAGGCCCAAAAAGCCTTCGCACACTGGCGCACCATCCCTGCTCCTCGCCGCGGCGAACTCATTCGCCTCTTCGGCGAAGAACTGCGCGCCAACAAAGAGCAACTAGGCCGCCTCGTCACCCTCGAAGCCGGAAAAATCCTGCAAGAAGGTCTGGGCGAAGTGCAGGAGATGATCGACATCTGCGATTTCGCGGTCGGCCTCTCGCGCCAGCTCTACGGCCTCACCATCGCGTCTGAGCGCGCAGGCCACCGCATGATGGAAAGCTGGCACCCTATCGGCCCGGTCGGCATCATCTCCGCCTTCAACTTCCCCGTCGCCGTCTGGGCGTGGAACGCAAGCCTCGCGCTCGTCTGCGGCAATCCCGTGCTGTGGAAACCGTCCGAAAAAACCCCACTCACCGCGCTCGCCACACAGGCGCTTTTCGAGCGCGCCCTCAAACGCTTCGGCGATGCGCCAGAACATCTGTCACAAATTATCCTCGGCCTCGCCGATGCGGGTGAAGCCCTCGCCAAAGATCATCGCCTGCCTGTCATCAGCGCCACAGGCTCCACCCGCATGGGCCGCAGCCTTGCGCCTGTGGTGGCGCAACGCTTTGGCCGCGCCATTCTCGAACTCGGCGGCAACAACGCCATGATCGTTGCGCCCAGCGCCAAACGCGATCTGGCCACCCGCGCCATCACCTTCGCCGCCGTCGGCACCGCAGGCCAGCGTTGCACCTCGCTGCGCCGTCTGTTCGTGCATGACTCCGTCTACGACAAACTCGTGCCAGCCTTGAAAAAAATCTACGCCAGCCTCGCCATCGGCAACCCGCTGGAAAGCACCACCCTCGTCGGCCCGCTGATAGATCGCACCGCCCTCGAAAACATGGACCGCGCGCTTCAATCCGCGCGCGCAGAAGGTGGCCACATCACAGGCGGCGGCCGCACGCTCGAAAACACCTTCCCCAATGCGTTCTACGCCCGCCCCGCCATCGCCGAAATGCCCACCCAATCGCCCATCGTGCTGCGCGAAACTTTCGCCCCCATTCTCTATGTGCTGCGCTATCAGAATTTTGAAGACGCGCTCACCGCCCACAACGCGGTCCCGCAAGGTCTCTCCTCCTGCATCTTCACGCAGGATCTGCAAGAAGCAGAAAATTTCCTCGCGGCCACAGGCTCCGATTGCGGAATCGCCAATGTGAATATCGGCCCGTCAGGCGCCGAAATCGGCGGTGCGTTTGGCGGTGAAAAAGAAACCGGCGGTGGCCGCGAAAGCGGCAGCGACAGCTGGAAGGCCTATATGCGCCGCCAAACCGCCACCATCAATTATTCCAACGCCCTGCCGCTGGCCCAGGGCATAAAATTCGACCTCTGATAAAATTAACCATTTACTAACTTTGTGCGCGATGAAAGACTTAACAAGTCGTTAAAGTTCTACCCCAGACAGAGGGGGATAGATGCCAAGAAATTACGCACAATGGATTGGAATGTTCGTCACCGCCATCGTCGTGCTCGGCACGGATATGGATGTGCTCTACGCCATGCCGCTCGGCATTATGGCAGGCAGTCTTGCGGTGTTTTTCGTGAGCCTGTCCGAACAGCGTGAAGCCGCAAAGCTCCGCGTGCCCTTGTTACGACGCATCAGGCGGTATCGACTCTAAAGCGGTTTCCAGTTCCTGAAAACTCGGCTGCGCCTGGCTCGGCACGCTGCCGCGACCAATCTCGACAGAAACCTGCGCCGCATTGCCATGCAGATGCGCCACCAGAATATCGCGGATGACGTGATAGAACAGCGCATCCTCATCGACGATGGATTTGAGCCGCGTCGCAATCGGCCCGACAATGCCATAGGCCAAAAACACGCCCATAAACGTGCCGACCAGCGCCGAGCCGATCATTTCGCCCAATACTTCCGGCGGCTCCGAAATCGCACCCATGGTTTTGATCACGCCGAGCACCGCAGCCACAATGCCCAAAGCCGGTAGCGCATCGGCCATACCCTGAAGTGCAGTCGCAGGCGCCAGCGCCTCATGATGATGTTTTTCGAGCTGCTTTTCCATCGCCGACTCGACCTGATGCGGATCTTCAAGGCTCATGGTCATCATCCGCAACGTGTCGCAAATAAAAGCGAGTGCGAAGTGATCTTTGGTGATGCGCGGATAGCGTTTGAAGATGGACGAATCTTCCGGCTTCTCGATATGCACTTCCAGCGCAATCAGCCCCTTGGATTTCATAGTCTTAGTGAGCAGATAGAGCAGGCACAAAAGATCGGTGTAATCGCTGTGCTTCCAGCGTGGGCCAGAAACGACCTTGCCCATTTCGGCGCCGATCTGTTTCAGCTCATGCAGCGATCCGCCAATTAAAAGCGCGGCAATCGCGGCCCCTCCAATGGTCAGCATTTCGTGGGGCAGGGCATGCAGCACCACCCCCATGGAGCCGCCTGAAATCAGATAGCCGCCAAACACCGCACCAAAAAGGATGACAAGGCCACCGATCTGAAACATGAAAACGCCCGCATTCGCCTGCGCCGGAACGGTACAAGCCTGAAGCGATCACTATTAAGGAAAGCCATTAAAATCCCATAAACCCGCGCCCAAAACCGCACGGATGTCGGCCCGCGCGCCTTAAGCAATGGTTACCGGAAATCTCTATCCGGGCAGCCCCAGCGCGCGTACTTCGCCCAGCTTGCGAATGACCAGCGCGGTCAGTTCTTCGGCCACTACCGCTGCAATCGCGCCATGGTCCTCACCGCGCGCCACCCGCTCAATCGCTTCCACATGTAGCCGCACGGTCGTCTCGTCGGGCCTGCCGCCATCGAGCGCATCGAGATATTGGCAAAGCCCATTGGCCATCCGGCCCGCAACGCCAATCCCGGCAAGCTCTGCAAGTCCGCGCATTTCATGGGCCTGCGCAAATAGCGCGGCTACATCGCCGCGCTGCGTCGCTTCCGCCAGTAAACGCACATAGCCATCCACTGCCTGGCGCATCACGCCGCGCGATGCTGCCATGGCGGTATCGGCGCTGCGCCGCGCATCTTCGCTTTTCAACCGGGCAATGAAGGCGCCAATTTCGGCCTGCGGCAACACAGGCGGATAACTGTCGGCGGCGATCACCTGCGCGCCATTAGGCAGGATGCGTCCCTGTGGCGATCCGGTCTGCATGGCCCGCTACCTCACCTCGATATCGGAACTGTCGTCATGGCGCCGCCACGGCCCGTCAAATTCCCTGCGCATGCGGCGCCGCCGGTCCGGCCCAAAAAACGCATCCGCCCGTACAAAAGGGCGTGGCCGTTCCACAATTTCGGCCACCCGGCTGAACAGGCTTTGCACGGTAATGGGTTTGGCAAGAATTTCAGTCACGCCCGCATCGCGCGCCATTTCGATGCACCGCTGTTCGGTATGTCCGGTCACCATCACAATCGGCACGTAAGGGTTGGGCACCTCGGTGGAGGCGCGCACCAGCCGGGTAAATTCAATCCCGTCCATCGGCGCCATGGAAAGATCGGTCAACACAAAATCGGGGCTATGGGCGCAGAGCAGGGGAAGTGCTTCGCTTCCATCCGCCGCCTCAAACACTTGCCGGATTCCCAGCGTATTGAGCAAGGTCCGCAGCAATATGCGTAAATGCGGATTATCCTCGACGACAAGGGCTTTCAGATGATCGAACGCTTTGCCCGTCACAGATTCCTCTCTCCTTGCCGCGTCCTTGCGCCCCGGCCCTACTCCGCCCAAAACTGCGCCGACGCTTGGTTCAGGGTAGATGTGGCATGGTTACCATTCCATTACAGCCGCCCCAAAAGAGCGGCTGGTCCGAACGCTCGCTGCTGCAAAATCTTCTTCTGGGGGCGCGGCTCGCCAGCCAGGCCGTCCTTGCCCCCGTCGCCTTCGGTGCCCATGGCATGGTCGAGGATGAGGCAGGCCACCTCCTTCTCGTCCGCCACACCTATTTCCCCGGCTGGCATTTTCCCGGCGGCGGCGTGCAGCGCGGCGAACCGGCGCAAACCGCAGTGCTAAGAGAATTGAACGAAGAGATCGGCCTCACCAAAGCGCACAGCTGCACCCTGTTCGGCCTCTACACCCGCAAACATCTGTGGGCGACCAATGTGATCGCACTCTTTCACCTGAAAGGTGCAGACTTCACTTTCAAACCCAACGCCGAAATCGCCGAAGCCAAATTCTTTTCACTAGACACCCCACCCAAAGACATAGGCCCCGGCGCCCACCGCCGTTTTCTGGAACATGCCCAGAAGGCAGAAAAGGGCCCCTATTGGTGAGCCAAAAAAGTCCCCCCCCCCCCCCCCCCCCCAAAGGGGGGGGGGGGGGGCTCCCCCTCCCATCCGCACAAAAGGGGGGGGGGGCCTCTCATCCGCAAGCCGCCCCCTCATCAAGGG
>Ga0164241_10000445_pt1 | contig 77789 bp, 67 predicted proteins | sample OricomyardsoilBY_FD_108780 | JGI IMG/M metagenome (GOLD analysis project Ga0164241, IMG submission 108780) | Backyard soil microbial communities from Emeryville, California, USA - Original compost - Back yard soil (BY) | ecosystem: Environmental > Terrestrial > Soil > Unclassified | place: USA... | reverse complement strand
TGGCGCTCGCGCTCGTGCCTCCGCTGCGTCGGGCCTCGGCGATCATCGGCGAACGACATCCGGCGGCGCTGGACCCGGCGCTCACGGGGGGCACCGCGCTCCTGGTCACCCTCGCGCTCTTCGTCCTGGGCATGCGGCTCGGCACCGTCAGCGGAGACGGCGGCTTTCTCGGCGTCTACGGGATCTTCAAGCGCACCGAGCTCGATCTTCGCGCGCCCTTCGAGCTCTTCGCCATCACCGTGGGTGCGCTCTTTGCGCCGACCTTCGCGCGCGCTCCGCGCTCTCCTTCTCGCATCTCTCTCGTGTTGCTCGCGCTCCTCTCGATCGCACCTCTCGGGCTGTTGGTCCGCGCAGCGCACACGCTCGAGGACAGCGCGGGGCTCTCGCTCGCCGTCGAGCGTGGCGCACCGCTCGCGAAGCTCGTGCTGGCGCCGCTGCGCCGCGCGACCGATCGCGATCACGACGGCGCGAGCGGGCTCTTCGGTGGCGGAGACTGCGACGACTCGAACCCGGCCATTCACCCGTCGGCAGAAGAGATCCTCGACAACGGCATCGACGAAGACTGCAGCGGCGCGGATCTCACGCGACGCGCCGTCGATTCGTTCGCGCCCAAAGAAGCAGCCGAGGCGGTCGACGACAAGCTCATCCCGTCCGACCTCAACGTCGTCCTGATCTCGATCGACACCTTGCGCGCCGACCTCGGGTACGCCGGGTATCGTCGACCCATCTCGCCGAACATCGACGCGCTCGCGGCGCGCTCCACCGTGTTCGAGCATGCGTATTCGCTCGCGAGCTACACCGGAAAGAGCATCGGTCCGATGCTCATCGGCAAATACGGCAGCGAGACGCACCGCAACTGGGGTCACTTCAACAAGTTCGACGAGAACGACACGTTCTTGACTCAGCGCCTCGAGAAGAGCGGCGTCCACACGATGGCCGTGCATGGCCACCGCTACTTCGACGACTTCGGCGGCCTCGATCGCGGCTTCGAGCTGAAGGACTTCTCTGCGGCGCCGCCGAAGGACGCCGCCTGGGACATCGACACGAAGTCGACGAGCGAGGCTCTCTCCGACGCCGCGCTGAGCGTCCTGTCGAACGACGAGAACACGAAGGGTCGCTTCTTCCTGTGGATCCACTACCTCGATCCGCACGCCGACTATCTGCGCCACGACGGGATCGATTTCGGCAGCGGAGCGCGAGACCTCTACGACGGGGAGATCGCCTTCACGGACAAGCACATCGGTCGTCTGCTCGACGCGATCTACGCGGCTCCGTGGGGCAAGCGGACCGCGATCATCTTGACGAGCGATCACGGCGAGGCGTTCGGCGAGCACGGCATGTTCCGCCATGGCTTCGAGGTCTGGGAGCCGCTCATCCACGTGCCGCTCTTGGTGTACGTGCCGAACGCGAAGCCGCACCACGTCGAGGTGCGTCGAAGCGCCGTCGATCTCGTCCCGACGATCCTCGAATTGATGCACGTGGCGGCGCCCGCACCCGACGCCGAGGGCGACGACTTTCTCTCGGGGCAATCGCTGCTGCCGGACGTCTTCCTCGCCGACGGAAAGTCTGCGCCGAAGCGAGACGTCCTCGTGGACATGCCCGCCGGTCCCTACAACGACGCGCGGCGCGCGCTGATCCACGACGATCTCAAGCTCATCGTGTCCGGGGATTCGCGCATGGCGGTCTACGATCTGGCGGACGATCCGACCGAATCCAAAGAGCTGTCCGAAAGTGAGCCGGACAAGGTCCACGCGATGAAGGAGCGCTACGCCGCGGTCAAATCGCGTCTCCGCGAGATCAAGGTCACCGGGAAGCGAAAGTGAGTTTTGTAGTATCGTCGTCGCTCTAGATGCTGACGGGCATAGAAGTCGGACCGTCCGCGGTCGTATTCGATCTCGACGGGACCCTGATCGACAGCAGAGGCGACATCGCCGCCGCCACGAACCACGCGCTGCTCGCGTCGGGTCGCGCGGCGCTCCCTGCCGCCGAGATCGCACGCTTCGTGGGCGACGGTGCGCGCTCGCTCATCGCACGCGCCGCGAAGCTCGCCGAGTCGGACGACGCCGTGGACCCGCTGCTCGAGTCTTTCCTGACGTACTACGAGGCGCATCCGATCGATTTTACGAAGTGGGTCGACGGCGCGCCGGCCGTGCTCGATCGCGTCGCCGAGCTGGGCATGCCGATGGCGCTCTGCACGAACAAGGCGCGCGCGGTCACCGACGCCGTGCTCGGCGCGCTGGGTGTACGGACGCGATTCCGCGCGATCTATGCCGGCGGCGACGGACCCGAGAAGAAGCCTGCGCCAGGTCCGCTGCTCACGTTGGCGAAGAAGCTCGGCGTCGAACCGACGAACCTCGTCATGGTGGGTGACGGCATCCAGGACATCGAGTGCGCGCGTCGCGTCGGGTGCCGCGTCATCGGCGTCGTCTCCGGGTACTCGCCGCGAGAGCGCGTCGTGGCGGCGAAGCCGGACATCCTCCTCGAAGGACTGCTCGAGCTGCCGGACGTCGTCCGTCGATGGTGCGATGCGACCGCGCGCCTCAACGCCGTGCGACCCACGTGAACGCCCGGGGGGTGAACCTGCAGGACAGCGCCATCGCGCCGCCAAAATCGGCGCCGAAACCCGTCCTTGAAACACCCTGCGCGACCCGAGTGCCACCCCCCGAAAAGGCGGTGCTGGGTCTTTGCCTCGGTGTATCCTCGCCGGGGTTTCTTCTCACCGAAGTCGAATCGGCAAAACGTCTTCGTCACAGCTCACGTCGCAAGCCGTGACAACCCGTAGGCTCACCTCGCGCACCCGATGACCGAGACCAACCTCATCGGCACGACGCTCGCCAATCGAATCCGGATCACCGGAATCATCGGCGAGGGTGGCATGGCGACGGTCTATCGAGGCGGCGTCGAGGGTCAAGCCAACGAAGTCGCGATCAAGATCATGAACCCGGAGCTCGCCAAGGAGAGCCGGTTCGTTCGTAGATTTCGTCGCGAAGCCAAGGCCGCTTCGATGCTCAAGCACCCGAACACGGTGCAGATCATCGAGTTCGGTGTCGACCAGGGGTACGTGTTCCTGGCGATGGAGCTCTTGCAGGGCTTCGACCTGGCGATGCTCCTCCACCGCGAGCGACGCATCCCCGAAGCACGCGCGATCCAGATCGTCATCCAGGTGTGCAAGGCGCTGAGCGCCGCGCACGAACAGAGCATCGTTCATCGCGATCTGAAGCCCGACAACATCATGCTCGTGAAGGCGCCGCCGGGTGCGTCGCTCCCCGTCGCGGGCATGAGCACCGCCGACTTCGTGAAGGTGCTCGACTTCGGCATCGCGAAGATCCTGGACGACGACGGTGACAAGAGCGGCGGCGACCCGCGCGCCGAGCCGATCACGCAAGAGAAGTCGATGTTGACTCGCGTCGGGACGATCGTCGGCACGCCCGCGTACATGGCGCCCGAACAAGGTCGCGCCGAGGCCGTCGATCCCCGCACGGATCTCTACGCATGCGGGGTGCTCCTCTACGAGCTCATCAGCGGCCGCGTCCCCTTCACTGGAGAGACGCCGATGCAGGTCGTCATGCGCCACGTCAACGAGCCGCCTCGTCCGCCCAGCGAGTACTGCACGATTCATCCCGATCTCGAGCGCGTCATCATGCGCGCGCTCGCGAAGTGGCCGAGCGAACGTCAGCAGAACGCCGAAGAGATGGCGTTCGAGCTGCTCAGTGTCCTGCCGAAGGTCACGAAGGCCGCGCCGGCTCCAGAGGCCGAAAACCCGAACCTCAAGACGCTGGTCATCGAGACCGGCCCCCCGATCCCGGCCGCTCCGCCCCCCCAGATACCGGCGCGGGCGGCTCCTGCGCCACGCCCCGCGGCGGGCGCTCCAGCGGCAGCTCCTGCGACACGGCCGCGACCGGCAGCGGGCGCGCCCGCACGGTCCCCGGCGTCGGCCGCGAAGATCCCTGAACCGAAGCCTTCGCCGCCCGCGTTCCCGACCCTGAACATAGAGGTCCCGGACGACATCTTCGCCGCGCTGCCGAAGTCAGAGGCCCCGTCGGGCGCCGTGTCGACCGACCCGGCGCCGACTCGCCGCGCGGACGCACCCGCGCCGGCCGGCCCCGGACCTCGGGTTCCGGTCGTACGCCCAGGAGAAGGTTCGCCGCTCGCGCAGACGATGGAATCGGCGAGCCCGCTCGATCACGACGACGACGAAGAGGCGGCGACCATGGTCAAGTCGCCCGAGCACGTGTTCTCTCCGGCCGACCAGGCCCGCGTCTCTTTGGCCGAAGAGGCCATGAATCGAGCGCTCGGTCAGGGTCTGCCGAAGATGGGTGGCCCCGAGAGCTTCGAGCCGACCTTGATCGAGGGCCCGCCGCCGGGCATGCGACCGCCGCTTTCGAGCGATGACGCCATCGATCTGAAGCAGCTCAAGTCGACCGTGAAGGTGGACCCCGAAGACAGAGGCCGCATCCTTGCCGATGCGCTCGCGCTCGCCCTCGAACCAAAGGCCGAAAAGCGTCCGTCGACGCCTCCGCCGGATGGCGGACCCGAGAAGAGCTCGGATCAACCGGTGCGCCGTCCTACGAGCGAGCTCATCCCGGTCAACCTGTTGGAGCCCGAAGCCAGCCTCGCCCCGGCGACCGACCTCGGCGGCCCGGGGGCCGCAGTTTGGCAACCGAAGGGTGGCAAGAGACTCGGCGGCGCGACGGCGCTCATCGTCGGCATCGTGATCGGCGCCTTGCTCGTCGGCATCGCGCTCGTCGTGATGATTCTGTTGAAGAAGTCCTGAGCTCGACCGCCAGCGAGTCGGTCCTCCAGCAAAGACCGCCTCCCTCGGAGCCCACCCGCGGACGCCGCGATGGCGCCCTGGCGAGTCAGCGGACGATCTTATTATCGACGAGACGCGGCACGCGGGTTGCGAGGGCGCGCATCGGTTGATAATCACGAGGGGATGGCCCTCTTGCACGATCGACTGCGTGCACGCGAGGGGCCGCTCCTCATGGGCGTCATCAACGTCACGCCCGATTCTTTCTCGGACGGGGGGCAGTTCCTCGATCGACGTGCCGCGCGAGATCACGCGGAGCGCATGCTCGCGCGTGGAGCAGACCTCGTCGACATCGGCGCCGAGTCGACGCGACCCGGCGCCGAGCGAGTGTCCTCCGACGACCAGATCGAACGCATCGGCGATCTGATCCGTGAGCTCGCTCGCGCCGGCGCGATCGTTTCCATCGACACGACAGACGCGATCGTCGCGCGCCGGGCGCTCGATGACGGCGCGACGCTCGTCAACACGGTGGACCCAGCGCACACGACGGATCTCGCGACGCTCGCGCGCGGTCGCGCGCTCCTCGCGATCATGCACTCACGCGGATCGATGAAGCGGATGCCTGGCTTCTCCGGCACGGAAGAGCGCGCCTACGACGACGTCGTCGACCACGTCGTTCGTGAGCTCGAGCGCGCACGGGACGCCGCGTTCGCGGTCGGCCTGGCGAAGGACGACGTCCTGCTCGATCCGGGGCTCGGCTTTCACAAGAGCGCGCGCCACTCGCTGACCCTTCTCGCGCATCTCGACGCCCTGGTCGCGCTCGGGCAGCCGGTCCTCGTCGGGTCGAGTCGCAAGAGCTTTCTCGCCGCGGTCACCGCTGCAGAGGGGAGCGAGCCCGCCGGCCCGACCGAGCGATTGGGCGCCACGATCGCGAGCTGCATCCTGGCGGCGGAGCGCGGCGCGGCCATGCTCCGCGTGCATGACGTCTTCGAGGTGAAGCAGGCTCTGTCGCTGTGGAAGGCGGCTCGCCATGCTTGAGGCCTTCGAGCGCGTCTTCAACGGCAGATCCGGGATGGATCTCGCACGTGATGCGCTCGACGTCTCCATCGTCGCGTACGTCATCTATCGACTCTTGCTCATCGTCCGCGGCACGCGCGCGATGCAGATGGGCACCGGGCTCGGCCTCATCTTTCTCTTGTACCTCGCGGCGCAGACGCTCGAGCTCGTCACGCTGCAGAGCCTGCTTCAGTACGTCCTCTCGTCGGTCATCCTGATCGTCGTCGTCGTCTTTCAAAACGACATCCGCCGCGCGCTCATCCGCGTCGGCGGCAGGGCGTGGTTCGGTCGCGGTCGCCGGCAAGAGCAGTCCAGAGTCATCGACGAGGTCGTGGCCGCGACGACCGAGCTCGCACGACACCGCATCGGCGCCATCATCGCGTTCGAGCAAGACGCCAACCTCCTCGAGTTCACGAAGGGCGAGGGCACGCTCGTCGGCGCCGCCGTCACGCGAGAGCTCTTGGTCGCGATCTTCTATCCAGAGGGCGTCAACAAGCTCCACGACGGCGCCATCGTCATTCGCGATCTGAAGATCGAACGTGCCGGCGTGTACTTTCCGCTCGCCGAGGCGCGGGGCCTCGACGCCAGCCTCGGGACGCGTCATCGCGCAGCGATCGGCATCACCGAAGAGACCGACGCGGTCCTCGTCGTGGTGAGCGAAGAGCGCGGGACGATAAGCTTCTGCTTCAACGGCAACATCGTCCCGAACCTCGACGCGACCGCGCTGCGCCAGACGCTGGTCGGCCTGCTCGAGACCAAGGGCTCGAAGCAGCACACCGCCGCGCCGCGCACGACGGTGATGCCGCCGCCCCCCACGAAGTCCGCTCCGAAGGAGTCGGCCACCGCCACACCCACCTCGCCGATCGCGACCCTGCCGGCCTCGGTGCCGTCCGCAGGGCTCGCGACCTCGACACCCATGCCGCACGCCGCCCTCAAGCGGACCGAGCAAGCGAAGGCAGAGGTCACGCACAGCCTCGCCCCAGAGGTCGCGCACGCGAAGCACGTCGCGACGCCGATGCCGAAGGCCACGAAGAGCGTGCTACCGGGGACTGTGCGCGTGACGCGCTCGACGCCCTCGCACGGCACTCGCGCGCAGAAGCACGATTCCGAAGAGAAAGCGCCGACGTCGGACCGCCCGAGCTTCGTGTCGGTGGCGCGTGAAGAGCCCCCCGAGCCGGCCTCCACACCTTCCAGAGGCAGCGAGCCGTGACGCCTCCCGGTGGCGTCCGAAGCTTCATCCTCTCGGCGTTCACCGAGAACCTGGGCCTGAAGCTCGTCAGTCTCCTCTGCGCGCTCGGGTTCTTCGTCTTCATTCGGGGCTCCGAGCGCGCGGAGCGTCGCTTCGACGTGGGCGTCGCTCAGGACTTGCCGCCCGAGTCCGAGAACCGCGCGCTGGTGAAGGATCCACCGAGCGAAATCAGCGTGACGTTGAGCGGCCCTCGCACCCAGATCGAAGCGTTGCCGAGAGACCTCGGGACGATCGTCATCGACCTCTCGAGCGGTCGCGAAAACACGATCGAAGTGACGCCTGCGATGATCCCGAACGTCCCGCCCGGAATCAAAGTCGAGCAGATTTTCCCGCAGCGCATCGAGGTGCGCTGGGACGACGTGGTCTCGCGCGAGATCACCGTGCAGGTCGGTCGCACCGGCGAGCCGGCAAAGGGCTACAGCATCAAGTCCAAGATCGCATCCGCACCCGAGACGGTCGTCGCGCACGGGCCACGAACGCTCGTCGATCTGATGCAGTTCGCGCGAACGGCGCCGTTCGACGTCGATGGTCTGACGGAGGGCTACCACACTCGGGTTCTTCCGCTCGATTTGCCACCTCAAGGCGTCGAGTACGCGATACCGAGCATCAACGCGACGGTCGAGATCGCGCGCGAGGAGCGCGTCGTGCCGTTCAAGGCCGTGAAGGTAGAGGTCGTTGGCCTCCCGAAGGCGACGACGAAGCCGGACGCCGTCACGGTCACCGTCCGAGGGATCCCTGACGCCGTCATGGCGCTCGACGTCACGCAGATCGTCCCGCGCGTCGAGCTGCCACCCGAGGTCGACACCACGAAGCCCGGCAGCGCGATGGCGAAGGTCGTCGCGCAGGTCCCGAACGTAGAGACGGACGTCTCTCCGACCGAGGTCCTCGTCAAGTGGTGACGCTCCGCGCGCGGGTGGCAAGCAGGCTTGCCGCAGTCAGGCTCGCCGCAGCCACGCTCGCCGCGGCCACGCTCTCTTTTTCTGGGAGCACAGCCATCGCGGACGACGCCGTCTTGGTCGATCGCGTGGTGGCGCGGTTTCGTTCGGCCGACGCCGACGAGCGCGCTGGGGTTCACGTCGTGTTCGAGCGCGAGCTCAGCTTTGAAGCGCACATCGAGGCGATGGCGCTCGGCGACGCACCCGAGAGCCGCCCCTCGGAGCGACACATCCGCGCGGCGCTCGCTCGACACATCACCGAGTCTCTGCTCGAAGCCCTGCCGCTCGAGCCGGCCGCGACTCCGATAGAGGTCGGCCAACGCGCCGCTCAGGCCCGCCGCATGCTCGAGGTTCGCGTCGGCGGCACCGACAGGCTCGCGGCCGCGCTCGCGAACGACCGGATCTCCGTCGACGAGCTCGACGCCATGATGCGACGCACGGCGCGCGCGAGCCTCTATCTCGACCGAATGGTCGCGCCGCTCGTCGAGCCGACCGACATCGAGCTGAAGGAAATCCTCGCGAGTGGCCAGACGCCTTACTCGAGCAAGCCCTTCGCCGAGGTGAAGGACGACCTTCGTCGCTGGGTCATCGCGCGCCGAGTCGGAGACGCGCTCGACGCGTTCTATCAGCGAGCGCGCTCACGCATCGTCGTCACGTGGGCGAAGCGACCGAAGCAGGACTGAGCCGACGGCTCTCGTCCGCGGCGACAAAACGCATCCGGGCCGCGCCTGCGCGCGACCCGGAGAGAGAGACAACGAGAGCCCGGTCAGGGATCGAGATCCGACGTCCCAGTCGCGGGGACTTCCTGCGAGCTCGGCGCGTCTTCGTCTGCGCCGTGATGAGCTGCGTCGAGCTGATGAGAGAACGACCGCGTCGCGCGTCGCGCACGGACGAACTCTGCAAACGCGACGATGGTGTCGAGATCGCGTGGCCCGAGCGACTCGGAGATCTCGCGCAGCGTCTTGCGAAGCGACTCTGCGTTGCGACCACGTCGCTCGAGGCGCGCGTCCTTCTCGGCGGGCTCGGCGGTGATCGGCGCCGCGCCGTCCGCAGGTCGCGGAGTGTCCGCGGTCCAGCTCGGGCGCGCGACGGGAGCGAGCGCGTGCGCCGAGAGCCAGGCCTCCATGAAGATGCGGAGACGTTCGCTGCGGAACGAGAACCAGCGCTCGCGCTCGGGTCCGTAGCTCATGAGCACGTCTTTGAAGCGCCGGAACGCGCCCTTGCCGTCGATCGCCTGCGTGAGCTTCGATTGAAGCTCCGGGTCCTCGACCATCGGGATGTAGCGCTCCATCCACCGATATTGCTCGCGTGAGCTGACCGGATCGATGCGCAGGTAGTTGGAGTCGGCGGCGATCCGCGCGTGCATTTGCGGGTCGGCGACGCCGTCGACGACGCGAAGCACGTCGCCCGTCACCAGGTGGAGATAGGAATGAACCTCGGGTGCGTTGTTTTCGAACGCGTCCTCGAGCGCCTCCCAGTCGACGGGGATGTCGCGGAGCGGCCCGGTCGGCGGGGGCACCGGCGTGCCTTCCGAGCCGCTTGAATCGGAGCGCCCGTGTTCCGGGTGACCCAAATCTGGGCGACCCAGATCCGGGCGACCCGGTGCGCTCTCGTTGTTCGCCATCGTGTCCTCGTTCAGATCCGGCCCGACCGACTCCTGCGTGGTGACAACCTCGCGAGTGACTCGGCGCAGCGTGGGTCTCATGACAGTGATCGAGTCCGTTTCCGCTGGGACCCGGCGGCCACGATCGAGGCGCACCAGAGCGGCAGAATGTTCACGAGTCATATCACGCTTTCCAGGATGATCCTCTCGAGAGACAAGTCTTCACGCACGAGAGGACGGCAAAGAGAGCCTTCTCAGACCCTCGGTGTTGCCCGGTCTTTCGACGGGTTCATTCGAGCAACCCCGCGGCGCGCAGACCCATTCCGAGTGGCCGAGCGTTTCGGCATGACCGTGTCTTGGCACCCGAGACCTGCAATTCTGCGGGCCCTTTAGTGAGCGCGCTTCGCCAACTGTACGGACGAGCGCCACTCGGTTCGTATTGGCAACGGAGCTGCCGGTGTCGCTGCCTTTCCAGCATCCCGTCGCCACAGACCCGCGACGGCGTCGGCCCTCGGACCCGTCGTGTCGCAAGGCGGACGCGGTGTGGTGCTCAGTGCGTGGTCGCGAGACGCACGGCGTGTGCCCAACGAGCTAGATGCGCGTCCCTCTCCTCGCCCGGCATCGTCGGCTCGAACGTCCGCTCCGCGGCCGACATCGCGCGCGCCTCTTCCTGCGACGCAAAGAGCCCGACGCCGACGCCCGCGAGCATCGCGGCGCCACGCGCTGTCGACTCGAGCTCGGCGGGCCTCTCGATGCGGACGCTCGCGACGTCGGCTTGAAACTGCATCAATAGATCGTTCGCCGCGGCGCCGCCGTCGACGCGCATCTTCGTGAGCGGCGTGCCCAGATCAGCGCGCATCGCTTGCAAGAGATCGGCGACCTCGAACGCCACGCCCTCGAGCACCGCGCGCGCCAGGTGCGCCTTCGTCGTGCCGCGGGTGATCCCGGAGACGATGCCGCGCGCGTGAGGGTCCCAGTGCGGCGCGCCGAGTCCGGCGAGCGCGGGTACGAACACGACGCCGTCGCTCGACTCGACCGTCTTCGCGAGCGCTTCGATCTCGGCGGCGGTCTGGATGATGCCGAGCCCGTCGCGTAGCCACTGCACCGCCGCGCCCGCGATGAAGGCGCTCCCCTCGAGCGCGTAGGCCACGCCCGCGGGGGTCTGCCAGGCGACCGTGGTGAGCAGGCCCTTCGTGCTCGCTTTTGGCTTCGCGCCGATGTTCGTGAGCGCGAATGCGCCGGTACCGTAGGTGCACTTCGAGTCGCCCACGTCGAAGCACGCCTGCCCGAACAACGCCGACTGCTGATCGCCTGCGATGCCTGTGATCGGCACGCCATCCGGCAAGCCACGGACGCCCTTGGTCGTCGCGATGGGTCCTGCGCTCGGGACGATCTCCGGCAGGACGGCGGGCGGGACGTCGAGCATGGCGAGGAGGTCATCGTCCCAAGCGAGCGACGCGAGACCCATGAGCAGCGTGCGCGACGCGTTCGTGACGTCGGTCGCGTGTCGCGCCCCGGCCGACAATCGATGCACGAGGTAGCTGTCGATCGTCCCGAAGGCGAGCTCGCCCGCCTTCGCGCGAGCGCGGGCGCCTGCGACGTTCTCGAGCATCCACGCGAGCTTCGTTCCGCTGAAGTACGGATCGAGCACGAGCCCCGAACGCGCACGCACGAGCGGCTCCTGGCCCTCTTTTTTCAGACGCTCGCAGAGCGGCGCGGTCCGGCGATCCTGCCAGACGATGGCGCGGTGCACTTGCTCGCCCGTCTTGCGATCCCAGAGGAGCGTCGTCTCGCGCTGATTGGTGATGCCGATGGCGGCGATCCTCGCGCTGTCGATCCCTGCTTCCAGCACGCGACCGAGGCTCTTCTCGAGGCTGGTCCAGATCTCGTCGGCGTCGTGCTCGACCCAGCCCGCCTGCGGAAAATGCTGCGCGAACTCTTCGGTGTGGCGGGCCAGGGTTCGGCCGTTCGTGTCCATCGCGAGCACCGTCGTGCCGGTGGTGCCTTGATCGATCGACAGCAGCAGATCCTTCACGTGAACCTCCGTGAGGGGGCGCGCCGAAGCGCGCGGTCAGGCTTCGATGCCGAGCACGCGGTTCAAGCGGGCGTGCGCGGCGCGGAGTGCTCGGAGGTGACCGCCCTGGGCGTTCGCGAGCTCGCTGAGGCGGCGGGATAGGTCGATGAGCTGCTCGCCGCCCTTCGTCTGCGCGCGTTGCGACGCGTTCAACGCGTTCACCATGTTCGAGATCTGCTCGATGGCGACGGTGATCTGGCGGCCACCCTTCGCTTGCTCTTGGCTCGAGCGTTCCACGTGCTGCGTGATCATGCGCATCTTCTCGGCGCTCTTCATGATCTGATCCGAGCCGCGTGCCTGTTGGGCCGTCGCGGCGGCGATCTGCTGCACGGTCTCTGCGATGCGGCCGATGGCGTCCGTGACCTGCTTCGAGCCCTTTGCCTGCTCGACGGTGGCGCGCGCGATGGCGCGGACCATGGCCGTCGACTTCTGCGAGCTCTCGAGGATCTTCTTCAGGGCGCGCTCGGCCTCGTTCGAGACCTCGACGCCGCGCGAGACGTTCTGCGCGCCGCGCTCGACGGCGCTGATCGCGTTGCGCGACTCGGACTGAATCGTCTTGATGAGATCGGCGATCTCTTTCGTGCTGCCACCTGCGCGCTCTGCCAGGTCTTTGATCTCGTCCGCGACGACCGCAAAACCCTTGCCGTGCTCGCCGGCCTGCGCCGCGATGATCGCCGCGTTCAGCGCGAGGAGGTTCGTCTGCTCGGCGACGTCGTCGATGACCGCCAAGATCTGGCCGATCGCCTCGATGCGCGTGTTGAGGCTCGAGATGACGCTGACGGCCTCTGTCGAGGACTCGCGGATGCGACCGATCTCGCTGATGGTCTTGAGGATCGCCTCGGCGCCGCGCTCGGCGTCGAGGGCGACCTCTTCGGAGAGGCGCGCGGTCTCGTTGGCGTTCGACTGGACCTGGTCGATCGACACGTCCATCTCGTTCATCGAGGACGAGGTCTCTTCGGCGGTCAGCGAGAGGGCGTCGATGTTCCGCGCGACCTCGCGGATCGAGTAGGCCATCTCTTCGATCGAGGTCGCCGTCTCGCGCACGCTCGTCGCGAGCTCGCCGACGTTCTGGGCGACCTCTTCGTTCGTCGTCGTCATCTCGAGGATGCTCGAGCTCGACTCTTCGGCGTTCGTCGCGAGCGTCTCGATCGACAGGTAAATGTCGGCGAGCGACTGCGTCACCGTCTTGACGTGGCCGCCGACCTCGCCGGTCACCTCGGAGAGCGCAGGCACACCGCTCTCGACCTCGTCGACCGCGTTCGAGAGATCCCGTGCCGGGTCGCGGAACACGCTGGTCTCGACGCCGGTCGCGGGCTTGGCCTTGGCTTCGTCGAGCTCTTCGCGCGCCTGCTCGAGCTCATCGCGCAGCGACTCGACCTCGGCCTTCGCGCGTCGCAGCGCGGCGTCGTCGACCTCTGGTGCGGCCTCCCTGCTCTCGTCCGAGCCCGCGCGCCAGAAGAGATAAACGCCGGCGGCGTACAGCCCGTAGAACAGGAACAGCTGCGGCACGTAGCCGGAGAGGTGGCTCGCGAGGATGCTCGCCAACACGGCAGGCGCGAGCAGTGCAAGCAACGGAGGCAGGAGCCGCGGGTTCATCCCGGGCGGCAGACTAGAAGCTATGCCTCAACTACTGCAAGTCGCCAGCGACGATGGTCGGTTCGATGGCGTCGCTTCTCTGGTCGTACAGCCGCTGATCGTAGGACTCGTAGTCGGAGTAGTCGTAGGCCGTTGCGTGGCCCTTTTGGCGGAACGCACACCCCGCCAGAGAGGCGACACCCAAGGCCAGCACGACCAAAACCGGAAGGGGGAGCCGCTTCATCATCGGAGCCGGGCGGGATGGACGGCTGGGTACGCAACCCCATGCAATCGTGGATGACGACACGCCGACCAAGGCCGGGCTAGACTCCGCCCGCTCGGCAAAACAGGTGGGGCCCCCAATCTTGGAGCTACTCATGACGGAACGTTTTCTCGGCGCTGCGATCATCTCGATCCTTGCTCTTGTCGCGGGTTGCGGCGACAGCGGCACTTCCTCTGGCGGCATCGACTGCAGCGCGGTCACCCCGAAGGGTTACAGCGAGCTCTCGGGCGCGTTTTCGAAGTGCACGACCTGCCACGACTCGTCCTTGACGAGCCCCACGGATCGTCAGTCGGCCCCCGACGACGTCAACTTCGACAACTACGACGACGCGAAGGCATCGGCGGAGGACAGCATCGGCCAGATCAATGAGGGCCTCATGCCTCCGAGCGATCAGACGCAGCTCACCGCGACGGAGAAGACCGATCTCTTGAACTGGGCAACCTGCGGCACGCCGCAGTGATTGATGCGTTCGCGCGGGTGGGCGACGTGCCGCCCGCGCGAGCTGCTTGGCGGAGAGGGCGGGATTCGTAGCCCGAAGCGAGCGCCGTAGGCGGGAGCGAAGCCTGTTATCGCGCGCGCTTCGCCAAGAGGCGAGCCACGCGAGCTGCTTGGCGGAGAGGGCGGGATTCGAACCCGCGGAAGGGTTTCCCCTTCGCGTGCTTAGCAAGCACGTGCCTTCGGCCACTCGGCCACCTCTCCAAAGGAGCAGCGAGCATCTACACCGATGGTCGCCGATGCGCAATCCGTGGATTAGCCAGCTCGGCTTCTCGCGAGCTGGACGAGGCGGGTAGGATCGAGCGCGAGGCGGAGATCGTCGGCCCAAACGACCGCGGCGGACCAGGGTCCCAGCGCCCGGGCGACCGAGGGAAGCGCGCGTAGGGCGACCTCGTCGACCGATCCGACGGCGTCGACGCCGAGCGAGAGGGGCGGCCCCTCTTCGAACGGCGCAGCGACATCGATGGTGAAGCGCTCGGTGGGCGGGCCGTCGCCGCCGGAAACGAGGCTCGAGAGCGGGACCGCATCGGGGGCGTCGTCGAGCATGCGGATCTGGCCCGTGTGCTGGACCGCGAGCGCGAACGTGGCTCCTCGGCTCTCGAGCCAGACGACACGCACCATGGCGCCTTCCGTCGGGACCACCACGGTCGCCATCAAACCGCGGCCGCGCTTGCTCGTCAGGTGGATCGTCCCGCCGATGCGGTGGACGGCGGCCAAGGCGAGATCGAGACCCACTCCGCGCCCCGCGAGGAGGTCGGCCTCTCCGCGCATCGAAAAACCCGGGTAAAAAAGGAGCGAGAGCAGCGCGCCGTCGGTCATGCCGTCCGCGAGCCCGTGCGAAACCAGACCCGCGGACGTCGCGTTCTGGCGGACGCGCGCCGTATCGACGCCGGCGCCGTCGTCGCTGACCGTGATGACGAGCGAGCCGGCGCGCTGTGCGGCGGCGAGCCGAAGACGGCCGCGCGGATCTTTTCCCAGCCGAACGCGCTCGTCGCTCGGCTCGAGCCCGTGGACGATCGCGTTTCGCGCCAGCTGACGGAGCGGCTCGAGCAACGCCTCCACGAGGCGCCGGTCGACCGGTGTCTCGCCACCGGTGACGAGGACCTCGACGGCGCGATCCATGCGGCGCGCCTCGCTCTGGGCGGCGGTCGCCACGCGTTCGAAGAGGCTGGACGCGGTCGTGGTGCGAAGCGACGCGACCGAAGACGACAGCGCGTAACCCTCGCGGACGAGACGGCCTCCGACCGACGCGACGCTGCCGGAGAATCCGTCGAGCGCGCTCGCGAGCGGATCGAGCGCGCGCGCACAACGCTCGAGCGTGACGATCGCCGCGGCCGGCGCGCCCCACGGTCTGGGCGGGCCGATCATGCGCAACGCGTCCCGCACGTCCCGCGCCACTTCGCGAACACTCGTCGCGCTGCGGGCGATCCGCGAGCTCCCCGAAGCGAGCGGCCCTCGCAGCTGAGAGACCTGTCCGGCTCGCTCGAAGAGCGCATCGAGGATCGCCGACGAGACCCGGACCGTCCCTTCTTCGGAGAGACCGCGCGCATCGGACTCGAGCGTCGGCTTGATGCTCGGACGCTTCGGAGGAAGAGGGAGCGGGACCGACGGAGGCGGCATCGAAGGGCGTACTGGGGCGCCCGACATGAGGCGAAGCGTCGCCAGCGCGTGATCGGGTGCATCGACGATCTCGGAGAGGACGCCGCGCATGGTCTCGACCGAAGAGAGCGCGACCTCGGCCTGCTCGGTCGAGGAGACGCCGCGCAGTCGATCTTCGAGGCCGTGACAAAACCACGCCATCACCTCGTCGCCGACTGCGAGCGCCGAGCCCTTGAGCGTGTGGACTTCGCGATAGATGTCGAGCACCGACGCTGGATCCGCGACGCCCGTGGAAGCCACGAGGGTCGCGTCGATCTTCGAGATCCGATCACGAGACGCGGCGCGATATTCGGCGGCCGTCGTGGGATCGATCTCCTGAGGCACGAGATCACTCGGCGGCTCTGGCCATCGCGTGAGCCGCAGCTCGGTCCCCTTCGCGAGGTCTGCGCGCAGACCACGGATGGAAGCGGCGAGCTCGCGGCGCGCTTCGATGTCGCCCGCGCCGATCCGGCGCTCGAGACGCGCGAAGAGCGCGCTCGCCTCGCGACTCCCGGCCATGCCGAACGAGCCCTTCAGGCCATGCGCGACCCGCCGTGCTCGCTCGCGCGCCGTGGTCTCTGGCACCATCGGCGACGCGGCGTCTTCCAGGTCGCCGAGGTGCCGCTCGAGCTCGGCGACCATCAAGGCCCGGAGCTCGTCGTCCATCACGTCCCACCCTCGGGGTCGCTGTCGGGAACGTCTGATGGGACCACTTCGCTCACGATCGCTCGGACGCGAGAGAGAACGGGCGCGAGCGAGCGGGCGATGTCCGAGCCCTCTGACAGCTCGAGCGCCGAGAGCGCCTCGACCAGGCCCTTCGCGTGCTCGTTCGCGGCTGCGAGGCGGCGCGCGCGTTCCGGATCGAGACCGGTGGCCTTGCGAAGGCGCGCGTCCACATCGGCGAGCGCGCTCGATGCGTCGTGCGCCGACGACTTCACGCTCGTCGTGCTCGCGCCGACGTCGGTGACCTCTGTCTGGACGCGGCCGAGGCGCTCTCCGACGCTCGCGGCGCTGCTCGCAGCTTCGGTCAACGTCTCGGTGGCGTCGCGAAGCGCCTCTACTCCGCGCGCGACGAGCGCGCGCACCTCGTCGGCGACGAGGCCGAGCGCGCGACCGTGCGGCTCGGGTGTCCGCGCGCCCTCGAGGCCCGCGTTGAGCGCCACGACGCCGAGTCGGTCGAGCACCTCGATGGCGCGACGCAGCCCGACACTCGCCCGGTCGAGGCGCGCGCCGACCTCGCCGGCACGCTCGACGGCGGCGTCGGCGTGCGTTCGCTGTCGCGTCGACGCGGCTCCCGCGCGTTCGGCATGCCGCTCGACGTCGAGCGTGGCGGCGGTCGCGCGCTCGAGCGCAGCGAACAGCGCGGCGTCGTCGAGCGCGGGCCGCGGAGCTTGCGCATCGAGGCCCGTCGTCCGACGGAGCACCTCGAGCCAGCGGCGACGCGTTCGCGGCGCGCTCACGAGAGGTCTCCCATCTCTGTTGCGCTTACGACATCGTCGCGCAGAAAGGCCGCTGCGCCGTGCGACGCCCACGCGGCAGCCTCGATCCTCCGGAGCGCGACCCCGAGATCCAACCTCGGGACGGCGTGCGCCTCGAAGACGACGCCGTCCGAGCCGCGCACCTCTTCGAAGCGCCCCGTCGCCAGGACCTCGAGACCGAGCACGAGAGACTGGTCCGCTCTACCTTCGGTGGCCACGACGAGACCGCCTGCGAGCCTCGGTCGACCTGTCTCTGTGAAGTCGAACGCCGCGAGGAGACGCCCCTCGACCGTCGCGACGCCGAGGGTCACGCCGAGCACCTCACCAAGGGCGCGAACGAGCTGCGGCATCGCGATCGAGCGCACCTCGCGCGCGTCGACGAACACGCGATCGGGGACGGTCGGCTCTCCACAGGCCGCCATGCGCCCCGTGCGCCGCCCCGAGGGCGGTCGCTCTTCTTCGAAGAGGCTGCTCGCCGCTGCACGAGGAACTCGGACCACGACCCCTGCTCGCACGCTCGCTCCTCTTCGCTCGAGAGGCGGCGCAACGCCGCTCCGACGCGGGTGAGCCTAGCACTTCGCTGCGTCGGTCAACCGCGCGGACGAAGCACGCGCGAGCTCAAGAATTGGTAGACGATCTTCACCGCGTCGTACCTGCCGAGCTCGCTCTGCGCGAGGACCTGCGTGATGGTTCGCTTTCCGTCGACCGCGTCGAGCACCATGCTCTCGGCGCGCGTGAGTGACGCGCCGACGCGCTCGCGAGCGGTGTCGTCGACGACGACGACCTGGTCCCAGACAATGGTGCCCTCCATCAAGCGCCACTCGTCGACGCGACGGAACCCCTCGAGGACCAGGCCCGCGACGCCGAGACCGAGCTTCGCGGCCTCGGCCTCTGCGGCGACCGGATCGCGAGAGAACCAGAACCGCCCGTACTGCCAACGAACGAGATCGTAGATGAGCTCGCTCGCTTGCTTCACGAGCGCCTCGTGACGTTGTTCTTCGGTCGCGCGTCCGCTCGCGACGATTTCGTCGCCGATGCGACGACTCGCTTTCCTCGCGGCGTCTGCGGCTGCCTCCATCTCGGGGCGTGTGAGCAGGCCCATCTCGATGAAGTAGCGTCCGAGGCGGAACTCCGTCTTATCGGACGCTGCGCGGACGAGATCGATCAGGCCGTCGCGCAGATGGATCGACAGGCCTCTGCCGCCGGACAGGACGCGGACGACGCCGGTCTGTCGTTGGACCTGAAGAAGCTGCATGACCTCGGCGAGAGGCATGAGCGCGAGATCGCCGGAGAGCACCTCTTTCGTCGTGACGCTCGACGCTTCGCGCAACGACACGACCAGACTGTCGAGCGGCGCGTGCGAGAGCGTGCGCGTGATGACGCGATCGATGGCTTCCCCGCTGGCGCGGTCGGCCTCGGGAAGCTCGAGGAGCGCGGGCGTGACGATCGTCGTCACGTGGCGGACGAGATCGGCGAGCGCCTTCTTCTCGAGTCGACGAGGCAGGACGCTGGGTCGCGACTCCTCTTCTGTCAGGGACGACTCTTCCGGCATCGTCTCGCCCTCGGGGACGATGGGCGCGCGACCGGCCTTCATCTTGGCGAGCGCGCCCTCGACCGCGGCGACGAGACCGCGCGCGTCGAACGGCTTGGTGATCGCGTCGATCGCACCCGTCTGCTGAACGAATTGTTCCCGAATTCGATCGCCCTTCGCGCTCATCAGGAGCACTGGCACCGCTTTGTATTTCGGGTTCGAACGCAGCTCTCGACAGAACTGGTAGCCGTTCATCTTCGGCATCACGAAGTCGAGCAGGACCAGATCGAACGGTCCTTGCTCGGCGATCGCCTGAAGCCCGAGCGCACCATCGCGCGCGGTCTCTGGCTCGAAGCCGTTCCGCGCGAGGATGGCGCTCACCACTTTCAGGATCGTGGGGCTGTCGTCGACGACTAGAATTCGACTCAACGACGGTTCTCCGGGGCGAGGCTTTTCGCCCGGTGGCTCCGACGACGCAACCGCAACTTTTTGCGACCGTGGTCGATGGGTCCGAACGGGTTCGAGACCGAATTACCAATCTCGGTAGGCGATAAGCTTTGCGACCGCGACGGCGGGCGGCGATGGTGGGGGACGATGGTGGGGACGGACGGCGCAGAACCGTCGGAACGCGCGGCGGCGCGGCCGATGAAGATCCTCGTAGTCGACGACGACAAGCTCGTCCGGCGCTTCTTGCGAGTTGTCCTGGAGCGCGATGGCTTCGCGGTGTCCGAGCGCGAGACGGGCAGCGAAATCGCTCGGGAAGGCGCCGGCGACTTCGACCTCGTGTGCCTGGATCTCGGCCTCGGCGACATCTCCGGTCTCGTCGTCTTGAAGCACCTCCGCGCACAGTCTCCAGAGGTTCCCGTCGTCGTCGTCACCGGGGACGCCGATCTCGACAGCGTCGTCGGGGCGATGCGCGCCGGCGCGGCCGACTACGTGACGAAGCCCATCGTCGGAGAGCGGCTGAAGCTCTCCGTGCACCACGCGCTCGAGCGGAGCGCCCTCGAGCGCCGCGTCCTCGCGCTGCGCCACGAGCTCGAGGGCGTTCGCGGCAAGCGCAGCCTGATCGGAGAGAGCCCGCCGATCCGCGCGCTCGTCGCGTCGATCCAGCGTGTCCTCTCGAGCGACGTCGCGGTGTGCATCCTCGGCGAGAGCGGCACCGGCAAAGAGCTCGTCGCCCGAGCGATCCACGAGGACGGGCGCCGCGCGAAGGGCGCGTTCGTCGCGATCAACTGCGCATCGATCCCCGAGCATCTTCAAGAGAGCGAGCTCTTCGGTCACGAGAAGGGCTCATTCACTGGAGCGGTCGCGACCTATCGCGGTCGCTTCGAACAAGCCGACGGCGGCACGCTGTTTCTCGACGAGCTCGGCGACATGAGCCTGGCCACACAAGTGAAGCTGCTCCGCGCGCTCCAGGAGAAATCGATTCGTCGCGTGGGGGGAACGACAGACATCAAGACGAACGTCCGCGTCGTCGGCGCGACGCATCGCGATCTCGAACGGATGGTCCGCGAGGGAACGTTCCGCGAGGACCTTTACTTCCGTCTGATGGTCTATCCGATCGAGGTGCCGCCATTGCGAGAGCGCCGCGGAGACATCCCGCTGCTGGCGGCGCACTTGATGGAACGCCATCGCGACGACGTCGGCAAAGACGTCTCGCGCTGGTCGCCAGAGGCGCTCGACGCGCTCACGGCGTACGAGTGGCCCGGCAACGTTCGAGAGCTCGAGAACCTCGTGCACCGCGCCATGCTCACGTGCGCGACCGATCGAATCGAGCTCTCCGATCTGCCGCGCGCGCTCCAAAAGCCGGTCTTGCCCGCGCTCGCGAGCGTCTTGCCGCCTCCGCCGGCTGCCGTGCCGAGCTCGGGGCTGCCGACGTTGAAGCTCCGCGAGCTCGAGGCCATGGCCATCAAGCAGGCGCTCGAGCAGACCGGCGGCCACATCGCGAACGCCGCCAAGCTCCTGGGGATCGGGCGGGCGACGCTCTATCGGCGCGTCGTCGAGCTCGGAGATTCGCCGGACGGCGGCCCGAACGGCGTCAAGGACGAGCCTCCGTCGTCCGGCTCGGGCGACGACTGATCCGATCCCACATCGAGAGCCCCAGGAAGAGCGGGTTTCCGAGCAAGTAGCGCTTCGCCATGCGCCTCGGCTCTTGAGCCAACCGAAACGCCCACTCGAGCCCGAGCTCGCGGATCGCGAGCGGCGCGCGTGGCATGTCGCCGGAGAAGAAGTCGAACAACCCGCCGACGGTGACGAACGTCGCCTCCGGGCACGCGGCGCGCGCGGCGTGACACCAGCGCTCCTGCACCGGCGAGCCCATCCCCACGAGGACGACGACGCGACCGAGCGCACGAACCGAGGCGAGCGCGTCTCGCGTGGCCTCGGCGTCGAGATAACCATGCGTGACGAACGCGACGTCGAGCCCCGGCTCGGCCCGGGTCAGGTTCTCGGCGGCGCGGCGCGCCACGCCTTCCTTCGCGCCGATGAAGGCGAGACGAACGCCGCGTGACGCTGCCTCTTTGCAGAGCAGCGGGAGGAGATCGGTGCCGTTGACGTTCGCGACGAGCGGCGTGCCGAGCACCCGGCTCGCGACGCGGAGACCGACTCCGTCCGGGAGCACGACGTCCGCGTCGGCCAAGTGCCCACGAAGGACGCCGTCGAATCGCGCGAGGTTGAGCGCATGGGGATGCGCGAACGCGACGAAGCGACCCTGTCCAGGCGTGGTCGGCGCTTCGAAGATCAGGTCGAGCGCCCGCGGAATGGTGACGTTGTCGACATGCGAGGACACGATCCAAGGGCGCGCATGGCGGCGGCGTGACGGCGCGCCACCGAGCGCGCGCGCGATCGCGATGCGCGCGACGAGCGCGAAATCGAAGCCGGAGCGGCGCTCGTCGAGCGCCTTGCGCTCGGCCTCGACGGGATCGTCGTAGAGCGTCCCGAGGCTGAGGCGAGGCTCGATCGGAGAGAAGAGCCCGCGCGCCGCGGTGGGATCGGTGCGTGAGCCGACCCACGCAGCGCGGCCGCGAACCACGTCCGCGAGGCGCGCACGCGGAAGAAGCGAGATCGCGGCGCCGTTCACGCGGCCCTCGCCGAGCGCGCCAGACCGGCGGCGGACACGCACGCGTCGTAGAGCCCGCGCGCGGTCGCGTCCCATCCCCTCGAAGCCGCCCAGCGCGGGCCTTCGCGTCGGACGCGCGCGCGATGGACACGATCGGTCGCGGCGCGATGCAAGGCCCCGGCGATCGACGCAGGCTCGAGTGGATCGCACATCAATCCGAGGTCGCCCACGACTTCGGGAAGCGCGCCCGTGGTGCTCGCGACGATCGGGATGCCCATCGCGAGCGCTTCGAGCGCGGGCAAACCGAAGCCTTCTGCCAGACCGACCATGACAGCGCTGGTGGCGCCGGCGTAGAGACCGCGGAGCGCGTCGTCCGGCACGAAGCCGAGCAGCTTCACCGCGTCCGAGATGCCGAGCTCCTCGGCGCGCCGGACGATGAGGTCCTTCGCGCCCCAGTCCCCGCCGGCGAGCGCAAGCGTGGTCGTCGCGCGGTGCGGGCTCGACGCGAAGGCCTCGAGCAGGCGCAGATGGTTCTTTCCCGGGTGCTCGAGACGCGAGACGTAGACGAAGTACGGGCTGTCGAGACCGAATTGGCGCGCGGCGGAGCGAGCCTCTTCGCCATCGGACGCCGCGGGCGCAAATCGTTTCGCGTCGATGCCGTTCGAGACGATGCGAACTCGGTCTTTCGGGACGCCGATGAAGTCGACCAGATCCTTCTTCGTGGCGCCGCTGATCGCGACGAGCTCGGTCGCACGCGGCAGGGCGGCTCGAAGGACGTGGCGAACATAGGCCATGCGCATGGCGTCGTATTTCCCGCGAACGTGGAGCTGCGCGAGATCGTGGACCACGGCGACCGTCGGCACCGCGCCGAGCAAGCTCGCGCGTCGGTTCGCCGCGGGCAGGAGGATGACGTCGGCGCCGCCCGAGCGTGCCGCGCGATCGACCCCACCCGAGAGGTACAGCGCCGCGCTCGCGGCAGGCGCATCCCAGCGCGCGTCGAGGACGACCTCTTCGAGGGGCGAGGCGAGCTCGGCGCGAACGGGCTCGAGATCCCGTCGCGTCCCCACCAGCACGAGCTCGTCGCCCGTCGCGTCGACGAGCGCAGCCAGCGCGGGCACGACCGCGCGAACGTAGACGCCGATCCCGGATTTTCCGAAGTCGGTGCCCCCTAGGGCGACAGCGATCCTCATGACGAAACCTCCTCGCTACGAAGCGACCGACTCACACGCGCCGGAGCACCCACCGCGACCGATCGCGGCGGGATGACCCCGCGCACGACGCTTTGTGCACCGATGAGCGCACCGTCGCCGATCGTCGACCCGGCCAGAACGACCGCGCCGGTCCCGAGGACCGCGCCGCGCCCGATGCGCGTGCCGCTCCCGCGCTGCACGGTGACGTTGTGCATCAAGGTGCAGTCCTCGCCGACGGCGACGCCCTCGCCGATCACGATCCCGAAGGGGTGCGGAAGGCGCAGGCCGCCGCCGATGTCGTCCGACCAAACGTCGATGTGAAAGAGCACGCGCGTCACCTGCGGGACGCCGAACGACGTACCGAACACGGCGCGGAGCGCGGCGGCTCCGCGGACCATGCCGAGCGCCCAGATCGACGCGTCGCCGAGCGCGGACGCAGTCGGGTGCTTCGCTCCGGCGCGCTCGGCGGCGTCCGCGGCACGGCGGACGTCACGAACGAACGCGGCGGCGGGGCGACGCCCACGCGAGAGGCGCGAAATCATGCTGCCGAGCACGTCGCACCTCCGAGGTCGAGAACGAGGCGTCGACCGCCACGTTGGTACTCGGCGTGAGTGAAGCCGCTCTCTACGAACGCGAGACCTCGGCCGGGGCGAACCAACGCACGCTCGTGGTCGAAGCCAGGTCCACAGTCGTCGATGACGATGCGCACCATGCCAGCTCCGCGCTGCTCGATGGCGACATACACGACGCGACGCTCGGGTTCGGTCTCCGCCTCGGCGACGGCGAGGAGAAACGTGTCGAGACCCATGACGTCTCGTGAGCCCACCCCGAGGGCGCCATGGATGATGGCGTTGCCGAGCGCCTCGTGGAGCCCCATGCGGACGTCGTCCGTTCGATAGGGTGGCGGCAGCGCCTCGAGCAGCTCGTTCACGTAGTCGAACACTCCGCTCGGACGCGCGCGAAAGTGGAACCGACGCATCGGGCTCACGACGCGAGCTCCATCGGCTCGGGGAGCTTCTCGGGCGCGCTTCGAAGCGACCGGACGACCAGGTCCAGATCGGCGCGCGCTGACTTCGCGACCGCGTACCACGCCATGCCGCGGAGGCGCGACTCGGAAGAGTGATCGAACGGCGCGAGCGAGTCATCGATCGCGAACGCGCCAGGCACCGCGCGGCTCGCGTCCATGGCGAGCGCACGCGTCGAAGGGTCCGACAGCTGCTCGGAGTCGAGCGTCACGCCCACGAGAGCGCGTCGACCGAACGGAACGTCCACGAGCCGCAACCAGAACGCGAGCAAGCGCGACTGCGTCGACGGCTCGAGCAAGTTCGCCGCGCCCTTGCCGACGCGCCGGCGGGCCCGCCGCACGATGTCGCGACCGCGCGCCGTCTCGGCGAGCGAGAGGAGCGCCGCGATCGGAAGGAGCGCGAGCAGCAGGAAGAGCGCGACCATCCGAGCGCTCACGCCGACGACGAACGGCTTCTCTCGCGGCGAGAGCATCGCCTCGTCGTCGATCTCGAAGCAGTCTCCGGTGTCGAGGTCGATGAGGCCGACGGCGCTCGCCGCGATGCCTTCGATGTGGAGACCCTCGCCGACGACCGTCTCGGGCAGGATCACCGCGTCGATGACCTCGGCGTCGCGCTCGATGACGGCGCTTCGTTCGATGATCGCGTTCGGCCCGATACGAGCGCCAGCCTTGATGACGGCGTCGGGTCCGATGAGGACCGGACGCGTGAGGACGGCGTCCGAAGATACGTTTGCGCCGCGACCGATCCACACGCCCGGCTCGCGCTCGAATGCGTGAATCTGGATCGACCAGGCGAGGCCCTCCCCCGTCGGTAGGCGACCATCGAGCGCGGCGAGCCCGAGCGCGAGCGCAGCAGCGTGGCTCTCGAGCGCGACCGCCCAGCCTGGAGAGATGGCTCGCGTCGACGGGACGAGCGCGAGGTCTGCGAGGTTCGCGGCGAGTCGCACGTCCGCCCCCGGGAGAGCTTCGCAGGCGCTGGGGGCGAGCCCGTGGAGTCGGACCGGCGCGCCTGGCATGATCGTTTCGAGGTGCGCCGAGAGATCGCAGTCGAAGAGGACGTCCGCGCCGACGGAGACGATCGCCTCGTCCGAGGGGAAGGCTGCGCGACGCGCGACCTCCTCGGGTCCGAGTGGCTCGCTCGATGGCACGAGCTCGACGAACGTCGAGAGCGCCTGATCCACGAGCCAAGCTGCGACCTCGTCCTCGCGGAGCGAGGTCGAGTACTCGAGCGCGATCTTGCGTGCGCCGGCGGCGCGGAGCAGCTGCAGCTGGCGAACGGCGAGCGGCTTCCCGGCGACCGGGAGGGCGCCACGGCCAAGGTCCCCTGCGACTCGATGAATGACAGCGATCATGACGATCTCCTCAGTAGGCGCCGCGGCCGGTGATGACCGCCGGTACGGTCTTCGCGACAATTTTCACTTCGTCGAGCGGACGGGTCCGGTCGATGTATTCAATGTCGAGCTCGACCTGCTGCTCGAAGGTCAGATCGCTGCGGCCACCGATCTGCCAGAGACACGTGAGACCTTGCGCGACCTCGAGACGGCGCAACGCGCGCGGGTCGTAGTCCTTCACTTCGCGCCACACGGCCGGGCGTGGTCCGACGAGCGTCATGTCGCCCATGACCACGTTGAGGAGCTGCGGGAGCTCGTCGATGCTCAGCTTGCGCAGCGCGCGACCGACGCGGGTGATGCGTGGATCGGTCTTGCTCTTGAAGCGGACGACGCCACCCTCGGGCTGCGTGCCGGCGGCTTGGATCAGCGCATCCTTCTGTGCTTCAGCGTCGATGCGCATCGTTCGGAGCTTGAGCATCGCGAAGCGTCGACCGTCTTTGCCGATCCGCTCCTGCCTGAAGAGGAGCGGACCGCGGCTCGTGACCTTGATCGCGATCGCAGCGGCGATGAGCACGGGCGCGATGAGCAAGAGCCCGAAGCCTGCGCCGGTGATGTCGATGGCGCGCCGCAGCCGGGGCCCCGCATCTGCGATCGCGAGGCCGATGCGGCTCCATGCGCGGCGGTTGCGAGCCGAGCTGCGCGCCCGCGCGCCGAGCACGGAGGGCGGCAAGGTTTCGAAGGACATGCGTTGGGGCTCGGCGCTCACGATGGCTCCTTTGGCTTCGTCTCGTAGAGCGGATCGTTCCGCCCCGAACTCAAGCCTTGCAGTGCTCGCGCCAGAACGATTCGACACCACCAGCGCGATCGGGGAGCGCAGCGAGCGCCGTCGGAAGACCCACGACGACCACGGCGACCGCGTCGCCGCGTCCCACGGTCGCTTCGAGCCCGCGCAGCGTGAAAAGCGAGTGAGCGCCCGAACGAACCACCACGAGGACGCGCGGCGCCCTCCGCGCGAGGCGCCGGACCTCCGGATGGTTCCGCTCGAGCGGTCGAGAGGACGTCTCGAAAGAGTGCGCTTGCCCGTCTCGACCGTCTCGGGCGGAGACACGCCGAGAGAGACGACGCGCGAGCTTCGACGCCAGGCTCACCTCTGCCTGAGAGAACCCGAGGACCGCGACGTCGCCCACCGAGCCGGGCGCGGCGTCCAAGAGCTCTCCCGCGAGCTCGTCCAGCAGCTCTTTCTCGACGGGCCACGTCGACGTCGCCACCACCGGGAGACCCGCAGCGAACGCGACCTCGTTCGCCGTGTGCGCGCGGAGCCCCCAAAGCGTACGCAGCAGGACGCCGATGAGCGCGAGCACGACGGCGACGATGGGTATCGCGATCGCGACCGGCTTGCGCAGCGACTTGCTGGGCTTTCCAGGGAGGTCCGCCGGTACGAGGATGCGAAGCCCCGCCTTCGGCGACTCTGCGGCGTCGTGTGCCTTCGCGGCCGCCAGCTCGAGCTCGTCGAGGCGCTTCTCTGCCGCGTTGACGGTCGCGAGCAATCCGCTCGCCCGGCCCTCGATCTCACCGAGCTCGCCGAGCCGCTTCTCGGCCGCGCTCGCCAGGTCTCGGTACGCGTCGTGGCGCTTCCGGAGCGCGCTCTCGTCGGCCTCTGCCTTCACGAGACTCTCTTGGACGACGTCCCACTGCGGGTTCCTTCCGATCGTCTGCTCGGCGGTGGCCCCTCGGCCTTCCGTTCGCGCGCTGTCGGTGAGCGCCGTCTCTGCAGAGTCGAGGGCCTGGACCTTCGGATGCTCGCTCGAGAGCTGCGCACCGAGGCTCGCGTGATCTGCGCGCGTCTCGGCGAGCTTGACCGCCGCCGGGTGGACGACACGCTCCGAGAGCACGGTGCGCTCGCCCTCTTTCCTCGCGCGGCCGCGCAAAGTGTCGGCGCGTGCGGCTTCGGCGTCGGCGTCGGCGCGCGCTGCGTCGGCCTCTCCGCGGAGCTTCGCGACGGACTCGATCGCCGTCTGCGTCTCTGCAGAGGCGTCGACGAGCCCCTTCTCTCGGCGAAACGCCAGGAGCTCGGCGCGCGCCTTCTCGGCGGTCGCGCGGGCGCGACTCAGATCGGCGTCCAGTCTCCCGCCTTCGTCGAGCGCGCGAGCGCGGTAGAGACGCTCGCGTTGCTCGAGGAGCGTCTCGACCGCGGCGTCGGCGATGCGGCGGGCCGCCTCTGGATCGTCGCTCTTCGCCGCGAGCACCAGGACGTTCGACTGTGGCGTGCTCGTGACGTCGAGGAGCTTGCCGACCTGTTCGACGGTCATGGGCAAGTCGGCCTTCTCGCGGATCGACGCCAGGATCGTGGGGATCTCGATCGAGTCGATGAGCGTCTTCTCGGCACGCTGACGATCCGCCATCTCGACCTCGTCCGGTTCCCAGACGAGCGTGGCATGCGACTCGTACTCGACAGGAGCCGCCGCGGTCGCGAGCGCGACGCCTGCGACGGCGCCGACGACTCCGACGCCGACGACGAGGAACCGCGCGCGCCGGAGCGCGTGCACGACGCGCGCGATCTCGACGGGCTTTCCCGCCGCCTTCGGCGGTTCCTCGGGCGCCTCCTTGCGCGCGGCGTCGTCCTCGATCCGAAACATGATCAGGCCGAGAGGACCTCTTGCGCGGCTTCCGACGTCGGCAGAATGTCGAAGTGATCGGCAAGGTGCGCGGCGCGCACGACCTTCGCGACGAACGGACACAGGCCCGCGAGGGCGACGCGGCGGCGTCCGGCCTTGCGCTTCGTCATCGCGAGGACGGCGAGGCCGAGCGAGTCGAGGTATTCGACGCGCGAGAGATCGAGGATGAGGGCGCTCGGATCCTTGGCCAGCGCTTCATCGACGGCGCCGACGAGGGCGGACAGGGCGCGGGCGTGGAGCTTCTTCTCTTCGACTCGGATGACTTCTACTCGGCTCATGACTCTCTCCTTCAGGCTGCGTTTCGGGCTGCGCGGGTGAGCTCGTCTTCGATGGCGCCGACATAGCGCTCGAGAGACGCGTGCTCGCGTACGGTGGTCTCGCCGCCTCGCACGATGCGGGCCACGAGCTCTGATTCGTTCGTCATGCGGTGGACGGCCGCGGCGAGGGTCGCTGCGTCGAACGCGACGAGCGCGTTCTCCTCGTGCCGGAGCAGCTCCTTCGCGCCGCCCCGCGCGATGGCGGCGACCGGAACGCCGCAGGCCATCGCCTCGAGGTACGTAAGACCCGCGGGCTCTTCCCAGAGCGAGGGAAAGAGGAAGATGTCGTGCTCGCGATAGACGTCACCGAGCTCGGCGCGCGGGACGAAGCCGCGGAAGTCGACGGCGCGGGTCACGCCCTGCTCCGCGGCGATGCGTGCGAGGCGGTCGAGCTCTTCTTTCGCGCCGGTGCCGACGACCGAGAGGGTCGCAGCCACGCCGTCTCGGCGGAGGGCGCCGAGCGCTTCGATCGCGACATCGACACCCTTCGTGGGGTGCACGCGTCCTGCGTAGAGGAGCTTCGGTGCCGCAGGGACACCGCGCTCGGGCCGCGCGTGAAAGACCGCGCGGTCGACGCCCTGAAAGCAGACGGTGCCGTCGGGCAGCGGCGCGCCACCGTCGCGGAGCGCCGCGCGGATCGCGGCGGACACATAGACCGCTCGCTCCACATGAACGCCACGCCAGGTTCGGGCGCCGAGCGCGACCTTCTCGAGAGCGGTCCACATCGCTCGACGCGCGGCGGTCTTCGCCTCGCCAGGACGATGCGCGAGGAACCAGTCGTCATTGAAACAGTAGACGGTCGGAATGCCGGCGCGCTGAAGGGCCCGCGGCACATGCAACCCGAGACGCCGCATGCTCATCACGACGGCCGCGTCGAAGCCCAACGTGAGAACGTCCGCCGTGGCGACCTCTTGGTCGCGCGCTACGAGCGCGTGGCGAAGCCGATCGAGCGAGGCGGGCTTATCGAAGGACCGAACGAGACGGAGCGTCCGGTGGACCCAGATCGGATCGTCGCTGCGACGTTCGCCCGTCGTCAGCACGTGGACGTCGTGTCCACGAGACCGGAGCGCGTGGGCGACGTCGCTCGCGAGGAGCTCGTAGCCGCCGAGGACATCGGGCGGGAAGAGATTCGAGGCGAGGAGGATGCGCATTGCACTCCCATGAGCACGGGGCATGCCGATCCCGCAGGGACGGAGCGCGGGGCATGTGGGTTGCACTCTCTTCTCAGCGACATGAAATCGCGCGCAATCGTCCGGGGATGTTGCCTGGTGGCTCTCGGTTGGAGCCTCGTCGGATGCACGTCGTCTCTTCCTGAGACACCGATGGTCCCGGATGAAGACTTCCGAGAAGAGACCGTGGAGCCGGCCGGCATCGCAGACGATCCGCCGATGCCGTTCGCGCTCCTTCCCGGGGATGTCGTGCGGCTTCGCACGGTGTCGGTGGATCCGCTCGACGTGCCGGATCTGGTCGTGGACGCGCGCGGCGTCGTCGACGTGCCGATGGTGGGAGACATCCCGATCGGCGGGCTCTCGACGTCGGCCGCCACACGAGAGATCGAGTCACGGCTCCAACGCTACGACCGCTTCGCCCGCGTCTCGCTCACGGTCACGGACAGCGGTGGGCACACCGCCACGATCGCGGGCGCGGTCGAGCATCCGGGCGCGATCACCCTGAAGGCAGACACGCGTCTCGCAGAGGTCCTCGCCCTCGCCGGCGGTGGACGCGTCGAGAGCACCGACGGTGAGCTCGTCGATCTGGCCGACCTCGACGCGGCGACGATCGTCAGGAACGGCGCCGCGCTCCCCGTCAGCATGGGGCGCGCGATGAGGGGCGAGACGCACCACAACATCCGCGTGATGCCCGGAGACGTCGTGTTCGTGCCGCCCTCGAAGGGTCGAATGATCACCGTGCTCGGCGACGTCGGTCAGCCCAAGACGATCGTGTTCCATTCAGGGCTGCGACTCTCGGCGGTCATCGCCATGGCCGGGGGTATCGCGAAGAGCGGCGACTCGTCGGACGTCCGCGTGATCCGCGGCTCGCTCTCGCATCCTCGCGTCTATCGAAGCGACTTCGGAGCGTTGATGAATGGTCAAACGCACGACGTCGAGATGGCGCCGGGCGACATCGTCTATGTGGGCGCCGATTGGTTCTGGACGATGACCGAGGTGCTCAATCGCTTGATGCCCGGTCTCGCAGCGGCCTCGCTCGCGACCAGCTTCGTGCGCTGAAGCGGGTGCTCGGCGCTCGCTACGCCGAAGCCGCTACGGACCCGGCGGTCGCGGTCGCGTCGCGGGGCCCGAGCCGGCGAAGCAGGCGTCGCGCGGGCTCCTCGACGAAGCGATGCGCGGCGTGTGCGACGACGAACGACGCCACCAAGACGCCTACGAGCCAAAGCACGCCGAGCACCGGCGAGCGCGCCGCGACGCGTTCGATCGGCATGAGCCCACGCGCGACGAGGAGGATCGGGCCGTGCACGAGGTAGACCGCGTAGCTTCGCTCGCCCCAGTAGACGAGCGGCCCACGCGCGAGCGTCTTCGCGATCCGTCCTTCGTTTCGTGCGACGCCGATGACGAGAAGGGCGATGGGCGCGACGAGCCAGGGCCCGACGCGATCGAGCATCGCAGCGGCGCCGATCACCGACGCGAGCAGCGCGACGACGCCGTCCGACACGACGAAGCCGCCGCGCGTCGCCCGCTCGAGCAGCACGCCGATCGTGAACTCGGCGGCGATCCGCGCGACGCCGCCTTGGTAGGTGAGATCGAGGGCTCCGCCGTGGACGATGTAGGCGTAGACGACGAACAGCGTCGCGACGAGACCGGCGATCGCGAGGAGCGCGCTCGGCCGTCTCACGCGTCTCGACCCGAGACTCAGGATCGGGAATGCGAGATAGGCGAGCCACTCGCAGCTGACCGACCAGGACGGCACGTTCCATGTGGGAGCCGTCCCGCCCCACGCTTGAACGAGGGCCAAATGCGCCGGAAGCGTCTCGAATCGGAAGAGCGGGCTCGACGCGAAGGTCGCGAAGCCGAGGCCACCCGCGAGCACCTTGGCCGCGACGAGTGAGAGCGTGACCGCTGCGTGAAGCGGCCAAACGCGGGCGAGCCGCAGCCACCAAAAGCGCAGCCATTGTGATGACTTCACGCTGGTGAAACTGTCGCCGTATGCGTGCGCCAGGACGAAGCCGCTCAACACGAAGAAGACGTCCACGCCGAGATAGCCCGCGTCGATGAGCGCTCCTCGCCCCGCGAGTGACGGAAACGCCGTCCGGGCCGGAGAGAGCAGGTGGAAGGCGAGCACCCACACCGAGGCGATCGCACGAAGCCCGGTCAACGCCGGCAGAGACGCACCACGCATGGGGCCCAGTGCTTGCACCAAGGATGCCCAACGATGAAGTGGATCGTGGTGCTCCTGGCCCTCGGGGTCGCTGTCTCGGTCGGTATCGCCGGTCGAAGCAAGCGACGGATCCGTGTCGGCCTGGCGATCGCGCTCGGCTTCCTCCCGTACCTCTCGATCAGCATCAACCCGATCTCGTATGAGACGTATCGCGGAGACGCGCGCGGGCTCGAGTTCACGCTCGTGGACTTCGTGGCGGTCGCGCTCGCCATCTCGCTGGCGGGGAAGGGCGCTTGGAGGCGACCGTGGCCGATCGCGGCGGCGCTCTACGTGCTGGCCGCGATGCTGTCGATCAGCGCAGCGCCCTCTGTGCTCTTCGCGTTGTTCGCCGTCTGGAAGATCCTCCGCGTGAACCGCCTCCTCGCGACGGTCGCACAAGCCGGACAGGTCGACGATCTCGCGCCCGAGATCTGCCGCGGTCTCGCGCTCGGCTTGGTCTACTGCGCGGTCGATGGGCTGTCGCAGCGATACCTCGGCGGGATGATGCAGGTGAAGGGACCGTTCTCGCACCAGAACGGCCTCGGAATGGCGAGCAACATGGTCTTTCCCGTGTGCTTCGCGATGCTGCTCTCTGGACAGGGTGGTCACCTCGCGAAGGCCGCGGTCGCGGCCGCGGCGCTCTCGGTCGTCTTGACGCTCTCGCGCGGCGGCATGGTGCTCTTCGCCGTCGCAGCGACGCTCGTGTTCCTCGGTTCGCTCGCGCGAAAGCTGACGGGACGAAAGCTCGCGGTCCTCGGTCTCGGCATCGCGGGCGCCGGCGCGGTGCTCCTGAAGAGTTGGGACACGATCGTCGAACGCTTCTCCAGCGCGCCTGACGCGTCCGCCGAAGCGCGCGTGATGTTCGAAGACGCAGCGCGGCGAATGCTGCACGACCACCCAGCCGGGATCGGCATCAACCAGTTCTCGCGGATCCTCGACGAACGCTACGCGGACCTGGTCGGCTTGCCCGAAGTGGACCGCAACGGGCTCGTCCACAACGTGTATTGGCTGACCGCCGCCGAGATGGGCTACCTCGGGATCGCCACGTTCCTGCTCGTCATGACGCGCCCGCTTCTCCTCGGCGTGTGGGGCGCGTTCCGCGAGCGCTCGCTGCGCGGCGATTTGATGATGGGCCTGGCCGTCGGGATCGGCGTCACGCTCGTGCAAGGCAAGCTCGAGTGGTCGCTGCGCACCTCGCAGCTCAGTTTTCTGCTCGCCGTCGTCGGCGGGTTGGTGTTCGCGCTGCACGCGTCGTCGCCGAAACGACGCGCCGCGAGCTCGCGCTAAACGGAAATTGCGCGGCGCCGACTCGCATCAGACCGCGTAGCGCCGCGACCTGCTCGGGCCGCGCTCTCGGGCGCTGAAAACCCGACGCACATGTCGCATCTCGCATCGGCGACGCGGGCCACTCTTTTCTCCGGGCGGAGCTGACCTCAGGCCGCGGCGCGGACGGCTTCGCCGAGCAGCGCCTCGAGCTTTCCGACCGCGCGATCGTGAGAGAAGGTTTGCTGCGCGTGCTCGAGCGCGGCCGCGCCGTCGTCGGCGAGCGCCAGGCGAATGGCCCGCGCGAGATCCAACACGTTCCCCGGCTCGAAGGCGCGACTGCCACGACCTTCGCCGGCGAGCCACTCGGGGATGCCCCCGTGGGCGGCTCCGACCACGACGCGGCCGCGACGCATGGCCTCGACGCCGACCATGCCGAACGGCTCGGGCCAACGCGACGGCACGACGACGACGCGGGCGCGATCGTAGACCGCGCGCGTGTCGTCCGGCGGAACGTAGCCGAGGAGCTCGACGCGCCCGGGCGCGACCTCGGCGGCCAACGCCGCGATATCGGCGCGCGAGGGGCCATCTCCGGCAACGCTCAGCTTCACGTCGGGAGGAAGATGCGCCAGCGCGCGAATCGCGAGGTCGACGCCCTTGCCCCGGAGCAGCTGGCCGACGACGGCGAGCCGACGCTCGGTCGGCGCCGCAACGGTCGGCGTCGGATCCTCCGGCGCGATCGGGTGCAGGACCGAGATGCGCTCTCGCGGCACGCCGCCGGCGACGAGGGAGTCCGCGACGTACTGGCTGCACGCCACCATCGAGCCGCGGCGCGCCATCGCACGAAGCCGAATCCGAAGGGCAAAGGGATCGACCAAAGTCAGCGGGAACGCGCCCGGCCTTCGATCGCGCACGACGACGCACCCGTTGCCCACGCAGCGGAGGCCGGCAGCTTCGTGACAGGGCTTGTGCCCGAGCGGCACGTACCGGTGCGATCTCGGGCAGGTCAGATCGTGATCGTGCGCGACGAAGATCGCGGGAAGCGATCCGAGCGCGGCGACGTCGTCGACGCTCTTCGCCTTGTGGACGTACATCAGGTCGGCGCGACGGGCCGAGGTCGGCGCCGCGAGCGGTTCGACGGCGTCGAAGCCGGCCGCATAGGCGTCGATGTCCCGACCCTGCTCGGCGCCGTGAACGAGGACGATCTCGTGACCGCGCGTGCGCAGCGAGCGCGCGAAGTCGAACGCGTGCCGCTCGATGCCGCCGCGGAAGCCGAGCGTGGGAACCACCATCGCGATCTTCATGCCGTCGCCGTCCTCCGCATCACGATCGTCGCGGCGCCGAGCCCGGCGCCCGTCGCGACCACGCAGCCGACGAGGCTCGCGATCGCACCCGACCAGCCTGTCACCGAGAGCGCTCTGCCGGTCGCGAGCGCGACCAGCGCGCCCGCGACGACCGGCGCCAGCGCCGAGCCGACCGCGCCGATGCGCCAACCGAGGAACGCGCGGGCGCGCGCCCAGAGCGCGACGCTCGTCGCCGCGTTCCCGAGGAGCGTCCCGCCAGCGACCGCCACCACACCGAGGCGATGCGCGAACGTCAGTGAGATGACGAGGTTCACGATGTAGCCGAGCACGAGCGGCAGCGCGGCGTCCCAGGCCGACCGACCCGCGAGCGTGAGCGTCGCGGCAGCCACCTCGTGGCCGGCCGCGATGATCGCGGCAGACGCCAGCAACGCGAGCGCGATCGGCGTCTCCGGCAGTCTCGCGACGTCCCCAGCCCAAGCCACGAGCACGCCGTCTCCTTGCGTGACGATCGCGCCCATCCCGCTGGCGACCGCGCCGCCGAGGAGCGCCGTCCCGAATCGAACCGCGCGCGACCGGTCCTCACGGTTCGCGAGCCGCGGCAGGAGCGCCAAGCTCGTCTGCTTCGCGAGCGTGAACGACTGGTCGACGACGCGGCTCGCGACGCCATAGGCGGCGACGGTGGCGAGCGGGCTGACGCGGCTCAGGATCACGACGTCGAAGCGGAGCGCGAGGATCGCCGAGACGTTCACCGCGAGACTGGCCCCTCCGACCGAGATCATGCTCCGGAGCTCTTCGAGGTTTCCGGGAAGCATCGGGGCGAAGCGGAGCTCGGGATCGAGCGCCCGAGCGGCTCGAGCCGTCCCCAACGTCTCGACGAGCGATCCAGCGACGAGGCCGGCAGCGGGCGCGACGAGCGAATGCATCGTCACGAGACCGATCCAGGTCACGCCGACCTGAAGCGCGACGGCGAGCGCGCGAACGCCGGTCAGGCTCTTGAGCGCGCCGCGCACGACGAGCAGCCCGCGAAATGGGATCGCGAGCGCTCCGATCGCGCCGCCGACGAACGCGACGATCGCGGCCCGCTTCGCGTCTGCCGCGAGCGCGGGCGTCAGGTCCGGAAGATCGAGGAGGAATGCGTACGAGACGACGGCGAGGAGCGGCGCGACGATCAGGATGACCCCGACCGCGACGCGGATGGTGTTCCGCGTGTCGCGAGCGTCACCGCGCGCCGCTGCGCGTTGAACGGCGACCCCGAGGCCGAGATCCGCAAGGCCGAGGGCGAACGCCGCCATGCCGAGGAGCGCCCAGAGACCGAGCGCGTCGGGTCCGAGGATCCGCGCGACGAGAGGGATCGTGAGGAGCCCGGCCAACGCCGTCGTCAGGTGCCGAATGCCGGCGAGCAGGAAGCCTCCGACCCTTCCGAGGAGGTGCTTCACGCGAGCTCCAGGTGCTGACGCACGAGCGCGCTGATCCCGGTGAGCGCTTCGAGTGATTCGGGCAGCGGCGCGTCGCTCGCGATCGCCGCTTTCGAGGAGTGGGTACCGAGATCGTAGCCGTGCATTCCGCGCGCGACGCCCCCGACGAAGCTCGGCGCGAAGATGGTGCCCTCGCGGAGGACGACCATCGCGTCGCCGTAGGGTGAGCCGACCGTCGGTGCCGCGCGCGATTCGAGGGCGGGCCGATCGAGCCACTCTGCCGGCCAATGCGCGCGCTCGATCTCGTGTCGGGCGCGATCGAGCTCCCCGGCGGACCCCCAGATGCGCAGGAACGTGCTGTCGACGAAGTGTCGCGTGCGTCCGAAGCGAGCGGTGACCGAGCGCGGATCGACGACTCGCGTCACGTCCGCCATTCCGTGATCGCCGACGAGCACGGTCGTGACCGGTCCGTCCCCGCGGAGGGCATGCTGCAGGCGCTCGACGTGCAGGGCGATGGACTCGATCGTCGCGTTTTCGCGCGCGCCGCCGTTGCCTTCCGCGTGGAGGACGCCATCCAAACCGGCGGCGTAGGCGAACACGAGATCGGCGCCTTCTTTGGCGACACGCTTCTCGAGCTCGTCGAAGCGCTGCGACTCCGGGAGCGCCCAGCGCGCGGCTTGGACACGGAGACCCCGCGCGCGTGCCGCCTGAAGGAACGTCTCCTGGCCCCCGATCTCGTCAGCGAGAAACAGATCCTCGCGCTCCGGGAGATCGAGCCAGCTGAACGCGGCGGGCGGCACCTTGTGCAACGCCACGTAGCCCGAGAGGCCACGAAACCGCGCGAGAGCGCGCGCGCCGAGCCTGCGAACGACGCCGCGCTCGTGGACGAAGCGCGGCAAGAGCCCGAGCAGCATCATCGGCCGCAGCAGTCCGTCTCCGGGCGCGGCTTGGGAGAACAAGCACATGCGTCCGTGCTCCTTCGGTGGCGCGCCGGTCAGCAGCGTCGCCAGCGCCCCGGACGAGTAGCCGAGGATGCCCGACAGGACCCCTCGGTGAGGCGCGAACGCGAGGCGGCTCGCGGCGGCCTCGAGCTGAGTCGGACCGAGCGCGTCCACGAACACGAGGAGAAGTCGGCTCATCTTTCAGCTCCCTACGTCACGAAGTCGGATCAAGAGATCGCGAAGCTGCGCGGGCGGCACGCGCGCCGCGTCGAGACCGAGCCAACGCGCGCCCTCGACACGGCTCACCGTCGCGTCGAGATAGGCGAGCGCGATCGAGGCGCGGGCGAGGCGCTCTCGCGGGTGCCCGACGTACGGAAACAACGTTGCGCGACCCTTCACTGCGGCGCGGAGCGCGGCCGGGAGCCCGAAGCGCATGCCGTCTACTCGCTTGGGATAGAGCGGCGCATGCCTTCGGACGAGATCGGCGATCGTGAGCTTTGCGCCGAGACGATACGTCTCGAAGGCCGCGTGCCACTCGGCGATGCGGACGCGCCACGCGTCGAGCCAGGCGTCCATGTCGATCGGAGCGACGAAGCGATGAGGGCGCAGGCGGAAGTCGGCGGCTTCGCAGTAGGCAGACGCGAGCGCCTCGGGCGCGAGCCCCGCGGCCGCCAGGGCCTCGAGCCGTCGACCCCGCCGTCGCACGGTGCCTTCGTAAGCGGATGCGGCGAGCAGACGCGCGTCGCCGCAGGCGAGGACGGCCTTGTACACGTGCATCGCCGTCCGAAGAGGGTCCGCCGAGGCACCCTCGAGCCGAGACAGCGCGAGCCCCGTCGCGCGGTTCACGAGCAGCCGCGCCGCCTCCTCGAGCGGCACCGCCCTCGCATCGATCTTCCGCGCGCCAGCGAGGATCGCTTCGTCCCCATCGAGCACGACGACACCTCCGAGCGCGACATCGAGCCAGAACAGCGTCGCTGGCGGGTGCTTCATTGCCTTGGCGGAGATGGGCCACACGTCGACCTCGATCCCGACGCGCTCGGTCGCGATGCGCGAGACCTCCCGCGAGTTCTCGTGGGCGACCGCGTCCACGCGACGCACTACGGCGACGAGATCGTAGTCGTTGAAGCTCGCCGCGTCGGGGCCATCTCCCATCGCGCCGCCTTCACCACGCGCGTAGCCGCCGACGAGGAGCAGCGCCACGAGCTCGCTCCCAAACGCCGCTCGAGCGAGGCTCGTCGCGAGCTCGAGATCGCGGCGCACGCGTGGCCGCATGGGTCGCGGACACGACACAGAGGTGATCGCGTCCTCTGCGATCATCTCGCCCCGCGCGATCATCTCGCCTGGCGCGCTCATCTCGCCCTGCATGCTCATCGCGCACCCGAATCGCGAGCCGCCTCGCGTCGTCCGGCGAAGTAGCCCATCGCCTGCGCGCCGCGGATGAACAGTCCCCTCGGAGACAGCTGATTCGAGCGGGCGTCGCGAACGAGCGCGCCGCCGAGCGGCCTCACCAGATCGCGCACGACGGACGGCGGGCCGAGGCGGTGGATCTGGGCGTCGGCCTTTCCCTCACCGCGTCGCCGCGTGAACTGACCCCGCGCGTCGTAGTTGTGTGAGTGCTCGAACCGAGAGGATGGCACGTACTCGATCCCACCGCCGAGCGCGCGAATGCGATTCTTCCAGTCGACGTCCTCGCTGAAGCGCAACGTCGGGTCGAACGGGAGCGCTTCCCAGGCCGAGCGCCGAATCGCAGAGGCCGCCATCGAGAAGAACGCGCCGTTGCGGAGGCGGGGCGGCCCGCTCGCGGCGAACGCGCGCGCGTACTCGAGCCGCACAAGCGGGTCGGCGTCCGGACGAGGCATCTGACGCGCATACGTCGCCGCGATCGATCCGCCGGCGACGAGCGGCGCCACGAGATCGCCGAGCGCGGTGTCTTCGAGGGGGATGCAGTCGGCGTTGATGAACGCCACGACGTCGCTCGACGTCAGCTCCATGCCGCGGTTGAGCACGACTCCGGGCACGTAGGCGCTGGGCTCGACGTCTTCGATGCGAAGAGCTCTGGACGCCGCGGCCTCGCGCGAGCCGTCGGTCGAGCCGCAGTCCATGAAGAGGATCCTCGCCCGCACGCCGGTCTGCCGCAGGAGCCCATCGAGCATCCGCTCGGTGAAGGGCATCTCGTTTCTACAGCGCGCTACGACGTCGATGATCATCGGTTGGGTCCTCTCGCGTCTTCGATGACGTCGCTTTTCCCCCCGGGCTGAACCCCGCCCTCGGGACAGCCGTCGCCATCCAAGATTCCGTTCTTGTCCTCAGGCATATGCACGCAGCGATCCGTCACGTCCGGGATGCCGTCGCCGTCGGCATCGACCGCCGCGAGGGCTCGCGCCGCCTCACCGTCGGCAGCCGACGCGCGCGCCCTCGTGCGGGCGCCCGACCCGGGACTGCCGGAATTGGTGCTGACTTTTTCCGAAATTTCGCTCGGCCCCGCTCGGTACCCGAAGAGCTCGAGCGTGATCGGGAGCGTCACGCCGACGAGGAGTCGGGCCTCGGGCGTGCCGAAACCGTTCACCCAACCGACGCCGGCGCCGACGTCGATCCCGCCGTAGTCCCATGGTGAGACGCGGATCCGAGAGAAGGTCTCGATGCGCGACGAGCTCCCCTCGAACGCGGCCCCAGAGGTCACGCCGGTGTCGGCGAGGAGCTCGCTGCCGAGCTCGAGCCAACGCGTGGCCGCGAAGCGGACCCCGAGCCCCGCCGAGACCTCGCTGCCGACATGAACGTTGAGGATCTCTTCTTCTGGGCGCGTGCGCGCGCCGACGTTCAAGAGGATCGCGATCGGATGAAAGCGGAGCTCGGTGGTGACGCGGGCTTCGCCGGTCACCGCACCGCTGCCATTCCAGTAGCTGCCCGTCGCCGTGGGCACCCCGAGGGTGAGCGAGCCACCCAACGCGAACGTGCCGTCGTCCCAACCCCGAATGCGGGCCATCGCCGTCGCGTCACCGAGACCGGGGCCTCCCTGCACGTCTTCGCCCACGAGCGCCCGCGGCCCGATGGGCTCGGGGCCGCCCGCGGCCAGGACGACCGGGACGGCGATGGCGAGCCGGAGGAAGCTCGTCGCGGGGACGTCGGTGACGATGTGCATCACGGTCTCGGACGACACGACCGACACCGCGTCTCCGTCTCCGTCATCGAACACGAGCGGACGCGCCGCGTGCTCGGCGACGAAGGTCACCGTCGGCGGCGTCTCCCGCGGCACGCCCTCGACTTGGAAGAGGCCTTCGCTCCCCGGCGCAGGTGCGTATCGATCCAATCGAACAGTGGGTGCTGCGTGCGCGCGTCCGGTCGTCGAGAGGACCGCGATCAACGCGAGCGCGAGCGTCAACCGCGGCGAGCGCACGTGCGTCTCCAAAGAAGGGCCGTGATGGCGAAGACGCCTCCAAGCCACGCGGCCGGATCGAGCGGCGCCTCTCCGAGACCCGCAGCGCTGCAGACGGAGCTTCCCCACAGCGTGGGGGTCGCGCCAGGATCCGCGGCGCCGCCGGCGCCGGTCGCGACAACGTCGCTCGAGCTCGAGCCTCCGCCGCCGCCGAAACCAACGCCGCCCGCGCTGCCTCCTCCGCCGTTGCTCGTGGCCGCAGCGCCGCCGCCTCCCGCAGCGCCGCCGCCTCCCGCGCCGCCGCCTCCCGCGCCGCCGCCGCCCGCAGCGCCGCCGCCTCCCGCGCCGCCGCCGCCTCCCGCGCCGCCGCCGCCCGCGCCGCCGCCGCCCGCGCCGACACTCTCCGCTACGCAGACCCCGTTCGAGCATACGGGCGCGCCCACCGGGCAGACCGCGCACGTCGCACCGCATGCGTCAGGATCGTCGTCCGGCGCCACGAGCATCACCGTCGGAAGGAGGGCGAACGTCGCGTCCGGAAGCGACTGCGATTCGAAGACCTCTGCGTGAGCCCCCGAGGAGAGAGACCATTCGAGCGCCGCGTCGAAGCGGTTCTCGAAGTAGTTGAGCTCGAACGGGTACCGTCCGCTCGACTCGAAGGTCACCACCCGAGACGCCACCTTCGAGGTCTGAACTGCCGGGTGGTCGAGCACCGTGACCCCGGCGATCACCATGCGAAACCCGTCGTCGGACCGCAGACCGAACGTGACGGTCTCCGCGGTCTCGACGCGCAGCGTCCCCTTGATCCGCATCGCGATCCCCTCGCCGGGGCCGAGCGGCGTGCCGACGACGCTGAAAGGCATCGGCTCGTTCGCGGTGAAGTCACCCAAGCTCGCGAGCGTCCCGTTCGTGTAGTCCGGAATCGCAAACACGAACCGCTTCTCGCCCGCCGACTGCACGAGCGGCCCATCGAGGAGCGCCTCGGCCGTCGCCAGCTGACCGAGGCTCTGTCCAGTCGGAGCGAGGCGCGCGACGGCGCACGCTCCGGTTCCGGGCGCACCGCTCGGACCCGACGCGTCGCTCGCCGAGATCACGATCGGCGCCGCGTTCGCGCGGCTCGCCCAGACCGCCGACACGGCGCTCGCGAACACGATCGCACCGACGCCGCGCGTGATCATGCGGCACCTCGCTGCCTCGAGCGGTGCTCCTCTTCTGCTGCGCGATAGAGCCCGGCGAGCTTCGACGCGGCCAAACCCCACGTGTATCGACGAAGGACGATCTCACGACCCTCACGCGCCGCAGCCTCTCGACGCTCGCGACCTCGGAGCATTTCGCCGATCGCGGCGGCCCACGCGTCCACGTCTCCGACCGGGAGCGCGACGCGGTCGTCACGCAGGTTCTCTGCGATGTCGACGAGGCCTGCGGTCTTCGAGAACAAGACCGGCGTGCGTGACGCCCAGCCCTCGAGGACGACCAGGCCGAACGCCTCGTGCACGCTCGGCACCAGCAATAGGTCCGCCAAGGCGAGCAGATCCGGCACTCGAGCGGGCTCGACGTTTCCGAGCCAGGTCACGCGGTCGGCGACGCCGAGCTCGCGCGCCTCTCGCATCACCGTCTCGCCGTAGCCCGGATCCGTCTCGGCGCCAGCGAACACCAGACGCGCTTCGACGGGCGCGCCTGCAGCGAACGCGCGGACGGCGTGCACCTGGTTCTTCTGCGCCGACATGCGACCCACGAGGAGCGCGATCGGCCCGCCGCCGAGCTCGGGCCAGCGCTCACGCGCGCGCTCGCTCGACCCGCTCTCGAAGCGAGCGACGTCGACACCATGGTCGAGGCACACGGCTCGGTCGCCGAGCCTTGGCTCGAGCGCGCGTCGCTCACCCTCGTTGAACACGATCACCCGCGCCGCGTCGTCGAGCACGCGGCGTGCGCCGAAGAGCGCGCCGAAGGGCTTGCCGAGATCGACCGTCCGCGCCAGACGCTCGCGCGTGTGGCTCTCGAGCAGCTCTCGCTCCGCGGCGAGCGGCCCGTGCACGCTCACGAAGTAGATCCTCCCGGTCGCGCGCATCGCCGTCCGAACGGCGCCGCCGATCCGACCCATCGTGTGGAGGTGCGCGATCGACGTGCGACGATCGAGCGCCAGACGAAGCGGCTCTTCGAGCGAGACGATGTTGCCGCCGGTCTCCCAGAGTCGACGTCGACGCTCCGCCGAGGCGACGAACGGACAGAACGCGGAGTAGCGGCGAACTGCGACGCGTGGGTCGATCGCCTCGGGTCGCGCGCCCCCGCCAGGCGCGTCGATCGTCGAGGTCACGCCTTCTTCGAGGAGACTCCGCGTGATCGCCGCGACGTGGGTTTCGGTGCCGCCCCAGGCGGCGCGGGTCAGCTTGCGGAGGACGTGGGTGACGTGGAGCGCGGGTGCAACCATGCCCTCGCTTCCGCAAGGGTCGTGCCTTCTTCGCAGCCCGAATTTGCGTGCTTCATGAGGTGTCGAGAGCCGCCGTGCGTCTCGAACCGAGACCGGGTCGCTCGGACCGAGACACGATCAGGCTGCGCTCCTTCTCCCGATCTCCGCGCATATCGAGAGCCCGTCCTTTCGCCATATCAGGCGGTCGAAAAGAGACGTGGCGATGAGCAGCCCGCGGCCAGTCGTGCTCCAAGGATCCACGTCGCGAACAACCTGTGCGTCGACCGGGCAAGGCCTTCGTTCCCAAGACACGGTGAAGGTGCAACCCGCCGCGCTCTCGTGGACGCTCATGACGAATTGGGCTCCGTAGAACGGCACCGTGCGACCTTCGTTCGAATCGGATCCATGCACGATGGCGTTGCTGACGAGCTCGACGAGACCGAGATCGATCACCTCGTCTGCAACCCATGTCGGCGCGGCGGCGCGCGCCCACGCAAGCGCGGGCTCGAGCTGCCCGAGCTCGGCAGCGAAGACTGCCGAGCGGTTCATGAGCGGCGCCCGATCATGAGCACCGTGGCGTCGTCGGGGCGCTCCTCTACCCCATGAGCCGCGAACACACGCTCAATCGCTTTCGCGAGCGCCGATGGGCCGGGCACGATCCCGCCCGAACGCTCGACGAGCAGCGGTGGAATGTTCCTGTCGATCTCGTCCGCGTACCCGAAGGGCTCGGTGAGGCCATCGCTGACGACCGCGATGGTCTCTCCGGGACGGAGAACGCCGTGCGTGACCTCGTAGCTCTCGGTCTCGAAGAGCCCGGGCGGTGGTCCGCTCGAGGCTATGAGCAGGCGCGGCTCGATCGCGTTGCCCACCCACACCGGCGGCAACCCGGCGTTCACGATGGCGAACGCGCCGTCCCGCATCGCGACGAGCGCCACGCAGACATGACGACTTCCGTCCGCCAGGATCCGGCGTCCCAAACGCACGATGGCTTCCTCCAAAGGGAAGCTGGCCAGGAGAAAGCGCAGCTCGGTTCGAATCGAGCTGGCGACGAGCGCCGCGCCCGTCCCGTGCCCCGCCACGTCGACCAGCAGCGCGATCGTCGTGTCTCCGACGTCGACGACGTCGAGAAGATCGCCGCCGACATGCCCGCTCGACACGACGCATCCCGAGTACCAGAGGTCGGCGGAGTGCAGCGGAAAGGTCGGAATTTGGGAGAGTTGTACCTGACGCGCGTCCTCGAGATCGGTGATGAGCCGCGTCCGCACCTCTTCGTCGTGTTTCTCTCTCCGCTCGGCGTCGACCATGCGACGACTCGTCTCGCGCGCGCGGATCGTCGAGCTGACTCTAGCCAAGAGAATGCGCGAGTTGACGGGCTTGAGCAGGTAGTCGTCCGCACCCGCGTCGAACGCGGCCGATACATGCTCGGCTTCGCCAGAGGCCGTGAGCAGGACGACCGGCGTGTCTTTGTGGCTGAGCGAGCTTCGCATCCAAGTCAGCACGCCGGGGCCGTCGATGAGCGGCATCCTGAAGTCGAGCAAGACGACGTCGGGACGGCTTGTGGACAGTCGACGAATCGCATCCTCTCCATCGACCGCGACCTCGACCTCGTACCCGGCCGAGGAGAGCAGCGCACCGTAGAGGTGTCGGTTCAGCTCTTCGTCGTCCACGACGAGGACCGAGTGGCGCGCACCGAGTCGAGCGTCGAGGACCTCTGCGGCGGCGCTCATGAGCTCGCGCCGACGGACGCGCTCGCCGTCGCGACGTCCGCGTGAATGGCGAAGATCCCGTCGAGCCTCGTGATGCCGAGCACGCGGCGAATGCCCGTGGATGGCGCCGCGAGGACCACGGCACCGCCGGACGCCACGAGGCGCCGGTGAATGCGCACGATCTCCCCGAGCGCGGTCGAGTCGATCGCGAGCGCATCGGACAGATCGACGATGACGAAGCTCCCAGCGCTCGCGCGAATCCTCCCTAGAGTCTCTCTCACGTTTCCGGCGTGTACTCGGCTCGGAAGCCTGACGTGTTCCACGGGAACCGCATCGCCCATCACCATTGAATTCATCGCATCGCCGCCTTCCTCGCGACCGGGGTCGCCTGTTCGTTTCGCCTCATCCACGCTCCGAGCTCCGCGATCAGGTTTTCGAGATCGCCCTCGATCGAGTCGAGCTGACGCACCATCGCGTAGATGGCGCCGGCTTTCGCGCTCTGCTCGAGATCGACGAAACGTTTCGCGAGCGCGCTCGCGCCCATCTGCGCGCACATGCCACGGAGCGAATGCGCGGCGAGGTGAGCCGCCGCTCCATCCGCAGCCGCGAGCGCTGCCCGCAGATCCAGCATTCGCTTCGGCGCCGTGTCGGCGAAGATCCGCCCGAGCTCGGCCACCATCTCGCTTCCCATCCCCGTGGTCAGGGTCAAGCTCTCGAGCACCGAGAAGTCGATCCCTCCGCTCGAAGTCTCCCCCTTCGGGGACGCGTTGCGCGCGTACGCACCGGCGACCACGCGAGCGAGGACGCGCTCGAGATCGGTCTGCACGATCGGCTTCGTCAGAAAGTCGTCCATGCCCGCGTCGAGGCACTGCTCTCGGGCCCCATCGGTCGCGATCGCCGTCAGCGCGACGAGAGGCGTGCGCTGACCGGGTGCCTCTTGTGCGCGGATTTCGCGCGCCGCGGAGAGGCCATCGAGTCTCGGTGTGTGCCAGTCGAGGAACACGAGGTCGTACCTCGACGACCGCATTCGATCGACGGCCTCGCGACCGTCGCCCGCGAGCGACACCGCCCAGCCTCGCTTCTCGAGGAGGTGACGCGCGATGCGCGCGTTGACCTCGTCGTCCTCGACGACGAGTGCGCTGAGGCGAGAGAGCTCACCCGTCTCGAGCACGCTCTGCAGCGCCGGTCGAGTCTTGGGGCGTGCATCCGAGTGGGGCGTCGCCACGGTGTCTTGCATGGTCGTGAACGATGTTTCGATCGCCGCGACCAGCCGAGACAGACGCGCGGGCTTCTGCAGGTGTGCCGAGAGGCAGCGCGTGACGGTCGACGGCACGGCCTGGTTCATCGGCGTCGCCAAGATGATCTTCGCCCCGCGCGCGACCCGGCAGAGCTCGAGGAGCTCGTCGACCCATCGGGTGTCGCGCGGAGAGACACCCACCACGATCACGTCGGGCACCCTGTCCGCGGAGACGATCCGGTGCGCCTCGGCGATCGTCCGCACCGCGCTCGCCTCGAGCCCGAGCGCCTGCGTCGCGGCCAGGAGATCCATCCTCGAGGCGTCGAGGGCATCGACGATCAGGAGACGCCTACCCGCGACGTCGACTCGCGACGATCGGAGAGACGTGGTCGCGCGACCGACGTGGAGCGGCAACGTGATCGTGAAGCACGTGCCATGACCGAGCCGACTCTCGCACGCCACCTTGCCGCCCATCGCGGTCACGAAGCCCCTGACGATTGACAGACCGAGGCCCGTGCCTTGGGACCGTGCTTCATCGGACGCGTCCACCTGACGGAACGGCTCGAACACGTGAGCGACGGCCTCGGCGTGGATCCCGACTCCCGTGTCGGAGACTTCGATCGCGAGCGCGCGATCCGCGCCGAACGACCCCGGCTCGGCGAGGCGTGCACGCACCACGACCGAGCCCGCGGTGGTGAACTTGATCGCGTTGATGACCAGGTTGAGGAGCGCCTGTCGCAAGCGGACCCCATCGGTCAGCACCGAAATCGGAACGTCGGAGTCGACGCAGGCGGCGAGCTCGAGCCCCTTCGCCGCCGCGCGATCCGCAGCCAACGCGACGACCTCCTCGAGCTTTCGGCGTACATCGATCTCGACCGGTTCGACCGTCAACGTTCCAGCTTCGAGCTTCGAGAAGTCGAGCACACCGTTGACCACCTCGAGCAACGCGGCCCCGCTCGCGCGGATCCTCTTCACGTGGTCGCGCGGCTCATCGGCGAGCTCGCCATCGAGCAGGATCGTCGACAGCCCCGTCACCGCCCCGAGGAGCGTGCGGATCTCGTGAACCATGCGCACGAACCCATCCGCGCGATGCTCTGCGCGGGCGGCGCGCTCACGCAGCGCGGCGATCTCGCGTCGAGCGCTCGCGAGCGCTTCGGTGTCGCTCGTCTCGACCAATGCCGGACCTTCGGCTCGAATCGGCGCCATGCCGCGAACGACACAGGCCGGACGGATCGCGGGAGAAGCCACCATGCAGGGTGGTTCGCAAGAGGCGTGCCCTACGAAAGCCCGCGCAACGGGCGTGAGCACCCGACTCACGGTCCCGCTCTGGAACCGCGATTCTCAATTCGAGATCGACGCCCCCGTCAGGTCGGCGACGGGCAGAGCCCGTCGTCGCCGAGATCTTTCGCCGCGAGCGCGGCCTCGCACTCGGAGCCCGCATCAGGATCCTCCGAGGTCCAGCCCGGCGGCGTGGTGCAATGTGCCGTGACGAAGAGATCGCCGCTCTCGACGGAGCGAAGACAGAACGACCCCTCACAGCCCTCGGGCGGCGTGCCTTCGACGACGTCGATGACGTCCGAGGTCGATAGGCAATCGGCGTCGGTGTCATAGAGCTGGCCGCGCATCGGGTAGACCTCGCGGTCCCCGCCACACGCCGAAAAGAGGAACGCGGTCGCGATACCCACGACGGCGAGCACGCCGAGGGCGCGCCCACCACCGTGAACCGGGTTCGCCTTCATGGGCGTCAGAACGACTTGATCCGAAGCTCGCCGAGCTGCGCTGCGTCGACCTCGACCGGCGCGCCCGTCAAGAGATCGGTCGCCTGGTTCGTCTTGGGGAACGGGATGACGTCGCGAAGCGTGGGTGCCCCGGACAGCAGCATCGCCAGGCGATCCATACCGATCGCGATGCCGCCATGAGGCGGCGCGCCAGAGCGGAGTGCGTCGAGGAGGAAGCCAAACATCGCCTTTGCCTGCTCGTCCTTGATCCCGAGGACGGCGAAGACTCGGCTCTGCACCTCCGGATCGTGGAGACGCACCGAGCCGCCGCCGATCTCGAAGCCGTTCAAGACCACGTCGTATCGGTAGCAGTTCACGCGCGCCGGATCCGTCTCGAGCAGCGCGACGTGCTCGTCCACGGGACGTGTGAACGCGTGATGCGCGGCGACGTACTTGTCGGCATCCTCGTCGTACTCGAAGAGGGGCGGGTTCACGACCCAGAGGAAGCTCCACTTCCCGCCGTGGCCGAACTCCGGGATGAGCTTCATCCGCTTCGCGACGTCCAGCCGAAGCCGCGCCATCACGGTGTGGACCACGCTCTCTTTGCCGAACTGGAAGCACACGACGTCGCCAGGCTTCGCGCCGCAAGCCTCGTTGATCGCGAGACGCAGCTCGTTCGAGATGCTCTTCGCGAGCGGCGACTGCGTCCACGTGCCGTCCTCGGCGATCTTGGCGCGGGCGAGGCCCCTGAAGCCGCGGATCTCCTTCAGCGTCTTCTCGAGCTCCTCGAGCTGAGGACGCGACATGTTCGCGGCCGCAGGGATGACGAGCGCCTTCACGATCTCGGGACGAATGTCCGTGCGGAGCTTGCCCGACTTGTACTTCTCGGCGATCTCGTTCCAGAACGGCACGCCGCCGCCTTCGTGCTTCAGCACGACCTCGGTCAGATCGACATGCTCGAGCCCGAAGCGAAGGTCGGGCTTGTCGCTGCCGTATTTCCGCATCGCCTCTTCGTACGGAAGCTCCGGGAAGCGTCCCGTGGGGAAGAGCTCGTGCAGATCGATGCCGAGCGCCTCTTTCCAAATGGCGAAGATGAGCCCCTCGATGAGCCGGAAGATCTCGTCCTGGTTCGTGAACGAAAGCTCGACGTCGATCTGGGTGAACTCGGGCTGCCGGTCGACGCGAAGATCCTCGTCGCGAAAGCATTTCACGATCTGGAAGTACCGATCGAAGCCCGCCACCATGAAGAGCTGCTTGTAGAGCTGCGGGCTCTCTGCGAGCGCGAAGAACTTCCCCGGAGCCATGCGCGCCGGGACCAGGAAGTTTCGCGCGCCGCCCGGAGTGTATTTGACGAGGAACGGCGTCTCGAGCTCGAGGCAGCCTTGGCTCGAGAGGTAGTTCCGGGTCGTGAGGTTGACCTTGTGACGCAGCGCGAGCGTGCGCTGCAGCGACGGGCGCCGCAGATCGAGGTAGCGCTTCTCGAGGCGGATCTCTTCGCGTGTGTCGATGTCGTCCGCGATCTCGAACGCCGGAGTCTCGGCCCGGTTGAAGATCGTCGCTTCGACGACCAGCACCTCGACGTCGCCGGTCGGGAGCTTCGGGTTCTTGTTCGTGCCGCGCGACAGGACGATGCCTCGGATGCCGATGACCCACTCGCCACGCACCTGCTCGGCCAGCTCGTGCGCCGACTGAAGCAGAGCGACGTCCAGATCAGCCGGCTTCGCGGCGCCCCGGCTTTCCCAAATGTCCGGCGCGGCGTACGCCGGGTCGAACACGATCTGGGTGAGGCCGGTCCGATCGCGGAGGTCGACGAACACGCAGCCGCCGTGATCGCGACGCGACGCGACCCAGCCGAAGAGCACCACGGTCTTCCCCTCGTCCGAGGCCCGGAGGTCTCCGCAACGGTGGGTACGCTTGAGGTCGTCGATGAAGCGGCTCACGGGTTCCTTCTGATTCGCGCGCGGCGAATTCCTCCGAGTATGGGGCACGACTTAACCCAACCGACGCCTCGGCGTCGATAGCGCTGACCGTCACCGCGCGCAGGTTCGATCGCGACTCCGGATAGTTGGCCCAGGTGGCCTTCAGCCGACAAATCGGGTCCGTGAGCGATCCCGACCGCGTCGGCCTGCCCCAGCGCATCGCTGCCACCGTCGCGTGGCTCGGTCCGTTCGCGGCCGCGCTCATCCGTACCTCTCCGCATGCGCAGTGGCGTGGAGACGTCGCGCTCGTTCGCGATCTCGGCCTCGCGGCGACCGGCTGGGGCGGCGGCGTCACCACCATCCTCACGCAGGTGACGCGGCTGCTTCCCATCGGCTCGCTGTCGTTTCGGGCAGCGTTGGTGAGCGCCGTCGCGCTCGCGGTCGCGTCGAGCGCGCTCTTCGGCATCGCGCTCGCGCTCCTCCGTTCGCTCGAGCGCGCCGCCGACCGAGAGGCTTCGCGGTGGTCCGCGCCGTGGCTCGCCACGCTGTCCACGTTCGTCGCGGCGCAGTCGCCGCTCTATCAAGCCGAGGCCACGGTCGGCGGGACGACGATGGTCGCCGCAGCGCTCGCGCTCCTCCTCGTCGACCGCGGCATTCGCCTCGTCGAAGGTCGACATGGCGCGCGCCCCATGGCCGGCATCGTCTCGGGGGCGTTCCTGCTCGGAGCCACGGCCGCCGAGAACGCCCTCGCCGGTCTCGCGGCGCTCGTCGCCGCGGCAGTCTTGCTCGTGGTGCTGCGGTCCTCCGGCGGCGCGGGACGCCTCGTCATTCCGCCGCGCGTGCTCGGCCGCGCCGGAATCGCGTCGGTGCTCGGCCTCGCGATCTTCTCAGCGCCGAGCATCCTCCGTTGGACGGCGCCCCACGCGGTGCTCCAGCTCGGCGGACCGTGGCTCTGGGGCGCAGTGCTGCCGCCGGACGTGACGCCGCGTCCGACGTGGTCGTCTGCCTGGGCCGACGACATCGGCTGGGTTCCGCTCGGCTTGGCGGCGTTCGGGGTCGTCGTGCTCGCCTTGCGGCGCAAGTCCCGTCCACTGGCAGCGGCGGTGATCGCACTCCCAGTCCTCGACGTCGTTCTTCGAAGCACGCTCGGCTCGACCGAAGGGACCGTATCGCTGCGCGTGCTCGGCTTGGGCGCGATCGCGTGTATGTCGACCGCTGGCCTCTACGCATGCGTCAACGAGCTCGTGCGACGCAACGTCCCGTTCGCGCGCGCCGGGAGCGCCATGTTGATCGCGTTCTACGGGACGCTCATCGCGCTCATCGTCGAGAGCTCGACCGCGCGCTCGGATCGTTCGCACGACGTCGGCGCCGAAGAGCTCACCGACGTCGCGCTCGACGAGCTGCCGCCGTCGGCCGCCGTCATCATCGACTCGCCGATCATCACGTGGCGTCTCATGGCGGCGCGGACGGTCGAAGGACGCCGCCCGGACGTGCTGCTCATCCCGACGCGCATGATCGACCGAGGCGCCCTCGCCTCGGATCTCATCGCGACCGATCGCGCAGTCGAGCCGCTCGTCCGCATGATCGCGCTCGGCAAGGGCGCAGACGAATATTCGCTCGCTCACCTCGCCGACGCGCGACCGGTGGCGCTCGAGCTCGAGCGTGGCTTCGCCGACCGCTTGGACAACCATCTCAGCATCGACGGCCCGTGGCTTCGCTTCGAGACCGAGCCGCTCGGCCGCTCCGACCGCGAAGGCGACGTCGAGCGCGCTCTCGTGCCGATGCAGCGGCTCATCCAGGTCTGCGCCGCAGAGACTGGTGGCGACGTCACGACGCGCTTCGTGGTCGCCGGACTTGCTCGGTCCCACGCCAAGTCTCTGCTTCGTCTCGGAGAGACTCAGCAGGCCACCAAGTACCTCGCCGCGGTCGAAGCCCCCGGAACCAATGTCCTCGCGAACGGCGCGAGCCTCGACGTGCTGTTCGCCGGGGCAGTGTCGCGACTCTCCATCTTGCGAGAGGAGAAGGAACCCAAGCGGCAGATCGGCGCGCGCGCCAGCACGCGTCCGCTGGGCCCTCGACGACCGAAGGTTCGCCCTCGCTAGGCCGGTGCCGCGCGCCCGTGATATCGATGCCCGCATGTTCGTGCGGTCCACACTCGCGCTCGCGATCATCGCGGCTCTCTGCCTACCCGGATGCGACAAGCTCGGCGGAACCTCCTCGAAGAAGAGCGACTCGAAGGCTGAAGAGAGCGAGTCGGGTGACTCGAGCGATTCGAGCGACGAGACGGGCTCGAAGTCGAAGAAGAAGAAGAAAAAGAAGAAGGGCGACGACACAGAGGCTTCGGCCAAGCCGACCGCCGATCCGACGCCGCCGCCCGCACCCACGCCGACAGAGACCGTGGCGCCGAGCGCGCCGCCCGCGACGGGTGATGTGAAGCGGTATCCGGAAGAGGTCGCCGATAGCGGCCGACTCGGCATCTCGAACGCAGTGGCCGCGCGAAAAGAGGCCGACACACGCTCCGAGACGATCGTCACCTTGCAGCCAGGCAACGAGGTGCAGCGAGTCGCGCGCTTGGGTGCGTACATGCTCGTCAGCTGGAAGAGCAGAGACGGCGACAAGTTCGGCTGGATCGAATACGCGCGAGCGCTGAAGCCGGGCACGGTGCTCGAGCAGCCGACCGCGCGGCCAGCGTCCACCGAGTTCGACGATGTGCGCTTCCCGAGGGATGGCGGCACGACGACGCCGAAGGTCGACGCCGCGGTCCCGACGGCGACGACGCCGAAGACGGCGCCGACGGTGCCGGCCAAGACCGACGCCTTCTGAGGGGCCCTCGTAGTGCAGCCACGGCCGACCGGTCCCCGGTAGACCACCGTCAGAGCTTTCCGAGATGTGCCACGTTGCGATCGCCTCGCCCGTTACAGTCCTGACGGGCAGGGGCCTATCGGGGCAATTTCTCCCTCATTTCGGACCTTCGCGCCCTGGCACGATTCTCGAATTGGAAGAGAGTCATGCTGGGCGCCGAACCTCTGACCTTCCTCCTCGAGGCCTCCGACACTGAGCACGCTTCCCGCGCCACCGCGACGGGCGAGCTCCTCGAAGCCACTGTTCACGATCTCGTGGTCGCCGCGAAACGTGTCCTGGCGGCAGTTCGAATCGAACCGAACCCGTCCGCGCGCGCGGAGGCCGAGCTCAAACAGGCGCGCGCGCTGCTCGCCGCCGTCGGCGCCGCCCTCGAGGCGCGACCCGAGGGGCTCCGCGTCGCAGAGGACGGCACCTGGTTCGAGACGCAAGCCGGCCGGGTCGACGTGCAGCGCCGCGGCGCGGTCCGTCGCATCCTGGTAGCGCTGGCCATCCGTCGCGTCGCCGCGCCGAGCCGCTCGCTCGGCGTCGACGAGCTCTTCGAGATCGGCTGGCCCGGCGAGCGGATCCCGTACGAGTCGCAGGTCCGTCGCGTCTACACCGCGATCTGGACGCTGCGCACGCTCGGCCTCGAAGCTTCGCTGCGCACCCGCGACGACGGCTACCTCCTCGATCCGAAGCACCCCGTCGCGCTCGCCGCGTAAGCGGTATCCCTGGTCGGGTCGTCTTCTCGCCGAAGCGAGCCGCGGTCAGGGACGGTTTCGAATCGACGACCAGGCCGCGCGCGCGAGACGCGTCGCTGCGCCGACCTTCTTCGCGAGGCCACGGCCGTATGCCGTCCGGATCGTCTCGCGGGCCAGATCGTAGTCGAACGCGCCGACCGGATAGAGCTTCGCCGGCATGCCGAGCGACGGGAACCTGTCGACCAAGACGGCCTTCGCGTTCGTGCACGCGCGGAGGCCCTCGCGCCCATTGAGGCGACCGAAGCCCGAGCCGCGCACGCCGCCGAACGGCAGATCCATCGCCATGTACGTGAGGCCGAAGTCGTTGATGCTCGTCCCGCCGGCGACGACGCGCTCGATCATACGCTTCGCGCGCGACGCGCTCTTGGTCATCACGGTCGCCGAGAGGCCGTACGGCGTCGAGTTCGCGATGCGGATCGCGTCGGCCTCGTCGCGAGCCCGCAGGATCACCATGACGGGTCCGAACGTCTCTTCTTCCAGGATCTTCGCGTTCTCCGGCACGTCGACGAGCACCGTCGGCGCGAAGAAGTCGCCCGTCTCTGCCATCGCGCGCTTGCCGCCGGCAAGGACGCGCGCGCCCTTCTTCACGGCGTCGTCCACGAGGTGCTCGACGATGTCGAGCTGCATCGGCGTCGTCATGGCGCCGACATCGACGCGCCGCTCGCCGAACGGCGGGCCCTGTCGCATGGCCTTCGCGATATCGACGACGCGCGACACGAACTCGTCGTAGACCGCGTCGAACACGACGAAACGCTCTGCCGCGAGGCAGTTCTGCCCCGCCGCGATGAAGACGCCCGCGGCCGCGGCGTGGGCGGCCTGTTCCAGGTTCGCGTCGTCGCACACGATGAACGCGTCTTTGCCGCCCAGCTCGAGGATGACCGGCGTCAGCGACTTCGCGCTCTCCGTGATGATCTTCTTTCCGTTCGCCATCGACCCCGTGAAGACGATCTTGTCGACGCCGCCCGAGACGAGCGCCGCACCCGTGTCGGCGTAGCCGTTGATGATCTGCACGAGATCCTTCGGCAGCCCCTCTTTCTCGAAGGCCTCGTCGAAGATGCGCTGGAACCGCGCCGTCGACCACGCGACGTGCTCGCTCGCCTTCACGATGACGGCGTTGCCCGCGAAGAGCGCCGGGATGGTCGGCCCGACGATGTTCTGCATCGGGTAGTTCCACGGGCAGATGATCCCGATCACACCCAGCGGCTGGAAATGGATCTCGGCGCGCTTGTGGACGAACGGACCCGGCGACACGCGCTCGGGTCGGAGCGCCTTTTCCCCGTGCGTGACGGTGTGGCGGATCTTTTCGGCGATCGGCCACACCTCTCCGAGCATGGCGTTTTCGCGCGTCTTGCCCGCATCGCGGACGACGTGGCGCACGAGATCGTCGGCATGCTCGAGCAAGTGGTCGAGGATGTGACCGAGCACGCGCCGGCGGACGGCGAACGTCGTCGACTTCCAAACCTCGGACGCGCGACGAGCGCGGGCGATGCGCTCGCGAACTTCGGTCGGCGAGCAGACAGCGACCTCGCCGAGCGGTGCACGCGTCGCCGGATCGACGCAGGGGATCGTCGTCGGGCTGGTCGAGCCGACTCGAGAGGCCGTGGCCTGTGCTGCGCCGTGGGGAGCCGTCGTCATGGTCTTGGCTCTACCAACGCCCCCGAACGCCTTCAAGGCGCGTGGCCGGAGTGGGCCCATGCTGGACGCGATCGGGCCGAAGCCTCTACCTTTCGCTAGGATTCGGCCGAGATGGAAGGTTCGGAGCTACGGCCGGCAACGGCGCGCCTCATCGAGCGTGCTTCTCAGACGTTCGGCGGCGCCGCCCTGCTGCTCGATACGATCACATGGGGTGGAGAGGTGGAGCGCGCGTTCTTCGACGCGGATTGCCAGCGACTCCCCGAGCCGACGTACGCGGTGGACCACGACGCGCTGAGCGCACGCCTCGCCAATCTCGACGCGTTCGAGCGCGAGCTCGTCGGCGACGACGCCCTCATCCGGCTGCTGCGACTGCGCACCCACAGCCACCGCCTCGGCGCGCGCATGCTCCTCGCGGTCGGGACGAAGGAGTTCAGCGAGCTGTCGCGAGAGGCGTACGGCGGCGCGCGCTCGTCCTCGCTCGATCACGACACCACGAACCTCGATTTCGCAGAAGACCTCGCGAGGAGCCTCGGCGAGGGCTCGCCCCCGGACGCGGATGCCGATCGGATCGATGCAAAGGGGCTGACCCGCTACCTCGAGGAGCGACTCTCGAAGCGTCGACGCGCACCCATCGTCACGATCGCGATCGACGAAGAGCTCGGCGCGAAGGCGATCGCCGGCAAGAGGCGCGTACGCATTCGGAGCGACGCGACGTTCGACGCGGAAGAGGCGCGCTCGCTCTACCTGCATGAGATCGAGACGCACGTCTTCACGGCGCAAAACGGCGACGAGCAGCCTCACCTCCGGTTCATGGACTCGGGAGGCCCGTGCTCGACGCGCACGCAAGAAGGGCTCGCGGTGTTCTCAGAGCTCTATGCGCAGGCATTGACGAGCGATCGCCTTCGACGCCTCGTCACGCGAGTTCGCCTCGTCGCGCTCGCCGAAGACGGCGGCAGTTTCCTCGATCTCTATCGATGGCTCCTCGAGCGCGGTGGCGAGCCACGCGCGGCTTACCTGGACGCGGCCCGCATTGCGCGAGGCGGCGTAGTCTCCGGGGGCGCGCCCTTCACGAAGGACGCGGCGTATCTTGGCGGCCTCGTCGAGGTCTACGACTTTCTCCGGCTCGCCGTCTCGCGCGGAAGGCAAGCCGTCGTCGAGACGCTGGCCTGCGGGCGCATGTCGCTCGACGAAGTCGAGGCGCTCGCTTCGCTGCGCGAGGAAGGCGTCTTGGCGGGACCGAAGTTCGTGCCGACTTGGCTCCGCCGTTGGGACGACCTCCTGACGCATTTCGCTTTCTCGAAGGCTCTCGCAGAGATCGACGCGCGCCGCGCCGCCGAGCGGTTCGCCTGGCTCGGGGCCGAGCCCGCTCGCCCGGCGGATCCAAGGGTAGCCCCCTAGTACCGCGACCCCCGGCTGATCCCCGGCTGACCCTTCTCGCCCCGGTGGCGCCGCGCGGCGCGGCTCGCCAAAGCTGGACGCCGGAACCAGCCCTCGAAGTATCCTCGGCCCGCGGCGCTGCCGCGGAGGAGGGATTCGTGACGACTCGCGCCCAGACGCTTGCCGAGGTTCCGATGTTCGCGCTGCTCGACGAGCAGGAACGCGAGGCGCTGGCCGAGCGCGTCGACGAGGTCTCGATCAAGGCGGGCACCGCCGTCTTCAACCACGGCGATCCGGGCGACGCGCTCTACGTGATGCTCTCGGGCACCGTCGAGATCTTCTTCAAGAACGACACCGGCGAGCGCATCGTCCTCGAGACTGCGCACCAAGGAGACTTCTTCGGCGAGATCTCCCTGCTCGACGGCGGGGCGCGCACCGCGTCGGCGCACGTGACCGAGGACATGCAGGCCTTGGTCGTGGACCGAGGCGACCTCGACGAGTTTCTGCACAAGCAGCCGTCCGCCGCGCTCGACCTCTTGGCCGCGGCTGGACGACGCATGCGCGAGTCGGCGCGCCTGCTTCGGCACACGGCCAGTCGCAACATCAACGAAGAAGAGGAAGACAAGCGCTCGACCGTCGCCAAGGTCGCGGATTGGATCGCAGAATTCAGCGGCAGCCTGACGTTCCTCTTCATTCACTGCGGCTTGTTCTTCGTGTGGATCATCCTGAACGTCTATCCGCTCGTGGGCACGCCGATCGGCGGGTTCGATCCGTTTCCGTTCGGTCTCCTGACCATGTGCGTCTCGCTCGAGGCGATCATCCTCTCGGTCTTCGTGCTCCTCAGTCAGAGCCGACAGGTCGCACGTGATCGGGTGCGAAACGACATCGAGTACGACGTCAACCTGAAGGCCGAGATGCAGATCGCGCACATGCACATCAAGGTCGACGAGATGCACGCCGAGATCCTGGCGAGATTCGCGTCTCTCGAGAAGAAGCTGAAGTAGGGCCGTCCCACGATTCGAGCGGCGCAGTCGCGGTGCGCCGGCCTCGAAAAGGAGACACGCCGAACCCGCGACCGATCGCTTCAGAGCAGATTCCAAATCTGCTCGAGGTCGTTCATCTGCCGGCTGAAGAGCGTCACGCCGAAGACGACGACCGCGTAATAGATGCCCGAGTAGACGGCGCTGCTGACCGCGAGCGGCGCCACGATCCGGCGGTCCTCGACGCTCATCGTCTTCAACGCGATGATGATGGGCTCGGTGCCGACGACCGCGGCGCCGAGCATGAGGCCCCCCCACGGACCCCATTTGTCGCACCAAGCCAGGGCCCGCGGCGTGCGGTAGCGACCGAGCCAACGGTGTAAACGCGGCAGACGCAGGCCGGCGCCCGCGACGCGCATCACGATGAGCCCTTCGACGAAGGACGCGATCGCGACGACGATGACGACGACCCATCGGTTCATCTCGAAGCGGAGGCCCGCGGCGATGGCAGCCGGTTGACCCAGGATCAGGTTCGGCGTCATCGCGAGACCGATCACGGTGAGCCACCGCCAGAACATCTATCGGAGGTTACCGTGAAGGACTGGTCGCGGGTGGGCCGCGCTGGGCCAAATTGGAGAACCGTTGCGCTAGCGGGGGAGCCCAAAGTCGCCGACGAAGTCGTGCCTGCCCGCGCGTAGACGCACCCAGACGCGAACGCCCGAGGAGCGGCACGACGCGTGCAATTCGCGCGGTCGAGGTCCTTCCATGCGACGCACGACGTTCATCCTTCTTTCGTCCTTCTCCCTCGTGCTCCTCGCTGCGTGCGGGGACGACGCGACTTCGACCGGATCAGGGGGCGCAGGCGGCGGCGCGGGCGGCCAAGGCGGCGGCGCGACGCAAGGAGGCGCCGGCCAAGGCGGCGGCGCCGTCCTTTGCGGAGGCGAGCTCGGCGGCACCTGCGGACCGACCGAGTTCTGCGACTTCGAGAACGATCAATGCGGAGGAAACGATGCGTCGGGCGTCTGCACGCCTCGGCCTGATGGCTGCACCGACGAGGTCGATCCGACCTGCGGATGCGACGGCCAGATTCATTCGAATGCGTGTGAGGCGCGCGCAGCCGGCGCCGACGTGAGCCTCCTAGGTGGTTGCACGCCGCCAGCAAACACGTACGCGTGCGGCGCGAGCTTCTGCAATGTCGGCGACGTCTGCACGCAGACGACGAACGACACGCCAGGTCCGTACGCGTACTACTCCTGCACGCCGCCGCCTGCCGCGTGCACCGGTGTCGCGACGACGTGCGACTGCGCCGGCGACCTCGCGCTCGGCTGCGGTGGCTCGTGCAGCGACGTCACGGGCGGCGTCCTCATCAGCTGCCCCGGAGGCTGACCGCTATTCGCGTCGACGCGACGTCGCCCGCAGGTCTGCCCACTGCGCGAGCAGATCGCTCGGGAGCGGATCTTCGCCGCGAAGACGATCCACGAGATGCGGGATCGCGTCGACGCCCCAGAAGATCTCGTCGTCGACGACCGACGTCGGGACGCCGAAGATCCCTCTGGCGATCGCTTCGTCGGTGTTCGCCTTGAGTCGATCCTTCGTCGCGGGCTCTGCGGCGCGAACGGCGAGGTGGGGTCCGTTCAAGCCGGCATCGTTCGCGACGGCGATGAATCGCGCCTCGCCCTCGATGCCACCACCACCGGCCCACGTCGCGCGGTAGAGCGCCGAGACGAGGCGCTCTCGTTCTTCAGGAGCGTCCACGGCCGCCACAGCGCGGAGCGCGACGAGTGGATTGAACGGATGCGAAGGCGGCGGCACGAGCGGACCGAGCCCAGCCCTGTGCGCCTTGCGATACGCGTCCTTGAAGACATACGCGCGCTTCGCCGGGACCTCTGCGGGGCCGAGCGTCCCGTGCGCGCGGAGGAGACCCGCGAAGAGGACGGGCGTCGGCTGGACGGCGCGACCGGCCTCTCGCGCGACACGCAAGGTCTCGAACCACGCGACGTAGGCGTAGGGCGAGACGAAGTCGAAGTAGAAGCGAATCGGCGCGCTCAACCCCGAGCCTCTCCGCTCGCCTTCGTAGGCGACAGGTCGATCGAATCGTCGACTCGCACCGTCTTCCCGAGCGACTCGTACGTGAGCTCGCGAACGAATTTCACGCCATCCGCGTCGTGGACGGCCAACGTCGACCGTCGCCACGCGGCGTCGTCCTGCGCCGCGAACGCCGGCTTGTCGTGCGCGCCTCTCGATTCGTCACGGTGACGCGCGCTCTTCGCGACGACGTTCGCGAACACGAGCGACGCCTCTACGTGACGCAACATCGGCGCGCCCTGGTTTACCCGGGTCGCCGTATCTGCGCTCTTCGCCTTGGACGCACGCTCGGACAGATCGCCGAGCTTGCCGACCAGGCCGTCGAGCTCGCCGTCGTCCCGGAGGAACGTACACGCCGCGTCCATCGCCGCGCCGAGCTCGCGCTGCAGCGCGTAGGGGCTCTCTTCGCCATCGCGCTCGAGGAGCGCTTCGTACCGCGCCACCTCGCGAGCGCGCGCCTTCTCGAAGATCGACTTCGGGAGATCCTTCGCGCTCTTGGTGATCGCGGAGCGATAACTCACGATCGCGGCGGCCGTGAGCGTCGCACCGAAGAGCTCGGCGGTGTGGCCGTCGCCCGAGATGCGACCTGCGCCGGCGTAGCGATGCTCGACCTCTCCGACGGCATAGAGCCCCGGGATCGTCGTCGCATGGTTGCGGGGCGAGTCTGCGGTGATCGAGCCGGCAGCGTTGCTCTCGAGATCGACCCAGAGGCCGCCGAGCGTGGTTTGAACCGCCGGAAACACGGCGAGCGGCTTCTTCGTCGCGTCGACGCCGGTCCAGCGCTGCGCCGCTTCGAGCGCCGGGCCGAGATCGCCGCCCCCACGACGGAGACGCGTCATGTCTAGATAGACCGCGCGCGTCGGCTCGCCACCGCTTTCGCGAACGCCGCGCCCATCTCGCACACACGCGACGTAGAGCGCCCGCGCGATCTCGTGAGGCGCGGCGCGCTTCGCGGCCTCTGCCTCGCTACCTTCGACGAGATAGTCGCGCTCGCGCTCGCCGATCTCGGACGGCGGCCGCGCGTCGGAGGCGTCCTTCGGCAGCCAGAAGCGCCCACCCTCTGCCAGGACGAAGTCCGCGATCGCGTGGCGCGTCCCACCGGCGCCGAATGTCGCCGCGTCGAAGCCCAGCATCTCCATGTTGGCCATCGCGGCGCCTTGGAGGTGGACGATCGCGGCCGCGCACCCATCCGAGATGCGTGACGCCGTCGTCCTGCCGAAGACGGCGCCCGCGCCGCCGGTCGCGATCGCGACGGCGTCGTAAGGCACCGCCTGGATCGCCATCGACACGAGATCCTGCGCGACGAGGCCGATCGATCGCCCGCTATCGTCGAGGACCAGTCCGAGAAAGTCCCACCGTTCGAAGCGCCGCACGAGCGGCTCTCCCGGCGCCTCGACGCCGCGCCCATCGCGCGCCGCGTCCTGCGCCAGGCGGCGGAGGCGGCGCATGAGCGCAGAGACGAGCTGCCTGCCCGTCGTGACGCCCGCCGTCGCGCTCCTCGGATGCGTCGCACCCGAAGCACCTCGCGCCGCGAGCCGACCCTCTGCGGTCCGGTTGAACGGAACACCCATCCTCGCCAGGAGATCGAGCGTCGTGGGCGCGCTCTCGGCCAGCGCGCGCGCAATCGCCGGCGCGACGAGGCCCGCCCCGACGCGGACCATGTCGTCGGCGTGAACCGCGGGCGAGTCCCCATCGTGGATGGCTGCCGCGAGACCGTCGGCAGCCAGCACGCCGCTCGAACGTTCGAGCGCGACGACACTGTAGAGGTCGACGGCGACGCCTGCCTCTGCGAGGCGGACGGCCGTCATCATCGACGCGATCGTCGCCCCCACGACCGCCACGCGTCGAGGTGAGCCCGCGCCGCCGCGCGAGGGGGCTTTGATGAGCGTGCTCATGGCATCAGTCGTGTGCGACCGGCAGATCGGGACACGTCGCCACGACCGCCGCGGGGTTGTCGGTCGAGCCGTCCCAGGTCGCGTGCGCCGCCGACTTTGGGACGCCGAGGATCGCGATGCGCGCACCGGTCGCGAAGTAGATCGCCGTGTTCGCCCCGAGGAGGAAGAGCGCGACGCCGGCCAGCCCGAAGGCCGTCGCGGAGATGCGCTGCGAGCGACGGCTCGGCGTGATGCCCCAAGAGGTGCAGAAGCCCCAGAGACCGTTAGCGAAATGAAACACCGTCGCGCCGATCCCAAAAATGTAGGCGAGCGCGACGAGCGGCAGTCCATGGCTCGTCGTCGAGAGGCGCTCGCAGAGCACGGGGTAGAAGTCGCGCGACGAGAGTCGCCCCGTCCAACGCGCGAACCAGAAGTCTCCAAGGTGCCAAACGACGAACGCGAGCGCCAGAAAGCCCGTCAGGCGCTGGGCGACGTACATCCAGTTTCGGTTGAACGGATAGGCGCCGACATTCGTACGTGCCTCGAACGCCAGCACGACGCCGTACAAGCCATGAAACAAGAGCGGCAGCAGCACGAGCGTGATCTCGAGCACCGCCAAGTACGGCGTCCGCTGGATGTCGCGAACGGCGTCATCGAACTCGCCGCGACCGGCCAACGCCTTTCCGCTCGTCCAAAGGTGGTGAACGAGGAAGACGCCGAGCGGCACGACGCCCGACAGGGAGTGAAGCTTCCGAAGCCAAAAGCGACGACGCGCGCTGCGCGAGTCGTCGTGGTCCGACCTCGGCTCGGACTTGTCGCTGTCCGACCTTCGGTCGGCATTGCCGTCGCTGTCGGACACGCGGTCAGAGGCGTACGGGACCGAGCCGAAGCGGTCAAGCGAGGCGGTGACGCGGAACGAAGCAGAACGACCCGAAGAGAGCGCGACACCGGGCGTTCGGTTCCGGTGAACGTGTGAATGTCCGCTTGACGTAGCCGCTGAGCCCGGCATGCTGCACGGTGCGTGTTGTCCTCGTCTTCAGCGCCGAAAAACGCACTTCCGATCGACGGTCGGACAATTTTGGTCGAGCCCCCTGGGTTCGTTCGCGCTGAGGCTGCACAGACCGGCGAACGCACCACGCACGCAGGTCGCTCCGTCGAAGAGACGCTCGGCATCGACTGGGCGACGCTCGAAGCCGTCGCGCGCACGACCCAAGTCCTCGAGACGAGCGGAGCGCGCATGCGCCTCGAGCCGTTGATGGGTCCGGACGGCCACGTGAACGCCGTCCTTGTGCGCTCCGAAGATCTCGCGTCCACGGCGAACCCCGCGACGCTTCCGCCACCGAGCTCGTCGCGGTGGGCGCGCGGCTTGAAAGCTCTCGTCGGCAAGGACGTCGCTACACGCGCCGCGGTCGACCTCGCGCTTCGCTTCTCGCGCACGTCGCTGCCGATCTTGATCTCGGCCGAAGAGGGCTCTGGCGCGGACATCGTCGCGCGCGCCATTCACGACGCGAGCGCGCGCGCACAAGCTCCGTTCGTCCACGTCCGCGCCAGCACGATCCCTCGCAACGCCGTCGAGACGGTGCTGTTCGGGACGTCACCGCATCCGGCGCAGGGCGGCATGCTCTTCATCGAAGACGTCCACGAGCTGGACTTCGAGACCGGCAAGCGCCTGGCGCGCGAGCTCGATCGGGGCATGCTCTCGGACGCGCACTTCGTCTGCAGCGCTCCTCCCGACGTGAGAGAGCGCGTCGCCCGCGGCACGTTCGCGCGAGAGCTCTACACCCTCGTCCGCGGCTCGACGGTCGTGCTTCCGCCCCTTCGCGACCGCGAAGACCTGCCTCACCTCGTGAAGCAGACGCTCACCGATCTCGACGCCGAGGGCGACGTCCTCAGCCCCGGAATGGACGCGATGCGTTCGTACTGGTGGCCTGGCAACATCGGCGAGCTGTGGGGCTGCCTCGAGCACGCTGTCGTCCTCGCGGGGCGCACGCAGTCGATCGGACGCGAGCACCTGCCGCGCGGCATCCTCGTGACGCCACCCGCGGGCACCGAAGGACTGCGCAGGACGGCCGAGCGCGCCGCCGTGGAAGAGGCGCTGCGGCTCTCGCAGGGCAACGTCAGCGCCGCCGCGAAGCGACTCGGCGTCGCGCGTAGTACGCTCTATCGCTTGATGCAGCGACACGGGCTGGCGAAGTGATCTGGGGCGGGGCGACCCGCCGACTCCTCGTCGTCGCGGCGCTCTTCGGGGTGCCCTGCGGTGGGGTGGCCTGTGGCGGCGCGGACTATGTCGTGCCGACGCCCGAGCTCTCGGGCTCGCTCACCGCACAGCGCGATCTTCAGAAGCTCCGCGACGTGTGGGAGAACGGCACGCGTCACGAGCGACTCGATCTCGAGCGCGCGCTCGGGGCACACGTGCGTCGCTCACCGTCGGATCCTTCGTCGCGAACCGCGCTCGCGATGCTCGCGATCATCGCCGTCGAAAAGGACCAGCCCGCGCGCGCGAAGAAGATCGCCACCCCTCTCGCAACCGGCCCCGACGGCACGACGAAGGACGCAGCGACCGTCGTGCTCGGCGCCGTCGAGCGGCGCGAGGGCGATCCGGGGAAGGCCCTGACGACGCTCGCGCCGCTCTTCAACAAGGTCGTGGACTCACCGACGCGTGGCATCCTCAATCGCGAGCTGCTTTTGGCCGCCGTCGGCGCGAAGCGCTTCGATCACGCCGCGCTCTACCTGGAGGCGTTCGTGCAACAGGCCGATCCGCTCGACCGCGCGGCGCGCCGCGACGAGGCGCACACGCTCGTGCAGACCTTCCCGAAGGCGCCGCTCGTGATGCTCCTCGAGCGCGAGCAATCCGCGACGACGCCGGATCGCTTCCTCCTCGGCGTCGTGGTCGATCGGCTGGCGACCCTCACGATCGATTCTGGAGACGTCGCGCTCGCGAGGAGACTGCTGCAGACCGCCGGCCCGTTGCTCGGGGATCACACCGATCCGGTCGCCCGCGTCGCGGCGCGCGGCGCGACGGTTCGACTCGAGCGCAACACGGTCGGCCTCTTGGTGCCGCTCGGCACGCCCACGCTTCGGCGACGAGGGCTCGACGTCGCCGCGGGTTTGTCGCTCGCGCTCGGCCTCCCCGGCGGCAAGACGCGTCTCGTCACGCGGGACGACGGCGGCGAGCCCGGCAACACCGAAGACGCGCTCTCGCTCCTCAACGCGGACGGAGCGGCGGTGGTCGTCGCGGGCTTCGATCGCGACGGCGCCGACGCAGCCGTCGGCTTCTCGGATCGCACGGGCCTGCCCGTCGTGCTGCTGCGTCCGCCAGAGCGACCGATCCCGAAAGACGCCCGCGTGTTCGTGCTCGGCGTCGATCCGGAGAGCCCGCGCGAGGCCCTCGTCCGAGCTCTGGTCGACGCGAAGCGCGGGCCCATCGCGATGCTCGTCTCCGATCGCGACGTCGACGTCCCCACCCTGGGCGGACGCGACGGCGTCGTCGCGGTGCAACCGTGTGACGCGCCGGTCGACTTCTTGCGCGCCGCCGGCGCGAAGACGCTCCTCATCGACGGCCCGCCGTCCTGCGCGCGAGACGCGCTCGAGGCGCCGCTGTCTCGAGTCACGCTGGCGTTCGGCTTGGACGTCGGTCCGCGCACCGAAGCCGGCTTCTACGCGACGGCCGGTCTCTATCCGATGGGGCCCGCGCGCTCTGACGACGCGCTACTCGAAGCGTTCCGTGCAAAGGGCCGCGGTGACCCGAGCTTCTGGCTCGGTCTCGGCCACGACGCCGGCCTCCTCGTACAGGACGCCGTCGCGTCGCTGCCGGGCGACGACGACGCCGACGACACCTCGGCGTCGAAGCGGAAAGATCTCGTCGCGCGCGCGATCGAACACGCCACCGGTCGGCTCTGGACGACAGCCGCACCGGGCTTCGGCGGCGCGCGTGCGATCTCGCGCACCGTGGGCGTCGTGTCGCGCCCCAAGGCGCGCTGACTGATCAGCGCAATTTCGATCAGCGCAATTTCAAATAGTGGAGGGCGCTCTGCATCCACGGATCGCAGGCGGCTGCCTGAGCCACACGACACGAGCCGACATATCCGATGAGCGTTCCGTCCACGACACAGTGAAACTCGTGGTGAAATACCGGCCCGCGCTCCTTGTCGATGTAGGTCAGACGGGTCTCCGTCCCGATCACGGCGGGGTATTCACGCTGAGTCGTGGACAGCAGCTCGAAACCGCGAAGCGAGCGCTTCCGCTCCTGGACACTCGCCTCGATGGACGTCCCGAGCGTCTCATTCGCCTCCATGCGCCGGCGCTCGATGACCAGCTGAAGCTCCACGCCAGTCTCGGTCACTATCTCGAGGTGTTGGCGTGTCCGGTCGACGAGGCTGTAGACATCCTCGAGCTGAAGAACCGCCTCGTTGCAGAAGTACGAAATCATCCGGATCCTCTGTTGCAGACTTCCGATTAGCGGCCAGCGCCAAGGTCGACGATGGCGCCGTCGAAGGCGGACGCGAACGTCGGGGACGACGTCGCGACGATCAGCTGGTTTTCCGCGCCGAGCGCGGAGAGGCCTGCCATCGCGCGCTCGGCGCGAATGCCATGAAGCTCGGGGCCATCGACCAACACGATCGAGTTCGACAAACCCACCATCGCCGCGGTCGCCGCGAAGATGACCGCATCCGCCTCGCTCGCCGTCAGCTCTGCCAGGCTTCCGAGCACGCGGCCACGGGACGTGAGAACGTGCCGTCGCACGTCGTAAGCGCAACTAGGCGAGAACCGCGACAGGGTCTCGGCAAAGCGCGCGGACTTTTCGGGCGCCTCGACGAGGTGATCGAGGAACACCGGGACCCAGCAGAACTTCCTGGGGCTCGGATCGGTCCGCATGCCGAATTGCTCTTCCTCGCCGAGCCCGACCTCGCCGCCGCCGACGTCGAGGCGGCGCCGCGCGGAGAAGTACTCGAGCTTGGGAGTCGCGTCGTCATGCCCGTAGCGCTCGAGCAGAAAGCACATGCGCTGGTCGACCGCGTAGTCGTCGTCCTCTTCGCCCGTGAAGATGACCTCTGTCGACACGGTCTGGGTCGGAGAGCCGATCATCGCCTGCTCTTCGGCATTCAGCTCCCACGACAAGACGACCTTCGCGGTCTTGTTCTCCGGGCGAATGAACGAGTCTTGTTGGTGCTCACGGATCCCCGTGGCCAGGACCTCGCGCGCGGCGAGGATCAACTGCAGCAGACGCGTCTTGCCGGTGCCGGGCCCACCGCGAATCAATACGCGAGCATGCGCTTGGCCCGAGGCGTTCACGAAGCGGTACACCCCGTTCGCGAGGCCGGCGATGTCGATGGCTTCGACGCCGAGCAACTTCATGTCTGCCTCATGGGACCATCGTCGGTCGACCCGGCGCGGACGCGCCCTGCAGGGATGGGCCCTGCGTCGTCGGACCCAGCGATATGTGTTGTGTCCGGTCGACGGCCGCCCCCAGTTTCTCTTCACTCGTGGCGACGAACCATTGATTGTCCACGCCGAGTCGAGCCAGCGACTGGACCCAAGGCCCCAGGCGGTCGGCAGAGACGTGAAGCTCGGGTCGGTCGAGACACACGACCGAGTGATTCAACCCGATCAGCGCGGCGGTCGCCGCGATCAGCACCGCGTCGCTCTCGGAGTCGGACAGCGCATCGTAGGTGACGACGTTGCGGCTCAGATTCGTGAAGCAGGCAGTCGGGTCGCCGCCTCGCTTCGCGGGGGTGAAGCGGACCGTCGGTGACAGCACCTCGAGCCCGGATGCGAAGGTCTTGCGCCGCGCCACGTCCGTACGTAGCTCCGCGAGAAAGCGCGGAACGAAGCTGTACTTCTGCGGATCCTTCGAGCCGCGCAGCAACGACTGCTCGATGGCGCCGAGCCCGTCGACGCGCGCGCCCCACGAGCGCTGGCGGTCCTCTGGAAAGTACTCGCGCTTGCCGTGCGCCGGATCATGGTCGTAGCGGGCGAGCTGGCGAGCGACGGCGCGGTCGAGCTGGAACGACACGCCCGTTGCGGTGAAGTCGACGTGGGCCTGTGCCGTGGCGGCGGTGGCGCTCGTCGTACCGGGCGCGTCGTCCAGCCAAATGTCGACCTCTACCCGCGCGCCTCGCGCCGCGTCGGCGTACCAATCCGAGGCACGGACGATGCCCTCGTAGGGGCCGAGCGTCTCGAAGACGGCCTGGATCAGCCCCGAGAGGCGCGTCTTGCCCGAGGCCTCTGGGCCCGAGATGACGACGAGGTCATGGGGCCGACCGGTCGTGGGCGAGATCAAGTCGCATTCTAGATTCGGGAGCCCGGCGACGCCGTGCACCCGCAGGTGAGAAAGCTTCATCGTGTCTCAGCGTTCGCCGACCGTAGTGGCTACCGTGCTCTTGGCCGACTCGTCGTCATCGATCAGTGCTCATCCATCAGGACCTTGTTCGCCTTGAGAATGATCGAGTCCTTGTCGATGTAGATGAAAGAGCTGCCGACCGAGATGTTCGTCGTCTCTTCGCCGACGATACGGTGGGTCTTGGCCTGGGACAACATGTTCCCGAGCGTCTTCAGCAGGCGCTCTTTGCCGACGATCGAGACCAGGTTCTCGACCACGCGCGCGAGCTTGTCCTTGCCCACGGTCTCACGCTGCGTGCCGCCGATGCGCTCTTCATCGTCGTGCTCCACTTCCATCCGGCGGTCGTGGCCGACGGACAGCTCCTTGTCGTTGTTCACGCGTGTCCGCATGTCCTTCTCGGCGCGACCCTCGACGAGCTCGCTGCCCGCCGTGTCGACGAAGCGGAGGAGGTTGTATCCGCCGGTGTCCGGGACGCTCTTGCTGCGAAATCCGCTCTCGTTCTTCGCTTCGGGCAGCGAGAACGGTGGCCGCTTCAGGTTCGTGAAGATGCGGCCCACGATGACGGGCTCTTCCGGGTTGCCGCCCATGAAGCTGACGAGCACCTCTTGCCCGATGCGCGGAAGGTTGACCATGCCGAAGCCCTCGCCCGCCCACGGCTGATTCACCGGGACCCAACAAGACGACATCTCGTCCATTTTGCCGTAGCGATCCCAGTGGAACTGCACGCGCACGCGGCCGAACTCGTCGCAGTGAATCGTCTCGCCCTCGGGCCCGGTGATCGTCGCGCATTCGACGCCCGAGATGTTCGGGCGCGGGGTCGTCCGATCCGGCTTGAACGAGACCTCTGCGCTCACGGCGTCCACGGAGACGCTGATGTTCGAGTCGGCCGAGCCGGAGATCTGCACCTGTGTCAGCAAGAGCTTCTTGAATTTGTCGGCGACAGGGTGGTTCGCCAGACCGACGACGGTGCCGGAGCGCAGCTCGAGACAATTCGAGTTGAAGGCGAAGCTCTGCGACCGAGCGACCCGGGCCGCGGCGTCTCGCGTCGCGATGAGCTGGGCCTCGTCCGGGTCGTTTCGGGTCCGGCCACGGTCGTCGGCGGTCGGCGTGTCGTTCGGGCCGGCGTTGCCGAACTTGAAGGCGCCCGGCGTATAAACGAACGACTCGAGGCGTGACTCGAGCGGGTGCGTGCTCGAAGAGGCCTGGGCCAAGAGGGGTTGGTTCGGAAGGCGCGGATCGTGATCGGCGAAGGTGGTTCGACCCTGGCGCACGCGGCGCTCTGCGCGCAGACCCGTCGCGTAAATTTGACCCGCGGTGGGCTCGTTGACGTGCTCGAGCGGCGCCTCTCGTGGAGCGACCGTCTCTGGGGCGTCGCGCAGCACGATGACCGAGCCGCTGTCGCGCTGCTCGAGGACGAAGCTTATCCCGGAGTCCTCGAGGAGACGGCTGATGAACGTGAAGTCGGTCTCTTGATATTGGACACGGTATTTCTTCGTCTTGTAGGTCGACCCGCATTTCGACTCGTGCGGAAAGCCCCACTCTTCGAGCATGCTGACGACGACGTCGTGGTCGGTCATCTGCTGGAAGACGCGGCAGTTCGTGCGTTGGGTCAAGAGCCAAAGGAGCGGCGCGACGTGAAGGCGATACGTCGAGAGCCCGGTATTCTCGGAGGCGACCTGCTCGATGTCGGTGACGACCCCGCTCCACGTGGGCGACGGCGCGTCCCCGCTCACGCCGATCCGGAACTGCGCCTGCGAGCCGATCGTGGCCTCGAAGTCGACGGCCGGGTTCGAGCTGCGGACGACGAGATCGATGGAGAACAGCGTGTTCACGCCCTCGTGCACGACGAAGTCTCGAACGTCGAAGGCCTCACCCGACTCGAGCTCTAGCTGGAGGTTTTGCTTGCTGGGGAGCGAGATCTCGGTGGTCATGAACAGGCCTTTCTCAAACGTTTCGCCCGCGGGCGCATGAACGACTCTCGAGCACGAATGAAGCGTCGTCAGGGGCCGGGAGGAAGATGCGCGACCCACTTATCCAGATAGGGGCCCGGGTCCATGATGTCCTTTCGGCGCATGTACGGGCCCTTGCTGCTGCGCAGGGTCGAGTGGTCCTTGCCGTTCTTGTACATCTCGAAGTGCAGCATGTGAGAGCCGCCGCTCAGCTGGCCGACCTTCGCGACGACCTCGCCCTTCTTGATCGTCTGTCCGCGCTTCTTCCGCGTGCTGCTGTGATGCAAGATCTCCCCATATCGAATGAGGTAGGGCCCGTGCTGGTAAGTCACGTACCAGGTGTTGTGATAGAAAAACGTCTCTTCGTGGACCAACACACCATCGGCGACGGCGTGAATCGGCGTCCCCGCGGGCTTGATGAGATCACACCCACCGTGCTTGCGGGTCTTGGTCCGATAGGCGCCGAACTTGCGACCGGAAGAGTGCCAGCTGAGCGTCGGGGGCACATGGAAGGGAAAGAAGAAATCGGAGCCGGACATCGGGCGTTCCTTTCGCGTTTGGGATCACTCGATCGAATTCGGGGTCAAGCGACAGAGGTCCCTGGTTCGCCATCGACCTGGCCTATCGCGGGCTGGGCTGCGACATCGTCCAGGGACGGCATCGACTGATGCGTGGGCGCGGCGTACAGCACTCCAGTCGTGAATTTGCCCTTCTCGCTACGATGGTTCTCGGGGTCCTCGTGCTCCACCTTGATGTTTGGTGAGGTCACGCGGATGAGATCCTTGTCCATGTAGATCGAGGACGCGCCGACCGAGATGCGGATATGGTCCTCTGCGACGATGAAGTGCGACTTGGCCAGCGAGACCATCCCTTCAGTCGTCTTCAGGGTGCGGTCCTTGCCGACGACCGATAGGTAGTTGCCCTCGACTCGAGCGTGCTTGTCTTTGCCGACGGTCTCGCGCTGCGTCTGACCGATGCGCTCTTCGTCGTCGTGCTCGACGCTCATCTGACGGTCGTGGCCGACGGAGAGCTCTTTGTCGTGGTTCACGCGACTCTGCATGTCCTTCTCGGCGCGGCCCTCGACCAGCTCGCTCCCCGCCGTGTCGACGTAGCGGAGGAGGTTGTATCCGCCGGTCTCCGGGACGCTCTTGCTGCGGAATCCGCTCTCGTTCTTCGCCTCTGGCAACGCGAACGGCGGCCGCTTCAGGTTCGTGAAGACGCGGCCGACGATCACCGGTTCTTCGGGGTTGCCGCCCATGAACGTCACGAGCACCTCTTGGCCGATGCGCGGCAGGTTCACCATGCCGAAGCCCTCGCCCGACCACGGTTGATTCACGGGCACCCAGCAAGAGGACATCTCGTCCATCTTGCCGTAGCGATCCCAGTGGAACTGGACCCGCACGCGGCCGAACTCGTCGCAGTGGATCGTCTCGCCCGCGGGGCCGACGACGGTCGCGCACTCGACGCCCGTGATGTTCGGTCGCGGGGTCGTGCGCTCGGGCTTGAAAGAGACCTCGGCGCTCACGGCCTCGACCGAGACGTCGGTCTCGGTATCGGACGAGCCCGAGAGCTCGACGCGCGTCACGAGGAGCTTCTTGAACTTGTCCGCGACTGGGTGGTTCGACAGACCGAGGACGGTGCCGGAACGCAGCTCGAGACAATTGGAGCGAAACGAGAAGCGCTGGGAGCGCGCCACGCGGACGGCGGCGTCGCGAGCCGCGATGAGCTGAGCCTCGTCCGGATCGTTCCGAGTCCGCCCGCGATCGTCGGCGGTGGGTGTGTCTCGGCTCCCGGCGTTGCCGAACTTGAACGCGCCCGGCGTATAGGCGAACGACTCGAGGCGCGACTCGAGGGGGTGCGTGCTCGAGACGGCCTGCCCCAAGAGCGGCTGATTCGGCAGCCGCGGATCGTGATCGGCGAAGGTGCTTCGGCCCTGGCGCACGCGGCGTTCGGCGCGCAGACCCGTCGCGTAGACCTGCCCACTCGTCGGCTCGTTGACGTGCTCGAGCGGCGCCTCGCGCGGAGACGTGGCCTCGGGAGCGTCGCGCAAGACGACGACCGTGCCGCTGTCACGCTGCTCGAGGACGAAGGAGATCCCAGAGTCCTCGAGGAGGCGGCTGATGAAGGTGAAGTCGCTCTCTTGGTGTTGGACGCGATACTTCCGGGTCTTGTAGGAGGCCTCGCACTTCGACTCGTAAGGCAGGCCCCACTCGTCGAACATGGCGACCACCACGTCGAGATCCGTCATCTGTTGGAAGACGCGGCAGTTCGTGCGGTGACGCAGGAGCCAGAGCTGCGGCGCGAGGTGGATGCGGTACGTCGAGACGCCGGAGTCTTCAGAGGTGAGCTGCGCTATCTCGGAGACGACGCCCGTCCAAGACGGCGCCGGCTGTCCCCCGACCCCGGTCGTGCCGATGCGAAACACCGCCGGCGCGCCGATCGTCGCCTCGAAGTCGACGGTCGGGTTCTCGCTGCGAACGACGAGCGCGATCGAGAACAAGGCGTTCACCGCCTCGTCGACGATGAAGTCGCGCACGTCGAACGAGTCGCCCGAATCGACCCGAAGCTCTAGGTTCTGCGAACCGCGCTGAAGGGTTTGGCTGGCCACGGATCGAGACGGAGCAAGCGGCATGCCGTGGGTTTGGCGCTCCGCCTCGAGTTTTGGGGCTCGCACGGAGTACACGAAGTGCAAACCGTCTACTTCAAGCCATACAGGTCCCGGATTCGAGCCGCGTCGTGGGGCAGCTACGGAATGCCGACGCCGACGCCGACGCCCACGCTGAGCCCGGGCGTCATCATCGGCGTGTCGGCGGCGAAGTCGCCCGCTGTGGCGTCCTTCAGGTGCAGCAGATAGGTCACGAGGACACACGCCTGCGCGGCCCACGGCGACGCGAAGCATCCTCCCGTCCACGCGCCCACGACCTGGCCGCCCGAGCGATCGTATTTCACTACCTGGCCGTTCGGGTTCAGCGAAATCCACGCCGACGCCCTACCCGGAAGCGCCGCGTTCGCAGAGCCGACGAAGCCGAGCGGCTGATCCTCGCGCCCGAGCAAGCGGCCGTCCGGCTCGAGGAGCGCGAACGGATGCCGCCGACGCGTATACACGCGTCCCACGCGATCGAGGATCAGCTCGACGTCGCCGTCGACCAAGACCTCGGCCCACGCGCCCCGCGACCGGATCTGCACGGAGTCGCCGTCATACGACGACATGGCTTGCGGCAAATCGAGACGGCCGCCGCCTCGAGCCCAGTCGGCGGGCGGCAGCGGGTCGGCGCAACCGGCGACGAACATCGCAGCGCCGACAGCGCCGAGGGCCAAGTGCGTTCGAAGCATGTCGCAGCCTACCGCGCAGGACGCTGGGCGTCAGACCTTCTCGACGCCGACCTTCCCGAGCAAACCGGAAGGCCGCACGAGGAGCACGCCCACGAGCGCGACGAAGATGAAGACATCCTGCAAGCTCGAGTAGGGCGTCAACTTGGTGAGCTCACCGAGGATGCCGATCAAGAGACCGCCGAGCATCGCGCCCGGGACGTTGCCGATGCCGCCGATGACCGCCGCGACGAAGGCTCGCGTACCAATGACGGTGCCCATCATCGGGTACGCCGGAGACTGATCGAGACAGAAGAGCACCGCTCCGAGCGCGGCGAGCGCAGAGCCGGTCATGAAGGTCAGGCTGATGACGCGACCCGTCCGAACGCCCATGAGCCTGGCCGCGTCGACGTTCATGCTGAGCGCGCGCATCGATTTTCCGAACCAGGTCTTGTGCACGAGCAGCTGAAGCCCAGCCATCGTGACGACGGCGCACGCGACGATGACGACGCGCGTCTTGCCGATCGGCAAGAGCTGCGGGTAGCTGCGGTATTGCGCAGTGAAGAGGAGCTGCGCGAGGTTCGTGAGGAGCACGCTCATCCCGAGCGCGGTGACCAGCGGAGCGTTGCCACGCGCCGCCTTGTCACCCTTGCGAAGGGGCTTGTAGGCGACGCGCTCCACGACGGCGCCGAGCAACGCGGCGAAGACCATCGCCCCGAGGGTCCCGGCGACGCCGGCGAGGATCGGTGAGTTGGCGCCGCCGAGGAGCTGGATCAGGAAGAACGCGACGAACGCGCTCATCATGAAGACTTCGCTGTGTGCGAAGTTGATGAGCTTCAGGATGCCGTAGACCATCGAGTAGCCGAGCGAGACGAGCGCGATCATCGCGCCCTGCGCGATCCCAGTCCCGAGCACTCCGATCAGCTTGTCGATCATCTCCGGCGTTCCTGGTCTCTGGTCCTGTCAGTGCGGGCTCAGTGGGTCATCGTCGGCGCGGCGCTCGGCGATGCGCTCGCGGCGGCCGTCGAGGTAGGCGCCGCCGAAGAGCTCGCCATCGCCGAGCCGCTCGTCGCCGGTTCTGCCGAGCCGCTCATCGCCGGCGCGGCCGAAGAGCTCGCTGCCGGCGCGGCCGAGTCCATCGCAGGAGCCTTGCCGCCGAGGAGCGTGTCCGCGCCCGGTCCGACCACCGCCTTGTAGGTGGTCGTCCCGTTCTTGATCTGAACGATCACGGCGGGCTTCACCGCGTTGCGCTCGGCGTCGATCGTGATGATGCCCGTCGCTCCGGCGAAGTTCTTCGTCTCGGCGATCGCGTCACGAATGCCCTTCGACGTGTCTTCCTTGGCGCGCTTCATCGAATCGGCGAGAACGAGCGCCGCGTCGTAGCCCATCGCCGCCAGGCTCGAGGGGTCGCGCTTGAACTTCGCCTTGTACGCGGCGACGAACTGCTTCGACTTCTCCCACGGCACGTCGGGAGCGTAGTGGTCGGTGAAGTACGCGCCCTCGAGCTCTTTGTAGTCGGCTCCGCTCCAACCATCGCCGCCGACGAACATCTCGCCGGGGATGCCCTCGGCCTTTGCCTGGCGCGCGATCGGCACCATCTGGTTGTAATAGACGGGGGCGTAGATGATCTCGGGGTTCGCCGACTTCAGCTCGGTGATGTACGTCGTGAAGTTCGTCTCGGCCTTCGTGAACTTCTTCTCGAGGACGATCTCGCCGCCGAGCTTCTCGACGGCCTTCTTGAACTCTGTCGCCAGGCCCGACGAGTAGAGATCGTCTTCTGCGTAGAGCAGACCGATCTTCTTCTTGCCCAGCGTCTTCACGCAGAACTCGGCGCCCATCTGACCCTGGAAGTCGTCGACGAAGCACACGCGGAAGACGTACTCGCCGACCTTGGTCACGTCGGGGTTCGTGGACGACGGCGTGATCATCGGGACCTGCTTGCGGTTCGCCACGATGCCGCCTGCCTTCGAGATCGCGCTCTGGATCTCGCCGAGCAACGCGATCACCTTGTCGCGATCGATGAGCTGCAGAACCTTCTGGTTCGCCTCGTCGGGCTTCGACTTGTCGTCCTCGAACAGGACCTTGATCTGCTTGCTCTTGACGCCGCCCGCCTTGTTCACTTCCTCGACGGCGAGCTCGATGCCCTCTTTCGTGTCCACCCCGAACTGCGTCTGCGGTCCGGACAGACTGAGATACGCACCGACGAGCCACTCGTTCGCGTTCTTCGTGCCCTCAGAAGCGCCACATCCGGCAGCGAGCACGGAGCCCACACCGAGGCCCATCGATCCTTCGAGAAATCGTCGTCGTCCGAGCATTTGTATCAGCCCCTTTTCGAGCGTCTCGAATACCAAACTTCGACCGATTGCGGCAGCCCACATCGCCCGAGCGCTCGTCGTGCGACCAGTGAACACCGCGCCGATTCGGCATGAAATCGCGCCCTATCCGCGCTTCTTCGCGTGAACGAACCGCTCGACGTTGCCCTTCGGTCCCCGCACCGCGCTGTCGATTTCGCCGAGCACGTCGAAGTGTGCGGCCTCGATTTCGCCTCGAACGCGAGCGATGGCCGCGTCCCGGATCGCGTCGTCACGGATGACGCCGCGCCCGCGACTGACGGCGTCGCGGCCCGCTTCGAACTGAGGTTTCACGAGGGCCACGAGCTCTCCGCCCGGCGCGAGTACGCGCGCGATCGAGGGCAAGAGCTTGCCGAGACCGATGAACGACGCGTCGACGACGACGAGGACGATCGGCTCAGCGAACGTCGTGACCTCGAGATCTTTCGCGTTCGTCCGCTCCATGACGATGACGCGTGGGTCTTCCCTCAAGCGGCCGTCGAGCTGTCCATAGCCGACGTCGACGGCGTAGACCTTCGAGGCGCCGCGCGTGAGCAAGCAATCGGTGAAGCCCCCCGTCGAAGATCCGACGTCCAGGGCGACGACGCCGTGGAGATCGACGAAGCGCGCGCCGAACGCCGCCAGTGCGCCGTCGAGCTTGTCGCCGCCGCGCGAGACGAAGCGACGTCGCGGCGTCACGACGAGCTCGGCGTCCGGCGCCAGCTCTTGCCCGGGCTTGTCGACGCGGACGCCGGCGGTCGACACCTCGCCGGCCAAGACGAGCGCCTGCGCCTTCGCGCGCGACGGCGCCAAGCCTCGCTCGACGAGCAGGACGTCGACGCGCGTGCGTCGGCTCACGGCGTCACCGGATGAAGGAACGCTGCGATCTCGGCGACCCCTTGCGCGATGCGCGGCCCAGGTCGGAGCGCCGCTGTGGACGCGAGCCTGTAGAGCCGACCGGATTTGGCCGCGCGTAGCGCCTCGAGACCGGGCGTCTGCCTCAAGAGCACGTCTGGCGGCTCTGCGTAGGCGCCCGCCGAACCGTCGACGACGACCTCTGGATCGAGCGCGAGCAAGCCTTCTGGGCCCAGGCGCGGGTACTGTCCGCCGCTCGTCACGACGTTCTCGCCGCCGGCGAGCGTGAGCACCTCGTCCGGGAAACTCTTCGGGCCGGCGGCGACCAGAGGCTTCCAATCGAACAAGAAGACCACCCGAACTGGCGCCGCTCCGCCGACGCGCGTGTGGATCGCGGTGAGCTCGTCGCGTACGCCGTCGGCTATGGCCTTGCCTCGATCGCGCGCGTCGAGCTTCGCGCCGAGCTCTTCGATCATCGCCTCGATGTCTGCGATCCCGACCAGCGCCGGAAAGTACGTCGCGATGTGCTCGCGCTCGAGCGCCGCAGGAAGATCGGGCCCCGCAGGCCCTCGCTCACCGCACACGAGCGTCGGCCGCAGCGCGAGGATCTTCTCCAAGCTCGGGTCTGCGAAGCCTCCGACCTCTGGCACGGCGAGCGCCTCTTTCGGGTAGTCGCAGAAGCGCGAGCGACCGACGAGCCACGCGCCGCGCCCGAGCGCGAACACCGTCTCGGTCATGCTCGGCGACGTCGACACGATCCGCGGCGTCCGCGGCGCTTCTACGGCGGCGCGGCTCCCACACGCCCAATGAGTCGCGGCGAGCGCTCCTAGGAACGCTCGCCGCCCAAGCCTTCGTTTCACCAGCTCGCCGACCGTCGCTCAGCGACGCGGCTTCCCCTGCTTGCGGATGCGGAGACGACGACCGAGCGCGAGGCCGGTCACGGAGAAGGCCATCGCGAACCAAGGCACCGGATTCGTCGGGTCGGCGCCGCTGCGTCCGGCGTCGGAGATCGAGCAGCTGGTGCCGTCGCCAGAGTCACCACCGTCGTCGTTCGCTGCCTTCGGCTTCGGTTTGCAGACGCTCTTGCCGCTGACGTCCGCGCATTCGTAGCCCGTCGGGCAAGGCGCGTCGTCGCTGCAGAAGCGCGAGCACTGGTTGCTGACGCAGATCGGGCAGTCTCCGCACTCGCCGCCGACCGGGTAGTTGTAGTTCGGATCGGTCGGCCAGCCCGTCGCCCAGAGCGGCGGGTCGTACCCGCCGACCTCCGCCGCGTGGACGGCTGTCGTCTTGATCCAGTCGCCCCACGAGTGGACCGAGCCGTACACCGGAGACGTGCAGCCCGCGCCGCCACGTGACGTCACGCCGACGACGCGGCCCTGGAGATCGAGCGCGGGCCCGCCGGAGTCACCGCTGCAGATGCCGGTGTCGCCGATCCACTCGCTCTCTTTCACGTAGGCGCCCACGTTCATGCAGTCCGTCTCGGCGCAGTCGACGAAGAGCGAGTCGCGACGACGACGCTGTCCGGCGGTGGTGCCCTGCGTGTCGTTGTCGCTCGTCACGCCGTAACCGATCGCGTCGTACTCCTCGTTCTTCGCGAGGGCCGAGTCGACGCGCGGCACGTAGGGCGTCGCCTCTGAGGCGGGGATGTTGTCGGCGAGGATCAGGATCGCTTCGTCTTGGCCGCAAAACTTGCTGTCGGTCGGCAGCGTCACGACCTCGACAACGTCGCGCCAATCGTTGAAGCCAGTGTCGTTGAGGTTCGCGAGCGTCGTCACTCCGAACACCTTCGGCGAGTACGCCGGGCCTGCGGTCGTCTGCGTGCAAATGACGCCGTTCGAATCGTTCTGCGTGTTCGAGACGCAGTGGCGCGCGGTGAGGACGAGGTTCGGACCGATGAGCGAGCCCGTGCAGATCGCGCCGTGCTGGAAGTCGGCGATGCCGACGGCGGCCGAGTCGTCGCCGTCCGTGTATCCGCCTTTGATCGCGGCAGAGGTGTCGACGACCACCTCTTCGTCCGGATCGCTCTCGATCGGGCCACCGCAACCGGCGACGAAAAGGACCACAATCCCCCCAACCAAGACGCGAAGCGAACGAAGCGCCATCGACGAATACCTCCAAGCCGGAAAAAAACTTCTGTCGACTCCCGACGTTCCGTCCGAAGCGGCAGACCTCCGAGATTAGCAGACCTCTTAGATCTTCAAGCGGCGGCCGACGGCGAATCGGCGGCGGCCGCCAGTGCGATCGAACAGTGCGGGCCCAAGATTTCGCCGCGGCTGCTCGTGTGCGGGGCAGGAATGGACATTGCCATCACGACGCACTGTGTCGGGAAGAGATTCGATCTTGGTGCTTGCTTCGGTCGCCTACGCGGCGGGTGGTTTCGTGGCTTCGCCGTGGCCCGTCGTGCTCGCCACGGTCGCGTCGCTCGCGATACTTCGTAGCCACGGGATCGTGACGAAGCGCACGCTCGGCTGGGCGATTCTCGTCCTCGGCGTCTCGAGCGTGAGAGCCGAGCTCGCGCTGGGGGATGCCTCGTCGCGGT